>Ga0326728_10006683_pt1 | contig 30741 bp, 25 predicted proteins | sample MB3enrmetagenome_FD_207602 | JGI IMG/M metagenome (GOLD analysis project Ga0326728, IMG submission 207602) | Lab enriched peat soil microbial communities from McLean, Ithaca, NY, United States - MB31MN | ecosystem: Environmental > Terrestrial > Soil > Wetlands > Peat | place: USA: New York...
AAGACCCAGAAAGTCGCTCGGATGGAAAGCCCCGGCAGAACTGTTCCTGCCCCAAGGCGCTTTCAACTTCCAGAAGTTCTGGTCAGCTAAAATCAACAATGTTGCACTTGGAACTTGAAAGCGCCGCGTGCTTTCGGTCTACGGTAATTCCGAAAATGCTATATGCACCGCAGAAGAAACAGTACGCCTCCCGGCGAGGCAAATCCGTGGAATTCAAGGAATCTGACGGGAAGACTTGGCCGGCTTCTGGAACGGAGTGACAGAGTTGCGGGCCATCACCTCACTCTTCGCGATGCGATCCGCCCTGGGCAACAGGATGACGTAAGGGACATCGGTCTCGGAAAAACGGCGGCGCAGCGCCGGATCGCCGAACGGCGGCGCGTGGTCGCCCACGATCACGAAAACCGTCGGGCGAGCGAGCGGGCCCGTGGCAAGGAGCGCGACGGAGGAGTGTACATTAGCAACCAACTGGTACCAAGAGCAGAGCGGCGACTTCGGCGTTAGCGACAAAGCCAGCGAGCAAGGGGCGCCATCGGAGAGCGGCGAAGGGACTGGCACCGGAAGATGAGAATTCAGCGTCATCCAATGGATGAAATAGGGCCGTGGGCCGGGCTCCTTAAGACGCCGGCCAATCCAGGCGGCAATATCAGCATCGCACGTGCCGATCAATGCGCCCGTGCAGTCGGGCAATCCCCGCGGTTGAAGCTGCTCGTGAAACCATCGTTCCTGGAACCCAATCGTGTTGTACCAAGTAGAGCGGTTGAACATATGACCGCTCATGCCATGCACTCCGATGGTGTCGTAGCCGAGTGCGGCAAGCCGGGCAGGCACGCAGCTCCGCAAATCCGCTGCCGGCAGGGCAAGCAGGTGAAAGCCGATCGCGCTTCCGCACAGCTCGCGCGCTTCGCCTGGAACCGTCGGGCCGTGAAAGGGAACACTCCCCGGGACCACTGCGTATTTGGCGCTCACATTTGGCTGCAAATAGGATTCGACCAAAGCGTTTTGCAGCGGCTGGTCGACGGCGAGTCCCCAGGATTCAACCAAAACCAGTACGATATTTGGCAAGTCCCCATGGTTTCCGCCATGCAGAATGCCTCCGTCACGCATGGCAACGGCTGTCGCGCTCGGTGCAGGAAATGCTGATGGCGGACCGCTCTTTTCGAACCCGGCCATTGTGGCTTCGATCGCCTGAAGGTGCACCAGGCGAATGATGGGAATGCGTGCAAGTCGTGGGATGTTGAATCTGCTGGGATCGGCCCCTTGCTGGGCGGGCAAGCGGCCGAAGGTCGGCAAGTGGCCGGTGGCACGGCGGATCGACAAGCAGTCAACTCCCAAGATAACGACCGCAAATACAACCAGGCATGCAGCGGCTCGCCAGCGCTGGCTTTTGGGCAGTGTTTTTCCGGGCAGCAGGGCGGCTGTCGCAGCCATCAGCAGAGTCAGCAGGATTAGGGTAATCACATAGAACAGGTGACGTCCGTTGAATGCCTCTACCGTGCAAAGATTGGCCAGGCATTCTCGCGCTGGAAGGCTATATGTGATACATATTCCGCATAGCAGATCGGCGATCATGATCGCAAAAAGCAAACCCGCGGCAAGAATCCGCGGAGCGACCAAAGCGATCAGCCCAACCGTCGCATACTGAACGCAAAACCATCCCTGGCGGGAGAAGCTGAACTCGCCGGATACGATCCAATAGGGAAGATTGGCGAGCACTGCGTAAAAGGCCACCACAGAGAGCCAGGGAATGTGCTCGCTTGCCTTCTTTGCCCAGGAGAGCGGCAATACCGGCGTCGTCCAATTCTCAACCAAACAACCAAAGGAGCCCATTTGAAAAGATCCTCAAACCGCAACGAAACTGAAACGCGCAAAGATGGGTGAAATGAACTTGCAAACGTTATTTGACTGATTTTGACTCTATTGACGAATGGCAGGTTTCAACGATGACAAATGCATCAAAATTATTTTCCCGGCGATATTTTGGGAAATCGAAGTGCGCCTTTCCCGTTTTCGAGCAGCCCGTCCAGACCGGATTAGGAATTCACACAAAGAATCCGAGGACGTGCGAGGTGCCGTTTTCTTGAGGAAAACGGCACTTTTGCGCATCAACTCGCTCTACACCAATTCCTGATCCGGTGTAGGCGGCCAACGCGTTAAATTGAAAGAGGGATTTTAGATTGAAGACGGCTCCGTTTGGCATGCGATGGTGGGTGATCGGGATCCTGTGGTTGGTAACATGCAGCCAGGTTTCGCGGGCAGCCGTTCACACCAACCCCATGAACTACGACCCGCAGGTGAGCGCCGCCTATAAGGATTTCTACAATCTTGATTTTCCCAGCGCTGTGGCCCGATTTGAGCAGTTTCACGCGGCGCACCCCGGCGACCCGCAGGCCACGGCGTATCTGCTCGACGCGCTCATCTTCGAAGAGCTTTACCGGGAGGATCTGCTCGACACCACCTTCTACGCCAATGACGGTTTTCTCACCGGCCGCCACGCGACCGAAGAAGACCCCAAAAAGCGCGACCAGATCTTCGCGATGGCCGACGAAGCCGTGCGCGAGGCCGACTGGCGGTTAAGCAAGAATCCCAACGATGTGGACGCACTCTTTGCCCGCGCCTGGGTGCGCAGCCTGCGATGCACCTATGTGGCAATGGTGGAGCGGGCATTTGGCGCCGGCTTTCGCCTCGCCACCAAAGCCAAAGACGATGCCGCGCGCGCCTTGGAGTTAGACCCGGATTACGTGGACGCAAAGCTGATCACCGGGGTCTACGAGTATGTGGTCGGCGCGCTCCCCTGGCCGTTCAAGCTGATGATCGGCTTTGCCGGCATTACAGGCTCCAAAGCCACGGGTCTCGCGATGCTGCGCGACGCGGGAAATCGTGGCGTGATCACCAGCGTTGAGGCGCGCACGGCCATTGCGCTCTTCCTCCGCCGTGAGGCAAAGTATCGCGAAGCCATCGACGTGATCCGCAGCATGAAAAACGAGTACCCCCGCGACTTTCTCTTCTGTCTTGAAGAGGCCAATCTGCGCAAGGACGACGGCGAAGGAATGAGAGCGGTGGACGCCTACCGCGAGATTCTGAGTGACGCCGCAAAACCGGGCTACTTTGCCAGTTCCAAGCTGGAACTGGCTGATTTCGGCCTTGGCGACGCCCTGCGTGGCCAGCGCCATTTCGATGAGGCAGCGCAGGCGTATGAGCAGGCCGCCGCGACGTCCGGTGTGGGCCCCGAACTGAAGATTCGCTCGCTCGTCGACGCCGGCCAATGTCACGATCTCAACGGCGAACGCGCGCTCGCGGTGCGCGATTATCAGGCCGCCATCGACGCCGGCCCCAATACCTCCCGCGCCGACCAGGCCAGAAAGTACCTGCGCAGCCCCTACAAATGAACCTGAGATCTACGGCATTTTCGGAATCAACGTAGACTTTTCAAGAAGAGTGCAAAGTGGCTTTTTCTTGAGGAAAAAGCCACTTGAAGGGCGTGCTTTCGGTTTACAGTAATTCCGAAAATGCTATAGCGGCCGGTGCTGCCGCCAGCTCAAAATCCTGGAACCGCCGCCGGCGCATCTTCGTATCATCTGAGCAGTGGGCCTTTTCTTAGGGAGGGACCGATGATGGCCGCTTTCTGTCAGCATTGTGGAAACGCATTACCCATGAGCGCACGTTTTTGCTCCAACTGTGGAGCTGTAATACCCATGGCCCAGCCCATTCCGGGCCGTCCGCTCATCCGGCCGCGCGTCGGCCGCCAGATCGCCGGGGTCTGCCTCGCGATGGCCCAGGCCAACGCCTGGGACGTGACCACGGTGCGCATCATTGCCGTCCTCGCCCTCTTCTTTTCGAGCGGTCTCGTCGGTGTCGCCTACGTCGCCGCCTGGATCGGCATTCCCGAAGAGCCATTGCCGCTGCCGGGGACGATGCCGCCCGCAGTATAAGCTTGGAGTATGAGCGGCGTTTATCTTGCAGACGGCGCGCGGCTCGGCTTCAATGACGCCGGCTCGGGCCTGCCGGTTGTCTTCCTCCATCCCACTCCTCTCGACCGCGAGTATTGGCGTCCCTTGACCAAAGAGCTGGCGGGAATCCGAGCTATTGTTCCCGACCTCCGCGGCCACGGAGTCTCCGAGCTGGGCTCGGCACTTCCGGTGGGCGGCTTTGCGCGCGTCCCCGACGCTCCCGTGCTCACCATGGCGCAGCTTGCCCAGGATGTTCGTGCCTTGCTCGATCATCTCCGCCTGCGCACAGCCGTTTTTGCCGGCTGCTCCATCGGCGGCTACGTGCTGCTGGAGCTGTGGCGCAAAGCGCCGGAACGCATGCGCGGCCTCGTCTTTATCTGCTCCAAGCCTCAACCCGACGCCGAAGTCAATCTCGCCAAGCGCGCCGCAACCATTGCCCTCGCCAGATCGGATGGCGTCGCCGCGCTCTTCGACGGCATGGCGCAGAACCTCCTTGGCGAAACCTCGCGGCGCGACCGCGCTGAGATTCTGGCTGAGGTGCGCGCCCGCATGACCCTGACGCCTGAATCTCTGATTGCCGTACAGGCAGGACTGGCCACGCGGCCCGACTCCGTTCCCACCGTTGCCACCATCCGCGCGCCCATTCTCGCCATCGCAGGCGCCGAGGACTCCACCGTCACTTCCGCGGAGATGGAAGCATTTCGCCTTGCGCCCGGCAGATGCGAGTTTCACCTGCTGCCCGGAGCCGGTCATTTCGCCGCCTACGAACAGCCGCGCAAAGTAGCAGCTCTGCTGGCCCCGTGGCTGCGGCAATTTGAAGCTTGAGGTTCGTCCCCTTCGTAGCCGCCGGCACGCCGCACAAGCGCAGCACCGCCGCGGGCGTGACTTTTCTGTTCATCCCGCTTCAGGGAATCGCAAGCGCGCCTAAAGCATTTTCACAATTATTATGAGTTATCTTGGGTGCTGTACAAGGTGGCGTTTTCTTGGCGAAAACGCCACTTGAGGGTTGCGGCTTTGGCTTACAGCAACTGTGAAAATGCGTTAGCGGCTGCGTACTTTCGAGAGCAGGCGCAGCATCTCCAGGTACAGCCACACCAACGTGACCATAATGCCGAAGGCCGCGTACCACTCCATGTATTTTGGAACGCCCTGGCTCACGCCTTGCTCGACAAAGTCGAAATCGAGCACCAGGTTGAGCGAGGCGATGGCGACCACGAAGAGGCTGAACCCGATGCCGATGAGTCCGGAGCCGTAGACAGAACTCAAGAAGGAGATGTGAAAGAAGGAAAGCAGCAGGGTGAGGAAATAGAAGAGCATGATGCCGCCCGTAGCCGCCACCACGCCGATGCGAAACTTCTGCGTCACCTTGATCACCCCGGACTTGTACGCCAGCAGCATCACGAACAAGGTGCCGAACGTCAACCCCACGGCCTCCAGGGCGATGCCGGGATAGCTCCTATCGAAGATCGCCGACAGTCCGCCGAGCACAAGGCCTTCGAGCAGCGCATAGATCGGCGCCGTCACCGGAGACCACGCCTTCTTGAAGATGGTCACAAAGGCCACAATCAATCCGCCGAACGCGCCAATCATGATCGCCGGACCCACGGTGCTCATGTCGCGCGTTTGCAGGAACGAATTCCAAGTCCACGCCGCCGTGGCCACGGCGCACAGCAAAAGAATGCCCGTTTTGTTCACCGTGCCGCTGAGGCTCATGCGTGCCGAAGCGTCAATCGCTCCGCCATATTGGCTCTGGGCGAAATCGTTGAAGGTGTTCTTTCCCAGCGCCGGATTCGAAGTCTTGATCAGTGCCATGGATGTCTCCGTCGTGTGAAGCGGGGTTTGGAATTCGCCAGGCTCATCGAAGAGGCTTCGCCCGCTATCTCCATTGTAAACAGACGTGAGAAAGCCGGGCGGAGTTTCAACCGCCCCATCGCTGCTCAGTCCAACGAGGGCGCATCGTACGCGGTTTCGTAGCGCGCTACCGTCGCCATCAGGTTCTCGATGGCGTCGACCGGCTCAATGCCGCCGCGCGCGCCGTGCGCCATGCAGTTTATCGCCGCTGCCGCGCAGGAAAAATCGAGCTGCCGCTCCAGCGGCCAATCCTGCAGCAGACCGTAGATGAAACCGGCGTGGAAAATATCTCCTGCTCCGGTGGTATCGACCACGGGAACGCGATAAGCGGCGCTGTGCAGCAACTGCTTGCCATCCCAGGCCAGCACTCCGTCCGGCCCCAGAGTCGCAGCGCTCAGCCGGCATCCGTAGCGTGAGTGCATGCGGCGCAGCGCATTTTCCAAGTTGCGATCGTTCATCAAGCGGCAGGGAAAATCGCGGCTCACGATCATGTAATCGACGTTCTCGATGAGTTCTTCCACGCCGGAATAAATCTCGTCCAGATCGGCAATCACAGGAATGCCCGCGGCATGAGCCCAGCGTGCCGCCAGCGTGGCCGCGGCCGTATCGTAGCCATCCACGTGCAGCGCGCGCGCATTCACGATCCATTCGCGCTTGAGCTCCGCGGGCTGAAGCGCCATGCGCTCGTCGCGCCGGCAAAGCACCGTGCGCTCGCCGCCGCCGTCCACCAGGATCAGCGACTGCGGGCTCACGCCGCCAGCCACCTTGATCAGCCGCGCCTCCACGCCCGCGCGGTCGAAGGCCTTCTCGTGCAATCGCGCCGCGTCGTCGTCGCCCAGCTTGCCCACATAGCGGGTGCGCAATCCCCAGGTTTGGCAGGCAATCACCGTGGTTGCCGTCTGCCCTCCCGGCATCACGCTGGCCGCGCGGTACTCCACCTTCGAGCCGCGAGACGGGTAATCGGGCAGGGGAATCAGCGTGTCCGCGGCGTTCAATCCCACGCCCACCAGGTCGACCTGGGGCAGCTCCGCCATGCAGACATTGTAATCGGCAGTGGAGAAAAAGCCGGATCTCGTTTGCGATACCAACGCCCAAAATGCTGTAGGCTCAAGACAGTATTTTCCTGGTTTTGGACTAAGCCTGTGGCGAAGCTGACATTCTCGCGCTCATTTTGTTATCCGCAGCCCGGCAGCGCGCTCCATTGCGACCGTGTCTCCCTCGAAACGCTTGCCCGGCGTTTCGGTACGCCGCTCTACATCTACTCGGCCGGCCAGATTGCCGAGCGGCTGGAATTGTTTCAGCGCGCGCTCGCGGGCCGCGATCACCTTGTGTGCTACGCGGTCAAGGCCAACTCCGCGCTGGCCATTCTCAAGCTGCTCGCCGAGCTCGGCGCAGGGTTCGACATCGTTTCCGGCGGTGAATTGGAGCGCGTTCTCGCCGCCGCGCCTGAGGCTGCCGGCCGCGTGGTCTTTTCCGGCGTAGGAAAGACTGTGCCCGAGATCGACCTGGCGCTCCAATCCGGAGTCCTGCAATTCAATGTGGAGAGCGAGGCGGAGTTGGACCTGCTCGGCCGCCGCGCCCGCAAGCTCAAGGTCTGCGCGCGTTTCGCGCTGCGCGTAAATCCGGATGTTTTTGCCGATACCCACCCCTACATCTCCACCGGCCTGCGCGAACACAAATTCGGCATCGACATTCGCCGCGCGCTTTCGCTCTACAAGAGCGCTGCGCGCAGCCGATGGCTTGAGGCCTACGGTGTCAGCGTTCACATCGGCTCGCAGATTCGCTCGGCGGCACCGTTCGGCGCAGCCATCGAGCGCGTGACCAAACTGGTGCGGCAGCTCCGTCGCGAGGGCATTGCGCTCAAGGTCATCGATGCCGGCGGCGGACTTGGCATTGACTACCACGCCGGGGTCCCCACGGCCAGGTCTTCGGCTGTGGGGTGGCACGCCGGGGCTCCCACGGCCAGGTCTTCGGCTGTGGGGTGGCACGGCGACGCTTTCGATGCCGCGAGCAAGGTGGAAGAATATGCCGCTGCTCTAGAACGCGCGCTCGGCGATTTCGACGGCCGTCTTCTTATCGAGCCCGGCCGCTTCCTGGTTGCGCAGGCCGGCGCTCTCGTGGCGCGCGTGCTCTATGTCAAGCGTAGCGGCAAAAAGACCTTTGTGATTACCGACGCCGCCATGAACGACCTGATCCGCCCCGCTCTCTATCAAGCCCATCACGAGATTGTGCCGGTGCGGCCGCGGGCAGGCAAGCCGCGCATCGTCGATGTGGTGGGTCCGGTCTGCGAGTCGGGAGACTTCTTCGCGCGCGATCGCAAGCTCGCGCCCGTTTTGCCCGGCGATTTGGTGGCCTTGCTCGATGCGGGCGCCTACGGCATGGCGCAAAGCTCCAACTACAACTCCCGCCTACGACCGGCCGAGGTGCTGGTCGAAGGGGCCAAGGCGCGCCTCATCCGGCGCCGCGAGACCCTGGCCGACCTGCTTGCGCCGGAAGAGTTGGGCACGAATTGGTGATTGGTTTCGCGAGCGATGCGCGGCTCGCTGCCCACCAACCCGTTCCATCCTGCTATGGTGTTGCACGGGGGATTTTCCGATGCGGATTATACCGAAGTCGATATGCGCGTTCGCGATGATGGGTTTGTCACTCGGACTTTGTGCGCGTTCTTATGCCGACCCATTGACAATTAAAACCATGCAGGGAAAGATTCACGGCAAGACCATCAACGATGGCAAGGTGAAGGCGTTTCTGGGGCTGCCTTATGCGGCGCCGCCGGTGGGCGATTTGCGATGGAAAGCGCCGGAGCCGCCGGCTCGCTGGAAGGGCGCGCGCGATGCGACGATGTACGGCCCGCGCTGCGCCCAGGGCAGCCTTTTCAAGGACATGGCCTTCCAGGACAGCAGTCCAAGTGAGGATTGCCTTTTTCTGAACGTCTACGCACCTGCTGATGCAAAGGCAAAGAGCAAGTTGCCGGTGATGTTTTGGATTCATGGCGGAGGCTATGTGGGCGGCGCTGCCTCAGAACCGCGCCATAACGGCGATTTTCTGCCCCTGAAGGGCGTGGTGCTCGTCACCATCAATTATCGGTTGGGGGTATTCGGCTTTTTTGCGACGAGCGAGCTGGCCAGGGAGGGCGATGGCGCGGCGGGGAATTACGGCCTGCTGGATATGATCGCCGCGCTGCACTGGGTGAATGCGAATATCGCGAAGTTTGGCGGCGACCCGAACAATGTCACCATCTTTGGCGAAAGCGCAGGGTCCTTTGCGGTGAGCACTTTGATGGCATCGCCGATGGCGCAAGGCCTGTTTGAGAAAGCAATTGGCGAGAGCGGCGCGGCGTTTCCAGGCGCAACCAACCTCGGCGGCGAAACCGTAGAGGAGCAGGCGAAGGAGGGCGACGCGTGGATGGATTTACTTGGCGCGAAATCGCTCAAAGAACTGCGCGCCATGCCGGCCAGCGAGATTCTGGCGGAGGCAGCGAAGAAGGGCGCGCCAAAGTTTGCCCCAGATATCGATGGGAGAGTGCTGACTGAGCCCGTTCCGAAGACCTATGCCGAGGGCAAGCAGGCGCACGTGCCTTTGCTGGCCGGATGGAATCGGGATGAAGGGAGCTTCTTGCTCAGGTCCGACATGACTGTGGCGCAATGGAAGGCCATGGCCGAAGACAAATTCAAGGATCGCGCCGGGGAGTTCTTGAAACTCTATCCGGGCAATACCGATGAGGAGGCGCTGCGCTCGGCACTCGACTTTAGCGGCGACTCATTTATTGCTTTTGGAACATGGAAATGGATTGAGGCGCAGTGCAAGACAGGAGACAAACCCGTTTATAACTACCACTTTGAACTGCCTGCGCCGCCAAGCAAGTTCAACTCAGCCCCGTTTGCTTTTCACTCCGACGATATCGAATATGTATTTGGCGCCCTGGACACCCGGCCTGGCGCCGTGTGGCGGCCCGAAGACCGCAAGTTGAGCGACGAGATGATGAGTTACTGGACCAACTTCGCCAGGACCGGCGACCCCAACGGCCCGGGATTGCCGGAGTGGCCGCAGTATTGCTCTGACCATGCGCTCATCCATTTGGATTCCACAATTACGTCGGGGCCGAGCTCTGATCGCTCGCGTTATGAATTCCTCATGCAGGGGATTCCATCGATGCAAATGTAGTCTCGGCAGGCAGACGAAGCGCGAGAAAGGACTACCTCGTGGTGGTCCTTTTTGTGCGAGCAGCACTTTCAGATAGCTTATTGATGGGCGGCGCCTGAGGCCTCTTCAAATCCCTCAACTTGTCCAGACGGAATGGTGTTGACGGGCGGCGGAGCAGCGAAGCTTGAGCCTTTGGCATTGATTGCCCCGGAATAGTCGGGCCCCAGGCCAAGGTTTTTCAGGGCGCGCGCATCTGGCATCAGTTTGGTCTGCCATCCATGGTCGGCCTGATACTTCTGCATCGCTGCCACGGTGGCCGCGTCCCATTTGCCCGAGGCTTCCCCGGTGATGTAGTGCTCGCGGATCAAGGCCTGCTGAATCTGCGTCGTCCGCTCCGGGTCGATAGCTTGCTGGGCGCGCGCCCGGCGCGATGAGTGCTTTCCATGCGTCAGCTTGTGGGAACGGCTGGTTTGGCCGCTCGTCGGAGAGCGGTGCACGTGCGATGCGAGTGCGGGCAACGCAATGAGGGCCGCTGAAATCAAGATTGCCACACTTACGCGAGATGAATACACGTGAGTACCACCTGAAAGAAAGCCAGTATTTTTGAACTCTTGTTAGAACCTTAACTGAAAGTATCGCATTGTGGCAAGGGTAAAATCGATCCAGCGTTACAAAAATACCCATTTGAGAAGATGCGCCAGCCGCTCGAATTCGCGGCTGGCGCATCTTCCGCCTACTGCAATGTGCCGCCCACGAGGTTGATGCCCTGCTCGGGATGGCGCGGGTCAATCACCTCGAAAACCACATCGTCGCCGGTCTTGAGCTTGTTCACCACGGCATCGAACTGGTCTTTGGTGCCAGTGGGCTGCTTGTTGACGCGCGTGATTACCAGGCCAGCCTCCAACCCTTGCAGATCTGCGAAGGAGCCCGTGCGCACCGAATCGATGAGTACGCCGGAGGCATGTATTCTGGCGGCCATCTGCGACGGGATATCGCGCACCACGAGCCCCAGCTTGGCCTCGCCCGCGCCGCCTCCGCTTTCGGGATTGGATTCGGACTGCGGGTTGTTCAACTCGGCAAATACCTTGTCGCGGTCGCCGATGGTCACCGTGGTATCTTGCGGCTTGCCGTCGCGTATATAGCCCAGGCGGATGGTCGATCCCGGCTTGCGGCTAGCGATTTCGTTCACCAGGTCGTCGCCGTCCTTGATGGTGCGCCCGTCGATCGTGGTGATAATGTCTTCTGCCTTCAGACCGGCCTTATCCGCCGGCCCGCCGGGCTGCACTTGCTGCACCAGTACGCCGTTCTTGAATCCGTACACGCGATTGACCGCGCTCGACAGCCCCTCGCGGAACTGGATGCCGATGGAGCCTCGAGTTACCTTGTGGCTGGGGCTGATCAGGTCGTTGTAAACCGTGACCACGGTGTTCGATGGCATGGCGAAACCGATCCCCTGGTAGCCGGCCGACTGGGTATAAATGGCCGTGTTCACGCCGATGACCTCGCCGTTCATGTTCAGCAGCGGCCCGCCGGAGTTGCCGGGATTGATGGCTGCGTCCGTTTGGATGAAGTGCTGGAACTGCCCCGGCGCGCCCTGGTCGATGGTCCGGTTCTTGGCCGAGACGATGCCTGCGGTGACGGTCTGCGCCAGTGCAAACGGGCTGCCGATGGCCTCAACCCAGTCGCCCACCTGCGTGGTGTCGGAGTTACCCAGCTTCACCGTCGGCAGTGGCGTGCTGGTATCGATCTTGATCACCGCCAGGTCGGTGGCCTTGTCCACGCCGATCACGCGCGCCGGACGGCCCAGATCCTGCGTGTCGGGATCGGTCGAGAGCTTGACGTAAATCTTGTCGGCCTTGTCGATCACGTGATTGTTGGTGATGATGTAACCTTTGGGATCGACAATGAAGCCCGAACCCAATGACTCCTGCACCTCGCCGTTCTCACCCTGATCGGGCCCTCCGGGGATCTGGCCGCCGAAGAAGCGGTTGAAAAAGTCCTGGAAGTTGTCCTGTCCCTGCTGATCGTTGTTCTGATCGTCGTTATCGCCCGGATTCTGCTGGTTGGGCTGCGTATGGAAATGGCGGCGTCCCTTGTTCTCCGACTGCTTGGGCAGAGTCTGGGTGTTGATATTCACCACCGCCGGTCCCACCTCCTTTGCGATCTTCACAAACTCATTGGGTGGAATCGTCGAGTTCACGACCTTGAGGGGAGTGGCGTCCGTGCTGTTGGTCTGCGTCTCTTGCCCGCGCACCCCGTGGGCGGCAAACGATCCGGCCACAATTGCGGCTGTAAGCGTGGCCAGCAGTACGAATGTCGACGCGAGACGGCGCGAGCGAAGCCGTTCAAAAAACCACTTCATAGCGTTCAATGACCTCGTGAGGCGCCCGGCACGATGACCGGTCTGTTGATAGCGCCATCTCCTCTTAGTATAGCCATTTGCAAGGCAGCTTGGCTTGCCCGGCGCCCGTGAGGGGGCGTGCCGGCTACAGTGACTCCGAAGCCGCATCTCGACAAGTTAGACGCGTTATTGAGCAAAAAAGCCGTACATTGTTGCGAGGTGGCAGCACAAATCGCTACTGCTCAGCCGCCCATTCCAGCATGGCCAGCGTCAGCAGCAGAACCCGCTTGAGCCCAAGTTCGCGATCCTTGGGCGAGTACCACTCATGGAGCGTGTGTGCGGCGCCGCCCTCCCCGCCAGCGCCCATCGCTAAAGCCGATACGCCGAGCGAAAGCGGGATGTTTGCGTCAGTCGAGCCCAGGCGAAGGTCGGTGCGCAGGCCAAGATGCCGATCCACGGCGCGCAGAGTTGCCAGCAGCGGGGAGTCTTCGGCCAGGTTCGCAGCGGGGCGGTCGCCGATCCTGGAAATGGTGAACGAAAGCGCCCCGCGTGAGGCCGCGCCGGCAGGCTTGGCTTTTGCGTTGCATCTCGCCACGGCATCCGCAATGGCGCTCTCGAGTTCCGCTTCGAGGCGCGCCAGCTGCTCCCGGTCCGTCGACCGGAAATCGACCGTCGCCTGCGCGCTTTCAGGAATCGAATTCACGCTGATGCCGCCGCGAATGGTGCCCAGGTTCAACGTGGTGCGGGGTCCCTGAGGCAGAGGCGTTTCCGCCAGACGGGCCAGCGCCGAGGCGAGCGCCGCAATGGGATTGGGCGTGCCCGCGTCGGTGAAGCTGTGCCCGCCGGGGCCGGAAACGGTGACCAAGTAGCGCCAGCTGCCGAGGGCTTGCGTAACGGCTGCGTCCGCGCCCGCGCCATCCAGGACGATGTGAGCGGCAACGCGCCCGGCCAGCGCGCTTTGCTCGTAGAAGTGGCGCACGCCGCGCAGGTCGCCCTCGCCTTCTTCGCCCACATTCCCCAGCAACGCAAGCTGCGCCGGCAGTTTCACTTCAGCATGAAGTAGCGAATGGATGACAGCCAGCATTCCCGCCAGGCCGGCCCCGTTGTCGCAGGCGCCCGGAGCCTGCAATCGCCCGCCCTCGAATGCGGGATGGAGCGGCGTGCCGGCGGGAAACACGGTATCGAGATGCGCTGAGAGCAGCACCATCGGTCCCGTGTTCTCAGGAGGTCCGCTGCGCCGGACAGCGGGTAAGATGCCGAGCACGTTGCCCGCAGCGTCGGTCTCGACATCGCTCAGGCCTGCCTCGGCGAAGCGCGCCGCCAGCCACTCTGCCCGCGCCTGCTCGCCATAGGGCGGTGCGGGAATCGCCACCAGTTCCATCTGCCAGTCCATGATGGTCTTGGGATTGGCATGCAGCCAGGCAAAGGCGGCGTGAACCGGCGTCTGCGCGGCCAATGCAGTCACGCGGGCGAATGCCGAGGTTGGGGAGAAAACCGGCATAGCGATGGATTCAGAGTAGCAGGGCTAGAGCAGAACCAGAATTCACGAGCCCAAGTGAGGAGTCTTCAATGTGGCTTTTTCTTGAGGAAAAAGCCACTCAACTGACGTGCTTTCGGGGTACATCTACTCTGGTTCCGCTGTAGGAGGGATGCATCGCCGAGGTGGTGCACTGCGGCATGGTGGCCGTCAATTTGCGGAAGGTCGATCCGGTGAGCCTTCTGCTGTGACTTTGCGCTTCGGGAGATTCCGGGATCTCCCGGCCGCATCGTTACCGCGCACTCTCATCAGGCCCAGCAACAGCAGGCCGCCCGCGAGCATGGCAACGCCGACAAAGACAAATCCGGACTGAGCGCTTCCGTTCTGCCTGGCCACGACACCGAGCAGATAGGGACCGGCAAAGCCGCCGAGATTGCCGACCGAGTTGATCAACGCAATGCCGGACGCGGCGCCGATACCGGTCAGGTATTCGCCGGGGAGCGACCAGAAGGGCCCAAAGAAGCCTTCAATCCCGATCCCCATGAGCGAGAGAAGGGCAATGGCTGCTGCCGGGTTGGCGGTCTTTGCAATGAACAGCAGCGCCGCGCCGCCGATCAAGGCGGGAATGGCCGCGTGATACCTTCTCTCCTGCACGCGGTCCGAATGGCGGGAGATGAGAATCATGGCGACGAGACCGCACGCATGCGGAATCATCACCAGGCCGCCTACCGCCGTATTCGAATACGACGAAGAGAGATTCCTGAGCACCATGGGCAGCCAGAAGTTCATGGCGTTCAGCCCGATCATCATAGCGAAGTAGATCGCGCACAGGTACCACACTCTACCGCTCCAGAGCGTGCCCAGCGCCGAAACGCGGCCGCTCTCGGCCAGCGTGGCCTGTTCCTCGCGGGCAAGCTCGGAGGCGAGCCATTGCTTCTCTTCCGCGTTGAGGAACCAGGCATTTTCCGGCCGGTTGGGAAGGGCAATTAGAGCCAATCCACCCAGCACGACCGGAGGGAAGCCTTCCAGGATCAGCAGCCAGCGCCAGCCACCGATCCCGAACCAGCGCACGTGGTCCAGGATCAGGCCCGAAACCGGCGCGCCCAGCACCGAAGCCAGCGGCAACGCGACCATGAACAGCGCCACCGCCTGTGCCCGTTGCCGGCGGGGAAACCAGTAGCTCAGATACAGGATCATGCCGGGAAACAGTCCCGCCTCGGCGATCCCCAGCAGGAAACGCAAAACATAAAGTTGCTCTGCGGAGTGCGCCAGCCCCGTGCACGTCGCAACGATTCCCCAAGTGATGAGGATGACGCTCACCCACAGCCGGGCTCCCAGCTTGTGCAGAATGATGTTACTTGGAACTCCGAAGAGCAGGTATCCAATAAAGAAAATGCCCGAAAGAAGCCCGAACTGCTCGCTGCCTATGGCCAGATCCTTGTTCATTGTGAGAGCGGCAAACCCGATGTTCACGCGGTCGAGGACGGAAACGACGTACAAGAGGAGCAGAAAGGGCAAGACCCAGATGTGCACCTTACGCACGACTCCGCGGGCGCGCCCAGCTGGCAGAGTCTGCGGCCCGGTTGGGTCGATGGCGCCGCTCAAAGGAATCGCTCCGCCCACTCCGGATTCCTGCACCGCCATAGTTCCTCCTCCCCTGTTTGTGGAGCGGCTCGGGGGCCGCTCGCTCCCGAAGAAGATGGATGCCAGGGACCCACCCCAGCAATCCTAGATATGCGAAGGCGCACAACCGGATTCGGGTGCAAAGAGCAAATCCCGGTCGTCGTACTCCACCGAATGCAGAAACAAACCCCGCGCCGGCGCCGTGGGTCCTGCCGCGGACCGCGAGCGTGCCGCGAGAATGCCGGGAATCTCTTCGAGTGCTAATTGTCCGCGGCCCACATCGATCATAGTTCCTGCCAGGTTGCGCACCATGTGATGCAAAAAGCCGCTGCCGCAGACGCGATACACAAGGAGCTGGCCGGCGTCCTCGGGACGGAGTTCCCAGCTTGAACAGTAGATGGTGCGGACGGTTGGGGGCAGGGGCTGAAGCCCCATTTCATTTTGCGGCGCTGCTACGGCATGGCTGAAGCCATGCCCTTTTACAAAGCCTTGCGGATGGCTAGGACTATGCCCTGGTCCGCGCTGCTTGAGCGAAGTGCTCTCCGGTGCGTAGGGCGATTTTGACGACTGTGGCTCTGAGACGAGCTCTTGCTGGGAAACAAGCTCGCGATGGGACAGATCCGGATCGCTCGCGGCAAAGCTCTGAAAGTCGTGTTCCCCTTCGAAGAGCCGGGCGCAAGCCTGCAGCTTGTCCAGATCGAGCGTCCAGGGGCAGGCGTAAACGTAACGCGCCAGAAAGGGTGGGCAGATTGCCGCACGAAAGATGCGGTACTCGTAGGTCTTGGAAATTGCCGAATGCCGCGCATGAAAGGTACTTCGTACCGTTCTCGCTTCGGAGATACGTATCGACGGGGGAAGAGTCCGGTTGAGCGCGCGGTGCAGGTTTTCCGGCGGAATGGGAGCGCGCAATGCGAAACTCGCCACTTGAGCCAGTGCGTGAACCCCTGCGTCGGTACGGCCTGAGCCCTGGGGCAAAGGCGTTTCGCCCGTGATGCGCCCCAGCGCAGCCTGCAATTCTCCCTGGATGGTCGGCAAACCGGGCTGCACCTGCCAGCCCTGAAAATCGCTGCCGTCGTACGCCAAGGTCAGCCTCCAGGTCTGGAGCTCCAAGCCGGGTTGAGCGGATTCAGTCAAGGGAGTCGCTATAGAACAGGGTACTTGACAAGGCTAAAGACGGAACGCCGAGGGCATTTCCCGAATGGTTCCCCTCGCGAAAGCGAACTCCTCAGGTTTGAGGGGTTGCTGGCAATGAGGCATTTGGAGTATTTTACTAACCAGTTAGTTAAATCTTGGTTCGAACCGCACACTCAGGTCTGCTAATCGGTCCCGGGGGAGAGTTCAGATTTGGCAGAAGCCGTCCTGAGCGCGGATTACCAGGGCACGGGGAACGAGTTGGGTACCGATTTCGTTATCAAAGGTGAGCCTTACAGGCGGGCGTAGCAGCGATAATCGTTGAGAAGCCCTAAAACTGCATCCGGGGCGGATTCCTGCCCGTCTTGAGGCGTATCGTTCCGTGTGCCGTAGGATTTCTGGAGAGGAAACATGCATTCTTACTGGTCTGGTATGTGCGATCTGGGGCGGGCAAGAGCACGCGAAGAACGCGAAGCGGCGAATCAGAACGGGAAAGCGCGGGCACACGCGGGCGGACGTTTGCGTGCCGTTGCCGCGGTCCTGTTGACGTTGACGGCGGGGATGCCGCCCGGCTTCGCGCAGCAGGCCGGCGCCGGCTCCAAAGGCCCGGATAAGGCTGCCTCCGAGTTGCCCGTGGCGCCTACGCCGGCGCCCACGCAGCCGTATCCTCTGCGCACTTCGAGCCGCGATTATTCCAAGCCCTTCGCCGGGTGGCTGGGCAATCCCTTCAACATTTACCGGCCTACGACGATTGGCAAGGCAAGCTTTATGAATTCTGTGCGGCTCGCCGGCCTCGTGAGGGATGGCAAGATTTACCTGAGCCTCTCCGACGCAATTGCACTGGCGATTGAAAACAACTACGACATCGCCATCGCCCGCTACGACCTTGATATTGCGGACACGGATATCTTGCGCACCAAGACTGGAGCGGCGCCGCTGGGCGCGCCATCGGGATTGGTGACGGGCACGCTGGGCGGGTCGACTTCGACGTTGTCCACCGGCGGTGGGCCGGGCGGCACGACCGTTGGCTCAGGCGGCGCGGGTTCCGGCGTTTCCGGCCTTACGCTGACCACGGGTGGCACCGGCCCCACTCCGGAGGCCCTCGATCCATCCGTCACGGGAACCATACAACTGGAACGCGCCACCCAGCCGCAAATCTACACTCTGTTCGCGGGCGGGCTCACGAAGGTGTCGACCAACACCGACGAGTACAACTTTGCCTACAATCAGGGTTTTGTAACGGGCAGTTCGCTGCAAGTTACCTTCGACAACAGCCGCGTGACCAGCGCCAATCCGTCCGATATCTACAGCCCCACACTGCAATCGAGCTTCAAGGCCACGGTCACGCAGCACCTGCTCCAGGGGGCGGGTATCTGGGAGAATAGGCGCTTCATCTATCAGGCGCTCAACGACCGCCGCATTACCGACTCGTCCTTCCGCCAGCAAATCCTCTACACCGTCAATCAGGTGGAGAACATTTACTGGGGACTGGTGCAGGCCTATGAGGATGTGCAGGCCAAGGAGCACGCTCTGGAGCAGAGCCAACAATTGCTGGCCGACAACAAGAAACAATTGGAAATCGGAAGCATGGCCCCGCTCGACGTTGTAAACGCTGAATCCAGCGTGGCAGCCGACCAGCAGGCCCTCATCAGCTCCCAGAGCGCCCTCAACTATCAGCAGCAGATCATCAAGCAGGCCATCGCCCGCAACCTCAACGACGCCACGCTTTCCGCGGCTCCGGTGATTCCTACTGACCGCGTGAGCCTGGAGGCGATTCCCGAAGAAAGCCAGCCCGTGGAAGCGCTGGTGCAGGAAGCCTTCCAGCGGAGACCGGAGTTGGAACAGGCGGTTTTGACGCTGCGCAACGACGAGATCACGCTGAAGGGCGCTCGCAACGGCCTTCTGCCTACGCTCGATGCCTACGCCTTCTACAGCGGCAACGCCGTGGGTGGCGCTCAGAATCCCCTCTGTGAAACCTTTCAAAACGGTATATATGTCCCCTGTCCTCCCGGAACCACTCCTACCGTGGGATACGGCAGCGTACTCAACAACCTGGTCAACGGCACCGGTCCCGACAAAGGCGTGGGCTTCAATCTCACCATCCCCATCCGCGACCGCCAGGCGCAGTCAGTGCAGGAGCGCTCGCTGATGGAGTACCGCCAGGCAGAGCTGCGGCTGGAGCAACTGCATACGCAAATCCGCATGCAAGTGGTGAACGCGATGTTTGCGCTCAGCAACGACCGTGCTCAGGTGCGCGCGGCCCTGGCGGCGCGCGACTACAACCAGCAGAGCCTTGACGCTGAAAGGACCAAGCTGCACCTGGGGGCCTCCACCACCGCCAGCGTGTTGCAGCAGGAGCGCAACCTGGCCACGGCTGAAAACAACCTGATCGCCGCTCACGCAGCTTACGCCAAAGACCGCGCGGGCCTCTACCAGACGTTGGCTTCGACCTTGCAGCATTACGACATCAATCTGCCCGAAGCGGCGTCGGGGACCGTAACGACCACGCCGGTTGTGCCCGGAGTGGAACAGGCCAAGCCCGGCAACGAGCCCACGATGACTCCACCGGCCACGCAGGAGCAGCCCACGCCACCGCCGGCACAGTAGTGCCGCGCGTCCACACTCCTAACCGAAGGATGGCCCGTTCATTCACCGGGCCATCTTTGTCGTTGCCAAACTCAGAATAACAGTATTCAGGTGTTGCATATGGCGCATCACCTGAGTTAGAATTACACTATGGGCAGCAAGAAGCGCCTATGTAAGGATACCGACTACGAAACCGGCTTTTGGTGCGCCGGTGGCGAAGGCATTTTGAGAGAAGAAATCTGGGTGGATGCGAATGGGGAGGTTGTTCGCTATAACCTAGCATTCCTGCTGCCTCATTTGTTTTACCCGGACAATGGCAGGGTACTCGGATTTGACAACGCCCACGGCGTTCACGAACGCCATTTCATGGGCACGGTACAAGAGGTCGAATTCAAGAATTACGAGAGTACGGCAATTCGCTTCTATCGAGAGGTAGAGGCGATGAGGAGAAATTATGAAGGTAAGAGTATTCACTGACGGATTTGAGGGCCATGTCCGGCGTTCTCTCGATCGCGCCCGCAGGCGTGAACTGGGTGAGCGTCTGGAGCCCGAGAAAATTATTACCTTCGCAGATCCCGTGATGATGGTCGAGTGCCTGACGGCGCGGAGGATGCGCCTCGTTGAAACGGCGCGCAAAAAGCGTCTGAGCATCTCTGCCCTGGCCGAGGAGCTGGGCCGCAACCGCGGCGCAGTGACCCGCGATGTGAACAAGCTCACAAAACTCGGCTTGGTCCGCCTGCGCGAACAGGTCAATCCCGGCCACGGAATCGTGCAGATCGTCGAGCCCGTCGCGGAAAAGATCGAGATGAGGGCCGCGCTGTAGAATCGGCACAGCCGCTGTTCAGAACGGGGTAACCTACCGTTCCGCCACGCGATTCAGCAAATCGAAGAACTCGGGGAAGCTGATCGCGGCCGACTCGGCGCCCTGAATCAGCGTCTCGCCCTCGGCCCTGAGCGCTGCCACACTGAAAGCCATGGCAATCCGGTGATCGCCGCCCGCGTCAATCGTGGCGCCGTGCAGCGTCTGCCCGCCGGGCACGTCCAACCCGTCCTCAAACTCCTCGACCTCGGCGCCCATCGCGCGCAGGTTCTTCGCCACCAGCGCAATGCGGTCTGACTCTTTCACGCGCAGCTCTCTGGCGCCGCGGATGCGAATGCCGCCGCTGGTGTATGGAGCAATCGCCGCCAGCACCGGCAGTTCGTCGATCAGTTGCGCGGCCAGCGCGCCGCTCACCTCCGCCGATCCAAGCCCCTCCGCAGGCGCCGAAATCTGCACCGTGCCCACCAGCTCCGCGTGCTTCTCCTCGAGATTCAGGACCGCAATGTGCGCGCCCAGCGCGGTCAGCACGTCGAGCAGCGTAGCGCGCGTAGGATTCAGCCCCACCGCATCCAAAACCAATCCGGAACCGGGAAAACATGCTGCCGCACACAGGAAAAATGCCGCCGAAGAAAGATCACCGGGAACAGCCGCATCGATGGCGTGCAGCGGCTGCGGGCCTGCAATCGAAACCGAACCCAGCGTTCTCGTCACCGTGGCGCCAAAGGCGCGCAACGCCAGTTCGCTGTGATCGCGGGTGCGCACAGCCTCCCGCACCGTCGTCGTTCCCGCCGTCTGCAATCCCGCCAGCAGCACGCAGCTCTTCACCTGCGCGCTCGGAACCGGCGTGGTGTAGTCGATGGCGTGCAGCGGGCCGCCCGCGATCGTCAGTGGCGCGTGGCCTTCGGTCAGAGTCAGCCGCGCGCCCATGGCTTCGAGCGGCATGCGAATCCGCTCCATCGGCCGCCGCGAAAGCGACTCGTCGCCGACGAGAGTAAACCGCCCCTCTTGCGGCGCCAGCAGGCCACCAATCATGCGCATCGTCGAGCCGGAGTTGCCGCAATCGAGCGGTTGCGCCGGAGCTGTCACGCGCCCGCCCACGCCGGTAATTTCCACGGCCTCTGCGCCGCTTCGGTTTACCTTCGCGCCCAGCGCCTCCATACATCCAAGAGTTGACGCGCAATCGGCGCCGGTGGAGAAGTTCGTAAACCGCGAAACGCCTCCGGCAAAACCGGCCAGCATGGCATAGCGATGGCTGATGGACTTGTCGCCGGGCAGCCGCAAACTGCCGCTTATATTGCGCGCGGGGCGAATCAATCGTTCCTGGGCGGTGGTTTGCAAGCGGTCTCCGGACCGAATTGCGGTTCCTTTTGAGTCTATCGAACCGGGCGCCGCGGGCTGAACACGGCGGCGAACTTAGCGGAGCGCAGCGGCCTACGGCGCCGGCTCCAGATGCGCGGTGAAGTGGCGCAGAAACGGGGCTTCGTAGGTCAGACTCATGCCGCGAATCTTCTCGCGATTCTTCCACACCTCGAGAATCACTTCAACCAGATAGTCGATGTGGCTCTGCGTGTAGACGCGGCGCGGGATGGCGAGGCGCACAAGATCCATCTGCGCGGCAGCAGCAAACATCAGCGTGCCGATTTCGACGGAACGCACGCCGCCTTCGAGATAAAGCTCGCAGGCCAGCGCCACGCCGGGAAATTGCGCCGTGGGGATGTGTGGCAAAAACGCGCGCGCGTCGAGATAAATCGCGTGGCCGCCCGGCGGCTGCACGATGGGCACGCCCGCAGCGGCAATGGCTTTGCCCAGGTACGCGGTCGAGGCGATGCGATAACGCAGGTAATCTTCTTTGAGCGCCTCCTGCAACCCCACGGCAATGGCCTCAAGATCGCGCCCCGCCAGCCCGCCGTATGTGGGGTAGCCTTCGGTCAGGATCAGCAGGTTCTTCTCCTGCTGCGCCAGCAAATCGTCGTTGGTGCATAGAAAGCCGCCGATGTTGGCCATGCCGTCCTTCTTGGCGCTCATGGTGCAACCGTCGCCCAGGCGGAACATCTCCTGCGCGATTTTTTTCGGGGATTCGGACTCGAATCCCGGCTCTCGAAGCTTGATGAACCATGCGTTCTCGGCAAAGCGGCAGGCGTCGAAGTAGAGGGGAATGCCGTGGCGCTTGCAAACCGCGCTCACCTGGCGCGCATTTTCCATCGATACCGGCTGCCCGCCGCCGGAGTTGTTGGTCACGGTGAGCATCACCAGCGGAATGCGGTCGCGGCCCACGCGCGCGATGAGAGTTTCGAGCGCGGCCACATCCATGTTGCCTTTGAACGGATGCCGCAGGGCCGGCTGGCGGCCCTCCGCGATGAGCAGATCCACGGCCTCCGCGCCGGTGAACTCCACGTTGGCGCGGGTGGTGTCAAAGTGCGTGTTGTTGGGAACGATGTCGCCCTTCTTGCACGTCACGCCGAACAGGATGCGCTCAGCGGCACGGCCCTGGTGCGTGGGAATCACGTGTTTGTAGCCAAAAATATCCTGTACGGATCTCCGGAAGCGATCGAAGCTGCGGCTGCCCGCGTAGCTTTCATCGCCTTCCATGATGGCCGCCCACTGGTGGGTCGACATGGCGCCGGTGCCCGAATCGGTCAGCAGGTCGATGAGAACGTCATCGGCGGGCAGCAGGAAGAGATTGTAGTGCGCGGCCTTCAAAAGTTCCTCGCGCTCGGCGCGTGTGGTCCAGCGAATCGGCTCAACGCTCTTGATCCGGAACGGTTCGATGATGGTCTTGGCGATCATGGCAGCGCATCCATGATAGTGCGTGACGGCTGGAGTTGTCCGGTTACGGCGCGCGTTTTGGGTTCGGCGTGCAGCGCCTCCCGTTTTCATCCCCGCGTCATACTTCGAAAGTAAACTGAACTCGGCACTGCCCGTCTCTCATTCGGGTGGCTGAGGTCTTCATGAGACTTCCGCGGGCGTTCAGGAAAATGCATTCGCTGCCGCGGCGCTTTCGTCAGGCGCGGATGGTTGCCCGCGCCATCAAATCGCGCCGCCACCCCATTCTCGCCCACATCATTCCCATCCGGCGCTGCAATCTCGCCTGCGCGTACTGCAACGAATACGACAAGGTCTCCAGTCCGGTACCCACTACCGAAATGGCGCGCCGCATCGATCTTCTTTCGGCTTTGGGAACAGAAATCATTACTCTCAGCGGCGGCGAAACGCTGCTGCACCCTGACCTCGATGAGTTGATCCGGCGCATCCGCGGGCACAGGCGCATTGCCACCCTCATTACCAATGGTTATCTGTTGACCCCGGAGCGCATCCGGCAGCTGAACCGCGCTGGCCTGGAGCATCTGCAGATCAGCATCGATAACGTTGAGCCGGACGACGTTTCGAAGAAGAGCCTGAAGGTCTTGGATAAAAAGCTAGAATGGCTTGCAGAGTATGCCGATTTTGATGTCTCGATCAATTCCGTAGTGGGAGCCGGCGTGAAGCATCCCGAGGATGCGCTCACCATCACGCGCCGCGCTCTCGAATTGGGCTTCGACACAACTGTCGGCGTCATCCACGATCACAGCGGGCAAATGCTGCCTTTGCCGGATGCGGACAGAGCCGTTTACGAGCAAATACACAAGGAGCGAAAGCCGGGCTTCTGGGCATTCGCATACGACAATCTCTTCCAGAAAAACCTCGTGGCCGGCCAGGCGAACAAATGGCAATGCCGTGCGGGCAGCCGCTACTTGTATATCTGCGAAGATGGGCTCGTCCATTACTGTTCGCAGCAGCGCGGATACCCTGCAATTCCGCTGGAGAAGTACACAGCGGAGGACCTGGAACGCGAGTATTCGACGAAGAAGCCGTGCGCTCCTTATTGCACGGTCTCCTGTGTGCACCGGGTAGCAATGATCGACCTGGTGCGGGAGGACCCGCGCAACGCACTGATCAAATTCTTTCCGCCGGCGGTGCCGGGCGCAACCGCCCAACTCCCCCTGGGCGTCAAATTTCTCTCCGCGTTGTTTCTTCCCCCGCAGAAAGGTGAATCTCAGAGCCCGGTTACCAAAGCCATGGCGGGCGCAGTGAAGAGAATACTTGGGATCAAGTGAACGCGCCACGCCATATAAAACGCCAGCGTCAATAAAGCTCCCAACACCACGTCGACCGCGTAATGGTAGCCTCCCACAACGGCCGCCACGGCAATCCAAAACGTGACGAAGAGAAAGATTGCTCCCGCCAGCGGAAGATAATGCAGCAGCACCAGCGAAACCGCCAGCGCTGAGGCCACATGTGCGCTGGGGAACGAAATTGCCCCGATGCTTCCATGCTTCAGAATCCACAGATTAAAGACCCGGCTTTTCTTGAGGATCTTGCTCTTGGTTGGCAAAGACTCCTCGCGCGCTAGATACAGGGCACGGGGCGGCAGCGCCGGGACAAAGGGCGTGATGACATAGCAAAAGTAGGTTGGCGCAAGCACAAAGAACCAGAATGTGCCCGCATCCCGGCGCAATCCAGCAGCATAAAGCGTCGCCAGCCCGAGCGTTGCGAACGGGTAGCAAAGCGCATACGCCCATTCCATCGTCAGGCGCGCGAATCGCCCGAACTTCCAATCGCTTTGCGAGGCCCAACGGGTTTGCGAGACAAAGCCCAGCAGGCGGCGATCCGATTCTACGAGCCACGCCTGGATCTTTTGGTTCGGCGCCACGAAGAATTGGCCGGCTTGCCAATAGGGGATGAGCATCAAAGGCACAGGCAGCCAGTCGCGGAGAATCGAACTCTGAACCGGAGTCAGGATGAATTCCGAAAGGCGAGCCAACGCAACGGCAAGGATCGCGCCCCCGGCAAGCAACGCAATCGTCCGTCGACGCCGGACGGCGAGCGGGCAAAGCCATGCCGCGATGGCAAGGAAAATGGCGAAGCCTGCCTGAATCCATTCGGAAGTTCGCATCGATCTCGATCTCCCGTTTTCCGCGGTTGGCCGAAACACCCGAGACTGCTCAACCAAACTGTAATGGGCGCGCAGTGAAGGCAAGGTGAATGGAGTGTTGCAGCGGCACAAAGAGGTGGGAAGGAATCAGCTCCGTCAACAGAATGGCACGATATCGCGAGACAGGTTTCATCAGGCTACGGCAAAACCAGAGAAGGTGTGCCCTATTCAGCTTTTTTTGAAGGTCGCCGCCCCTTGGGGTCGCGGCGACTTAAGTGCAGCGGCTTCGGGTTACAGCATCTCTGGTTTTGCTACAGGGCTTCAAGGCCGCGTCCGCTAGCGGACGCGCAGCACGATGATGGTTTCGTCGTCGAAGCGGTCCTTGGCGCCTTGAAAGCGGGCTACATCGGCGAGAATGGCTTCGCCGATCTCTGCAGCGGGAAGATCGCGGCTGGAGCAGAGCAGTCCGGCGAGACGCTCCTGGCCGTACATCTCTTCCTTCCCGTTTTCCGCGTCCAAAATCCCATCGGACACGAAGACGATGGCGTCGCCGGGCTGCGTGGCCACGCTCAGCTCCTCGTACGTGACGTTGGGAAACATGCCCAGCGGGAAGCCTTCGGCGCGGACTGGGAGCGACTCGCCGTTGCGGCAGAAGACGGGCTGGACGGCGCCGGAGTTCGCCACCTGGAGCGTCTGGTTCTCGTCGTTCCAGAGGGCGAAGAGCATGGTGACGTACTGCGACTCAAGCTTGCGCTCCTGCAGAGCGTCGTTAAGCCCGGCCAGCATTTGCGCGGGTTCCGGCCGCGCCTGGTGAGCCGCGGAACGCATGATGCCGCTCACCAGGGCGGCGAAAAGAGCGGCGGGCGCAGCTTTGCCGCTCACATCGCCGAGGACGATGGCGGTGCGGTTGGGGCCGTAATCAAGAAAATCATAGAGATCGCCGCCGATGGTGCGCGCGGGCAGAAAGCGAACCGCCATCTCGGCATGAGGATGCGATGGCGCCCCGGGGGGCAGCAGACGAAGCTGCACCTCGCGAGCCATCGCAATGTCTTTTTCGAGCTGCGCCTCCTGGCGGCGCACGGCCTGATAAAGGCGCGCATTCTCAATGGCGATGGCGATCTGCGCGCCCAGGCTGGTCAACATGCGCTCGTGCTCTTCATTGAAGAAGTTGGGCCGTATGTGTTCCAGGTCGAGCACGCCAATGACGTGGCCTTTGTAAAAGAGCGGCACAATCAACTCCGAGCGCGTCTCGGGGTTCATGGGAATGTAGCGCTGATCTTGGCTGACATCGGGAACATTGATGGGGCGCCACTCGCGCACCGCCGCGCCCGCCAGGCCGCTGCTCGTGGGAATGCGGCGCATGGGGGCGTGCGCGTAACCGAAGCGCCAGGCGTAGCGCGTGATGAGCGTCTCGCCTTTCTCGTCGAGCAGCAAGATCGAGAACATCTGGTAGTCGATGAGGCGGCGCAGGAGTTGGCCGACGCGTTCCAGCAGGGGCTTGGGATCGAGGATCGAGGCCAGCTCGACTGCGATCTCGTTGAGCACTGCAAGCGTCTGCGCCTGGCGGGAGACGCGGGCGTACAGGCGCGCGTTCTCAATAGACTGGGCGATCCGCGATGCGGTCATGGTGAGCACCTGAAGGTGCTCGGGACGGAAGAAATCCGGCTGCTCGCTTTCAATATCCATCACGCCGATGAGCCGGTTTTTGGCGATGAGGGGTATAGCCAGCTCAGAGCGCACCGCAGGGTTCGCGGCAATGTAATAGTCAGCAGTGGAAACATCATTCAGGAGAATCGGCTGCCGGGTAAGCGCTACCTGGCCCACGACGCCCTGGCCAACGGGAAAGCGCATGCGCTCTGCCTCCGGCGAATGGCCGATCTGGAATCTCATGCGCAGTTCGTGGGCGCGGTCGTTGAGAAGGAAGATGGCGAAGATGCGGTAAGGAATGACGGCGCGAACCAGCTCCGAAGTGCGGTTGAGGAGGGTTTGCAGGTCGAGGGTGGTGTTGAGCGCGTCGGTGAGGCGCATCAGGTAGGCGACGTCGGCCGGCTCAATGGGTGCGTTCACGGGATCGAGAGGCGCGGAAACAGAGGGGCTGTAATCGCCCTCGAATTCGTGCCCTGCGGGCGGGGATGGCGGAGTGTCGGCCATAAGGGGTCGAAGGGAATGATAACGCAGAAGGCAGCTTCCAGCTTCCAGCTTTTATTCGAAATCCAGCTGGGAACAATGCCAAGGGATAACGCTGAGGGGTCCTTCGACCCTCATATGACCGAGCCTGCGTCGCAAATTTTATTTTGCGGGCTAAGGCATCAGCGCGGCGGACAGTTAGGAGCTAGGAGCTAGAAGCTAGAAGCTAGAAGCTAGAAGCTGTCTTTCTCACTCTGCTCCCAATTCGCGCACAATCGCCACCGAAGCCGATGAGCCGATGCGGTTGGCGCCGGCTTCGAGCAGCGTGCGCACGGCTGCGAGAGTGCAGATGCCGCCGGAGGCCTTGATTCCGCAGCGAGCGCCGGCTACGCCGCGCAAAAGGGCTACATCGGCGGGGGTCGCGCCACCGGTCGAGAAGCCGGTGGAGGTTTTAATGAAGTCGGCGCCGGCCTGGATGGCGATCTCGGAGGCGCGCAGCTTTTCCTCCACGGTCAGTAAACAGGTTTCCAGAATCACCTTGAGCAGGGCGCCATGATGATGGGCCACGTTCGCAACGGCGTGGATGGTGTGGTGAACGGCCTGGTAGTTGCCGCTCTTGAGCTGGCCGATCGGCAGGACCATATCGAGCTCGCGTGCGCCCAGGCGGACAAGTGCGGCAGCTTCCTGACGCAGCGTAGAAACCAGCGACGCGCCGAGCGGAAAGCCGATGGGTACCCCGACAGGAATGCCGGTGCCGGCAAGCTCACTGACCGCAGCGGACGCCCATACGGGGTTGATCATGGCGCAGGCAAATCGGTAGCGGACGGCCTCTTCGCAGAGGCATTCCACCTGCCGGCGCGTGGCGTCTGGGTAGATCAGGGTGTGGTCGATGACGGCGGCCAGCGATCGCCAGTTGGCGAGGGTTTTGGCGGTAAAAGCGGCCGAATCGAAGGTCCCGTTATCAAATTCCAGGTCAGAATCCTGGACGGGAAGAGTTGCTGCCATGGGGGATGCTCCTTGCATGCTGCGGCTCCCGCTCTGCGAGGCGGCTCGTCCGCAGCAGCTCCTTTGGTGCCTCCGGGAGATGAGTATACGGGGTCACCGAACGTGGAGCCAAATGAATAGATGCAAAACCATGCTGGTTGGAAGCAGGATCGAGTGAGCGGAGCGGAAATCTAACGAACTATGCGGGGTTGCCGGACGCCATGATGCAGATGTCAGGCAGGTTGCGGTAGCGCTCGCCATAATCCATGCCGTAGCCGATGACAAAAAGGTTGGGAATGGAGAAGCCTACGTAGTCGGCATCGATCTTTTCGAGGCGGCGCGAGGGTTTGTCGAGCAGCGCGGCGATGCGCAGGGTCTTGGGATGCTGCTGCAGGAAAAGCTTGCGCAGGTAGGCGAGGGTGAGGCCGGTGTCGAGAATGTCTTCGACGATGAGAACGTTCTTGCCTTCAATGGGCTGATCGAGGTCCTTGATGAGCTTGACCGCGCCTGAGGAGCGCTGGCCATTGCCGTAGCTGGACGTAGCCACAAAGTCGAAGGTGGCGTCGACCTGGATGGCGCGCGAAAGGTCGACCAGGAAGAATGCCGCGCCCTTGAGCACGCCCACCATGACCAGCTTTTCTCCGTTCAGGTCACGCGTGATCTGCGCACCCATCTCGGCGACGCGTTCGGCGATCTGTTGGCGGGAATAGAGGACATCGAGGCCTTGATAGGTCATGGTTGCCATGCACACAGTATCGCGCGAAATGGATTTTTTTGTCGCCTGTGTAAATCGCGGGCGGAATCGCCGATTGGAGGAACAGGGCAGCGGTCTCAAACGATCGCGCGTCTATACTTGAAGAGCGATGCATCCCTTTCTCCACATTGGGTCGTTTACCCTGCCCACTTACGGGCTGATGCTTTGGGTAGCCATCATGACCGCCATGTTTGTGGTCGACCGAGCGTTCAAGCGGGCGCACCTGACGGCGGACGCGGTGGCGATGGTGGCGGTTGCCGCGGTGGCAGGCGTGGCGGGCTCCAAGATCTGGTACCTCGCCTTCGACTCGCCGGTGGACTTCCGGGCCATGGGATGGAGTGCTTTGTTTGAGAGCGCCGGATTTTCGTGGTTTGGCGCATTGGTCTTCGGCATCTTAGCGCTGGTGCTGCAAGGCTGGCGGGCGAAAATCGGGGGTCTGCGCACGCTGGATTTGGCTGTTCCCGCCGCCGCGATCGGCCAGGGCTTGGGGCGCATCGGGTGCTTTCTTTCCGGCGACGGTTGCTATGGCATTGCGATCCAGCCGATCCATATCCTTGGATTTAACTTCCGGCCGTGGGGGATGAGCTTCCCGCATGGGATCGTGCCGGTTTTTGTTCCCGTCTACCCGACGCCGCTCTATGAGCTGGCCGCAGGCCTCGTGATCGGCTGCTGGCTATGGTGGCGCCTCGGCAAACCGCACGCCACAGGCGCAATCATGGGTCAGTACTTGGCCCTCGCTGGAACCGTTCGCTTTTTCATTGAATTTATTCGCCGTAACCCCAAGGTTCTTTGGGGCTTATCGAATGAGCAGCTGTCCTGCGCCGGGGCCGTTGTGGCGGGCGTTGCGCTCATCTGGTGGGCAGCCACGCGGCCCGCGCTCAGTCCGAAAAGAGCATCGGCGCCCGTCGAGAAGCCGGCGTAGAGAACCTTTGAGCCGGACTCTTCCGCACCGTTTCCAGCAACCGATGCCTTTGTACAGTCTCCTTGGGGCCGCAGAGCGCTTGTGACGGGCACGCGTCTATACTTGAAGAGAGATGCTTCCCTATCTGTTTCACATTGGATCCTTCCAATTGCCCACCTTCGGGCTGATGCTTTTTCTGGCCGTAGTGGCGGGCGCGATTGTGGTGGGCCGCGGGTTTAAGCGGGCGCGCATCACTGCGGATGCGAGCGGGATTGTGGCGATTGCCGTGGTGGCAGGCATCGTGGGCGCCAAGCTTTGGCATGTTCTGGACTCACCGGACGAATACCAGTTGATCGGCTGGCGCGTTTTGTGGGATTCGGCGGGGTTTGCATGGTATGGCGGGCTCGTCTTTGGTATTTCGGCGCTGGTTTGGCAAGGGATACGGGCAAAGATCGGCGCGCTTCGGACGCTGGATTTGGCCGCTCCGGCGGCGGCCATCGCCTACGGTATCGGGCGCATCGGGTGCTTTCTCTCGGGTGACGGCTGCTACGGCATCCAAATTCAGCCGGTCCATCTTCTCGGCTTCACCTTTCGCCCTTGGGGAATGGCATTTCCACATGGGCTTGAGCCAGTCTACGTTCCTGTCTATCCCACGCCGCTCTATGAGCTGGGCGCAGGGCTGCTGATCGGCTGGTGGCTGTGGTGGCGACTCGGCAAGCCGCATGCCACAGGCGTGATCTTGGGGCAGTATTTGATGCTGACCGGCCTCGCTCGCTTTCTAGTGGAGTTCATTCGCCGCAACCCCAGAGTTCTTTGGGGTTTATCGAATGCGCAACTGGCTAGCGCTGGCGCAGTGCTGGCGGGTATCGCGCTCACCTGGTGGTCAGCCACGCGGCCTGCGCTCGCACGCCACAAGGCCCCATCTCCGGCAGAAAAACCGGCGTAACAGCATACACCTTCCGAGGTAATTCCCGGGAGTGTCTGGCCCCTGAGGGGGTGCATTCTCTCAAATTGACCCACTTTTTTTGCCGCCGCAGTCTTTTCCAATCGAAGGATGAGCCTGAAGGAGTGAAGGTCAGGCGAAGTGGGGAAAGTCCTTTCGGGTTTGATTTTGAGTCAGATTAGCAGTCGCAGCCGGGGC
>Ga0326728_10006684_pt1 | contig 30740 bp, 28 predicted proteins | sample MB3enrmetagenome_FD_207602 | JGI IMG/M metagenome (GOLD analysis project Ga0326728, IMG submission 207602) | Lab enriched peat soil microbial communities from McLean, Ithaca, NY, United States - MB31MN | ecosystem: Environmental > Terrestrial > Soil > Wetlands > Peat | place: USA: New York...
AAGAGTATTTTAGTGAAACCAGCTAATTTCTGACGCGATATTTGGACTAGAATCGCAGCTGCCATGCTGAGTGCCACCCCGCCAAGGGGGGCGGCTGTGGCGGAGCCCACCAGGCTTCTTTGCGAACGCACGGGAGGAATCACACGTGTCAGGGCACGACTTTTAGTCGTGCCGCAAAGGCTCCCAGTGGACTTTGGGCTTTAGCCCCTGTCCATCGGGCGTCGCAAGCGGCACAGGGGCTAAAGCCCAGCCCTATTGTGCGTTTTTCGGCACGACTAAAAGTCGTGCCCTGACACGTGTTGCACGACCAAATCCACCGTGATTGGCAAAAGTAAGCGACCTTAGGCCTCCAGGCTCGTGCTACATGGCGCTGCGCTCAGCATGACCTCGGAAATAAAAATTGGAGCAAAACCCATGAATCCTGGCATTGAAAACATTCGCAAGCAAGGTAGCCGTATTGTGGCCGAGGGTGTGCACATGTTGCCGGCGGCCTCGCTGATGATCGCCGAAGGCGTCATCCAGTCGCTCGACGATCTGAAAAAGCCGTTTGTGACGGTGATCAACTCGTATTCCAACCAGATTCCCGGCCACGCCCATCTCGACGGCATTGGGGCAATTGTGCGCGACGAACTTAAGGCGCTAGGGTTCAACGTGTGGTACGTGAATGTGGGCGGCGCCGTCTGCGATGGCATTGCCATGGGACATTTTGGCATGAAGTATTCGCTGGCCTCGCGGGAACTAATCGCCGATCAGATTGAAACCATTATTGGGGCCCACCCCTGCGACGCGTGGATTGGCATCGCCAACTGCGACAAGATTGTTCCCGCCATGTACAACGCCATGGTGAGAATCAACATACCCGCCGTGTATTTGAGCGGGGGGCCGATGCTGGCCGGAGCGGGCAATACGGACCTGATTACCGTTTTCGAAGCCGTAGGAAAACATAGCGTGGGCAAAATGAGCGAGCAACAGTTGCGCGAGTTGGCGGAAACCGCCTGCCCCGGCTGCGGCAGTTGTGCCGGTATGTTCACGGCTAATTCCATGAATTGTCTCGGCGAGGCGCTGGGGCTGGCCCTGCCCGGCAACGGAACCATTCCCTGTGAGCGCTGGGCCGATTCCGCCCACCGCAAAACCCAGCCCAATCCCGAGCGTATCGCGCTGTCGAAGAAAGCAGCGCACGCGCTGAAACGTTGCCTCGACAAGAATCTGCGCCCGCTCGACATCGTCACCGAACAGGCGCTGGTCAATGCCTTCGTCCTCGACATGGCCATGGGAGGTTCCACGAACACCGTGCTGCACACCCTGGCCCTAGCGCATTCGGCGGGTATCCCGTTCGATCTGGCGCGCTTGAACCAGATCTCCGCGAAGACGCCGAACATCTGCAAGGTTTCCCCTAGTCGTCCTGAAGTGCACGTCGAGCATGTCCATCGCGCGGGTGGTATTCCGGCAATCCTGAAAGCGATCCATCGCGGCGCCGACACGGGTTTGAACCCCGAGATTCCGACCGTTACCGGAAAACTGGCCGAGGCGATGGCCTGCGCCCCCGATGCGGACGGGGATGTCATCCGCCCGGTGCCGAAGGCTTTCTCGCCAAGCGGCGGACTCGCTATTCTGTTCGGCAATCTGGCGCCCAACGGCGGGGTGGTGAAGGTAGCCGGCGTCGATCCCAGCATGATGGAATTCGACGGCACGGCCCGGATCTACGAATCGCAAGATGACGCGCTGCATGGCATTCTGGCGGGGGAAGTGAAGGACGGGGACGTAGTGGTCATCCGCTATGAGGGGCCACGCGGCGGCCCGGGCATGCAGGAAATGCTCTCCCCCACCGCGGCGCTGGTAGGCACCGGCGTGCGCGCGGCCCTGATCACCGACGGCCGCTTCTCAGGCGGCACGCGCGGTCTCTGCGTCTGCCACATCTCTCCCGAGGCGGCGGCGCGCGGCCCGATTGCCGCCATTCACCCCGGCGACCGAATCTACATCAATGCCAAGACGTGCCGGCTAGAACTGAAGGTAAGCGATGCCGAGATTAAGCAGCGGCTCGCGGCCCTGCCGCCATTCGAACCTAAAGTCAAGCGCGGCTGGCTGGCGCGCTACGCGCTGCACGTCACCAGCGCCGATACCGGAGCGGTGTTTGAGATCTGACATCCGTTGTTCGTTTCCCGTTACCCGTTTCCCGTCACCGCCCCGGAGCACGATGCCGCTGCCGGCTACGGGGAACGGGCAACGGGTAACGGATAAACTGGAAAACATCGCCGATGGTGTATATTTGGCTGCAGGTTCAGCGGTTCACAAATTCTATAGCCGTTAACGGCGGTTGATTCGTCGTCCAATCCCGCCCTTACATCATGAAAATTGTTCGCGCCAGTGACTCGTCTTTGCTGATCGTCTTTGGAGACGAAATCTCGATACACCTGCATCATCGGGTAATGGCGATATTCCATGCTCTACAGTCAATGAATGACGTTCGCATACGCAATCTGCACCCGGGATACGCCTCACTGCTGATTGATTACGACCCGCTGCAGATGAGCTACACGGAGCTGTCTTCGTGGCTAAAAGCCATCGAAAACATGCCCGGGTTCGCCAGTGGCGACCAGCACGGTATGATTGAAGTTCCGGTGTGCTACGGCGGCGAATTTGGTCCCGATCTTCCGGACGTCGCCAGCCACACCCGCATGTCGCCTGAGGAAGTCGTTCGCATTCACTCGGCTGAGACGTACGTGGTCTATTTTATTGGGTTCTCCCCTGGCTTCGGCTATTTCGGCGGATTACCGCCGTGCCTGCATACCCCAAGACTGGCCACTCCGCGGACGTCTGTGCCGGCGGGCGCGGTGGGGATTGCCGGCAGCCAGACCGGTATCTACCCGATTAGCTCTGCGGGAGGATGGCGCCTGATCGGCCGGACCCCTTTGCGCATGTTCGATCCCGACGCTTCTCCGCCAACCCGGTTGCAACCGGGAGCGCTCGTGAAGTTTTCTTCCATTGATCGCCAAACCTACGACGAGATCGCGCAGCGGGCGTCGTGATGGAGTGAATAATTTTTCGTGCCGATACACGTGAAAGATCCGGGATTCCTCAGCACCATGCAAGATCTGGGCCGATATCGATATGTGCACCTCGGTATCTCGCCGAATGGCGCAGCCGATCGGCTGGCTTTTCGCATCGCCAATCTTCTGGCCGGCAACGAGGAGAATGCGGCAGCGTTGGAAATGACCTTCCTGGGGGCCACACTGGAATTTGAGGAACCCGCCGTAGTTGCGCTGGTGGGTGGTGGTACGGAGGGTAAGCTCGGAAGTTCGTCCCTGCCGGCCGGCGAGGCCGTTGCGGTCCCTGCGGGCTCCACCCTGGAATGCGGCACGATGAGATCGGGTATTCGCTCCTATCTGGCGGTGCAGGGTGGGTTCGATGTCCGCCCGGTTATGGGTAGCGCCTCCACCAACCTTGGCGGTCAATTTGGGGGGATCGACGGCCGCAAGTTGAAGAAGGGAGATGTGCTTCGCGTGCGAGCCCAGGATGGGCTTCGCGCCCGGCGCTTACGGCCGGGAGCCCTGGACCGGTTCGTGGCCGAGGGTCCCATTCGGGTTACCGAAGGGTCGCAATACGATTGGTTTGGTCCGGAGGCAGTGGCCACTTTCACCTCCTGTTCGTACCAGATTTTGGAACAGTCCAACCGCAACGGCCTGCGCCTGCGCGCAGAAGCAATACGTCCCCTCAAGCAATCGCAACTGCTGACCGATGGAATTCCGCTTGGAGGGGTTCAGGTACCAGAAGATGGCCAGCCGATTGTTCTTCTGGCCGACCAACAAACAACTGGGGGATATCCGAAGATTGCGACCGTAATCTCCGCCGACATGTCCAGGGTGGGTCAGTTGGGACCGGGCGACCAGGTGCAGTTCGCGGTCATTTCAATGGCAGAAGCCCTGCAACTACTCCGTGCGCAGGAACAACGCTTCAAAGAGATCTTTTTGAACTGAAGCTTTCCGCGGCAAGAATCTCGGATTCTACATAACTCAGCATTCAGCTATCAGCGCTCAGCCATCAGTCCCAAATCGTTGGGCTTTGGGTCTGGCTGATTGCTGAATGACTGCTCAGATCAGAAAGTACCGAAGTCACGCGTAGACAGACATTTCAATTCTTCCCGCCACGCACGTTGTGGGATAGTGTTGGCATCTAACTATATAGCCGGCACAGTAAGAGAGGTATGCAAGATGGAGCAATTCACAATCGATATCAACTCCGATATGGGTGAGTTTCCCGAAGCATTGGAAAACGATGCTGAACTGATGCGCTACATTACTTCCGCCAATGTGGCTTGCGGCGGCCATGCGGGAGACCAGGCGTCTATGCGCAAGACCCTGCTGGCGGCTAGAGATCTGAAGGTTTCGGTAGGCGCACATCCGAGTTATCCGGACCGTGAAAACTTCGGGCGCGTAGACTGCTCGCTCTCCGCAGCCGGGGTTCAGGCTGCTGTCCAACAGCAGATTTTGTCTCTTATCCAAGTGGCAGACGAGGTGGGAATCCAGGTGGTGCATGTGAAACCCCACGGCGCGCTCTATCACGCCGCCAGCCAGAAACCGGAAATCGGGGTCGCCATAGGCCGGGCGGTGCTGGCGGCCGATCCCCAACTCGTCATGGTAGGCCAGCCGGGGACGCCGGCTCTGGCCATCTGGCAGGAGATGGGACTTCGCTGTGTTGGGGAAGCGTTTGCCGATCGCGCTTACGAGCCGGATGGCACCCTGCGGAAGCGTACGCTGCCGGGAGCCGTGCACAACGTTTCCTGTGCCGCGCAACAGGCCCTGGATATTGCTTTGCGGCGCATGGTCACTGCCGGGGATGGTTCTACTCTGCCGGTCGCGGCAGAAACTATCTGCATTCATTCCGATACGCCAGGCGCGGTCGAAATTGCCCGCGAGATCAATCAACAGCTCAAGTTGGCAGGCGTACGGGTGCAATCGATCCGGCAGCTTCCTATGCGTATCGATTTGGCGCATTCGGTAGAAATACGGAAGCAGGCAGCCTCCGTCGGCAGGGCCGCTAAAGAAACCGCGGTCCAAACACCCGGGAGAAAGCACTAACGCCGGCCCCGTTACCAACGCCAAGGTTGTCATCCCGCCGATGGCCCAGGTATGCGCCCTGAGAGGAATAGCAAGCTTGAAAAACGTCATGGCGCATACCTGGGAACTCCTGGCCATTTTACCCTCATGCGCCCGGTGGCTTTCCCGCTTGCTTGCTGTCCACTCTGACTCGATTTGTACCGTACAGTCTTCCCCCGTGACAACGCAAATTGTTTTATCGTCCCATGTATGCGCCATCGATGTTTTCGTGATGGTCAAATTCCAGAGGGCGCATACATGGGCCACCTGTCCTATGCGTATCGATTTGGCGCATTCGGTAGAAATACGGAAGCAGGCAAAAAGCATCCCCGAAGGCAAGGGGGCTGAAGCAGCAGCGGCCCAAGTGCCCGGGAGAAGGCACTGACGTTGGAGCTCGTCCAACCCTTAGTCAGGCCGGCCCGAACTCGTTCCCTAAGTAAAACTGAAAAACCCCACTCCGGCGCCGAACAGCACGGCGCCAAAGTGGGGCACCACACTGCGTCCGGGGGCACCACACTGCGTCCGCTACTTCATCCAGAAATATGGGCTGCCATGCCGACCACGGCTCCCGATAGCGGAATCACATAAGGTCCTTCCGGGATAACGGCTATGCGGCGATCGCCCTGCGCCTTTACGCTCTCCATCACCGCGGCTAACGGCGATTCGATCATGGTCACTCCGGTGAGCGCCCGCTGCTGCTGGTTCAGTCCGTCGGTATAGAGCAGGATATTGGCCTTTTTCATGGCCTTAACCTGCATTTCCGTCTGCCATTCATCGATCTCGGCGTACCGCTTGTCCATGATTCCATGAAGGAATTTTTCCGGGCCCACCTTCGTCAGACATTTCTGCGCCTCAGCGTACTCGGGTGAGCCAATGCCTTCGGAGCAGGCAGAAACAATAATGAGGTCGCCGCCCGGCGCCAGAATATCGATCGGACCCACCATTCCCTTTACCGTCTGGTAATAAGTCTTGTCCAGCGGGTAGCCGGCGGAGCTGGTTAGAACTGTCTTGAATGTCTGGTCGATGCGAATCTCCGCATAGGGCCGCACGAAGGAAACCGCCTGCTCGTGACTGGCTTCGATTTCGCCGAAGTTGACAAATGACATCCGGCGATCCTCGTCGATGACCGTATTAACGGCCAGGCACTTGCCTACGAGACGCACGATCTCAATCTGGGCATTGTGCAGGGGATTGCCATCCAACACGCAATTGGCGGCTCGCTCGTGTTCCAGGACGCGGGCGCTGTGGAACGTGCGGATGGTCTTTTCATAGGCGACCCCTGGGGCCACAATTTTTCTTCCGCCGGAGTAGCCGGCCATGAAATGGGGCTCTACCAGTCCGACTACGATGCGCAGATCGGCTTTGAGAAAGCGGCGGTCGAGCCGGACTTCTATCCCGGCCGAGGTGGTCCCCAGATACTCATGGGCCTCTTCATCGCGCGCGAAATGGTTGGCGACCTTTACGGTGTTGAGCACCCAGTCATTTCCCACCAGCTCCCGCAGCTCCTCGCCCTCATTGGGCCGGTGAAGACCGGTGGCCACCAGGATGGTGATCGCGCTGGGGGCCATTCCCGCCTGGAGCAACTCTTTCACCAGCGGCGCCAGAAGCAGACCATTCGGGACAGGCCGGGTGATGTCGCAGATCAAAATGCAGCAACTACGGCAGTTCCTGGCTTCGTCCCGGAGCGTCCTGCAGTTCACCGGATGGGCAAAGGCGGCCTGGATCGCTCCCTCCGGGTCTTTCAGCACGGGCATCGCCTTCTTCTGGATCAGAGTTACGTCAAGATCTGCGGGAAGATCGAGCTTGAGTCCGGTCTTGCCGTATTTCATTTCGACATTCATGGTCGTCCTCCGTTACATACCGAGGTATGCCTCTCTAACCAGATCGCTTTGCAGCAGTTCCTGCCCCCGGCCTTCCATAACGATGCGTCCCGTCTGGAGAACGTAGGCCCGGCTGGAAATCTCCAGCGCTTCAAAGACATTCTGCTCTACCAGCAAGACCGTGACACCCCGCGCGCTGATGTCTTTGACAATACCGAAAATTTCCGAGACCAGCTTGGGCGACAGTCCCAGGGAAGGTTCATCCAGGATGAGCAGCGACGGGTTGGACATGAGTCCCCGCGCAATGGCCAACTGCTGCTGCTCTCCGCCGCTGAAGGTCTCCGCGCGCTGTCCCTGCCGTTGCTTCAAGATGGGAAACAGCTCGAAGGCGCTTTGAAGCTGTTTTTCTATGTCCGCGCGCGACTGCACGGCATAGGCGCCCAACAAAAGATTATCCAGCACCGACAGGCGGCCGAACAGCCTCCTGCCTTCGGGAATCATGGAAATACCGAGTTTAACGATATCGTACGGCGGGGTATGGTGGATCGCGGCATTTTTAAACTGAATTTCCCCGCTCCAGGGATGAAGCAGGCCCGCAATGGTTTTGACGATGGTGGATTTACCGGCGCCATTGGAACCGATAAGGCTCACGATCTCGCCTTCGCCGACGGTGAAAGAAATACCTTCGACAGCCTGGAGGCCTTTGTAGCCCACGGAAACATTAGTTAAGGTGAGCACTGTACTTTTCCCCCAGATAGGCTTGAATGACGTCCCGGTCCGATACCACTTCCTTGGGCGTGCCTTCCATGATCTTCTTGCCGGTGTTCAGCACGACGACGCGGTCGGAGATCTGCATGACCGCCTCCATGACGTGCTCCACAATGACCAGCGTCATCCCCTCGTTTCTGATTTTCCTGAGCAGATCGAGGATCTCCCGCAGCTCGACTTTGGTCAGTCCCGCCATGGCTTCGTCCAGCATGAGCAGGCGCGGACGGGTCGCCAGCGCCATGGAGACCTCCAGCCTCTTCTTGTCGGCAATGGTCAATTCTGTCCCGAGAAAATCCCGCTTTTCATAAAGACCGGCGAAAGCCAGGACCTCTAACGCCTTGTCCATGGCTGGCTTGATGCGGTTGTGGCGGAGCAGTGCGCCTGTGGTGACGTTTTCCAACACCGTCATTTCGCTGACTATCTGCACGATCTGGAAGGTGCGGGCGATGCCGAGCTTGCACACCCTATTGGGGCGCATGCGCGTGATGTCTCTGCCGAAGAAAGACACGGTGCCGGCTTCGGGCTTGTAAAATCCAGTCACGCAATTGAACAGCGTCGATTTTCCGGCCCCATTGGGACCGATAATGCTGACGATCTCGCCTTCCTCAACGGAGAAGCTGATATCGCTGTTGGCAGCCAGACCGCCGAAGTGCTTCGACAGCCCGGTAACTTTCAAACAGGTCGCCTTATCCATTTCAGTTTCCCTGACGAATTCCGGGAACCCGGTTTACCTCTGCGGTTCAAGCCGGGTGCTGCCCGTAGCGTAGTCTCTCCCTCGGTAGCGGAACTGGCCATAAGTCACATCAAGGCCGCACACCGGCGCTGGCCGTTTTCTCCGCGTGCAATGAGGTTCTGGTCTTTTTGGCGCCGATTCTGGAGAGCAGCTTCCAGACGCCTTCGGGATAGTACATGGAGATCATCATGATCAGGAATCCATAGATCAGCATGTCTATGCCCGTTCCCCTGGCGCCCAGGGTCATGCGCGTGTACTCCGAAGCGGGTATCAGGATAGCCGCACCGAGCACCGGTCCCATGATGCTTCCCGCGCCCCCCAGCATCGAGATGAGCACGATCTGCACCGAGAAGGGAAGAAGCATCACGCTATCGGGATCGATGTAGAGCACGTATTGGGCATAGAAGGTGCCCGCCATGGCGCACAGGAAGGCGCTGATCATGACCGCGATCAGCCGGTATAGGACCACATTTACGCCCAGCACTTCAGCGACATCATGACTCTCCTTGATGGCGCGGAAATAGTAGCCCATCTTGGACGTGGCTACAAAATAGCAGACCACCAAAGCCAGCAGCAAAAAAGCCAGCATGATGTAGTAGTAGGGCAGCTTGGAACTATTGAACAGAAAATGGGAGAAAGACGGATTGTCCATGGGAAGGGTAAGCCCTTCTGCTGCCCCCACCGCCTTCCAGTTGTTGAACACAATGCGGACGATTTCGGCAAAGGCAATCGTGGCAATGGAGAAGTAGTGGCCCCGCAGATTTGAGCATGGATAGCCGATGCCGGCCGCTACCATCGCGGCCGCGCAGCCGCCTGCGATCAGTCCGAGCCACGGATTAATGCCGTGATTGACCGACAGGACGGAAGACGTGTAGGCGCCAATCCCAAAGAACGCCACCTGCCCGAAGGAATAAAGCCCGGCATAACCGCCGATGATGTTCCAGGCCACTCCCAGCATGCCGAACATGAACACCAGGATCATCACGTGGATGTGAATGGGCTGGCTAATAAAGAGAGGAAAGGCGATCAGGAGCAGCAGAACGACGATGCCCATGGTCAACTGTCCCAGCGAAATTTTACGCATGCGTTACCACCCCAGCAGCCCCTTCGGCTTGATCCAGATGGTGATGAGATAGATGCTGAAGACAATGGCGTACTTGTAGGAGGGGTTAAAGAAGAAGCCGCCTAATGTCTGCGCCAAGCCTACCAGGATCCCGGCGATAAACGCCCCCTCGATACTGCCGAAGCCCCCCAGGGCCACCACACAAAAAGCGATCAAACCAAACAGGCCGCCCACTTGCGGATAGATGTAGTAATAAGTAGACAAAAAGGCCCCCGCCACTCCGACGAGGGCCGAACCAATCCCAAAGGAGAGAGCATTGATGCGATCGGTATTGATGCCCATCAGCAGGGCCGCGTCCCGATCCATTTCGGTAGCCAGGATGGCCTTGCCGGTGTTCGTCTTCTTCAAGAACAGCAAGACACAGGCAGAGGCGACCACGCTGCCCAGGGAAGCCGCCAGCTTGGGGATACTGATATCAATGCCGCCAATGTTCCAGGTACCCTGGAGTATGGTAGGTGGCAACAGCCGGAAATCCGGGGTCCAGAAATACACCGCCAGATTGCTAATAAAAATGCTCACTCCAAAAGTCACCACCACCTGGGCCAGGATCGGACCCTTCATCACCTTGCGTACGACAAAACGGTAAATCAGCATTCCCATAAGAAACATTCCGGCAAAACAGATTGGAATGGAAAAAATGGGATCGAGGCCGAACAAGGTGAACAGCCAAAAGGAGGCGAACATGCCGAGCATAAGAAAATCGCCGTGGGCGAAATTCACGATGTTCATCACGCCCCAAATCAGGGTCAAGCCGATGGCCACCAGGGAATACACCAAGCCGATCAGGAGGCCGTCGGCAAGCTGCTGAATCAGTTGTTCATGCATGGGTCCTCCAAACAGTGGCCAGTGGTCAGTGGCGAGTGGTCAGCCGCATACAAGAACAATCTTCATGCCGGCCACTCGCAGCCACTGATCACCGCTCACCGCTTGGTTTTGTTCTACTGGCCACTGGCCACTGGCCACTGACTACTGCTTTCTGTTCTTCCAGTCGGGGAATGGCCAGACGTACGGTTTCGCGGCGGACTCGAATGGCCAGACCGTCGAGTATTGCTGGTTCAGCACCTGCACCAGCGTACCCCGGGCGTAAATGTTCTGGTGGGTCTTGGGATCGAATTTGATCCCCTGCCACGGGTAGATCACCTGGTTGCCGGAGATGTTGGTCTCGTTGAGGGCCTTGATGATGGCCTCCGGATCGGTCGACTTCGCCCGGTTGATGGCGTCGGCCAGGACGAAGGGCCCCATGAAGCTGCGGGCGGCGTTTTCGCTCATATCGTGGCCATATTTCTTCTTGTAGAGTTCATTGACCTTGGCCACGAGCGGCTTGTTCTTGGCAAGATCGGTCGCGAAAGTCGAGCGGATGAAGATGTAGTTGCCATCGGCTTTGACGGCCGGCAGGTAAGCTGGCTCGATGTAGCCCGCCATGGTGATGATGCCCTTGGGACGGAAACCCATCTCTTTGAAAGTCTTGGTGAAAAGAATGGCATCAGTAATGTAGGAAGCGTGCAGCAGCACATCCGGCTTGGCCACGATGAGCTTGCCCACTTCACTGGTTACGTCGGTAGCATTGGCCGTATAGCTTATGTCGGCGACAACCTTATACCCGAACTCTTCGGCGTATTTCTTGTAAGCCTTGCCGGCCTGGGACCCAAATTCAGTATTTTCGTAGAGCAGACCGACAGTCTGAACTTTCTGGCCGGTTTTCTTCTCCAGGTCCTTCAAGAAGAGGAATGGATCCTTGGCCATGGTGTCGTCGTGCGGACTGACCCTGTAAAAGTACTTAAAGCCTCTTTCCGTCAGGGTAGGAGAGGAAGAATCCGAGCAGACGAACGGAATATGCAGTCTTTCGGTAGCCTGGCTGGCGGTTTTGGTCACGGCGCTCTGGTAAGTGCCCATCATGGCAACCACGTGCTCCGAGGTGACCAGTCTTTCGGCCTCCGACATACCGTTTCTGGGGTCGCCTTTGCTGTCGGCATAGACGATCTGGAGCTTGGCGCCGCCCAGGTTCGGTAGTCCACCGGCTCCGGCCAGGGGAAGATCGAGCTTGACGTTCCCGTTGATGATGTCCACTGCCAGATCGACGCCCGACTTATTGTCCAGGCCAGTCGATGCGATGTTGCCGGTCAGCGGATAAACAGCGCCGATCTTAACGACCTTCGGCTGCTGGGCCATGGCTGACACGGAAAAAACGAAGATCAGCAACAGTGACAACGCGATCGTCACTCTGATTCGAATTGATGCCATCTTGCTTTTCCTCCTGCTCACAGTTTTGTCGATTTTCATACCCGGTAAACTTTTCCTGGGTCCTGGCAGAAATCTAACCTATCGCGGACAGCGAATTGAAAGGTGCCTGCTGTTCGGAATGTGCTTCGCCGATTAGAAATACCACTAAATTCCGCAAAGCACAATGGCGGAATCCCGCTGGACTCTAAGGAAACACAACATCCTGAATACGTTTGGCGGTTTCCGGGTCCAGACTCTCGGTGATCAGTACGGTGCTCCCGCGAGGCTCGATGGTGAGCCGGCCTTCACTGGTTAGCCACGTTGCCGGTTGGGACAGGTGTGGTGCGACATTGACTTGTGTACCCGTTCCTGGAACTTCCCGTGGTACGGGCACGCTTGGCCCCGCAATCTGAGACGCACCGAGATAGCGTTGGGGCACGGCCTGGGCATAGGTGCCCGCAAAGCGTTCGGCCGCGTCGGCGTCAGCCCATCGCGAAAGGTAGACAACGGCCAGATCCGCAGTGGTGAGCAGGCTGTCATCCTTGGGTGCGTTCGGGGTGCGCCCCGCCCAGTAATAGCCGCCCCGCCAATTTCCGCTCAAATCCTTGGCCAGCTCCGGCGTGGTGTACTGCTTTAGTAGCAGCAAAACATCAAACTCACCCATGTTGCTGAGGTCCCATTGCCGATAGTCGCGAGCCAGCTTCCCGAAATCCAGTGGCGATAACGGCTGCACCAGTTGCCCTTTGAGATAGGTTTCGGGATACATCAACTGGCGTGTATCCTCCGGTGGGTCTTTCAGAACGCCGGCAAAGGCCCGCTGCTTGCCTCCGGCCACTAATATGTCGCGTTCAAACAGAGTTCCATAGCGATAAGGAAAGATCAGCACCTGCTGCATAAACATCGGCGCGCGGTTGAAGACCGCCATGCCAGGACCGGCCGCTATCAGCCCCGCCTGCATGGCGTCCACCAGCTCTGGCTGCTTGGCGACCGAGGTGCCCGTGGGGGCTAGCATGTAATCCATCAGCACGATCATCCCTTGGCCTTCCAGCACCGCTTCCCGGGCGGCCAGCCGTTCATCGGCTTCTAACTTGGTGGGGTCGTCCTTTTTCGTGTTCCGGGAGAACTTTTCCAGGCCAAAATTCTGGTCTTGCAGGGCGTGGGTCAGCTCATGCGCGAGTACCGGCTTCTGTTGTTCGGGTTCGACCCAATCCAGCAGGTAGACCGTCTGCGTCTTGGCGTCGTAATAACCGGCCACCTGCTCCTTCAGCAATTCGACCAGGAACTGCTGCAGGTTGAAATCCCGCGGGATCAGCCCAAACTTCTTAAGTACCAGTGCGTTCCGTTGGAGGCGCTTGGCATCCTGGTCGTTTTTCAGACGCGACTCAACGTAATGTTCAACCTGCGCCCGGTCGGCCAGCCGCCGCTTCACTTTGTGCTTGATTGGCAGTCCGGTGTCCTGGCTGACAAACTCCAGGATTTCGTCGACGGACCGGAATAATTCTGCCGCCTGTTGCGGCGTGATCTTGGTTTCCGGGCTGCCCGAGGGAGGCTCCGGGGGCGATTCGGGGGTGGGCGGCGGGGCAGGCTGGGGCGGGGCGACGGGTGGGCGAGCGGCAGGCGGCGACGGTGGCGCCGGAGGCTCCGGAGCGGTGGTCTGCGCTATGGGTCCGCCGGCTATTCCGGCACTCGCAGGCTGTGGCGGAACACCACCCGCGCACAAACAAAGCAAAAGAATAATGCCAATGCGTATTTTCATAGAGCCAATTCCCAACGGCCGTACTCTGCCCGCTGCGCTCGCCTTAGCGGCCTGGATGGAACTTCGTTATACATGATTTGCGAGCCACTCGCCGACGGCGCGAGTCCCCAGGTTGCCACCAACATCCGGGGTCAGTTTGCGCTGGCGGACGGCATCCTGCACTGCTGCTTCGATTCGCGCCGCTTCTTTCGCCAATCCCAAATGCGCCAGCATCATGGCGCTGGTAGCAATAGCGCCGATGGGGTTAGCCAAGTCCCTGTCGGCGATATCGGGCGCCGAGCCATGGACCGGCTCGAACATGGAAGTGCGGCCGGGATGAATATTGCCGCTGGCCGGCATCCCCAGACCGCCCTGCAAGGCCGCCCCCAGATCGGTAACGATATCGCCAAAGAGGTTGTTGGTGACGATCACTTGGAACTGCCGCGGATCGCGCACCAGGGCCAGACAGAGCGCGTCCACATACATATGCTGCCGCTCGATCTCGGGATACTCTGCCCCCACCTCCCGCCACACCCGCTGCCAAAGCGAGCCAGCGTGGGTCAGGGCGTTGCTTTTGTCGCTCATCAGCACCCGCTTGCGCCCATGGCTGCGAGCGTATTCGAAGGCGTAGCGAATCACCCGCTCTACCCCTTTGCGGGTGTTTACGTCTTCCTGTACGGCCACTTCATCCGCCGTTCCCCGCTTAAACACCCCGCCAAGATTGCCATACATGCCTTCCGTGTTTTCCCGGATTACTGTAAAATCCACATCCTGCGGCACACGATCCTTCAGCGGACAAAGTGAACTGTCCAGCAACTTCACCGGCCTTACATTGGCAAACAGATCGAGCTGAAAACGCATGCCGAGCAGGATTTCGCGGGCATGAACGTTGCTCTTCACGCGCGGGTCGCCGAATGCGCCCAGGAGGATGGCATCGAAGCCGGCCAGCTTGGCAAATCCGTCGGGAGGAACGGTAGTGCCGTCGCGGAGATAGCGGTCGGCGCCCCAATCAAATTCGCAGAACTCCACCGGCGCACCCGCAGCGCGCACCACGTTTACCGCTAGTGGGATAACTTCCTTACCGATTCCATCGCCGGGAAGCACGGCAATCTTCTTCGCGCTCATTCTTACGAATGTACATGGACGCAGAGCGCCAGGCCAGAGCCGCTCAACTCGCCATTACTTAAGCCGGCTAAGCCAGCTTCAGGAACGGTTGTGCAGTCATGTTCGGCGGAGAAAAAAGATTTGAATGGGCGAGGCACACATTCATCGAGCAGAATTCTCATGCAAGCTGTCTGAGTAAGCTCGACTTGGCTTCTTCAAGGGCGGCTAGCGCAATCCCCCCGACACACCGTGGGAAAATCCGAGAGGAACTCGTCGAGCGTTTGCCCGCCCTTAAGGTAGTCCAGAAGAGTTTCGAACGGAACCTGCGTACCGCGAAACACAGGGGTTCCTCCTAGAATATCCTCGTCTTTAACAATAATTTCTTGCATCGTTGGCTCGATTTTAACGCAGAAAGCGGACTCCCATTCAAAACCTGTATGCATGCGATGCTATGATATGCTTGCTATCGGGTCCCTTAGGGATGGTAGCAACATGCAGAAGAAAAGTAACCGTGGTTCCAGCGACACCGACGCAGTGCGGCGCTATGTTGTAGAGCACTACGTGCGGCCAGCCAAAAGGAACGGCAGGGGTTCGTTCCGCGTTGTCGTCGGCGACGTACATAGAGCACTAGGACTACATAATCGGGTACCGCTGGTTTGCAATGCCTTGTCTTCACGGAAGTTCCTCGAGCAGAATTCATTGCGGATCGTTGAGCGCACCGGCCCTCCATCGGGGCAGAGCACCACTGTCGTCTTGACGTACGAAACGTTTGATCGAGAGGTTCCCGACAGGTTCGCTGCACTATTCAGGATTCGTGGCTCTGGCAAGAAGACGTTCAGCGAGTTGGGAGGCGGCGAGAACTTCTTGCGTTCTGAGCGCAGCTCGTTCCAAAGCACTTTAGACACCGAGAGCCCAAGATGAGCCGGGTTTACTGGGATTCGATGCTCTTCATCTACTGGATAGAGGACCACCCCAAGTACGCGCCTCGCCTTGCACGAATTCTCGAGAAGATGCGCGAGCGCGACGACACTCTTTGTACCAGTACTTTCACGGTTGGCGAGGTCTTGAGCGGTGCGTATAAGCGCAACGACTCGATATTGGTGGCCCGGATTCGAGAATTGTTTGCGGATCCGGAAATAGAAACTATGCCGTTTACAACGGCCACAGCAGATACTTACGCCTCGATCCGTGCACGATTAGGGCTCTCACCTGCGGATGCCATCCACCTGGCGAGCGCGGCGGAAGCCAGCACGGACGTTTTCCTGACAAACGACAACGCGTTGGTTGGTAAACGTGTTCCCGGAATCCAATTCGTCGCGAAAATCGATACCGACTTGTTCTGAGTCCCGCGGCACCGATGCGCTCGCGTCGCGATCCCTAAATCGGCCCGACACCCCGTCCGCTATAATCAATCGTTTAGGTATGACGCGTACGCTGCTTTATGACAAGCTGGCCGGAATGGGCGCCACCATGGGCGAGTACTGTGGGGCCCAAACGGCGCGTTCGTACGGCAATCCCCGTGCGGAATTCGCTGCCCTGCTCCGCGGCTGCGCCATCTATGACTTAGGTTGGCGAACGTTCTTCCGCGTCAGCGGCCGCGACCGGGCACGCTGGCTCAATAATATGGTCAGCAACAATGTCCGCGACCTGCCGGCGGGCAACGGCAACTACAGTTTTCTGCTTTCGGCACAGGGCCATATTCAGGGCGATTTATATGTCTTCAACCGCGAAGCAGAGTTTGTAGCCGCCACCGAGTCTGGGCAATTTGAGAAGATCCTGCTGTGGTTGCGCAAGTACATCATTATGGACCAGGTCGAGCTTACCGATCTGCGCGAAGAGCTGACCGCGCTCGGCATACAGGGACCGCAGGCACACAAGGTATTGGAACAAGCCGGGGTGCCTGGTCCTTTTCCCGGGGTACTGCAATTGGCAGAACGCGAATGGCATGGCAGAGGGGTTTTTCTTACTCGCAAGCGTTTCGAAGCGTATGAGATCTGGATGCGCCCGCAGGAAATACCTGCCTCCTGGGATCTTCTGGTGGCCGCGGGGGCTACCCCGGCGGGTACGGAGGCGCTGGAAATGTTTCGCGTGGCGGCGGGCGTCCCGCGTTTTGGCCTGGATATACGCGAGCGGGATTTACCGCAAGAGACGGGCCAGATGCAAGCGTTGAACTTCGCCAAAGGCTGTTATATCGGGCAGGAAATTGTCGAGCGGATTCGCTCCCGCGGCAGTGTGCATCGGACCTTTACCGGTTTTGCGCTGGAAGGCGCCTTACCGCCGGCCGGAAGCAAACTTCAGGCCAACGGCAAAGAACTGGGGGAGATCACCAGCGCCCTCCCGGTTCCCACCGCCCGTGGCGACCGCACGCTGGCGTTGGGCTACGTGCGCCGCGAGGCGGCCAAACCCGGCTCGGCCTTGCAAGCCGGTGAAACCTCGGTCTTCGTGACCGCTTTACCGTTCCCGGAAATCTTTAGCCTAGAGTCTTTGAACTATGCCAAATAAGAACAATAATGAACCCGAGTTTAAAGTGAGTGACCGCCGCCGCTTCTCCGCGGAAGGAACTGCCCTGGGCGAGGAGGCACAGGAGCGCCAGGAAGAACAACCGGCGCCGCGTCCCTCTCCTCTTATTACGGAACCTGTACCCCAAAGCAAACGCGGGCCGGAACTGGTTCAGGACCCGTCCTCACCCATACGCAGTACTTCGGCATCGCCGCCGGAAGCACCGCCGGCACCGACTGCCGAACAGCGTGTCGAGAGCAGCCGGGCTTACAAGAAATCCACCGCGGAAATGGACGAGCAGCTCCGCCGCGAACTGGGCGGACAGGCCATGCCGGACGATTTCAAGGTCGGTTTCGACCGCATTGTGGAACCGCTTTACGTGACGGCGCTCGTCCAGTTGGGCTTTATGGGGCAGGAAGGCCAAACGCAGCGGCGCGTGGATATCATAGGCGCCCGCCAGTCTATCGATGCCCTCAACTTGCTCCAGGAAAAGACCAAGGGCAATTTGACTCCAACGGAGATTACGGTGCTGGAGGACGTGCTCTACGATATCCGCATGAAGTATCTAGAGGTCACGAACGCTCTCGCCCGTGCGGTGAAAAATCCATCCCAGGGGCAGCCCGGCGGCAGCAAGGCATGAAGGCTACGCTCACGGTTTTGGGCAGTGGCACCTCCATGGGAGTGCCCACCATCGGCTGTGATTGCCGGGTGTGCATGTCGGCTGACCCGCGCGACCAGCGCACCCGCCCCTCCATTCTCGTGCAGTATGCAGGGCATTCCGTGCTGATCGACACCACCCCGGATTTTCGCCAGCAGGCGATCCGTGAGGGCATTCGGCGGCTCGACGCCGTGCTATACACCCACGCCCACGCCGACCACATTCTCGGTCTGGATGATCTGCGCCCCCTCAGCTTCCGCCGCGCCAACGGCAAAATCCCGCTGTACGCGGAAGAAGGCACGGCCCAGTTGCTTCGCACCATATTCCGTTACATTTTTGATTCCGATTACAAATACGGGGGACTCGCCCAGGTTGAGTTGCACAACATCACCGGACCGGTCGAGCTGTTTGGCGCCACCTTCGAACCGGTCATAGTCCTGCACGGAGACGCGGAGATCTATGGATTTCGCTTCGGATCGGCAGCCTATCTAACCGACTTCAGCCAGATTCCGGCGGCCTCCTTCGCGCAACTTCGCGGGCTGGACTTGGTTTTTCTCGATGCCTTGCGGCATAAGCCGCATCCGACCCATTCCACCATAGAAAACTCACTGCGCATTGTGGAGGAACTCAAACCCCAGCGCGCGTTCTTTACCCATATTTGCCACGACTTACCGCACGAGGAGACCAATGCCGTACTGCCGCCGCATGTGCGCTTGGCCTACGATGGTCTGAAGCTGGAATTCGACATCGGCGTCCCGGCGGCCGCAGCGTCTGGCCAATAATCGGGAGTTGCCTTTGATCGTCTACTACAGCCTCGAACAAGTACCCGCAGAAATCACGACGGTGCTCAGCGTCGGCAACTTTGATGGGCTGCACCGCGCCCATCAGCGAGTTCTGCGGCAGAACATGCGCCGGGCTAAGGAACTGGCAGCCACGGCTATGGCAGTGACCTTCGAGCCTCATCCCGTGCGCATCCTCCGTCCGAATACCCCCAAGCAGTTGCTCACGCCGCTGCCGGTCAAATTGAAATTATTTGAGCAACTAGGACTGGACGCGGTCCTGGTCTTGCCGTTCACCCGCGACTTGTCTTTGATGTCGCCGCGCGACTTTGCCAAGCAGGTGCTCGCCGGGCGGCTGCACGCGAAGGAAATTCATGAGGGATCGAATTTCCACTTTGGCCGGCACGCCGAGGGAAATGTCCATAAACTGGCGGAGTTTGGCCGGGAATTCGGCTTTCACGTCGAAATCTATCCGCAGATGCAATATCGCGGGGAAAAAGTCTCCAGCAGCCGCATCCGCCAATTGGTGGCTGAAGGACGGGTCGAGCGCGCCCGGGCTTTGCTGGGCCACCCTTTCGCGGTGCTATCGACGGCCGGCCGCGGCCGTGGTTATGGACATCGTTACACCGTGCCTACCATCAATCTTGCCCGCTACGATGAGCAAGTGCCGGCAGACGGTGTGTACATCACCTGGACGCGGGTGGGCCAGGAGCGCTTCGACTCGGTAACCAACGTCGGCAAACGGCCCACCTTCGAAAACGAATCGTTCGCCATTGAAACCCATCTGCTCAATTTTCACCCCATCGCGCTGGCGCCGGATACGGAAGTGGAGATCTCATTCTTGAAGCGCCTTCGCCCGGAAATCAAATTTCCCTCGGTCGACGCTTTGCGCGACCAGATCGGCAAAGATGTCCACAAGGCCAGGCGATATTTCAGCCGAATCAAGTCATCTCCACCCCCGAGCGATCAGAACGTCGCCTGATCCGAGCATCGGAAGATCGGGTGATCCGGTGATCGGGTGATTTGAAAACAACGGGATGGTTTGGAAATTTGGTGATTTGGCAATTTGCGAGTGGTACTGCTGAGGCCTTCCCGTTGGTTGAGACCGGATTGCTGATCTTCCGATCGCCGGATCACCCGATCATCCTATCGCTTGTGGCCCGGGCTAGAAGCTCAACACCTTCTCACACTCTTCGGTCCAGGCTATCAGCTCATCGAGAGTGCTACGGCGCGCCTCGGGAATGAGCATCTCGGGACGTATGCCCCGCGCTTCCACGCAGGTACCGCAGGCCGCGATAGGCGCTCCGCTGGCGGCTATCTGCCGCAACATCTCCTGCGGGTTATAGTCGGCATTGGCCGGATTGAATCCGGCCAGCCCGCAGATGACTCCATCACCCAGCAGGAACACGCGAAGCGCCGCCTTGCGCGCCAAAGCCGCTGCCAGTCGCAAGCCGTTGTAGGCCCGTTGATCGCCAAACGGCGAATCATTAAAAATAAAAAGAAATTTCATGGCTCATCCTCCGGAGACCGCCTGAAGATATTAAGTGCGCGGTACCACGTTGGCCCGGGAGAACGCCTGGTTCCCAGACCAAAAGCAATGTGCCTGATGCATGGTGCCCGTCCTAGTCCGCGGTTCCCGCCGCAATCGGCGCGGCCGCAGGTCTGGCAGTTTCCGGCAACTGGATAGTAATGGTTGCGATCAGGACGAGGCTGATGCCAAACAGCTGCGTCAGGCCAAGACTTTCGCCCAGCACTGCAGCGGCTATGGCAATCGTGAACACCGGTTCCAGACAACTGGTAACAATGGCGCGGGTCGCATCCAGACATTGCAATCCGGCGAAATAAAAAGAAAAGGGCAAAAGCACGCTGGTAACGGCGAACACCGCCAGGAACAGCCATTCGGCGCCGCTGTAGTGGGCTGCCATGACCTTCGATGGCGGATTCACTATCAGCCAAAACGCCGCCGCAGCCAGCAGCGCCATTACCAGAACGCGCCAGCGATCATAGCGCTGCAACAGGCTGCCGGCAGCAACGTTGTAGTAGGCAAAGGAGGCCGCCGCCAACTCCGCGACGACCAAGCCGCTCAGACTGATCCGGAATCGTCCCGGACCGATAACACCGACGGCTAGAGCGATTCCCAGCACCGCTAGCATCACCGAACCCACACGCCGCGGCGTGGCCCGCTGCCGTCGCCGGGCCACCATGTAGGAAAGCACCAGAATGGGCGCCGTGTATTGCAGAATGATAGCCGTAGCGACGTTGGTCTTCTGGATGGCCAGGTAATAGAAGTAGTTGGAGAAAGCCACGCCGAGCACGCCTAGAATCAGGCTCAGGACAAAATCGCGCCGACCCATGCGAAATGCCTGAGGGCCGCGCCGGGCCAGCAAAAGTGGCGCCAGCACCAGCAAGGAAATAGTGGTACGACTCTGGGCAATAATCAGCGGGTCGATAGGATGGGGGCTGCCGGCCAAAAGCTTGCCGGTAAAGGCAGCACGCCCCATGCTGGCGGAAATGCCCCACATTAGCCCGGCCCCGGCGATAAACAGATAGCCGCGAAGGGTGTGGGCCGGTTTACTCGGAGAGCAGCTGATCGATCCGCTTTGGGTTGAAACCAACGATGACCTCGTCGCCGATTACCACCGTTGGAGTGGCGCGGCTACGATATTTATAAACCAAATCGCGCACCGCCTGAGCGTCTTTACTGAGATCGCGGTCTTCAAACTCAATACCTCTGCCCGAGAGGTAGGCCTTTACCGTGTGGCAGGGTGGTCAACCCGGCTGGCTGAATACCAGGACGCGTTTGCTTTCCATACAGCTCATCTGACGAACTCAGGCACTCCAGAGACTCAGAAAATTTTGGATTTACGATTTCGGATTTGGGATTTCCCTCAGTGGTGTACGGAAGGACGAGGCACGGCTCGCAAATCCCAGATCTGAATTCCCGTATCCCCAATCTGCTATCTCACGGCGCCGGTTTCTGCTTGTCCGGCGGGACCGTGTCGGAAATGTCGAATCCCCGCGCGTTATCGGTCTGCGGCTCGGTATGTATCAGGATACGGAACAGATCCGGAACTTCCTGTTTGAAGCGCATCTCCATCGCGGTGGACAGGTCATGTACCCGGGACAGCGGCAGATTGTCGCGCATGGTGGAATGGCAGGAAACGTACATTTTCTCGCGCAGATGCTTGACCCGGACATCGTGCACGTCGAGAACTTCGGGATAGAATTCTTTGGCGATTTTCTGCATACGCCTTTCCAGCTTGGGGTCGGGTTTCACCTGGTCGACGTTTTCGATGGTGGCGGGCTCGCTCTCGATGTGAGTGAGCAGCGAAGTGACCTCAGGAATGCCGTCGCGCATCTCGGCTTCCAGGCGTGTTACCAGGTCATGGGCTTCCTTCAGGCTGAGGTTTTCGTCGAGTTCGAGGTGCTGCTCGACGTGGAGCCGGCCCCGCCCAAGATCCTGCACGCTGATCTCGTGCACATTGAGGTTGTTGCGGGTTGCCACCGCCCGCACCCGGTCAAAAACGTTTTCGCCGTGCGTGGCGCGGGCAGCGGTATGCACCACCACGTCGGCATCCGGCAGGATGAGGCGTACGGCGCGCGTCACTTCCGCCGCAACCTGTTCGGAACGCTGAAAGGTAACACTGCGGTCCAGGCCGGTGGTGAGATCGACAAAATAGCTGCTTCCGCCGCGCCGGATGCGGACACGGTCCACTTCCAGCACCCCCTCCACCCGCTCGACGATGGAGATAATTCGTCCCCGCACCCCGGCCGGGGCTGCGTCCAGCAGCGCATCGATGGTCTGGCGCGCCAGGCGCCAGCTCACGGTTACCACCACCCCGGCGACGAACAGTGCGGCCACCGGGTCGGCCGCCCGCAGCCAGGTAATACTCATCCACTGCGCCGCTTGCACCAGCAACAGCCCGGCAATTACGACCGAACTGGACCATATGTCGGTGGAGAAATGCAAAGCGTCGGCCGCCAAGGCCTGCGAATTATACTTGTCCGCGATCTTCTTTAGGGCCCGCGAGCGCCACCAGTCGGTCGCGATGGAGAAGAACATCACCACGAAAGCGGCGATGCTGGGTTCAACTTCCGGGCCGCCATGCAGGACGAGACGGCGAAACGCCTCATAGATAATCCATACACAGGTGAGTAGGAGCAGCGCTGTTTCTACGAAAGCAGAGAAATTCTCCACCTTCCCGTGGCCGTATTGATGATCCGCATCGGCGGGCATGTCCGAGACCCGCACCGACAGAAAAGTTACTACCGCGGCCATCGTGTCCAGCGCAGAATGGGCCGCCTCCGAGAGGATGCCGAGCGAACCGGTGCTCAGGCCGACAATCGTCTTCAGCAGCGTGATCGCGATGGCGGCAAGCAGGGAGTTAAGGGCTACCCCGCGTTTCTCCGTCCGCATCTGCTCCGCGCTGAATGTCTGCGCCTCGGACATAAGGAAATTATAAACAGCAACGCGAAGGTCTGTTGGACGCCCAGACTGAAGGAAATTTGGTAATTGAGTAATTTGGTAATTGGGGAACCTGCACAATCTTGCTGATGATGGGAAAGCAGGCTGGTTTTTCAATTACCAAATCACCAAATTACGACATTACCAAATCGGCTGAGTGGTGAGTTCAGAGTGCTATGCTAAGTATTCGCGGGAGGACTAATGAAACTATATTGCGCCGCTTTCTGGTTGTTGTCCGGCATCGCCGTAGCACAAGCCACGGCCCCGGCTCCATCCCCAGCAACACCGCCCCAGGGCGCCTCGCCATCGGCGGCCAGCGCCGCCGGGGAAGTTCCCGCGGATGCCGTGATCATCACGATTAAGGGAATGTGCCGAGACGCGAAGGCGTCTCCGTGCGAGACCGAGATCAAGCGCGCTGAGTTCGACAAGTTGCTCGCCGCGCTCGCCGGTACCCGCGGCATGTCTCCAGACCAGGTTCCTCTTCAAGCCAAGCACCAGCTTGCCATGCAGTATGCCCACCTGCTGTTGTTCGCGCAGGCAGCGGAAAAACTCGGCCTGGAGCGCGGCCCCGAAGCCCAGGAACTGTTCCGCTTCACGCGCTTGCAGGTGCTGGATCAGTTGATGCGGAGCGCCATACAGCAGAAGGCAAAGCCCACCCCGGAAGAGATTCAGAAGCACTACCAGGAGAACCCGAGCCGCTATAGCGAATTGACGTTGCAGCGTATTACGATTCCCAGCCGCGCCCGGGACGAAAGCAAGCCCGGGGCCGCCGATATGCACAAGCTGGCCGACGAACTGCGCCAGCGCGCGGCCGCCGGCGCCGACTTCAAGAGCTTGCAAGCCGAGGCCTATGAGAAGGCCGGTTTAGGAAATCCGCCGGAGACCACGATGACGTTGCGCTCAACGGCGATCCCCCCGAATCATCGGGGAATCCTGCAGCTCAAGCCCGGCGAGATTTCCCAGGTACTCCAGGATTTCAACGCGTATTACATCTACAAACTGGACAAAGAACAGCGCCTCCCTCTGGACCAGGTCAAGCCGGAGATCCAGGGAGAATTGACCACCCAGAACTTGCAACGGGAGTTTGAAGACCTGACGCGGGCTGGAACTCCGGAATTGGATCCCAAGTACTTTGGACCGCCTACGCCAATGCCCGCAGGAGCTCGCCCGTTACCCGGTCCCCCGCCGCCGGCGCATCCACCGGGAGGGGCGCCCCCAGCAGCGAAGTAGCGTCGGGAACGAACTCTACCCCGAGCGTGCTGATATCTGCTGTCAATGTGTAGCGCTGGCGTCCCTTCGAAGGAACTCAGGGCAAGCTCTTGCCCGCGGGTCCTGCTTTGGTGTCCGCAACCCGCCACCCTGGAGGCCAGCGCTACCAACCCGGTATCGCCCCTCGCTTTACCGCTGCAAATACCTAGTTCGAGGTGAAACCTCTCCGAAGCCCCAGACCGGTCCTACAGAGAAACGTACGTTATTCTGCCAGTCCAGCAAGCCGGAGAACATATGGCTGCGTACCCAGTCGGTGGCGAAGCGCAGCCCGACATGTCTGCTGACATGGATATCGAAGCCCACCCCAGCGCCGAAGAACGGCACGGTGTCGGTAAGACGCGGCTGGAGTTTGGCTAGAACCGGGGCTGCCGCGGGATTGGCAACAGCCAGTGCGGCGATTGCGGCCTGGTTCTGAGCAGAGATGTTAAGGTCCGCTTTCTCGTGCATCAGACCTAGTCCTGGATGTGCAAATAGCGTCAGCCGCTTCCACTTGCGGAGATTAACTTTCGGTCCGGCACCCCAAGTTATCGTAGTCGCACTGGTGGGAACGAACAAAGGCGATAAGCCCGCTATCACAGACGGTGGAAAAAACGGAGTGAGTTGCGGCCCGAGCGTGGTATCGCCAAAATGCAAGTTTGTCGACCCGGAGAAAACGCTGAAGTCTGTACCCATTCCGAGCCATCGATTTGCGTTGACGCCAAACGAGCCGTTGAATCCGTTTTGGTTTAAACCAATGAGAGGCGTCGTCAGATAAGAATATCCGGTAAATACAACGTATCGACTAATGTTTGTCTGTTGCGCGTACGCTGGCAGCAAGAAGATCACCAGCGTCAGGAGAGAAAAAACACGCGTTTCATGTGATCATCCCCGCTAGCAGTACCACTGCCAAATTGCAAAAATGTAGCAGGAGAACGACTACTTGGAAAGTGCTTAAATAGGCAATGGGAAAACGTTGCGCAAATTGGCGTACCCATCAGCCCTAGCCGGCTCCCGCTTGGTGGCTCAAAACAAGCTACTTCTCCGCGCGATACAGGCCGGCAATGCCAAAGGTGTAGGGCGTCCAGCGTGGCGTATGGAAACCGGCGGAGCGCATCCGGGTAAGCATCTGCTCCGGGGGAGGAAACTGATGGACCGAGGCCGGCAGATAACGGTAGGGGCCACGTACGCCGGAAATAAAGGTACCTACGGCCGGCAACACATGCCGGAAGTAGAGACGATAACATGCGCCGAGCACTCCGCAGGGCTCGCCAAAATCGAGAATACCGACCTCCCCTCCGGGCGCAAGTACACGGTAGATCTCACGTAAGCCGGCATCATAATTGGCCAGATTGCGGAACCCAAAGGCCGAGGTCACCAGTTGGAAACAGCCATCGCGAAAAGGCAGGCGCAGCGCGTCGGCCTCGATCCACTCGACGGCTCGGACGGTTCCCGGCTGCCGACCGGAGGACTTGGCGGCGGCGCGAAGCAACATCTGGTGCGAAAAATCGAGGCCGAAACAGGCGGGACTGGCCCGGATACGCCTGCCCTCACGGACCAGGGCAAAGGCCATGTCCCCAGTACCACAGCAGATATCGAGCACCCTCGCTCCCGGCCGGGCCAGCACCTGGGAAAAGCTTCGCGCTGTCCGGCGCCACCAAAGCTTATCGATGTTAAACGAGAGCAGATGATTCAGCAGGTCGTAACGCGGAGCGATGGAAGTGAACATCTCCCGCACGGCCGCGGCCCGGTCATGTTCTTCGGCTGAGGCGGCGTTGGCGGGCGCCGCGCCGGTCAACTCATCTGCCTTGTCGGTCACGAACCGTTATCCCCACCCATGGACTAACTCCAGCGGCTGTTAATCGCAGTAAAAGAAACATCTCCCCCAGCGGTGGAAGCACCGGTCCCGCTTGGCGGGACCGGTGAATCGGGGGGACCAGAAGAGCGGCCTCAGCCGCGGTGGCCGGGGCTGAAGCCCCATAAAATATTGCGGCGCCAGTTCCGCCGGGCTAAAGCCCGGCGCTTCCACCCCGGCTTCTCAGGCCTGAGATAAGTAGCGCAATTCATCCACCGCTTGCAAGACCGCTCGCGCCGGCACATCGGGAACCACTTCTACCTTGCCGATCGTCACGGGCAAGACAAAGTGGACAATCCCATTGACCGTTTTCTTGTCGGCCGCCAGCCGATGGATAATGCGTTTGCCCCGCGGTTCCACTTTGGGCAGCGGCGCATAGGCCAGCACAGTCGAGATGATGCGCCGTGCGGTCTCCGAGTCGGTACGTTGCATGGCGGCGGCGATCATAGCGGCCGCCACCATGCCCCAGGCTACCGCTTCGCCGTGCAGGAACTGCTTGTAACCGGTTTCGACCTCCAGCGCATGCCCGATGGTATGCCCGAAGTTCAAGATGCGCCGCAGTCCGCCTTCGCGTTCATCGGCGGCTACTACGTGGGCCTTCACCCGCACACACTCCGTAATCAGCCACTCCAATACCTCGGGCTCGCGCTGCAAAATACGTTCGCGGTTTTCCTCCATGAAGCGAAAGATTGCCGGATCGGAAATGATGCCGCATTTGAGCGCCTCGTACAGGCCGGAGCGGTACTCCCGTTCGGGCAAAGTACCCAGGACGGAAGGGTCGATGAGCACGGTCCGGGGGTGGTGAAAGGTGCCGACCAGGTTCTTGCCAGCATGCAGATCCACGCCCGTCTTGCCCCCAATCGAGGCGTCCACCTGCGCCAGGAAGGTGGTAGGCACCTGGACAAAATCGATCCCGCGCATGTAGATGGAAGCGAGAAAGCCGGCCACATCGCCGACGACTCCTCCCCCTAAGGCGACCACCGCCGACTTGCGGTCCGCGCCGAGCCGGGCCATGCGGCCGGCAAGGTGTTCTACGGCGGCCAAATTCTTGTTGCGCTCCCCGTCCTTGATTTCCAGGATCTCCTGCTTGAAGCCTGCAGCCTCCAGCGACGCACTTAGCGCAGCGCCCCAGTGCTTGCGCACCGTCGCCGCGGTGATCATATACAGGCGTTCACATCCCGGGATGGCAGCGCGAATCTGTTCCCCGGCGGACTTAATGAGTCCGGCTTCGACGTACGCGCAGTAACTGCGGTCTATCTTGATTTCGACTTGGTTCACAAGTTTCCATCATAGCTTAGAGGCAGGCTGCCTGGCCAAAACCGAAGCCGCTCCCGCAGCCCTGCCGGCACAGAACCCGCTATTCCAGCCTGAGTAGGTGATACTATTCTGCCGATATGAAACGTCTGCCTGCGGCCACAGATTACATCGTCGTTGGAGCGGGGGTGGCGGGATTGCGAGCGGCCATCGAAGCCTCCTCCGCCGGACGGGTGCTGGTATTGGCTAAAAAAGAGGTCACCGAATCGGCCACTCAGTATGCGCAAGGGGGCGTAGCCGTAGCCCTTAGCGACGAAGACCAGATCGAACTGCACTTGCAAGACACGCTCACCGCGGGTGACGGGTTATGCAATGTGGCCGCCACTACCCTGCTGGTGCAGGAAGGGCCCCGGCGCATCGAGGAGCTGATCGCCTGGGGGGTAGAGTTCGACCGCGCGGGAACGAAGCTGGCCTTCACCCGCGAAGCCGCGCATAGCCGCAACCGCGTACTCCACGCGCAAGGCGATTCCACGGGCCGGGAAATCGCCCGCACCTTGTGGGGCAAAGCCGGCTCCCTGAAACAGGTCACTATTTGCGAGTTTGCTTTTATTACCGAATTGCTCGTGGAAGATGGCCGAGTATGCGGCGCCTGGGTGATCGACGATACCGGCAAACTCCACGTCGTGCGGGCCGCAGGCGTGCTGCTGGCTACCGGGGGCCTGGGCAACGTCTATCGCAACAGCACCAACCCCGGGGTGGCAACGGGCGATGGTATCGCCATGGCCTTCCGGGCGGGGGCCGAGATCAGCGACATGGAGTTTATCCAGTTCCATCCTACCGCCCTATACCTGCGCGGCGCGCCGCGGTTTCTGCTGTCGGAAGCGTTGCGCGGCGAAGGAGCGTATCTGCGGAATGGCAGCCTGGAGCGGTTCATGCCGAAATATCACGCCCTGGCGGAGTTGGCGCCACGGGACGTGGTGGCACGCGCCATAGCCCATGAACTGGAGGTCAGCCGGGCCAAAGATCCCGCGGTCTATCTGGATTTAACTCACCTGCAAAACCGGAAACTGGACCAGCGCTTCCCGCGCATTCACGCGACCTGCCTGCAATACAACGTGGACATCAGCACCGACCTGATCCCCGTCCGGCCAGCGGCACACTACGCCATGGGCGGGGTGCGGACTGACCTGGACGGCCGCACCAACCTGCCCGGCCTGTATGCCGCCGGCGAAGCCGCCTGCACCGGCGTGCACGGCGCCAATCGCCTGGCGAGTAACTCCCTATTGGAAGGCCTGGTCTACGGAGCGCGGGCCGGCGCGGCCATGGGCGCCCAGCGAACGGCTGCCAAGCCCGCTGCGGCGGAAGTTCCGGCGCAGAACGCCCCCTCTGCCGGCGACGGAGCCGATCCGGAAGAAGCTATTCGCCGTATCCAGGAATTGATGTGGCGCGACGTTGGCATCGTACGCAATGCCCACAGCCTCCGCCGCAGCCTGGACGAACTGCAGCAGACGCAGGATTCTCTTGCCAGCCACACCCGCCGCGGTTGGGAAGCCCGCAATCTCCACCAGACGGCCTCGCTGATTGCCCGCTCGGCTTTGGCCCGGCAAGAGAGCCGCGGCGCCCATTACCGTACCGACTTCCCTGCCCACGATGACCGGAAATTCTTGAAACACTCGATCATCCAGGGGGAGAAGATCCGGTTCGAGTAAGAACAACAACACCTACCACAGAGACACAGAGCCACAGAGAAAAATTTAGGATTTCAGATTTCGCATTTGGGGTTTGGACCGAGTTGGCTAGATATTCTCTGCAGCGGGCGGTGCGCCCGGGTTGACATCCCAAATCCCGATTCCTAAATCCCAGATTTTCTCTGTGTCTCTGTGGTAGGTGTTAATTCCTCCGCCGCAGCAGCGAGGCCAGCACGGAGACCGCCAGTACGGTAGCGATAACTCCCAGGGCAACTTCGGTTCCAATGGTGTAGTAGCCTGAAATCAGCATCTTCACGCCGATGAAGGCCAGGACGACGGAAAGCCCGTACGGCAGGTAATGAAAAATATCCATCACGCCGGCCACGGCAAAGTAAAGCGCCCGCAACCCCAGAATGGCAAAGACATTGGAGGTGTAGACAATAAAAGCGTCGCGCGTAATGCCAAGAACCGCTGGAATGGAGTCGACCGCAAAAGTGATATCCGTACTCTCCATCACTACCAGTACGAAGAGCAAGGGAGTTGCATACAGCCCGCCGCGGCGCACAAAGAACCGCCCGTTCTCATAGTCGGCAGTCACCGGCAAAAAGCGGCGCACCAAGGCCAGCATGGAGTTTCTCTCCGGATGCACGTCCGCCTCGCCCCGGCCGATGAGCTTTACGGCCACATAGACCAGGAAAGCTCCCATCAGGTAGGTAAACCAATGCAGACGCTGCAGTAACGTAACGCCGGCCAAAATAAATAAGCCACGCGCCAGCATTGCGCCCAGAATTCCCCAGAACAAGACCCGATGCTGGGAATGGAGCGGCACCCGAAAATAACGGAAGATCAGAAGAAATACGAATAGATTGTCGATGCTGAGCGATTCTTCGACCAGATATCCGGCGGTGAATTCCAGGGTGGAGGAGCGCCCTTTCCAGAAGTAAAGCCCCACCGCGAAGGCGGCAGCCAGCGCAACCCACAGGGCGGTTTCGGCGAAAGCCTCCCGAATCCGGATTTCGCGCGGACGCCGGCGCAGCAGGCCAAGATCGACCACCAGCGCCAGGAGCACCCCCAGATTAAATGCCAGCCAGAACAGCCATTCGTGGTTATGCATTGCCGTTCTTGCCTGAAAGCCGCAGATTAACGCAGATGAACGCAGATCGGCAAAGTCGCTTTCAATTACCCACAAGTATGGATATCGCACAAATCTTCGCGGCCGATTTTTTGCGGGTCGGAGCGGGCGCGGAGTGAAGGATCTTAGGCATTCCCCTGTGGAACCAAGGCGACCGCGGGTTCGGGTCAAGCCCTTGCAGCGAACTCAGGCACAAATGGCAATTGCACACCGGGCCGAAATACATGGATTCCTCAGCCCCGCGCCTGCGACGGCGTTGCAACTGGCCGTGTCACTCCAGGCGCGCGGCTTCGGAATGACAGGCTTGGGGGGTAAGAACTGGTTGCATCTGGAAATTACATTCTGTGGACAAACAGAAAATCGCATAGATCCCTCGGCAGGCCGCAAAAACGGCGGTAATCCTCCGGATGACAGCCCAAGGTGATGCATAATGCGGGCGTACGGTTAATCAGCGTTGCTCCGCGTAAATCAGCGGCCGCGCTATCGGCGATCCAACATCCGAATCGTTTCTTCCACCACGCTACCGACGATTTGCAGGCTCTTGGGACTGAGTTTGTCGAGAGTATCTT
>Ga0326728_10006685_pt1 | contig 30739 bp, 14 predicted proteins | sample MB3enrmetagenome_FD_207602 | JGI IMG/M metagenome (GOLD analysis project Ga0326728, IMG submission 207602) | Lab enriched peat soil microbial communities from McLean, Ithaca, NY, United States - MB31MN | ecosystem: Environmental > Terrestrial > Soil > Wetlands > Peat | place: USA: New York...
CACCGCCAACTCCCGGTAGGCCTCCGTAAACTTCCGGTGTTTCGACTTCCGACCCATTTGCAGTTCCCCTTTCCCTGCAAACTGTCAATTTACAAAATGTCTCAATTTTGGGGGTCAGTCCAGGCGAGAAGCCTTGCGCGGGCATTTTCCGCGGCGGGCGATTTTCTTGAAACACGCTCTCAAAAAGAAGGATGCGATGGGAATGAAGCTTATCAAGTACGTGTGGTTGCGGTGTTCAGCTCTTTTCGCGGCAAGCAAGATGGAGGTTCCCTCCGGCGGGCTCAGGGCAGGCTTTCGGCTCCAGGCGCCGTGGCGGCCTGCGCTGAGAACGATGGCGCTCGGAGTTGCTGTGCTGCTGCTGGCGGGTGCGGCGCTGGCCGGCGCGCAGGCGGTGAGCACGACGACGGTGCAGGGGACGGTGTACCTGGCGAACGGGCAGCCGGGGGCGGGAACGCTTGCGATTAGCTGGCCGGCATTTACGACCGCAGCAGGGCAGGCGGTTGCGGCGGACTCGACGACGGTGACGATTGCGCCGGACGGGTTTGTGAGCGTGAACCTCGCGCCGAACGTGGGCGCGACGCCCGCGGGAGAGTTCTACACCGCTGTGTACTACATGAGCGATGGGTCGACAAGCACGCAGTACTGGGTGGTGCCGGCAGCTTCGTCGGCGAGCCTGGCGCAGGTGCAGGCGCAGGTGATGCCGGCAGCGCAGGCAGTGCAAGCGGTGAGCAAGGCGTATGTGGACCAGGCGATTACGGAACTGTCGCAGAGTTCGCTGACGACGAGTGGCGGGACGCTGAGCGGGCCGCTGTACTTGAGCTCTGATCCGACGCAGCCGTTGCAGGCGGCGGACAAACATTATGTGGATGTGCAGGTGGCGACGGCGGTGCCGATCGCGGGCGGGAACATGACGGGCGCGCTAACCTCGCCGGAGATCAACGGCGTGCAGGCGCCGAGCGCGGTGAGCGGGCAGACGACCTTGCAGTCGGCGATGACCGCGGCGGGGACGAATGGGGCGATGGAGATTCCGCCGACCTACGCGGGGACGGACACGTTTACCAATCCTAACGGGGTGCGGGTGACGGATCTGCGGACGGGCGTGGCGCAGCAGGCGGAGCGCAGCGTGAAGGAGTTCGGCGCGGTGTGCGATGGCGCGACGGACGACACCAACGCGCTGGAGGCGGCGATCAACTACGCCAACGCGCACGGCGTGGCGCTGACGATTCCCGAGGGGACGTGCAAGACGCGGACGCTGAGCTGGCATGGGGAGTCGATTGGAGGACTGGGGAAGCAGGTTTCGGCGCTGATGGGATTTCCGGGCGAGGACGTGCTGGCGAGCGGGCCAGATGCGACAAACATGCTGAGTTATACGCGGCTGCACGATTTGACGATCTACGTGGACCAGAGTGCGGATGCATCGTGCACGCCGGCGGCGGGGCGCGCGGCGGCGGGAAGCTGCCAGATGAGCCGGGCGATGGAGGGGAATTCGATTTTTTCGCCCGGAGGCCACGGGCTGAACGGGACGGCAGGAACGGGCGCGGGCTGGTGGGTGGGCAATTGCGCAATCGCAATGCAGGCGGCGACGGGCGCGGGCGGCAACGGGCTGAAGGTTGCGGAGATCGAGAACGTGGAGATTGCGACGACGGGCGTGGACCCGATGGCGGCCCAGTATCCGGGCGCTCATTCGACGCATACGTGCGGCATGTATCTGGCTCAGTGGCCGCAGTGGAGCGAGTTCCGGAACATCGACGTGCGCGGGCTGAATACGGGCGTGGCGATTCCGGCGCTGCCGGTGACGGCGCCGGCGGGATTAAATGCGGATTCGAACCGGTGGCAGAACGTGACGATTCAGGCGACGCACGCGTTTACGGCGGCGGTGGGATCGAACAACGTGCTGGATAACGTGGTGGCGATGGCGGGGAATTCTTCGGCGACGGGCGAGCCGCCGACGGGGCTGGTGTTGGACCTGAACGGGACCGCCCAGGGATGGACGGTGCGGAACGCGGTAGTGATGCCGGCGTGGATTGCGGTACAACCGGCGCTGACGGTGACGGCGGCGGGCGGCGCCGTGACGGCGGTGACGGTTGGTAGCCAAGCGGGGCTGGGGTGGGATCCGTATGGGACGAGCGTTCCGGTGGCATTCAGCGGGAGTTGCACGGCGCAGGCGACGGCGGCGGTGAACGCAAACGGATCGATTGCAAGCGTGACGGTGACGCAGGGAGGAGTGGGCTGCTCGGCGACCACGATGGCGAGCGTGAATGCGGCGGGATCGTGGGACACCGCGGCGCCTGTGAATTTGATTGGCGGGCAGGACATGACGTTTTTCGCCGGAAATTTGCTGAAAGGCAGCGGCGGGTACACGGTGTGGAACGCGACCAGCTCCACGAGCTACGGGACGCAATTGGATGGTGGAGGCGGGACGTTGCCGGGCGGCGGCACTTACGTGGCCATGGTCGGAAGCAGCCGAGTCGGACCGACGTTTGTGGTGGATCAGTTTCCGGGCGCGGATATCGGGGCGAAGATCCAGGCATGCTTGAACGTAGTGAATTCGAGTTACGGCGGCACGTGCGATGCGCGGAATTTTACGGGCAGTTTGTCGATGGCGTCGAATCTGACGATCTCAACCGGGAATACGGCTGTGTTGCTGCCGTGCGCGGAAATCGCGACGGCCAATCAGATTGTTGTGACAGCGGGGACGCGCAACGTGGCCCTGCGCGGATGCGCGCTGCGGGGAGGGACGGCAGCGAGCGGAAGCCAGGGCGGAACGGCGTTCGCGTATTCGGGGACGGGCGCGATGGTGCAGGTGGGCGACCCCACTTATGCGACGGATACACCAGGCTTCCATATGGACAACGTGGTCATCAACACCACCGGCGCGGCAGGCGGCGCACAGGGATTGGTTGCGTACCGGACGCAGGAACTGGACTTAGAAAGCCTGTACTTCCTGGGTAACTCGAACCAGACAGGCATGACACTGGATGGAACGGGGAATTACACGGGCGGGACATTCCTGGATAACGAGATCGGCGGATTCGGGACGGCGGTGAATGCGATCGGGCACCAGGTGGCGAATCCTGCGACGACCGATTGGATGAACGCTAGCACGTTCGTGCGGCTGCATATCGATTGCCCGACGAGTAGTGGAAGTCCGATCAGCGGGACGTATGGGATCAACTTACAGCAAGGCGACGGAAACACCTTCACGGGAGGAGATGTAGAGGGATGCGCGACTGCATTGCATTTAGGGCCAAATGCGCAGAACAACACCATCGTGGGGTTGCGCAACGAACGCTCGACGAGCCAGGTGGTGGCGGATGCGGGCAGCGCCTACAACAACTGGATGACGGGCGGAACGATGTTCACCGGCCAGCTGACCGACAACGGCACGCGCAACAGCTTCCTCGATACGTTTCACCGGAGCTTTAACGGCTTGAATGGCGACTGGTACGGGAGCCAACAGGACGCTACGGTGACCAATCATTTCCGGCTGGGCATTGGGATGGGCAACGAGCGCGGACAGCTGAACGAGATCCAGACCGACTACGGCTATCGCTGGGAAGACGGGTATACCGACGGAACCAGCGGCGAGCAGTTCTGGAACCTCACGGACCTGGTCAACGGCGTGCAGCGCATCTCGGTGGGGCAATATCTGAGCGCGACCGCGAACGCAGTTACGAACGTGGTTGTAAACAACGGGGGCTGCTACACGTCGTCGACTGCACCAGCGGTGAGCTTTACGGGAGGCGGCGGCAGCGGCGCCGCGGCGACGGCGAACCTGGTCAGGACCAATTCCATGAGCTGCCCGGCAGGCTACACGGTAGGAAGCGTGACGGTGACGGCCGGCGGCAGCGGTTACACCTCGCAGCCGTCGCTGAGCTTCACTGGATCGAACCAGATGGCGGCGCCGAACGCAGTTGCGGAGATTGCGCCGGCGGGCAGTACGAACAGCCAGACGGCAATCAGTTCCGCGGGCACGGGCGCCATAGTGCTCAACGGCTCCGCCGGCGCCGGCACAGGGGGCGTGGTCATCGACGGCGGCGGCCCCACCCCTACGGAAGTCGCCAACTTCGACAACACCGGCGACCTCAACCTCAACGGCTACGCTGCCTTCTACGCGTCGGGCGCGCTGCAATGGGACTGGGCATGCGCCTCCGCAAGCGTCTGCGAACTCCGCAACGCCGGCGCCACCATACCTGCCAACGTCTTCCGCGCATTCCCCAACGGTGACACCGAAATCGACAGCCAAGGCGCGACGGCCGTGGTCGTCAACAACACGAGCACTGCCGGGACAGGCGGTTTCGCCGTCTATGAGGGAGGAGCAAACTCGGGCACAAGGCTCTTCTCCGTCTCAGGCACCGTGGCCAGCCCTGCCTATTACTTCCCCGGCATCGAATCGTCAGGCGGCTACAACTGCCTCCAGGTCGACACGTCCGGCTACGTGACGAACACGGGCGCGGCGTGCGGATCGGGATCGGGGTCGGGGTCGGGAGGGATGAGCGGCACGATCAATTCCGGGAGTAGCGGGCAGATTGCGTACTACACCGCGAGCGGCACGACGATTGGAGGTATGAGCGCGGTTCCGTTGAATGCAGGCGGGACAGGCGCGTCGAGTGCAAGCGGAGCCATGGCAAACCTGCTGCCCGGAGTTGCATCCGACGGAAACAACGGCGTCAAGGTGGCCGGCAACGTGGCGACGGCAGAGTCGCTCCCGGCGACCTCGCCTTACGCGGACATTCGTGCTTACGGAGCGGTGATCGATGGGTCTACTCCAATCGATACGGCGCTGAACAATGCCATTGCAGCGCAATGCCCTGCGTATAACCGTTCGGTGACAGGGAACGCCTCCTGCGTGGTGCTTCTGCCGTGTGAATTGACTGGCGGTGCGGCCGGTTGCTACCTGGCAAATGGGTCGGGAATTACATACGCTGCGCCAAATACTTTGGTAATCAAGTTGCAAGGAACACTGAAGTTGGGAAGTACGCTGGTGCTTCCCGCAAATGTGAAACTAGTTGGAGATGGTGGGGGTTATCCCGCGAACTTTCAGATAAAAGGATCGACAGGGTCAATTCAAGGTCCGCAGGTCACTGGAACTTTGGGAACGGCGATTACTTCAACGGGAACGCCAGTGACCTTTACGCCGACTTTTGCGAATGGCAGCATCTCGAATCTAAAGGTCAACTCCGCTATCACAGTGGCGGGGCTGACTAGCTGCACGGCCTCTGTGACACGCTCAGCAGGACAGTATTTTGCCGAGCAGTATGTTGCGACCTGTTCTTCTTATGTGCGGATTCCTCCTGCTGCTCTGATTACTGTGACGGGATGTTCTGATTCGAGTTTCGATGTCACAAGCACTCCGGTCATCACTTCTGACTACACCGCCCAGTCCCTCATGTGGGTGCAGTCCACAAGCGCTACCCCGGGAACCGCGACGGGGTGCACCATCACGGGTTTCAATAACGATAGTTTTGAGACGGTGTTGATTACGGCAGTTTCAGGATCAACAGCGACCGCAACCTTTGCGCACACTCATAGTGCATCAGATCAATTCGGTGAGGTTGCTGCGGAGGTTGCTCCTAACGACCTAGCTTTCAGCGACATAGAGGATATATCGATCAATACCTGTAAAGGAGCATGTCTCTGGCTTCCCAGTGTACAGGACTTCACGCTCGCAAACGATGGATTCTCGGCCAGCCCGATCATGACCTCGATCGCGGTTGAAATAGATGCTGGATTGGGAACTATTCGCGACAGCGCGTTTAGTGAGCCCGTCATGGACGGCCCTCCGCTTTGCACCAGCGGCTGCCCGGGAGTCGCTTATCCCGAAGGATTGCGCTGCACGAATGTGAGCGTCACGTTGGGGAGTCCGAGCGGTTATAGCGGATGCGGGTATGTCAATGCTTACGACAACACGTTCTTTGGCGGAGGGGTTAAGGCAGACACAAACGGCACAGTTCCCTCAAATCTGGCGTTGCCAAATTTCTACAATAACCAATTTCGTGAGCTTTCGGCGAACGCTATCACTATAGACAATCGCAACGTCAGCGTATCTTCGTTCATCGACGATAACCCGGTGATCGAGGACAATTTCTTAGGAAGCAACACTATTTGTTTCATTGGACAAACCGATGGTGCAGCAAGCGGCGGTTCCAGTCCTGTCGGCCAGGTAGATCTTCGCGGACTAAGTACCGCCAGCACCCCCTGCATCGTAAATCCCTATTTCAACGGCCCGTTCACAGCAACCAATACCGACGGAATGAATCTGACGCTTGGGCGCGGATCGCCGGTCGGATCCTACACCAGCGATGGAGCGCTGTTGCAGGAGATTCGCGGGGTGGGGGCGAGCCTTGCGCCGAGCGTGGTGCCGTTCCCGTTGTTGCCGACCCTTGCTTTGACTTGCGCCGGAAGCTGCACGATCAGCACGGGAAAGCTCTTTGAGGATGGCACCACGAGCGCAGTGGAGGTTGACGCTACGGGCGGCAATGCGTATGCGATGGCGGGGAATGCCCCTCTCGCCACCTATCCGGGCGATCATTTTCTTATCTGGTCCTGGGTACGACCAGGAGCTAATGCGGTGAACCTTCCTGAGCCCGTCATGGGGCTAAGGACGTCCGGCACGGATACCTTCAACCCGCCTGACGTGCACGGTTACGGGATGGAGCTGATTAATGACTGGTGGCATCCCGTGGTGGGTCTCCAAAATGTTGTCGTGGGCGATTCCACTCCGCACTATATCCAGTTGGCGCTCTACGCGCCATGGTCCGGCGCCGGCGATCAATTCAACGACTGGGGCTGGACGCTGATTCCCGGGCCAAACAACCCGGCTTATGCGGGGGCGACGATCGACATGGTAGAGCAGTGGCGGCAGGAGCTTCTCCACGGCGCGATCCCGCAGAACTATGCGGGAGGAGGTTCAGGGCACGCTGTAACCACAGAGCAGATTGATGCGCCGGGGTTCAATATAGTGAGTCCATCGACCGGGGCGGTGACAGCGCTCGCCAGTACGAATCTTGGCGATTCGTCTGTGCTCGTGAGAAATAATCAGGCGAACGTCTACGGCGCCTATTTGCAGGATTTTTCGGGTGCGACGATTAAGCTACCAGTCGCTGCGGGGTACGCGCCCGGCGCGAATGGCGGAATTGGCTACGACTCAACAAACTTCAACTGGCACGGTTGGCTCAACGGCAGCGATAGCCTCTTTGCCTTGATGCCCACCTCGGGCCTCACGAGCGGGCACTGCGCCGAGTTTCTAAAAAGCACGAACTCCTGGAGCTTGCAGGATGCGGGATCGGCCTGCGGATCAGGTAGTAGCGGCACAATCAACAACGCCAGCCAATACTCGCCCGTCTACTATTCAGCATCTGGATCGGCCAATACTTTGTCTGGCGTGACGCCGTTTACGGGGTTGGCGTACTACTCCACCAGCGCGGCTCCGGCGGGGGCGACGGGAGCGCAGATTGTGAGCGCGATCGGGACTACTGCCGTGACCAACGCCACGAACTTCGCGGGTTCGTTGAGTGGCGATGTAACGGGCACACAGACTGCGACAAGCGTAGGCAAGATTAATGGCGGAGCTGTGCCGGCGAGCGCGACGGTACTGGGAACGAATTCAAGCGGGCAGCCGGTGGCAGCGGCTACGACGGGAAGCGGAAACGCGGTGCTAGCGACGTCGCCGACCTTGACTACGCCGGTGCTGGGAGTGGCCAGCGCTACCAGCATGACGACGAGCGCGTCCTCGACCTTGGAAGGAAGCGCAAACATCTTCAACAACGCGGCGGCGACGGCCAACATTGTGGAGATTCAGGCGGGAACCACAGCGGCGCAGACCGAAGAGATCCAGTGGCAGAACTACAGCGGAACGGCGGAGTGGCTGAACAGTGTGGATACGAGCTATACGTACCACATCAAGGACGTCGCGAACAGCCTGGACCGGGTGACAATCTACCAGGGCGCGGGCAATACGAACATCAACGCCGGCAGCGGAGCGTATGCCGTTTGCCTGAACTGCGCGGCGAGCAGTGGCACAAGCGGCTTGCTGGTGCAGAGCGGAGGGGCGAGCCCGTCAACGGAGCTGACCGTGACCGGCGCCGGCAACACAACCGCAACCGGATTCGTCTCGGGCAGGTTTTTCATCGGCGGCAGCACAATGACGCTGACCGCAGGAGCGGCGGCAGGGACAAGCCCATCGATTGCGTGCGCGACCAACCACGTGTGCGATGGCGTGAGCGGAACCGTGACGCTGACAACGGGGACGAGTCCGACGACGGGGACATTGGCGACGCTGGGTTTCCCCAACACGCATTCGAATTATGCCAATTGCCTAGTTAGCACGGAGAGCTCGAGCGCGGTGATCACCAGCGACACCTGGACAGAGAGCACGACGGCGATCACGATTACGGCCAATACGGCGCCGGCGGCGTCGACGGCGTACACAGTGAAGTATTGGTGCGGCGGAAACTAGAGGCAATTGTTCAGCTTGGCGCAGGAGCAGAGTGAGTGTGCGTTCATCCTGGGGACCCCATGAAAGCGAGAGAAGAAAGCGCACTCCAGGCGCAGGAATTGAAGGTGTGCCTGGAGCTGGCCCCGGAAGAGATGGACCGGGAGGAACTGGAACGTTGGGGGAGAATTCTGGACCAGCATCCCGCTATGCTGGGCGGGCGCACGCCGGGAATGGCGCTGGCGGAAAAGCTATTGGTGGTGAGGACTCGCGAGGGTAAGCCGAAAAAGCTCAAGGCGAACGAGGTGCAGAAGGCCTTTGAGCTGCGGCGGGACACGAGAAACATTGTGCTGAAGGCGCGGCAGATGGGGCTGACGACGTGGGTGGCGGCGCGGTTCTTTTTGAGGACAATTACGCAGCCCGGGACGCTGACGCTGGAGGTGGCGCACACGCAGGAGGCGGCGGAGGAGATCTTCAGAATGGTGCACCGCTTTGTGGACTGGCTGCCGGACAATCTGCGGAATGGGCCGCTAAGGACGTCGCGGGCGAATGTGCGGCAAATTGTGTTTCCAAAGATCGATGCACAGTACCGCGTGGTGAGCGCGGGGGACCAGAACGCGGGACGCGGGTTGACAGTGCAGAATCTGCATTGCAGTGAGCTGGCACGCTGGCCGGGCGACGCGAGCGAGACGCTGGCGGGGTTGCGCGCAGCCTTGGCGCCGGGAGCGGAGCTGATTCTGGAGTCGACGCCGCGGGGAGTGGGCGGATGCTTCCACGCGGAGTGGGTGAAGGCCGATGAGACCGGGATGGTGCGGCACTTTTTTCCATGGTGGATGGAGCATCGGTATCGCTCGAAAGCGGTGGACGCGGCGAGCCTGACGGAGGAAGAGCGCGGCTTGATGGAGCAGAGCGGACTGAAGCTGGAGCAGATCGCGTACCGGCGGCGGATCAGGGCGGATTTTCGCGGGTTGACCGCGCAGGAGTATGCCGAGAGCGAAGAGAGCTGCTTTTTGGCCAGCGGGGAGAGCGTGTTTGAGCTGGCGGCGGTGGAGGCACGGCTGCAGTCGGCGCCGGAGCCAGTCGAGCGCCGAAAGAATGGGGAGTTGGAGATCTGGCTGCCGCCGGTGAAGGGCAAAGAGTATTTGGTAGCGGTGGATCCGGCGGGCGGCGGGAGCGAAGGCGACTACTCGGCGGCAGAGGTGCTGGAACTAGAGACTGGGCTGCAATGCGCGGAGTTCGCCGGGCACGTGGGAGGGCTGGAGCTTGCGCGACAGGTGACGGATCTGGCGACGGAGTACAACGGCGCGTGGCTGGTGGTGGAGCGGAACAACCACGGCAGCGGTGTGCTGGCGCTGGCGGAGACAGCGTGCAAGTACGGAAGGATTTACCGGCAGAGTGGGCAAGCGGGCTGGCTGACCACGAGCGTGAGCCGACCGGCAGTGCTGGGGCGGCTGGACGCGGCTCTGGTGGAGGAGCCGGAGAGGTTCCAGAGCCGGCGGCTGCTGGGCGAGTGCCGGAGTTTCGTGCGGCTGGCGAATGGAAGCTCGGGAGCGCAGGCCGGGACGCACGACGATTGCGTGATGGCGATGGCGATCGGCCTCGCGGCAAGGGCGGAGCTGGCGGGACGGAAAAGAAGCTTTTAGCTCTCAGCTCTCAGCTCGTCCGTGCCAAGTGAGATGCCTCATTTACCCAGAGCAGTCCAGGCGCGCACAAAGAGCGAATGGCTAAAGGCTAAGAGCTGGAAGCTGCCTTGCAATTGCGCAACCGAGCGAATCCCCCTACAATATTGACAAGTGAGAGTTGCAGGAAAGGTTTGTCTTTCGATGCCGAAGGAAAAGATTCATCCCAATTACGCCGCGGTGCGGGTGATGTGCGCCTGCGGAAACAATTTTGAGACGCGGTCGACCCACAAGGGCGACATTCACGTGGAAATTTGCTCGGTTTGCCACCCGTTCTTTACCGGAAAACAGCGGCTGGTGGATACGGCGGGACGCGTGGAGCGGTTCCGGCGGAAATATGCCAAGAGCGACAAGGCGATAGCAGCGGCGGCAGCCACCAAGTAACTGGCTGCGACGGGTTTCGAGAGTGGGCCTCCGCCGCGGCGGAGGCTCACGTTTGTTTAGGAGCAGCTTTTAGCTATTAGCTCTTAGCTTTTAGCTCATTCACGCGTCATTGAGGTCAGTGGTCAGTTGAGAGTACTGACGCTGACCGGAAAGCTGGAAGCTAACGGCTAATGGCCAAAAGCTGAGCAGGCAGACAATGTCGCGACGTGGATTCACCGTGAAGAAGAGCTGGGACAATCCGGTGGAGCACGCGATGCTCGCGGAGACGCGGGTCCCGGCGGAGGTGCGTCTGGGCGCGGTGTTGGTGCGGCCGGCGACGGTGCTGGCGCCGATGGCCGGAGTGACGGACACGGTGTTCCGGCGGTTCATCCGGCATGCGAGTCTGTTCACTCATGCGAAGGCCGATTCGGATGCCGACCTGGCCTCCCACATCTCAGAATCGAGATGTGGGGCACCCGCCGCTGATTCCCACCCTAGCCGCAAAAACAAAGACGCGGCGGGGGTGGGGCACCCGATTTCCCAGGTCTCAGAATCGGGATTTGGCGCACCCAATTTTATTGGCGAGCGGGAGATTGAGGCTGCGGTGACGAATGCGCAGTCGGGGTGCGGGCTGCTGATGACGGAGTTCACGTCGGCCGACGGGCTGGCGCGGATGCGTGAGACGAAGCGGCGGCGCTATTTGACGTTTTACGACGATGAGCATCCCATCGGAGCTCAACTGTTCGGGTCCAATCCCACCACGCTGGCGGAAGCGGCGCGGATTGTGGAGGAGACGGGCTTCGATTTAGTGGACCTGAACCTGGGCTGCCCGGCAAAGCGCGTTGTTGGTTGCAATGGAGGGTCGGGACTGCTGCGCGATCTATCAAAGATCGGAGAGATTTTTCGCGCGGTGCGGCAGGTGGTGACGATTCCCTTCACCGTAAAGTTCCGCATGGGCTGGAACGAGAGCCAGATTGTGTGCGTGGAACTGGCGCGGATGGCCGAAGCCGAGGGGCTGAACGGCGTCGCGCTGCATGCGCGAACGCGCGAACAGGGATACAGCGGGCAGGCGCAGTGGGGTTGGATTGGCGCGGTGAAGCAGGCGGTGGGGATTCCGGTGATTGGGAACGGGGACATTCGCACGCCGGAAGACGCGGCGGCGATGGTGGCCGAGACGGGCTGCGACGCGGTGATGATCGGGCGCGCGGCGCCGGCCAATCCGTGGATCTTCAGGCAGATTGCCCAGTACGCGGCAACGGGCACGTATGAACGGCCGACGGTCGAGGATCGCTACCGGATGATTCGCGCCTACTTTGAGATGCTGCTGGCGGAAGCCGAAGCCACGAAGGATTTGACGCGCGATGCGCGCATGGGCGAACCCGGGGCCCCCACGGACAGGTCTTCGCCCGTGGGGCGGGAGCCGGTGGGAAAGATGAAGCAGTTTGCTACTTGGTTTACGCATGGCGTGCCGGGCGGCGCGAAGCTGCGCGCGGCGATCTACCATGCGCGCAGCGGCGCCGATGTGCTGGCCGAGGTAGAACGGTTCTTTGCGGCGCGGACCGAGGGCGAGCCGAGCGAGCAAGCCGAGCTGGAAGAGGACGCGCAGGTCTCTCCCGACGCAGCGCTGGTGTGGGATTAGCTTTCTGACCGCCCTCTGATTTGAAAATTGGTGATGAGTCCGCCGCCGTTTGTCGCCGGAGCTCGGCGGCTTTACAGCGTTGAGCCGGGCGAACTTCAACAGCCCCATCCAGGAGCAGAACGGACGCAATGAGAGAGCTGGATTACGATCTGATTCCAGCGCAATTGCCTTGTATTCTGCGCGTTTCTGGTTCATCCTAGTCATATAAATCCCAAAAGCCGGGACTCTCCGCCGGAGCCTGAATTTGTGCCCGCGGAACTGCGAGTTCACCCCCTGTGCGCCCTTGCTAAGTGCTTGCGCCACAGGTGTTTGAAAGATTTTTTGCTGCTTCGGGTCTTCATTTCGGTAGGCATCGGTTATAAACCTATGAAACTCAAAAACGTCTATGCTCTGAATCGCCGCACGGTTCCATTAACCGTGATCGCGGTCGTGCTGGCTCTTTTGCTGCGCGTGACGTTGGAGAGCCAGTCCATCACCCTGCCGACCTATGTCACCTTTTATCCGGTCGTATTTCTTGCCGCCATCCTGGGTGATATCTGGGCCGGCATTCTAGCCACGGCGCTCTCCGCGCTGCTGGCAGATTATTTTCTGCTTCCGCCGGTCGGGAGCTTCGCGGTCCACTCAACCTCCGATATCGTCGGCCTGGCGATCTTTTCGATCTCCGGAATTTTAGTCTCCGTTGTGGCGGAACTCTACCGCCGCAGGCGCGAGAAACAGGCTCCTCACGCAATTGAATCGGCAATCCTGAGCGAGCGCGGGAATTTGGAGGAAGCTCCAGAGTTGACGGAGACCGTCCGTGCGGAGCGTCAGCGATTCCTTGGCGTACTGGAAACGCTACGCACGACGGGCAGTCCGGCCGTATCGCCCGGCGTCAGCCCGATATTCAGCGCGGCCGGGCGTGGGTCCGGATTTCCGAGTCTAGATGAGAAGAGATTCAAAGCGTCGCTTCGACGGACAGTCATGGTTCCCTTCATTGCCGCGTTGATTCTTGCCGGGGCCGCATTTTGGACAGCCTGGGAGTTGAACGGCGCGATGCAATCGGTCGATCGCACCGATCAGGTGATCGGTCAATCACGGCGCTTCCTTAGGCTAACGGTCGATATGGAAAGCGGCTTAAGAGGCTACCTGCTTACCGGCAACGAAGTGTTTCTCCAGCCGTATCAGGAAGCCTCGAAATCGATCGATTCCGAATACCTGACGTTGCACGGCCTGGTTGCGGATAACCCTCCGCAGCAGGCACGGCTGGAAAAGCTGCGCGTCAGCCTCAATCAATGGCGCGGCTACGCCGAGCAGATGATCGCCTTGCGCCGTGCGGGAGGAGTATACACCGACCTCCAGGCGAATCTGGCCGGGAAAGCGGAGATGGATGAGATCCGCGAGCAGATGGCCGAATTTCAGAGCGTCGAAGAGCATCTCCGCGATGAGCGCAACCGCACGGCGCGTCGCGATTGGCGCCTGGTCGAGACCATCTGCATTCTCTTCGGCCTGGTTATGGCGGCGGGGCTTGCGGTCTTCACGTTTCGTCGCGTGGAGATCGTTGCCGCCGGTTTCGAAGAATCCGGCCGCGCGCTGGCGGCGAGTGAGGAGCGCTGGGCTACGACGCTCGAAAGTATCGGCGATGCGGTGATCGCCACCGACAACGAAGGACGAGTCACTTTCCTCAACCCGACCGCCGCCGTCCTCACCGGCTGGCAATCCGAGGAGGCCCTGGGTCAACCGATCCAGAAGGTCTTCTGCATCATCGACGAGCAAACGCGCGGTCCGGTGGAAGATCCCATCGATCGCGTGCTGAAGGAAGGGCGCGCTGTCAGACTGGCCAATCACACGCTCTTGCTGGCGAAGGATGGCCCGGAGACTCCCATCGCCGACAGTGCCGCGCCGATTCTGGATCGCGATGGCAAGGTTACCGGCGTAGTACTCGTCTTCCACGATGTCACCGTGAGCAAACGGGCCGAGGAGTTCAGGCAGTCCTCGCAATACACCCGCAGCCTGCTTGAAGCCAGCCTGGACCCTCTGGTCACCATCAGCGCGGAGGGCAAGATTACCGATGTGAACGAAGCCGCGATCAAGGCTACCGGGGTGGAGCGCGAAAAGCTGGTGGGAACGGATTACGCCGATTGCTTCACCGAGCCGGAAAAGGCCCGGGAGGGGTATAAGCGCGTCTTCTCGGAAGGCTTTGTCATCGACTACCCGTTGACCATCCACCATTCCGACGGACATCTGACTGACGTGCTTTATAACGCCTCGGTGTATAAGGACGCCGACGGCAAAGTCCTGGGTGTGTTTGCCGCGGCGCGCGACATCACCGCACAAAAACAAGCCTCGCAATATGCCCGCAGCCTGCTTGAAGCCAGCCTGGACCCTCTGGTCACCATCAGTCCGGCGGGTAAAATCACCGATGTGAACGAGGCCACGATCAAGGCTACCGGGGTGGTGCGCGAAAAGCTGGTGGGAACGGATTTCGCCGATTACTTCACCGAGCCGGAAATGGCCCGGGAGGGGTATAAGCGCGTCTTCTTGGAAGGCTTCGTCACCGACTACCCACTGACGATTCGCCATGCCGACGGACATCTTACCGACGTGCTTTATAACGCCTCGGTATACAAGGATTTCCGGGGCATTGTGCGCGGAGTCTTTGCCGCCGCACGCGACGTGACTGCTCGCAAGCAGGCGGAGATTGCGCTCAAAGAAAGTGAGACAAAATTCCGCACTTTGTCGGACCTGGTGCCGCAGTTCGTTTGGATGTGCACACCCGATGGGCTCAATGAATACTTCAACTATCGCTGGGTTGAATACACCGGACTGACCCTGGAAGAGAGCTACGGCCGAGGTTGGAACACTCCTTTCCATCCCGACGACAAACAGGCCGCATGGGATGCGTGGAACCATGCGGTCGCAACCGGTGATATATACCGGGTCGAGAGCCGGCTTCGGGCGGCTGACGGCACATATCGCTGGTTCCTCATGCGAGGCACGCCACTACGGGATGATTCAGGTGAGATCGCCAAATGGTTTGGCACCTGCACCGATATCGACGACCTTAAACGGGCAGAAGCGGAATTAGCCGCGCGAGCTCAGGAGCTGGCCCGTTCCAACACCGATCTGCAGCAGTTCGCGTATGTCGCTTCACACGACCTGCAGGAGCCGCTGCGGACAATAGGCAGCTTCTCGCAACTGTTGGCCCAGCGCTATAAGGGTAGACTGGACGCCGACGCCGACGACTTCATCGGATTCGTGGTCGACGGCGCAACGCGCATGCAATCCCTGATCAACGATCTGCTTGCCTTTTCGCGGATCGGCACCAGGGGCGGTCAGTTCGCGCTCGTAGATTGCGAGGGTGTTCTCCAAACCGTGATGGCGAACCTCAATACGGCCATCGAAGACAGCAAGGCGGAGATTGTGTACGGCCATCTGCCGACCCTATTCGCCGACGAGACGCAGTTGACGCAGCTTTTTCAGAATCTGATCGTCAACGCCATCAAGTTCCGGCGGCCAGAGGAAGCACTCCGCATCCACATCTCTTCCAAGCGGCTGGACGGCGCATGGCAGTTTAGCATTCGCGATAATGGCATCGGTATCGAACCGCAATACTTTGAAAGGATCTTTGTCATTTTCCAGCGCCTGCACGGGCGCGAGGAATATGCCGGCACGGGTATTGGTCTAGCCCTCTCAAAAAAGATTGTGGAGCGGCACGGAGGCCGCATCTGGGTCGAGTCCGATTTTGGAAAAGGCTCCATTTTTCATTTTCTAATTCCCGAAGAAAGAGGTCCCTATGATGAATCCAGTTCACGCCATTGACATCCTATTGGTTGAAGACAGTCCCTCCGACGTGCGCCTGACACGCGAGGCGCTGAAAGATGCCAAGATCTTTAACAGGCTCCATGTGGTCCAGGACGGCGTTTCAGCGCTGGCGTTCCTGCGCAAACAAGGTAAATTTGCTAACAGCGCGGAACCCGATTTGATTCTGCTGGATCTGAATTTGCCCATGAAGGACGGGCGCGAAGTTCTCGCCGAGATCAAGAAGGACGAGAACCTGAAACGCATCCCGGTGGTGGTGCTCACCACTTCGAGAGCCGAAGAGGACGTAGCGCGTTCGTATAATCTGCACGCCAATGCGTACGTCGTCAAGCCGGTGGACTTGAAGCAGTTTCTCGAAGTCATTCGTGCAATCGAAGATTTCTGGTTGGCCGTGGTGACGCTCCCCAAGGGGCAGACACGGAAGTAGGTACTCAATGAAAGCGCTTTTGGTCGAAGACAACGCGGCAGATGTGCGCATGCTTCGTGAGCTGCTCAAAGAGTTTCCCTCAGGAACCTTTGAGCTGCAACACGTCGACCGGCTGGATTTGGCGCTGGAACGTTTGCAAAGCGAAATCTTCGATGTGGTGCTTCTGGATTTGGGTCTGCCCGATTCTTGGGGAGTTGAAACTTTAACCATCACCCATAAGATCGCGAGCGGCCTGCCCATTGTGGTTCTTACCGGTCTGGACGATGAGCAATTCGCCTTGGAAGTGGTGCGTGCCGGCGCACAGGATTACCTGGTCAAAGGACGCTTTGACAGCCAACTGCTGGCCAGGACCATCCGATATGCCGTCAAACGCAAACAGGCCGAAGAAGAAGTGCGCCGGCTGAATGCGGAACTGGAGATGCGTGTCGCCGAGCGGACCGCGCAATTTCAGGCGGCCAACGAGGAGCTAAGAAAGGAACTGATCGAGCGCAAGCGGGCGGAAGAGGCGCTGCGCGAGAGCGAGGAGCAGTTCCGCAACCTCGCCAATGCAATCCCGCAGTTGTGCTGGATGGCGAACGCCGATGGTTGGATCTTCTGGTACAACCAACGCTGGTACCAATACACCGGCACTACTCCCGAACAGATGGAAGGGTGGGGCTGGAAATCCGTTCACGACCCAGATGTTCTGCCAGGGGTCATGGGGCGCTGGACTGCATCGATTGACACTGGACAACCGTTCGACATGGTCTTTCCGTTGCGAGGCGCCGACGGTCTTTTTCGTAAATTCCTGACGCGAGTGATTCCGATCAAAAGCCCGGACGGTAAAGTCGTGCGCTGGTTCGGAACGAATACCGACATCACCGATATCGTGCAGGCCGAAGAGGCGTTGCAGAGGAGTGAAGAGCGTTTCCGCGCTCTCGTTATGGCGGGTTCGAATGTGGTGTTTTCCATGGGGCCGGATGGGCGCGAGATGCGTAATCTGGTTGGCAAAGGACTTGTTCCCGACACCGATACGCCAAGCGGCACATGGATGCAAAAGTACATTCCCACCGATGATCAGCCGCGCGTGTGGTCGGCAGTCCAAAAGGCCCTCCGAGACAATACCTTATTCGAACTTGAACATCGGTTCCTGCTGGCAGACGGCAGCCTGGGCTGGGCGGTGTCGCGTGCGGTCCCGCTCAAAGATGCTCAGGGCAACGTCATGGAGTGGTTCGGCGCTGCAAACGACATCACCGAACGCAAGCGGGCCGAGCAAGTTATCCGGGACAGCGAGTCAAAGTACCGGAACTTGTTCAACAGTCTCCAGGAGTTGGTGACGGTTCATCGGGTGCAGCGCGACTTGAACGGCCGCATCGTCGAACGGCGTTTACTCGACGGCAATCCGGCTTTTCTGAGCGCCGTGGGGGTTTCATCCATTGACGAGTTACGGGGCAGGACTACCAGTGAGATTTTCGGCGTGGCGTGGTCCTCGTCCCACGCGGATGCCATTCAGCAGGCCATGGATAGCGGACAGAGCGTAACCCAGGAAGTTCATCGCTCCGAATCCGGGCGCGACTACATCACAACCATCGTCCCGCTCGATGAGGACACCTATTTCGGCACGGGGCGCGACATCACCGAGCGCAAGCATGCCGAGGCAGAGTTGAAGAAGCTGAACCGGACACTGGAAGCTATGAAAAATAGCAACGAGGCGATTCTGCGGGCCACCGATGAGCAGCAGTTCCTGAAAGAGGTGTGCCACATTTTTACCAGGGATTGCAATCATGCCACGGTGTGGATCGGCATTGCCGAGAACCACGAAGGCAAGCCTGTCCGGCCGGTTGCGTATTCGGGCGTTGAAGAGGGATACCTTGAGACGCTTCGAGTAACGTGGGACGACAGCGCACAGGGCCGCGGGACTGTCGGCACGGCGATCCGCACCGGGCAGCCCTCGATGTGCCGCAACACGCTGACCGATCCCAGCTTCGTCCCATGGCGCGAAGAGGCCGTCAAGCGCGGTTATGCTTCTGTGCTGGCGATTCCTCTGAAGGAACGTGGAGAAACATGGGGAGCCATCACTATCTATTCCCGGGAGCCGGATGCGTTTTCGCAAGGCGAGGTGGACCTGCTGACGGACCTGGCGCGAGACCTCGAGTTTGGCATTCAATCGCTGCGCCTGCGCGCTGCCCGCGCCCTCGCCGAGGAGGCCCTACGGGAGAGCGAGGAGCAGTTGAGCCTTTTTGTCGAGTATGCGCCGGCCGCCCTGGCCATGTTTGACAAGCAAATGCGCTACCTGCGTGTGAGCCAACGCTGGAGGGCCGACTATGGTCTCGGCGATCGCGATCTCCGCGGCGTGTCGCACTACGATGTCTTTCCGGAGGTATCCGATGAGTGGAAGGAGGCTCATCGCAGAGCGCTGGCCGGCGAGGTCTTGCGCAATGAGGCCGACCGCTTCGAGAGAGCCGACGGGACTGTGCAGTGGATTCGCCGGGAGGTTCTTCCATGGCGCGATTCCATGGGAACGGTCGGCGGTATCCTGATCTTTAACGAAGATTTGACCGAGCATATTCAGGCCCAGGAAGCTCTGCTTCGCAGCGAGAAGGAGGCCTTCCAGCGGGGACAGCTGCGGGCGCTGACGGAGCAAATGAGGCAGGCGCGCGAAGAGGAACGCAAGGAGGTCGCTCGCGATCTGCATGATGATATCGGGCAGCTTCTGACGGCGATCAAAATCGATTTGACGTGGACGAAGCGGCATTTGACGAAGCCGGAAGGCGAAGTGCAGGATCGGCTGGCAAGATCGATCGGGATGATCAGCGATGGCGCCAATTCTGTGCGTAAGATATGCGCTGGGTTGCGTCCGGGAATATTGGACGACCTTGGCCTGCCTGCAGCCATTGAGTGGCATGCGAACGATTTCACTTCACGCACTGGGATTCCCTGCGAAATTAAATTGCCGTCAAATGAATTGCATATCGATAGCGGCAAATCCATCGCGATCTTCCGGATCTTTCAGGAATGCCTGACCAATGTGATGCGGCACGCGGAGGCGAAGTCGGTGCGCGTTTCGCTGCGAGGCGAAGAGGGCACTCTACTTCTAACTGTTCAAGACGATGGAGTTGGGTTCGCGGAATCCAGTGTATCGAACTCAACGGGATCTTTAGGCCTCCTGGGCATGAAAGAACGAGCACAGGCGTGCGGAGGTGACGTACAGATTTCCAGTTCTCCCGGTAACGGAACAACGGTTTCGATCTCCGTTCCCCTCGAGAAGGAGTGCGCCAAGGAAGAACGATCATTTAAGTCCTGATCGTGGATGTCGGAGGATGCGAAGTGCAGCTTGCGGGGTAGAGCAGTTTTTAAGTCCTGCGCTAAAAATTGGAAGTGCCAGGCTTTCCGCCACTGGAAGGACAGGTACACACGGTGAGTTTGGTCTTGCGGAAACATGGAAGGAGTGTAGGCGAAATAAAGACGAAATTAATCCACAGCGAACACTGGGCGTGGGTCAGTCTGCACTCGCAGGCTCTTTGACAGCTTCTCGGATGGGTCTTAGCAAGAGCAACTCCTCCACGACATATCCGGCTATTGTGCCATCTGAGAACGTCACAATCAGGCCGTCCTCGCCGTCCTTTTCAACGTTCAGTATTAAGATGGTTTCACTCATGGGTAAGAGAATACCCATTTGCCAAATTGCCGGCTGCCCAATATTGCTCACCCGCTACGGCAAAACCAGAGAAGGTGTGCCCTATTCAGCTTTTTTTGAAGGTCGCAGCTCCTTGGGTTCGCGGCGACTCAAGTGCAGCGGCTTCGGGTTACAGCATCTCTGGTTTTGCTATAGTCCTCTTCCGCGCTGACAAGGGACGGCTGCAATCCTTGCGCTGAAAAAACCCCCGGCTTCTACTATTTCAGGAAGGACGGAGATCTTCGTAAACTATTGAAAAATAAGTTGGTAGGCGAGGCGGGAATCGAACCCACAACCCCCGGCTTAGAAGGCCGGTGCTCTATCCGATTGAGCTACTCGCCCGCAGAATTCATTGTAGCTATTTATTGTAGCTGCGAAGCGACCGATTCGGGCGGCGCGGCGGCCGGCAGCGTATCTTCAGCGACAGCCTGAAGGTAGCGGACAACAGTGGCTTCGGCCCAATGAACGTCGCCGGTGGAGCGGCGCGAAAGAAAGGCGCAATGGCCGCCGTGGCGCGACTCGACAAAAGCGATGTGGGGATTCAAGAGGATGCGCGCGCGGGTTTCAGGGGTGATGCGGATAAAGGGATCGTCCTGGGCGCAGAGGATGAGCGTGGGAACGGCGATACGGTCGACGACGCGAGCGCTGGCGGCGCGGTAGTAGTAGTCGTCAGCCGAGCTGAAGCCACAGTAGCGGGCGACGACCTTCTGGTCGAACTCGCGAATGGAGCGGATGGGGCCGATGCCGCGGAGTTGATAGACGGCAGGAAAGAGCTCGGCTTTGCGACGGAGGCGGCGCATGAGCCCGCGCAAAAATCGCAACTCGTACATGCGGTTCGCCGGTTCGTGGAGAGCGTCGGCGCCGGCGGCCAGATCGATAGCCGGGCAGACCGTGGCCACGGCGACCAGAGGCGGCCGCGCGCCCCACTCGCCGGCGAGCTTGAGCACCAGATTACCGCCCATGGAGTAGCCGACGAGAGCGAAACGCTTGAGCGAGAAGCGCTCGGCGAAGTGGCTGACCACGGCGCCGACATCGGCGGAGCGCCCGGAGTGATAGAGCGTGGGCGTGAGCGCCTCAGACCCGCCGCAGTTGCGCATGTTCATGCGGACCACGTTCATGCCGGCGGCCCAGGCGCGCGCGGCAATGCCTTTCATGTAGCGGGAATCGGACGAACCTTCGAGGCCGTGCACGAGAATCGCCGTGAGCCGAGCCGCGCGCACCGCTTCAGGCTGCCAATGACAACAGCAGAGTACGCGGCTCGCGTCGGCGAAATCGACTTCGACAGTTTCGGCGACGGTGTCGAGGCGAAAGGCGGGACGGGGAAGAAAATTGCCGGCGATGGTTTGGAGGTGGCCGCTGGTGAGCCAAGGGTGGGGCTCAAACGAGGTCAGCCACGCCGGAAGCTCTGCAGGCGTCTGCACCGAAGGGTTGGCTGGCATCACTGAGATTCACCCGGCAAATGGGACGACCGGCCCTCGCGATCCATACGCCTTGAAGGGCGTGTTGGGGCGGCTGGTGGGGATCGAACCCACGACATCCTGAGCCACAGTCAGGCGTTCTGCCGCTGAACTACAGCCGCCGTGTACCCTATCGATTGTAGCATCGAACGGGATTTCCCGAGGCTGGCCGGAGAGGAGCGAAACTGCTGCTCACCGCGCCGATAGCGGTGATTTTTGCTGTGCTTGTGGCGATGCCTGCATGGTTGTTTGCCCAACTGCGGCGGCAGTGAACAGAGCTCTGCACGCCCAGACCCTTAACGCTGCGCCGAAGGCCAATCGGAATGCGATTCGCGCTACAATCGAGGGAGGTCGTCGGGGCGTAGCGCAGCCTGGTAGCGCATCTGCTTTGGGAGCAGAGGGTCGGGGGTTCAAATCCCTCCGCCCCGACCATTACAAGCAATTGATATGTTGTTGTCGCTAGGGTCATCTGTGCTCCCGGTATCGGCGACGATGCGGTAATCGGCATCGACAGCCGAATTTGCCCACCGCTCTGCATGGGCCGCCTCATTCAATGCGATAGTGTAGACCGCGATTTTCAATGGGAAGCTACTCGATCCTTTCTGCACACAACTGTGTCACGTATATTCCCCTTGGCCAAACTCCGGAAAATTCGCCGTTCCACGTCCCAACCGCGGCGGACTTCCCCGTTTTGTAAGCGCACGTGCCGCCGACGACGCGTAAGAACGCCATTGCCCGGCGACAAACGCGTCCAAGGGCGCCACATGCGCGGTTCCTTAGGCGCGGCCTCTCGCTCTGGCAAGAGATTCGATGAGCTGGCGCCACTCGTCCAGGCGGCGTGGCCAGTCGTAAACGGCCGCACAATGTTGCTGCTGCGCTATTGACTGCTCGGGTTGACCCATCCAGGGAGTCTGCAACTCCTCAGCGAGAATCGTTGCAAATGCTGCAGCATGCGCCGCCGGATCGGGATTCCAAGGATAAATCCGGGCATAGCCGCCGGTTGTTTCCGGCAGGGCGCCGAACGAGGGAACAATCACGCGACAGCCTGCGGCCATCGCCTCAATGACCGCGAGGCAGGCTGTTTCCTCGAAAGTGCAGGGATAGGCCAGGAAGTGCATGTCCCGGAGCGCCGCGCGCAACTCGTGATTGGGTGCTATGCCGTGATAGATGACTCCAGGCATGGATTCGGCGCGCTTGTAGAGGTGCTCATATGGACCGTCGTCGGCGAGATAGAGCTTCATCGATGACCAGATGTGGAGTTCGGCGTTGGCGGGGCTGAGACGCTGCCAGGCGTCGAGAAGCACGGAAAGTCCTCGAAAGGGCGTGCTCGTATAAGCACAGCGACAAATTGACCCCGGTTCCCAACGCCGCAAGCCGGCACCTGGGTCAAGAGCGTGCCTGAGCACGAAGCACCGTTCCGGGGGGAGCCTGAAAGTATTGATGTATCGCTCCCTTTGCCAATACGAGACAAAAACGAAGCAATCGACCGAGTCGACAAGCTCCCTGTCCTTGCACCACTGAACCCAAGACTGGTTTACATCGTGGTGCATCCAGACGACTCGAGGCCTCCCGTCGTTCTTATCGTGTCCAGGATGGTTCACCTGCAGGTTGATGCGGTCGAGTTCCACTCCCATTCGCTTCCTGAGGTCAGCAACCATAAGCTCTGTGCCGGCTGATGGAGTCTGTGGAACCCATGTCGACCTCGGTTTGGCGGGACCTTCGGGCAACGGCGGAGTTGGCGCGCGCTGGAGCCTGATTTTATCGGCGGCGAATTCGGCGTTTTTCCTCACGCGGTCGTGCATCTCCGCCGGTAGCTTGCCTTCGCTGAGAAGCCGATCACAGGCGTCCGCGCATTCTGCGTAGCGGCCGGTCCAAAACGCGGTGACGGCATATTCGTCAAGCACGCCGAAATCGTAGATCCAATCCTCCAGAGCAAGCCCATGATCGGGGCGCTTGATCTCGAGAGCGCGCTTCGCCAGTTCATAGCCCTGCTGGTATCTCTGCTTGGCTCGGCAGAAACGCGCTGCGCCATGGAGCGCTTCTGCGCGGTCCTTTCGGACTTTGTGCGCCTTAAGAAAGCTCGCGATCACTTCCTCCTCATCGAAGTCGAGCTCGGCCTTGATCTGCGCCGCTTTGTACAGGCTGAGGAACACCTCCTGGTCCCAATAGCCGAGCTTCGCGCGCTCAAGATAAGCGGCAAGCGCCTTTTCTTTTTCGCCGGCATTGAGACAACTCTGCGCGTAATAAAATTTGTAGCGGGCCGTCAGAAACGGGTCCGTCTCGGTGGCAAGCGCGCGTTCCAGCAGCTCCGCGTCGCGGCGATAGCGCCCACTGGCCGCGACCTGCCGCCGCGCGCCATCTTCCGTCATTCGGATACGCGCGCCGGGGAGCCATTTGTGGCTACGCTCCTCCGGGAGAACACGCCGGTTATCGGGTCCTTCGTAGCTTGGGAATTCGTGCAACACCCCCTCGAAGCGCCAGGGCAAAGAGTTGCGGAAGAGCTGCGTCCGCGAATAACGGAGTTCCTTATGACGGAACTCAACCTCGTACGAGTCGGCACTAAGAAAGGGCGGCTCATAGCCGTCCGGCAACTCGAGAACGTCGTCGGCGTCGATGACGAAAGTGTAATCGCCGTTGGGACGTGCGAGCTTCAGCGCTTCGGAGCGATTGTGCGCGAAATCGACCCACGGGCTCTCATGCAACTCCCCTGGAATGTCATGCAAGACTTTGCGGACGATGTCCTGGGTTCCGTCGGTCGAACCGGTGTCAACGATGACCCAATAGTCGATGAGCGGCCGAACCGAATTAAGGCAGCGCGCGATGACACGCGCCTCGTCCTTGACGATCATCGCCAGGCAGATCTTCTGCCGCCGCGATTTCGCGGCTCCCCCGGCTTGGTCGTGATGAGGCAGGTCAGGCAAAGGCACAATTCCCGCGCTCCCTTCCAGAAGGTGGTCGCTAAGCAGCGCGCGGGCCTGCTTCATCCCATCGGCCACATGACGTTCGTGGCCTTCGCCGAAGCTGATGTATCCGTACACTTGCCGGTTATCGAGGTATTGCGGGATACCAGCCTTGCGCGCACTGTCGGAGAAGACGACGTACTCGTGCCGGTTGGTCGCGTCCTCATAGGTCAAATTTGGGGCCACGTCGGCGCGCACGAGATAGGTGCAGTGAACGACCGGTACTTCGACCACTCCGCGCACCCGCCGTTCGAGAAGCCAGAAATACTGGTCGCATGCCCTGTAGTACCCGGCAGCATCAATCTCGGCGTGATAATTCGAGTAGAACTCGCCCGGAGCAATCGAACGCAAAAGCGGCGCGACGATCGGCAAATCGAGCGCCACTAGCTCAGGTAAGGTGGCCGGGCGGATGAAATTGTCCACGTCCGCGACAAAGTAGAAGTCGCAACTCAGCTCCAGGGCGCGCCGCATGCTCTGATTGCGGATGCGGCCCAGCACCGAAAAACGCGTCGCGTTCCATTCGTGCTCGCGATATTGCTCGACCTTTTCGGCGACGTCGGAGGCATCGAACTCGACCGCATGATACAGATGCCTCACCCGCGCCACCCACTCGCGCAGAATCTGTTCGGTCCTGTCGGTGTTATTGTTCGTGCGGACGTACAGCGTGATCGAGGATTTCGGATAGTCGAGCGCCTCGATGCAATCAAGATAAAGGGGCAGCGCTGCTTCCTTCTGCTTGGCCAGGATCGCGACCATGACGTGCGGGGAGTCCTTTACGCGCGAATGCAGCGGCCGCTTCGGCACCAGCGCGTGCTGCTGGATGAGGTCCCCGGCGCCGAGCGTCCCGAGGTCGGGTGGCCGATTCACTGGCAGCTCCCAGCTGCGAAGCGCGCGGTGGCCGCCGCGCGAGGCGTCGGCTCGGGCGCGGCTAGAGAGCGTTGCTCGGCCTTCCCGGAGATGAAATGAGCGCCGGAGGGCAACCGCTCCACATCGAGCAGCGCGCTTCGAGCGTCGCCGGCGTCGACCGTCGCGATCCAGCTTTCGCGCTCGTCAACCCCGAACGAAATCATCAGGCGCTTCCCATCGGGATGCCAGGCCAGGCCCGCGGCGAACTCAACGCCCTTCTTGTGGAAGAAAAACGCCCGACTCACGCCACGCAACACCCGCGCCTCGTCGAGCCAGACAAACCGATGCTGGTAAGTCCGCTGCCGCGAAGCGTCCGGCTCAAAGACTTCGTGTATCAGGGCGAGCCATCCGCCATCGAAGGGGATGGCCTGCGAACCACCCCTGAATTGCTCGGCCGCGATCGGAGGCACGGTCTCCGCGACCTTCTGCGCCTGCTCGTCGAGGATGCGGGTAGGGTCGCAGAGATAGATGAACTGCAACCGGTCATTGTCGACGAGCGGCATCCAGTTCTTCTCGTGCAGCCGTGGACCTTCCGGGCGAAGCACGCGCCAATCCGTCAACCGGGAATCCCCTGGCGCGCTCCGATCGATGCGCGCGAGCACCTGCTCACACCATCCCTCGGCGGTTAACTCGCGAACGTTCGAGGCGCACCAGAGTTCGCCGCGCCAGGCGAATAGACGCATGTCCTCGAAGCCCTTGACCAGTTCAAAAGATGCTTCGGCCATGTCGACGGGCGGCAGAATCTCCGTCGACGATTGAGTATCTAACGCGGAATCAAGCCGGAGCAGGAAATTCCGCGTATGGACCGGAGCGCCGTCCGGCGTCTCATACTGGTTGTCGCCGACGATGATGTAGTTCACGGTTCGCTGAACCATCACGATCTGCTCACCGAGCCGCGCGATCGAGGGATTCGTGAGATGGTAGCCGTCAGGCGGCGTGAAGCCCACCGCGCGCGCCGCGAAGGACGGCATCACGGTACTGGCTGACTGAATGTAAAAGAACAGGTTCGATCGCGCGAGGTTACGCGTACCGGATGGGACCTTGCGATTGAGCGCGAGCCAGTTACATGCGTCGTGACCGCGCTCCTTGCGCGCAGTGTCCCGCACGTAATTCGCCGCGATCGAATACTCCTCAATCAGCCCCGCCGTGTAGACGAAATCTTCAAGGAACAGGATGTCATCGGGCCGCGGCAGAGTCAGGCCGAATTCAGAGAACAGGACGCTCGCCTCGTTCATGCCCCGCTCGCGATAGAAACGCGCGAGGTCATAGAGCGGTTCGGCGCGTTGCGGCCGCTGATTGAAGGCCGCCAGCGCTTCGCGGATGAACCCGTCGTCGTCTTTGAGGTCCCTCAGGCAACGCGCCAGCTCAAGCCGGGCATGCCACGCCTCCTCGTCCCAGCCGCTCATCGCCGCCCGTTTCGCGTAGGTCTCGGCCGCCTTCGCCTTCTGTCCGGCATCGCGGTAGGATTGCGCGAGATAGAACCAATAGCGCTCACTGTTGGGCTCCTGCTCGAGCGCTTTCGACAGCAGGTCGATATCACGCTGAAACTTTTCCGTGCGGCTGGACCCGCTGGCGTGATCCTTGTACCACACGCCCCGCAGTTCCTTGGCCCCGCCGGGCACGTCGATATACTCGTGAGTAACGCCGTGATAGCGCGCGCCCGTGTCTCGCCGCACCAGGCGCGTATTCCAGTAAGTGACACCCGAGTCGGTCCGCTGAATCAGCAGATAGCCCGGCTCCTCGAGCTTCGCGCGGAAGTCGCGGTCCTCAACCACCAGCTCCATGTCCGCGTCGTCCAACAGTAGATAGTCGTAAGAGAGCTTCGACACGGCAGCATGCTCGAGGGCGGCGTTCCGCGCTTGCTCAAAATTGAGGAACGGAGAACTGTGAAGCTCTCCGGGAATACCGCGTTCGGCGAAAAACGACTTGACGAAGTCCTGTGTACCATCGGTGGATCCGGTGTCGCCAATCACCCAGCAGGCGATGTGATCGGCGACTGCGCGGAGACAGCGGTCCAGGTTTGCCATCTCGTTCTTTACGATCATGTTGAGGCAGAGCGTCTTGCCATTCGCCATTTCAGGTGATCTCTCCCGCTGACTTCACATCGAATTGACGCCCGACAGCGCATGATTGACTATCGGCCGCATCCTAAGTCTGCCCTTGTCCGGGCGCACAGCAATTTTAATTGACGATGAGCAGACGCTCATCAGCTCACGCCGAGCAGACTTCTCAACCGCGCCGGCAACCGTCCGTGGGCGTGGATCTCGGTGCAGCTTCTTTCCCATAACCTCAAGTAATCCTCCAGCGGAACGCCGCTTCGCGAAGGCCAGCGATTCAACGCGCCGAGATCCTCGACGCATGCGATGTCGCGTTCGAACTCGCTTACTATACGGACGATTATCGGACCTTCGATTCCGCTAAGCGAGCTCTGCTCGAGCGCGCTACGGGACGTGCGGAACCAGGAGGCAATTTCGGCGTCCGATCTTTGCTCTCCGGCTCCTCCATATTTTTTGAGCAAATTCTCCCGGTATTCCCGGATTGCGGCGCCGAAGGCTGCGTCGCCGGCAAAGGGAGGATTGCGCTCCCAGCTTGCGGCGAGGCGGCCGAGTCCGCGGATGGAGAACGCCTCGACCATCGATTCCTCCAGCCATTGGCACGGCGTATGCGGCTGGGACTGGGCATTCCAGCTGTTGCAAAGCACGTGGCCGAGCTCGTGGCCGAACTGGTAGGAGAGTTTGCACCAATCGTCGGTCCCAATGTCGACGATGATCCACGCGACATTGGTCTGGTCGGGATGAAGCCATATCGCTGGCGATCCGCTCGCGTGACTGTCGACACGAATTTTGCCTGGCTGCCGGTCGGAGAGCAGGCTCACGCCCGCGAGGCAGACCTCCCGCATTCGCGTGAGAACGCGGAGCACGGCGTCGGCCGGCGACGACTTCCAGTTGCCAGCCAGCTCCAATGACACCGAAAGCAGTGAAGACGTCGGCTCCGATGCCATCACGAGGGCCTCGCCAATGAGTCGGGGAATCCTCAGGCTCACGATTCCACAGAGGGCCAAAAATCGCCGCCGCACGAGCACGCAGTCACAAATCGGGTGCGCGAAATCCGCCATCAGGGAACTACGATATCACGAACCGCGATCTCCTCTCAGCTACCCTTAACTTAACGCGAGAGCGGAGTGACGGACCCGTCCAGGTCCATCACTCCTTTCCAAGGCGGTCTAGCTGGGTGGCAATAGCAACGAGTCATGATGCAGCAGATCTTTGAGATCCAACCTGCCGCTGCCCTGTAGATCGATGCGAGCACTGCCGCCCGGGCCTGCAATTTCCAGCGTTGTCTTGGTCCCGTTGCCGAAGCCTGGATCATTAGGCCCGTGTCCAACGACCTTAACGTACTGACTGAGGCTGGTCAGGTCGTGGGAGATCGGTGCTCCGGCCAGCACATGCGACAGATCGAGCTTGTCGCCCTTGGCAATGTTGAACTGCTGCGTGTAGGAGAGGCCCGCTTGCACCACGATGGTGTTAGCCGAAATGCCACGCGCCTCGGTCGCAACGAGACTCGCCATCGTGCCTTCGGCTTGCAGGAACTTCCAAGTGGAGCCTGCATCGAACTGACCAAGCAGGTTCCCCAGTTGGATTTGTCCCGCTGACAGATTGCCGATTGCCCCTCCGTTGCTGGCTGCGGTCGGGTCGGGTGCAGTCGCGGGAAGATGGAGTGGTCCCGCGCCCCCCGCTATCCTAATCGGATCCTTAACCGGACTGACTGGATAGGCGACCGGACGGTGGATGACCGTACCTGTCGCGCCCGCCGTACCTGTCGCGCCTGTCGCACCTGTCGCGCCCGCGTTGCTGGTTGTGGTCGGGTCGGATCCAGTCGGTCCGATGGGCCCGGTCGGTCCCGTGGCTCCGGTTGCGCCGGTCGCACCCGTAGCTCCAGTCGCACCCGTGGCGCCAGTCGCACCGGTGTGTCCAGTCGCTCCCGTGGCTCCGGTTGTGCCGGTCGCACCCGTAGCGCCAGTCGCACCCGTGGCTCCAGTCGCACCGGTGGCGCCAGTCGCACCGGTGTGTCCAGTCGCTCCCGTGGCTCCGGTTGTGCCGGTCGCACCCGTGGCTCCAGTCGCACCGGTGTGTCCAGTCGCTCCCGTGGCTCCAGTCGCACCGGTGTGTCCAGTCGCTCCCGTAGCTCCAGTCGCGCCGGTCGCACCCGTGGCTCCGGTGGCTCCGGTCGCACCCGTGGCTCCGGTCGCGCCGGTCGCACCCGTGGCTCCGGTCGCACCGGTGTGTCCAGTCGCTCCCGTAGCGCCAGTTGCACCCGTGGCTCCAGTCGCTCCCGTAGCTCCGGTTGAGCCAGTCGCACCCGTGGCGCCGGTCGCACCCGTAGCTCCAGTCGCACCGGTGTGTCCAGTCGCTCCCGTGGCTCCCGTGGCTCCGGTTGCGCCAGTCGCGCCAGTCGCTCCCGTGGCTCCGGTCGCACCGGTGTGTCCAGTCGCTCCCGTGGCTCCCGTGGCTCCGGTTGCGCCAGTCGCGCCAGTCGCTCCCGTGGCTCCAGTCGCACCGGTGTGTCCAGTCGCTCCCGTGGCTCCCGTGGCGCCGGTTGCTCCCGTGGCTCCTGTTGCGCCAGTCGCACCCGTGGCTCCTGTGGCTCCAGTTGCGCCAGTCGCTCCCGTGGCTCCGGTCGCACCGGTGTGTCCAGTCGCTCCCGTGGCGCCCGTGGCGCCGGTTGCTCCCGTGGCTCCTGTTGCGCCAGTCGCACCTGTGGCTCCGGTCGCACCGGTGTGTCCAGTCGCACCCGTGGCTCCTGTAGCTCCGGTTGCGCCGGTCGCACCGGTCGCTCCCGTGGCACCAGTCGCACCGGTAGCGCCAGTCGCACCGGTTGTGCCAGTCGCACCCGTAGCGCCAGTCGCACCGGTAGCGCCAGTCGCACCGGTCGCACCCGTGGCTCCAGTCGCGCCGGTATCACCTGTTGCGCCAGTTGCACCCGTTGCGCCGGTATCGCCTGTCGCGCCAGTGGCTCCGGTTGCGCCGGTATCGCCGGTCGCACCTGTGGCTCCAGTTGCGCCGGTATCGCCTGTCGCACCGGTATCCCCTGTTGCGCCAGTGGCGCCGGTATCACCTGTTGCGCCTGTGGCACCAGTGGCACCAGTCGCGCCGGTATCACCTGTTGCGCCAGTTGCACCCGTTGCGCCCGTATCGCCTGTCGCGCCAGTGGCACCAGTCGCACCCGTTGCGCCTGTATCGCCCGTGGCTCCGGTTGCTCCGGTATCGCCTGTCGCGCCTGTTGCTCCAGTGGCTCCGGTATCCCCTGTTGCGCCTGTGGCGCCAGTCGCGCCGGTATCGCCAGTCGCACCGGTATCACCTGTTGCGCCTGTGGCGCCAGTTGCACCAGTGGCACCGTTATCGCCTGTCGCACCTGTAGCGC
>Ga0326728_10006687_pt1 | contig 30736 bp, 26 predicted proteins | sample MB3enrmetagenome_FD_207602 | JGI IMG/M metagenome (GOLD analysis project Ga0326728, IMG submission 207602) | Lab enriched peat soil microbial communities from McLean, Ithaca, NY, United States - MB31MN | ecosystem: Environmental > Terrestrial > Soil > Wetlands > Peat | place: USA: New York...
CTCATCCTTTCTGAGGGCTTGAGCCGATTATGACTGACGTAGCGATGATCACGGGGGCGGCAGGATTCATCGGACGCCATTTGGCCTCATATCTTTATGAACAACACCTGGATGTCCACGGGCTCGACCGCCCTGCCGTCGTACGGCCATCGGACTGGCCGGGTTCCTGGCATCCCGCCGACATAACGGATGAACGGCAGATCTCACAAATCATGGAGGGGTTGGCCCCGAAATATATTTTCCATTTTGCTGCTTTGATAAAGTCCCACTCATTGGCTGAATTATTGGCCGTGAATGTGCTGGGCACCAGGAATCTGCTTGAATCAATCGCAAAAAACCAATCTCCCGCGAAAGTTTTGATTGCAGGTTCATCGGCTGAATATGGCCTCTCCTACCCTGAAGAGATGCCGCTTGGAGAGCAGAGCAAACTGCGCCCGCTGACGCCTTACGGCGTCAGCAAGATTGCACAGACTACTGTAGGAATTCATTATGCTTATCGTTACGGCCTCAATGTTATCTGTACCAGAACTTTTAATGTTACAGGCCCGGGAGAGCCTGCAAGCCTCGTGTGTTCAGCGTTTGCCCGTCAGATAGCCCAAATTGAATTCGGGATCCGCCCCCCTACCCTCTTTGCCGGTAATCTCAAATCACTACGTGATTATACAGATGTCAGAGATGCTGTGAAAGCTTACTGGGCTGCAGCTCAGCAAGGCACAAAAGGGCTGATTTACAACGTCTGTTCGGGGCGGCCGGTATTGATTGGCGAGGTATTGAAAATTCTATGTGAACTCGGTGGCCTGCCGGTCGAAATCCGTGAAACCGAGGGGGAAAATCCAACTGCGGACGTTCCAGTCCAGTATGGTGATTTTACCAGGCTGAATCTCGCCACGGGATGGTCTCCGACTACTCCGCTTAGTGACAGCCTTTCCGATCTTCTCGAATATTGGCGGCATCGCTTATCCGATGGAACCAATTAGCTTCCGGGGCATGAGTATCGTAAAACGGCAGCATCGTGGGGGGGTTATTTAATGCCAATGCAGAATCTTGTCAGCTCGGCGACGGGTCGGTCAGGTTCTTTGTTTTCCGCTGATCTTCAAGCCCACGAAAGTGAGATCGGCGAGATCCTCAGAGGTCGCAGTATTTTGGTGATTGGCGGGGCTGGGAGCATTGGTTCGTCGACTATAGCGCAGGTTCTTCGATTTCAGCCGGGCAAATTGCATGTAGTCGATCAGAATGAGAACAATCTTGCCGAACTGGTGCGTGAATTGAGGAGCAGCCCCGGTCAACTATCAACATGCGACTTTCGAACTTTTCCAATAGATTTCGGTTCATCAGTTATGGGCCGGCTGTTAGATGAGCTGCCACCATATGAAATTGTCCTGAACTTTGCCGCCCTCAAGCATGTCCGCTCTGAAAAAGATGTCTACAGTCTGCTCCAGATGCTGAACACCAATGTAGTCAAAGTCGCCAGACTGATACAATGGCTACGGCAGCGGGGAGGCACGCGCTGGTTTTTCAGCGTTTCAACAGATAAGGCGGCCAACCCGGTGAATCTCATGGGGGCGAGTAAACGTCTTATGGAACATGTAATGTTCTCAGGAGAATTCTGTGCGCTAACCGGACTTCATGTCACATCGGCCCGTTTCGCCAATGTGGCATTCTCAGACGGCAGCCTCCTTCATAGTTTTTTGAAACGCATTGAAAAACGACAGCCCATTGCCGTCCCGCGATCTACGCGTCGATTTTTTGTCTCGATCGAGGAAGCGGGGCAGATATGCCTGTTGGCTGCTTTTTGCGCGCCAACAGAATTCATAATGATCCCAAGGTTTAGCCAACAAAAGGATCTGCAGGACCTGGAATCGGTTGCAGCAGCAGTGCTGGCCCAATATGGGCTTGAGCCGCGTTTTTACGCAGACGAAGCCGAAGCGGGAGACCACATGGCGGCTGATTTGCTGCACCGAAAATATCCCGTGCTTCTCACACCGCTGGACACAACAGGGGAGAAATCCTTCGAAGAGTTCGTCGCTGCAGATGAGGATGCCCTTGAATTGGGTTACCGGCAATTACTTGGTGTCCCTTACGTTCCGGTCATGCCGGGCGTAACCTCCGAAATTGTGACTTACCTCGAATCCATCCTCTCACGCGTGGAGCCCGAAATTGCGAAGCAAGATATCGTGGATGCCGTTTCTGCTGTCTTGCACGAGCTTCGTCACGTCGAAACGGGGAAGAATTTAGACCAACGGATGTGATGCCGTGGCCAAGCGCCAACGCAAAGCCGGGCATATGCGCTTATTTTGGCTGCCTGTTTTCGAAACTCTACTTTTTTTACCTTTAAACTCGTTTCGGAATCCATTCTTATTTTGAAACATGCACAGAGAATCCAGGTCATGGCGCAAGACAAAGACGGTGCTGCATCGACGCGTGCCGGAAGAGACAGCCTGAAACTCGTCAGTACCCAAACCATTATCGCAGTATTCGGCATCTTCTACTTTGCCCTGGTCACTCGCGTTTTCTCAAAGGTCGATATCTCGGTGCTGGCCATCGTGACGCTCTTTAACAGTATAGGCGGCAGCATCGCCGGACTCGGGTTGACAACTTTGGCAATTCAGCGCGTGCCCTCCCTCATGGCTGCAGGCCGGCATACTGAAGCAGCCCGGATGCTGGCGACATCCATCGCCTGGTCGGTTGCCGGAGCAATAGCGATGGCTGGAGGGATTGCGTTGGCATCCCGGCCGCTGTCGGGCATTTTTTTCAAGACGACGGACGCGTCCGGATTGATCATTGCCTCCGGCCTGTTGCTGGTAACTTACAAGGCGTTTGAATCGGTCAACGTGTCTATGTTGGCCCTGGATGACTTTCGCTCCATCTCGCTAATGCGGCTTCTCAACGATATTGCACTTCGAGCAATCGCATTTCCTGCCTATCTATTCGGGGGGATATTCGCCTACATGATAACAATGGCGATCGGCCAGGTTTTGATTTCCGCCATTATGCTCTGCCTGAAGCGAAAGCAAATTATTATCGCCGGTTTTAGCAATTTGAAACAAACGCTTGCTCTCATCAGAGAGTCTTTGCCGTTCTATGGATATAGTTTTTTCCGATCAGCCACCGCGCAGGCCGATTCTCTTCTGATAGGCATATTGCTGCAACCCGAAGGTCTCGCTACCTACTACGTGATCCGAAGGTTCTTCGACTACATTATTATATTCTATGATGCCATGTTGACGCCATTGCTTCCGAAAGTAGCTGCAAAAAGAGGAGCATCGGGCTCCGAGGTGCTTACTGCGTTCAGGCAATCCTCACGATATGCCCTCCCGATATGTATCATCCTGCCTATACTGCTGCTGCCGCTTTCCAAGCAAATTCTTTTCGTATATGGCGGGACGAAGTTCATCAGCGGCCTTCCAGGTCTGATCCTGCTGTTTGCAGCGGCGGCACTGTATGGCGTATTCGGTCTGCACTCTTCCTTTATCCTTGCGACTCTAAGGCCGGTGGACGCCCTGGCGAACGATCTGATAATCGGTTCGGTCAATAGCGGGCTCAGTTTTTTCCTGGCAGCGACATACGGAGTGACCGGAGGGGCAGGAGCAAAGGCCATCGCCATGGCAATCGCTTCCATCTCCTCATTCCAGATTCTCAAGAAACAGATACCAATCGGACTTCACCATGATTGGGGGGTTTTCAAACACTTTTTTCCTGTCTTTGTCGCCGGGTCGCTTGCAGTAATTTTTGCCCAGCTTTGGACCCATCGTTTCCCTGGAGTGTGCCTGGTGTGGACTGGCATTCTGATGATCACTTGCACATGGGTGGTCAGAGTCTCTAATTCCAACGACCTCAATTTTCTTCTAAGTTCGCTGCACCTGGATCGTTGCACTCTTGTGAGAAGGGTCGTTAAGTTCATTCGCCCGGCGGCTTAAAGGGAAACCTGTGTGAACTGTGAGTGGACCGATATTGATTGAGTAATAATATGCACATCACAATCGTCAATCGTGCCATGGGGATATATCGCGCCGGGGCCGAACGATTCGACTACGAGATCGCAATCGCCCTGCAAGGGATCGGAATCGGTGTTGAAATGGTGACGGGGAAGAGGATGCGCTCAGTGCCGGACCGCCCGGTGCACGGCGTCCCTACACACTATGTGGCAACTCCGTTCTTGCGTGAAATTTCCCAGCGCATAGCCGGGCGGATGGGGAATTTGATCCTCCGATTAGACCAGTTTCTCTTCGAGTTGCTATGTGCAAAATATCTACGCGAGCATTGCACCTCCGACATTATTCAGGTTTGCAGCCTTCCTCATTTGGTCCGACTGCAAAGCGAGATGAATGTGCCGGTGATTATCTGGTTTCCCGGCATCCCCTCAACCAAGTACCTCCCTATGATCCGAAAAGCTGCGGCAGTCGTGGCCAATGGAGATGCCTTCCTTCATATACGAAGCAGGTTCCGAAAAGATGCGGTACACGTGCCTCTGGGGGTTGATCTGGAAAAGTTTCGTCGCCGCCCCACCGACCTCCGGCAGCGGCTCGGAATCAATGGCAACCCTGTGATTCTCTATACGGGCCGCATGGCTCCAATCAAAGATATACCTCTTCTGCTTCAAGCATTCGCTCTGGTTAGAAAGGAGTTGTCCGACGCTCGACTTATACTTGTCGGAACTGGTCCTTCGCGCGGGGAGATTGAAGGGCGCATACGCGATATGAACTTAAACTCAGCCGTTCACATGCCGGGATTTGTCAAAGACGAGCAGGGATTTGCTGAGTATTACGCAGCTGCAGATGTTTTTGCACTTTCCTCCAGCTACGATAACGACCCCAACGTGATCTATGAAGCGATGAGCTCCAGCCTGCCAATTGTAGCCACTCGCGTTGGAGGAATACCTTTACTGGTAAAGGATGGCGTTAACGGCTTTCTGGTGGATCACGGAAACGCGCCCGCCCTGGCCCAAAGACTAGTAAACGTGCTCACAGACGCCAGAATGAAGGAACAAATGGGAGAAGCCAACCGAAGGGCAGCTCAGCCTTTTTCCTGGGACGCGAGCGCACGCCGCCTGATAGAACTTTACCGGGAAATCTGTAATCGACATAACGGCTCGTCCTGTAACTGAGAATAGTGTGAACACATGGACCATTTCCTGATTGAATCCGTCCTTCACAATGACAATTGCTTCAGAATATTGGATTACGGCTGTGGAAATGCACAGTTTGTAGTCTCAATGACAAAAGCCGGGTTCGATGTAGTGGGAGTGGACATAGATCCTGAATACGTTCGGCTGGCTAAATCATACTGCGAAACGATGGGGGTTGATCCGGACAGGATCGTGCTTGTCTCTGAAAAAAGCCTGCCTTTTGCGGATACGTCATTCGATTGCATTTATTCCAACACAGTTCTTGAGCACGTTATAGATGTCACTTCCTATCTGAGTGAGTGTCAACGTCTGTTAAAACCAGATGGATTTTTTTTAGCTACAGTGCCTCCCAGGTTCAGTTTCACCGAGGGGCATATTCCCCTGCCGCTTGCTCACTGGCTGCCTTCCGGAGGGCTGAGGAGATGGTATATCAGGACTTTTGCTCCGCGGGGCCTGCACGAATTGGGATCTGTCTGCATAGGTGAGTTTTTCGACAACTATATATCCCGCCTGAACTATATGACGGTATCAGCATGGAAGAGCGTTATCCGCCATTATTTCGGGGAAGTGCATGACGTTTCGTCGGAAAAGAAACTGTTTCAAGCTTTAAGGTTGGACACTTTTAAAGGACGTATTTTCCTGCGCATCTCCAGAATGCCATTAATCGGCTCCATCTTTTTATGGGTGGTGAAGCAGGCGACCACTATCAACCTGCTGGCCCGGAAGCCGTTTTCCCCTCGATTGCGTGAAGCGCAGTGAGACACTCCACACCCGGGGGTGGAGAACTCTTCCATGGTCGGAAAGCCTGACCAGGGGACATGAGGAAGGATTCCAGATGAGCAAAACGTTCCACAAGGTATTACTGGTAAACCCTGCCTACGAAGCCAGCCATTACCGCACCCCTTCCCTGCTGAGCGGTTTGGGGTACGTCAGCGAAGCGCTCATCCGGGCCGGTATCGAGAATCGTGTCATTGACATGGCTTTGGGTTACTCGGAAGCCGACCTGCTGAAGATTGCCCGTGAATTCAACCCGGATCTTTTTGGCTTCTTCTTAATGACCTACCGCTACCGGGATCACTACCGTCTGATCGGTCAAATCCGCCAGGCTTTCCCTCAAGCAACGATTGTGGTTGGCGGTCCGCACCTCTCCACTAATCGGGAGGAGGTGCTTGAATCGTGTGCGGCCGTGGATTACGGGGTGGTCCGTGAAGGGGAGGAAACCCTGGTGGAGCTTTGCACGGGCAAGGAACCCGCCGGCATAGGGGGGCTCATATGGCGTGAGAACGGCATTGTGAGATATAATGGAGATCGAGCCCCCGTTACGGATCTGGACCGAGTCGCCTTTCCAAGTTTCTCAGCTTTCGAGCTGGACAAATATCCATATCCTGGTGCTTCAAAAGAAATCACCCCAATGCCCATTGTCACTTCCCGCGGATGCCCGTATTCCTGCATCTATTGTCCGGTAAAGACAGCTATCGGACGCCACATCAGATTCCGCACGCCCGAAAACATTCTTCAGGAAATTAAGTCACGCTACGATCAAGGATATCGATCACTCTGGATTGCAGATGACAATTTCACCATCAATCGAAAGCGCGTAGTCGAGGTGTGCGAGCTCATTCTATCTTCAGACCTGCCCGGTCTGCGTCTAGGTTGCGGAAACGGCATAAGAGCGGACCTGGTGGACAGGGAACTGCTGGAGCTGATGCGCAGGGCCGGCTTCTGGTACCTGGCTTTCGGCATTGAATCGGGAAGTAACAGTACATTGAAAAATCTGAAAAAAGGCTACTGCATCGAAGACGCGGAAAGGGGAGTGCGTGAAGCCTGCGAACTGGGTTTCGAGGTGGTGCTTTTTTTCCTTTTGGGAAGCCCTGGCGAGACAGAGCAGGATTTTCGGCAGTCCATGGCTCTGGCCGAGCGTTATCCTGTGGCGGACGTCCGTTTCTATAACTTGATGCCTTTCCCTAAAACCGAGTTGTACAAATGGGTAGGTGAAAATGGCTATTTCTTGAGGCAGCCGGAGGATTATCTGAACGATACGATATCATGGCAGAATCGCCCGGTTTTCGAAACACCCGAGATGCCTGCGCCATTGAAGATGCGGCTCTTTGTGGAAGGGGAGGCTGTTCGCAAACGCGTGCGGCGCAACCGCCTAGTGCGGCGTTTGGAGTATCTGGGCCTGTCAAGCTTCATCGGCCGCCTGATGGCGACAGTGGCCATAGTTGGGTTTATCGAAAGACTATGGAGGGAAACCAGTTGGATGAACCGCTTTGTCATGGCGCTGGTGCGGCGCAAAGATTTCAGATCAAGGCGGAATCAACATAACTTTTAGCACCCGTATTTTATTACAGGATTAATATTTCTTCTTACCTTTTACCTTCTGAGTGCCCCTGATGAACATATCGCTATTCTTCATTCCCTTGGTGCCCGTCATTTGGGTCTTCCCGGTCTTTGTCCTGCTGTTGTACATGAATCTCGGGAACGATCTGCTAAGGAAAAGAGGCTGGGGAAAGAGTTTTGAGCCGGTAGACGGTCTGGTCATAATCTTCCTGTTAGCCTGCAGCCTCTCATTTCTCGAAGTAGACCTGGATTATCGAAGTCCCCAGAACTATCTTCGCTATTACTTCAGCACGTACCTCCTGCCGGTTCTGGCATACTTCGCCATACGTCTTACCCGGTTCACGAACAAAAAGGCACAGAACCTCAGGAGGGCGGCTCTCGCCTCAGCCGTGGTTTTTGCGTTGTGTTGCATATTCGAATATGCTTTTTCACATCCGCTGGTTCCTGAATTTGATAACGAAGACCAGTGGATCGGCGGGATGGTTTTCAGGGCGGGCAGCCTGGCAGGAGGCTGTATAGTTGCCGGCGAGATGTTGGCCTTTTTTATTGCGCTGACTATTCCCTACGTTTTCTTCAGATATCCCGGCAAGAAAAACTTCAAAATTAGTGCGCTGTTGATCCTGGAAATACTCGGTCTGGGAGTTACATTTGCGCGAGCCGGATATATAAGCGCATTAGCCTGTGCAACCCTGGCGCCCATGTTCCTCCGAGGCCGCAATCAGGGTAGATTACTGATTGTGATGGGGATGTTGCTCTTGCTGATCATTATTTTACCTTCACTGCCTCTGCCGGACTGGCTTATCGAGAGAATCACCGGGGGAGCCAGTACATATGCGCGCGTGCCGCGTTTTTGGGCAGGCCTCTACTTCATTCAGGACAACTTCTTCAGAGGCTGGACGACAGTCTTGTTCGGAAGAGGATACATAGCAAGCTACTTGTATGGATATGATTATTTCCCGGGGCTTAATCGTTTGGGGGGGGATTTGGAAGAAACATTTTCAGGCTCCTTTCTTTCCGGAGGATTCCACAACGGCTATCTTACGCTTCTGGCGGACCAGGGTCTCGTGGCATTCTTGTGCTACCTGGCAATAGTTGTTCAGGTGTTGCGACGCATGTGGCGATACAGCCAACCACTTCGCCTATTGGAAAAGCCGGTTTTGAAATCACAGGCCGTGCTTGAACCCGTCGCTTGGGGGCTGGTCGTCATCGTCCATTTGGTGACTGAGACCGTCCACTGGTCGACTAATTTCCCCGCGATGACCTACTTCTTTATTGCGGCTGCCATGGTGCTCAATCTGACATCCAGTGCAGCGCTCGAACAGCAGGTGTGTGATGTCAAAGCCGGCAAACCGATGCCTTCATGGGGAAGCATCGGAGCTCGCTTAGGCTTTCAGCGGGTTAAACCTGTTCGGGTTGCCCACGCTATAGATAAAGTTTCTTATGCCTCTAAAGAGCCACACTTCTAGTCTGAGATAAACCTGAGAGCAATGAGAATCGCAATTTTTCAAACTGGCCCGCTGGGCCCGGGGGGAGCTGAATTCGTCGTGCACCACACGGCAAACCATCTTGCGAAAGCCGGGAATGACGTAGTGGTGTTCGTGGGAAAACCTATTTCCGGGAAATCTCCGACTGCAATCTATGAGATGCTGCCCCACCATTATCATGTTCACAAATTTACCTGTCCCATCGCCAAGGGCCTGAGCAGACCATGGGCGCAGTGGAATCTGATAAGAGTCGTGAAATCTACTCGCTGTGATGTGGTACATGCCCATGTCCTCCATTCAAGCGGTCAAATTGCTGTGCGATCCCGCAGTCTCATCGGTGTACCGGTTCTCATTACAGCTCATGGGGAGGACATTCAGATGGATGCGGAACTTGGGCACGGTTATCGACTACAGCCAAGACACGACCGTGCAGTCAGGTTCGCTCTGGAGAATGCCGACGGAGTCACGGCGATAAGCCGCGCCATGGCAAGGGAAATGGTTGACGCCGGAGGCAGGAGCGACCGGTTATGGGTTGTGCCAAATGGCATAGACCCTGTCCCTTGGAAGAATGTCGCACCGCTTGTCGAAAAAAGGCCCTATATTCTGGCAATGGGGCGTCTGGTCCCCAAAAAAGGATTCGAAGTGTTGCTGAGGGCCTTCTCTCAGGTCATTCAGAAAGAGGAAAGCGAAATCGATCTCTGTATCGCAGGTGATGGGCCGCAAAAACAGAGCCTGCAGGAACTTGCCGGTCAATTGCGTTTGGGTGACAGGGTGAGATTCGTCGGCTATCTGAATGAAGAGAAAAAAGCGCCTGCCTTAGCCGGGGCGCTTTTTTTTGTCTGCCCTTCTCTGAGGGAGCCTTTTGGAATCGTCAATTTGGAAGCGATGGCGTCATCTCGAGCCGTAATAGCCACAGATATCGACGGCATTCCCGACCTGATTCAGACCGGACGAAACGGTCTTCTGTTTCCGCGCGGCGATGTCCCGGCCTTGGCCTCTTGTATACTGAAATTGTTGAGAAATCCGGAATTATCAAGAGATATGGGGCAAACAGGCCGTACCATGGTTGCCGAATTCACCTGGGAAACAATCGCCGCTAAATACCTCGACATCTACCGGGAGATCCGTCAAACCCCGCGAACGGTCATCCAAACCAAGAGGTGTGGATGAAAAGGCGATTAAAAATTGTGCTTCTTATTCGGCAATTGATACTGGGCGGCGCGGAATCCCAGACTTATGAACTGGCCAAGGGATTGGATAAAGATAAGTTTGAAGTGGTGGTTTGTTCCCTTCAGCAGGGAGGCTACTTTGCTCCTAAGCTCCAGGCGGAAGGCATCCCCATCCGGGTAGTTGAAAAACGATGGCGCTACGATGCGACCGTGGTGCCGCGTCTGGTGTCGCTTTTCAGGCGTGAAAATCCTCAGATTGTGCACTGCGTCATGTGGACGGCAAACATGTGGGGGGGACTCGCTGCAAAGTTGGCAGGAGTGCCGCATTTGGTGGTGTCCACACGCAGTACGGGGGTTTGGAAAAACTGGCTTCACTACTCAACAGGCGCCTTGGTCTTCAATCGTGCGGACGTCATTTTGGCTAACTCTTCCGGGGTGCGCAACTACATGGTTGAGAAGGAAGGCATCCTTCCTGAAAAGATTCAGACTATCTACAACGGTCTCGACCTGAGTAGATTGTGCGAACCATTCAATGGCGAGGAAGCGTTGCGGATGCGCATGGAATTGGGTCTGCCACGGAGCGGCCCGGTAGTCGGCATTGTTGCGAACCTGTCACCTCAAAAGGATTATCCAACGTTCTTAAAGGCGGCTAAACGGATCGCGGGGATCGATGAAAATGTCTCTTTCCTGATCGTGGGCGACGGTGAACTTCGCCGTTCGCTGGAAGCAATGGCGGACCGGTTTGGCATTGCCGACCGGGTCGTTTTCGCCGGCATGAGAAACGATGTGGATCGATGCCTCGGGTGCATGGACGTTTTTGTGCTTTGTTCCGTCAGGGAGGGATTTTCGAACGCCCTGATCGAAGCAATGGCGGCAGGACTGCCGGTAGTTGCTACAAAGGTGGGAGGGAACACGGACGCCGTTGAGCCGGGAGAATCCGGGTTTCTGGTCCAAGTTGGCGACTCGGAAGCATTGGCCGACTATATTCTCCGGTTGGTCCGGGATCCCGGGGAATCCAGGACGATGGGGCAACGCGGGAGGATGAGGGTGAAGCGCGACTTTGCCATGCCCGCATTTTTGTCCCGCATGGAGAATTTATATGATGAACTGTCAGGAGGGAAATCTCTATGACCCGCGTGCTGTTCGTCTCTACCAGTTCAGTTCGAGGAGGCGCTCAGATTTCGCTCCTGCGTCTCATTTCTCGATTGGACCGGGACCGGTTCTCAGTAAATCTCTGCTGTCCCGATGGTTTCCTGGCCGATGAAGCCGGACGCCTCGGCATACCGGTCCGTTACACGGGCTTCACCTTCTCAGGATTGATAAATTTGGCCAAGATAATCCGCCGGCGCCGTTTCGACATAGTTAACACGGTCCTGCTTGGCGCCGCCATAATCTCGTCGTTGGCGATGTTTCTCAGTTGGACTTTCCCGGTATTTGCAGTGACGGTGAATAACGTAATAAGGTACCCGGGGATGTCTCGTAAACGTAGAATTGCTGCGACCCTTGCCTATCGATTCGTTAATTGTCTGAACCCGATCTACTTCGCTAAGTCCAAGGCGCTCATTGAAGAGACTCTGGACCTTGTCAATGTTGGTTCCGGAGCGATACGCCGGATCTCCAACCCGGTGATTTTCGAAGATTTGCCCCCCATGGGCGATCGGTCTCGCATCAGGGAAGAACTTGGAATCGGGGAGTCCGAAAACGCCATTGGAGTCATAGGCGCCCTGGTGCCGCAAAAGGGCCACCGCTACCTTATAGAGGCCAGCGAAATCATCAGGGCAAAGTATCCAAATACACGATTCTATTTCGTTGGAGATGGGCCTAAGAGGGAGGAGCTTGAGCAACTCGCAGCGCGCTTTGGCTCGGAGCATTTCACCTTTTTGGGAGACCAGCCTGACAGTCTTAGGTGCATCCTTGCCATGGATCTAGTGGTCCAGCCTTCGATATTCGAGGGTCTTCCAAATGCCTTGCTGGAGTCATTGGCCCTCGCAAGGCCCGTGGTGGCGACTGCCGTAGGCGGCTGCAAGGAAATCATTGAAGATGGCGAAAACGGCCGTCTGGTAGAGCCGTGCGACGTACGATCCCTAGCGCACAACGTGATATGGATGCTGGACCACCCAACGACTGCGTTTTTGATGGGGCGCCGAGGCAAGGAAACAGTCCTTAGACGTTTCGCCGTCGATCAGGTGGTGAAGAGTTTCGGCGACATTTTAAAGGACGCGTCCAGTCAGACTCACGAAGCTGGAACATCGGAGAAAGCGAAAACCGTCCTTATCCTTATCAGCTCTTCGGATATAGGCGGTGCGCAGGTCCACGTAGAGTGGTTGACTCAGGCGCATCAGCTTGGGCATGCGAGAATCGTCGTTGGATGTCCTCGAGGTCCGCTTTTAAGAAAACTCTTAGAACAGGGATCGGAAGTACACTGCGTTAACTTCAATATTTTCTCCTGGGTCCGAATCGCCGGAATTATCCGCACCGTCCGCCCACAGGTGATTCATATGCATCTGCTTGGGGCGGCGCTTTACGGCGCCATCGCCTCTTTGATTACCGGAGGCGCAAAATTGGTCTACACAGTGCATAACCTTATCGTATACCCGGGCATGGACCGCTGGAAAAGAGTTGTCTACCCGTTCATAACCCGATTGCTTAAGCTGAGAATTGACAACTTCATCGCCGTATCCAATGAAATAAGAGAATTTTTGATTAATTCGACAGGGGTTTCTCAAGACAGAGCGAGCTTGGTACACAACGGAATCTGCTTCACCACTTTAAAAAGAAATAATATCGCCCCAAACGAGATTCGGCGACGACTCGGGATATTCGGGGACTGCCCGGTCATGGGCAGCGTAGGCAGAATTACGTTTCAAAAGGGTTTCGATCTTCTTGTGAAAAGCTTCAGCGTCCTCGCGAAGGAATTCCCGACGCTTCAGTGCCTGATAGTAGGCGACGGCGAATGCAGGAATCAAATCGAGAGCCTGATACGAGAACTTCGGCTCGAAGGACGAGTGCACATTCCCGGTTTCCAGCAGGGAGTCCTTCCCTGGTATCGTTCCATGGATGTCGTGGTGTTTCCCTCTCGATTCGAAGGGCTGCCTATTACCGTAATAGAGGCTGCTTTTGCGGGGCGTCCGATTGTCGCCGCCGATGTTGGCGGAGTTCATGAAATCCTGGAACATGAGGTTTCCGGATTGCTTGTGCCTCACGATGACTTGGAGGCGCTCACCACTCAGGTCAGAAGGCTTCTGAATGATCGTGAATTCGCCGGCGAGTTGGGCAATAAGGCCAGATCCGTTGCTGCCGACAGATTCAATGTGATGAGATGCGTTGAAAGAACAGTAGGCATGTATGGGCAAAGCTCCATCGGGACCATAAGGGCTGAATGCTCTTGATGTTATTGCAGCAGAAAATCAGGGAGACTCCGAGAAGATGTATTTCGCCATAAGAGACGATGATATAAATTTCTTCACCAAACCCGGTGAGATCGCAGCGAATTATTCGCATATATGGGATGAATGTCCTATATCACTTGCAGTTACCCCTTTTCAGGCCGGCTATCCCAAGTGGTTGTTTCCGGAATCCTCCGGAGAAACACCAGAGATATTTCCCTTGGGCGATAACCGGGAACTCGTTGAATTTCTTCGGGATGGGTGTGCCAAAGCTCGTTTTTCAATAATGCTGCATGGCTACAACCACGATATACCTTCAGGCAGACCCGAGTTTCTCTGTGCCGCCGGGCTTGCTGCCAAAGCCCGGGAAGGAAGGGCGTATCTTGAAAATCTTCTCGGCACTGAGGTCACCTTTTTCACCCCGCCACATAATGCTTTATCCAGCGAGGGCATCGATGCGGTAGTCTCTGCCGGTTTGAACATAGTCGGAATACAGTCCTTTCGATTCGGCAGGCGAAGCCTGAATCCGGGTCATATCGCGCCATTCCTGGCGAGGAATTGGCATCTCCGATTGCTTGGCGAGGAGTATCCGCGTCCCCTTTCGGTTTTGGACCATTGGGAGATACCCTATTCGACCCTGGGAAAGACAGCCTCGCCTGAATCTCTGCGCAATGGTATTCTGTGTGCGATCCGGCGGAAAGGCTGTTTTTGCCTTTCTATGCATTATTGGGAGTTCGGCTGCCCGATGGCTTGCCTCCCCGGCCGAACCATGGCTGATGTGTTTCAGGAACTCTACGGCTTGGTGAAAAACACGCCAGGTGTCACTTTCACCTCTGTGGCCGATCTGCCTTCGTATTTTTCAGGAAGATCTGTCCGCGGGCATGCAGTCGTTTGTAAATCCCTTACTCCTTCTCCCTGCCGCTGAACAAAAGACGACCAAGACATGGCAAAATCGATAAGACTACTTTTATTTGGTCTTCTGGCCGCATTGTATTGCTGCATTGTTCCGGCTACGAACTGCGAGTCCGGAGCGGTTCTCCAAATTGATGGCCGCGAGTTCAAAGAAGTGAAACCTGCTCGACATTCCGCGATTTTTAGCCCAACGCAGGCGGAAAAGGCTCGAGGATTTTCCGTATTTCAAACGGAGGAACCCACCGCGATTACCGAAGGTTTTGTGCCGGACAATAGCGAGCTGGTCCACTCATTTCATCTGTTCGCAGCTCCAGGCCAGTACGAGCCAATCGTGTTCGGTATTTACGCCCTCAGGCCCTTAAAGCGACTGGAGATATCGATAAGCAATTTCGAAGGTCCGTCAGGAGCCGTCATCGACAAAAGCGCCGTTGATCTGCGCCTGGGTCGCTACATTATTCAGCGCACAGGTTACACTGAGTTGCAGTACCATATCGTGCCCAAGCTTCTGGAGAAAAATCACTCTGTGGAAGTGATGCCCGAGCGTCCGCAGCTTTGCTGGATCACTTTGCACGTGCCCGACAACTCCCCGTCAGGCCGGTATAGGACCTGCATCCACGTTCAAGGCGACGGCGCGCCCGTACTCATACCAGTTGAATTGCGTGTGCTCCCCTTCGAACTGGCGCGCGGCAAACCCTGGATGCTCTATTATTACGAGAGCGACCCTGCCGATGCAGAGCTTCATTTTCGCGATATGCGAGAGCATGGGATGACTTCGGTCATCCTTGCGCAGGTAAATGCGCCGCTACAAAAGAAGGACGATAACCTGGCGGCTGTCGATTTCGCCGGCTCTGACGCCTTCGTGGAAGCCTACCGAAAAGCGGGGTTTACCGATCCGCTTATCTACAATCCATTTCACGATCGTCTGGCGACTCGTTTGCTGGAAGTTTTCGGGCTCGCCGACAGGTACCCTCGAGAAATTGCTTATGGGGAGAATATCTGCATCTTCAAGGAACAGGAATACCCGGCTTTTCTCCGCGAAACGTATAAGCAGGTCGTCAATGACATCATTCAGCACGCCAGGAAAACCGACTGGCCCCCCACCCTGTTGTACCTGGTGGACGAACCCAATAATGTCGATAGCTGGAGAATGACGGCTGCCAGGATGGAATACAGGTTGGCAAAGGAGGCCCTTCCATCCGTCCGCACTTTTTGCACGGTCTATTCCATTCCCGCGATGGAGAACCTCGACCCGTTCCTGGATGCGCGCGCCTGCACAATGGATTATCTCGGTCAAGGCGAGGTTCTGCAGTCGAAGCTAAAAAAGTATCTAAAAAATGCCGGAGGTGAAATATGGGGAATCGATTGGCCTGCCATGTGGGACGACTTCTGGCGCGCAAGAGAACTCGGCGGCTTCCTCCCGGCCAAGCTCGGATTAAAGGCCATGACTGCTTGGACTTATTACAAACCGAGGCAGTTGGCCGATGAGTATGGCGACCTGCGTGGAGAATCCAAGCAGTGCCTGCTCGTGTACAAGGACTCCAGGGGAGAACTGGCGCCGACGGTAACCTGGGAGGGATTGCGTGCCGGGATTACGGACTGGAGGTACGTCATAACTCTTGAAGAGGCCCTGGCAAAATCTGACGGCGCGAAACGAGAGCGTGGAATGCAGGCGCTCAACGAAATACTGTCGGAGGTCCCGTGGCTAAACGGTAAGAGAACAACGTGGACGAATAACAAGGCTCGGGAACTGCGCCGTCGTATCGCCGATACGATCCTGTCGCTATGAAAATGTAGTAGAGAGATTGCTTTCATATGAGAATAGCTTTGATTAATCCTCCTTTCCTTCCGAAATTCTCACGTAGTTCGCGAAGCCCGGCCGTGACGAAGAGCGCCACCATATATTACCCTCTATGGCTTGCGCATGCTGCGGGATTACTGGAAAAGCGAGGCCATAAGGTCATGCTGATCGATTTTCCAGCCGAAGGCAAACAACTCCCGGACTACGAGGGCAGAATCACCGAATTCAATCCGGATATGGTTGTTTGCGATACTTCCACCCCCAGCATTGAATCCGACGTCCAAGCCCTTGAAAAAGTAAAATCGTGGTTTTCGAGGCCTATAACGGGTGTGTTGGTCGGGACTCATCCCAGTGCTCTGCCTGAACAGTCGATAAGGTCCAGTTCAGCGGTGGATGTCGTGGCCCGAGGCGAATATGATTGGACCCTATGCGAACTCGCCGAAAAACCCGGCAGCATGCATGATATCAGAGGGATAAGCTACCGGTGCAATGGCTGTATTGAAAATAATCCCGATCGACCTTACGCTGAAGACCTCGATGAAATTCCGTTCGTCAGCAGCGTTTATAAAAAACATTTGTCTATCGACAATTATTTCTATGCACATTGCCAAAATCCTGTGATTTCCATTTTCGCGGGACGTGGATGCCCGAATCACTGCTTCTATTGCGTATATCCGCAGGTAATGTTCGGGCGCCGGTATCGCCACCGTTCAGTGATGCATGTAGTAGATGAGTTGGAATACATCAAGAGGGAATTCCCCGAAATCCGTGAAGTCCTGATTGACGATGACAACTTTACAGCGGACCAGACATTTGTGGGTGAAGTATGCGATGAAATAATTCGCCGGGGGCTTGCAATCACCTGGACGTGTGAGGCACGGGTAAATCTCAGGTATGAGATCATGGTGAAAATGAAAGCCGCCGGTTGTCGCCTTCTGGTCGCCGGATTTGAAAGCGGCGATCAGGACGTGCTCAACGGCATAAACAAGGGCGCTACCCTCTCCCAGGGAGCAGCGTTTGCCTGGAATGCCCGGAAAGCCGGGTTGCGCGTGCACGGCTGCTTTATGGTTGGAAACAGGGGTGATACGCCTGAAACATTGATGCGAACGCTTCATTTTGCATTGAATCTGCCTTTGGACACCGCGCAGTTCTTTCCTCTAATGGTATATCCGGGAACGGAGGCTTATGACTGGGCAGAGGAGAACGGCTATATCGTTGCCGATAGCTTTCGGCAATGGCTCACGGCAGATGGAATGCATAACTGCGTGCTCAGAACCGAACACCTTGCCCCCGGGGAGCTCGTGGATTTCTGCGATTATGCGCGGCGCCGATTTTACATGCGACCGAGTTATATTGTGAAAAAAACTTGCGACCTTCTGCGCAATCCGGGCGAAATAAGCCGTACCGCAAGAGCTGCCGCAACTCTTGCCGGTCATCTATACAGAAAGCACAGATGATGGAACAGGTTTTCTGGACAAGCATTCTGCTCATTCTTTACGCTCACATCATATATCCCTTACTCCTTTACATCCTGCCCGAGAAAAAGACCTTTTCGCGCCAGGGAGGCTCGATAGGACGGGTGGCTATAGTCTGCTCGCTCCATAATGAAGAAAAAGTTATCGGGGCTAAAATCGAAAACTTTTATTGCCTCGATTATCCGGATGTGGAGTTGTACCTGGGATTGGACGGCTGCACCGACGATACGGCGAATGAAATTCGCCGCTCGACTCGAGACAACAGGGTAAAAACCCATGAGTTCCAGCGAAGCGGCAAAGTGAGTGTAATCAATGCTCTGCTGCGTGAGGTCCGGCAGCCCTTTGTCATAATGACCGACGCCAACAGTATGTTCAAACCGGACGCCGTAACAAAGCTAATGGAACGTCTTGACGACAATGTAGGGGTCGTATGCGGCCGGCTCAGACTTCTTGATGAAGAAGGGCATTCCGGCGAGGGTCTTTACTGGCGTCTTGAAACTTTTGTCAAAGAGGCCGAGAGCCATTTTGGCTCGGTTGTGGGCGCCAATGGGGCAATCTATTTGTTTCGCAGGGAATTGTTCGATCCACTGCCTCCCAACACAATTAACGACGATTTCTCAATTTCAATGCGGATCTATGAGAAAGGACACTCGGTGGTTTACGCATCGGATGCGGTCGCCGAAGAGCATCTTACGACTTCGGATCGGGAGGAATTCAGCCGGCACGTCCGTGATGCGGCAGGTCATTTTCGCGCTCTGATCTATCTGTGGCGCCTTTTGAACCCGCTTCACGCCAAACGGTTCTTTTTTTACGTGAGCCATCGAGTCATTCGCTGGACGGCTCCATTTCTAATGTTGGCAGCTCTTTTCTCATGCACTTTTCTTGCAAAGCAAATCCCGTTCTATTGCGTCTTATTGGCGGGCCAAATCGCGGGATACTCTGTTTTGGCGCTGGTGCACCTGTTCCACATACGATGGAAGCCGCTCTATATCCTCTACTATTTCATGCTGGTCAATGCCGCAATCATGACGGGTTTCTTCAAGAACGCTCTCGGATACCAAAAAACCATCTGGCAGCCGACCAGGAGATGAAGTGACGATTGAATTTCTTCTTTTATTAGCGTCGGCCCTGACCGGATGGGGGGGTGCATCTCTTGCCGCCCGATACGGGCAAAGTGTGGGTTTCATTGACTACCCGAATGAACGAAGCTCCCATGCCAGCCCCACCCCCCGAGGGGGCGGGATCGGTATCTTTGCCGTTTTCCTTCTTACTTCCCTTGCAAACGGCGTTTCAACCGGCTTTTGGTTACCTGTAGGAGCCATGTCCGTTTTCGCCCTTGGCAGCGATCGATTCAATCTCTCCCCGGAGATTCGTTTGTGCATCCAGTTGCTGCTCATGGCGATCTTAGTCACGGCAGTCAATCGTCTGCCATCCACCGATATATGGCACCTGCCATGGATACTTTTCTGGGCTGTTTTCATAGTCGGTACAGCCAACTTCTTTAACTTTATGGATGGAATAAACGGCATCGCCGGAGTTACCGGCTTTGTGGGGTTCACGCTCCTGGCTTTTTACATCTATTGGATCGAGGGGCAGAGCATCGTGTATTGCAGCCTATCCCTGTGTATTGCATGTTCCTGCCTGGGCTTTTTGCCTCTCAACATGCCAAAAGCCAAGGTTTTCATGGGAGACGTCGGGAGTATTCTTCTGGGGGGACTGTTTGCCGGGATCGTATATATGTCCGCACGCACAGCTCTCGATTTCCTGTGCATGGCTTCCTTCCTCTTTCCGTTCTATGCCGACGAACTGACCACAATGGCGGTTCGCGTCAAAAACGGCGAAAACCTCACTCAACCCCATCGCAAGCACATTTACCAGTTGCTCGCAAACGAGAAAGGGATGCCGCATTGGCAAATATCGGTCACTTTCGGTCTTTTTCAGTTGTTTGTCGGGATAAGCGTGATCTTGATGAAACCCTTTGGTTGTATTGCAGTCCTTTCGCTCCTCGCTGTCTGCTTCACGGTCTTTACGCTAGGGGCCTGGCGGCTCAGGGTCCGCATAGGATCTCACGCGCCAATGGTTTCATGAGGCTGGAGCGGCAGGGGTGAAGACATTGCTTTATGTGTTTCAATCAGCTTGCACCTGCAAGCGACTTGCCAAGCAGTTGCCGGGCATCCTCCGATTGGCGCCCATGCAGGATCGCTCCAGGTCCAGCCGGGTTCGGCGCCCCGGCGCCTCGCGCCCTCTGCCGGTTTGCCGGCTCCATGAGAATACCGAGAAGCAGAATGCCAGTGAAGACACCAAGAACAAACCCTGTTCCAAATATGAACCAGATCATCAGGATCTCCCGTTGGCCAGGAATTGACTTTCTAGCACCTTATATTTTATCATTTTTACCGGCAGGAAGCCAGCATTTATTATAACTCCCTAAAACAGAGGGTAGCGAACAGTATGGGAAGCCTAGTTCATCATACGGCAAGCAATGAGGCAGAGGGTGAGCAGATGGAGAAAGCGTGCGTCGCCGGGCTCGGGACGAGCTGCCCTCTTTGCGGCGAACATTTGAGACGTGTCAAACGTAAAGGGTGGACAGCATCAATCCCGTTCTCGAAAGCCTATAGCTGTTCGAAATGCAGGACTCGTTTTCTCCGCATCTTCGATTACTGTCAATTCAAACTGAATAGAGCCGCCGGCATGGACAAGAGTAAAAAAGAGCTGGCCGTAGTAACTTCTGCGATCATCATGACTGTATATGTTTGCTATCGAATTGTGATTTATTTATATGAAGCCGGCGTGCAGCAACAATAGGCGCCGGAAGATGCTGGTGCATGGGTGAATAGCTATAGACCCGTTAAATTTCTGCTCTATTTCCCGGTCCTGGTCATGCCCTTGATCCTGGGCAGTGCAAGGGATTTTCTGTGGAGTTTTATAGCATCCATCTTTCTGGCAGCATTTGCTCTCTTTATGCTGAACTCAAATCTATGGACCGGAAAGCGGGAAGCAAAAAATGGCGGAAAACCCGGCGCGCCGGCGAAGCGCTTTCCATGGAGCTTGCCGCCTCTTTTCCTTCCGGCGTCGATTACGTCCTCGCCGTGTCCCCGTGTTGGCATTTACCTGCTCGTTGCAATAATTGCCTATCCTTTTCTGCAGGCGATCCCTTTGCCCTTGCCGTTCGTATCCATCCTCAGCCCGCAAAGGGCGCAATGGCTGCACAGGTCGACGGAGGCAACCGGCATCTCCCACTGGTGGGCCAGCCTCTCCTATTTGCCGCTCGACACATTCATGCACGGGCTGTGGATCTTGACGCTTGCACTGTTTGCCATGGTGCTTCACCATTCGATCCGTAACGGGACAATTCACGCTTCCAGGTTTTTGGCCGTTCTTTTTCTCGTCGCTGGTCTGGAAGCGCTCTACGGGATAATGCAGTTCCTGGCTCCATCGCTGGGGCTGGGATTCAGCGAGGGGGCCACCGGAACTTTTGCAAGCCCCGATCACTATGCGGCCTTCCTCGGAATGATCTGGCCCCTGCAACTGGTTTGGCTGTTGCGGCCCGGCGGCATGAACACAATCGATCGTGTACAGGGTGAGAGGCCGGAGGCTGGTGGACCCGGGTCGAGGAACGCCAGCTCTTCACGCAGGGAGAAACAACTATTTTTCATCTTTTTAACCGGACTCGTGCTGCTGGGTCTCATTCTCTCAAGATCGCGGGGCGGAATTATCAGCCTGCTCATAAGTACTTCAGTGCTGGCCTACTTTGGAGGAAAACGCTTCAGACCCATAATAGCGGTTTTGATCGCCTGCTGGGCAATAATACTGGTCTACGGCTCGATCATAGGCTTCGAAGGCGTGGTCAGACGTTTTGTGGAAATTCAACGGGACGCCCCGGCCAGACTCAAAATCTGGCAGTACACTTCGAGACTCATTTGGGACCATTGGTTGACGGGGACAGGCGCAGGGACATATTCACCGGTTATCTTCCTTTACCAGATCTTCGATACCGACCTGATCCAGGTTGGACACGCGCATAGCGACTACCTCGAAGTCGCCTCTGAATGGGGTTTGCCTTTCGGCCTGCTTATTTTCATCCTGGTTTGGGGTTACTGGCTGCTGACGGCAGTCCGGTTGGCTGAGGGAAGCAACCCCGGGACGAAGAAACGCGGAGACACCGAGATAAGGTCGTTGGGTAAGGGGCGTCATATCCCGGAGCGAAGGCCGCCGGAAACCGCCGGGAAGCTTATCAGGATCGGGGCTCTTGCAGGAAGTGCGGCATTCCTCTGCCACATGTTTGTGGAGTTCAACTGGCAGATCCCGGTAAATCAATTGTACTTCGTGATACTGTTGGTGCTGATGACCGATTTATCCAACTCTACGGAATCGAGCCAATAGTCCCCTGAAATCTTGTTGTCCATCTTGAGACTTTGATCTCTCAGCACTTGCAACACAATGGCCTCACACCCGGATGGAACGGTAAATTGGATCTCCTCCTCTTTCCATGGCGAATCACCCAGCACCTGTCCGCTTTTGACCGAAAATTCGCCCTTAAACTTGAATCCGTAAACCATCACATATACGCCCCGGTCGGTAGTTAGATTTCTGCTTTTGCGGACAAAGCGCAAGGTGTAAGAGGCGCCGGAGTCCACGGGAACCACTTGATATGCCAGGTTGGCATCGACGTTGCCCGTCCCTTTGAAATGTGCATGCAAGCAGAATTTGCCCGAATAGGGCGCATCCGTTGTGCGCTCCACAACAAAGTCAGTATTGGTTGGAACTCGCCATCCGAAGGCCATATTTAGAGGCGCTTGCTCAAATCCGCCGTCGTGGATAAAGGAGAGGTCATTCTTTCTGAAGATGCGCCAAACCTCTTTAGCCTCTTTGAATCGATCTTTTGAGATCAAGAAATCGCAAAGTCGAAGCAGATCCCTGTCTTCCCAATTGGCGCCTTCTTTTTGCATGATGTTAAATACGTCCAGGGCGGTATCCGCCTGTTGCCCGTTGATGAGCAGGCCCATAAGGACCGGGCGGTTATAGGAAAGAACATGAGGCACGACTTGCGGCCACCCTCCCCAAAATTGCGAGGCGAGCAGACCCGCCTCCTCCACGCGATGCGGCAGGTATGAAAGAATATAGTTGAAGCATTGCTCAAAATAGGACTCGTCGTGAAGATCGTAGGCAAGGAGCAGTTCGGACCGTTTCCAGGCGCTTATCGAAGTAAGGGCCGGGGAAATGATGTTGAGAGTCTCGCGGGTTTGGTCGATTTGTCCGTTTCCGAGTTGAGCCCTGGCAAGCCCGATCCATGCGTCCACGAATGAAGGTCCCGCAAGGATCGCCTGCTTGTATGATTCTTCGGCGCCAGCCGAATCCAGCGCCCGGTACCTGGAATTTCCGTCCAAGATCAGGGCCTCCGGGAAAAAGCGGGCCGAGAAGTCCGCGAGCCGGCTTTGCCCGGAAAGCTTGTAGGTGGAAATTGAATACCAAAGCAGGCATCCTGACAGCATCAGCAATAAGATTGCAATCAGTTTCCTCGCAAGCGGAATCAATTCGGGACCTCCGAGTCCGTCACGGCCAATCCGGCAAAGAACGGCGGCGCTCCGGTCGAACCGAAAATAGTCTAAACCGGAACTCGCCATCGTCCGTTCTATATATCCGCATACTCTAATCCGGAAAAGATAAATTTGTATAGTAGAGGCGGTTCTTTATCCCACAGTGGGGCATGACCCTTAATCATTCAAAAAAGAAAGGAAGAAAGATGAAAACAAATCGAATCATGGTTCAAATTTTAGTGGCGCTTTTTCTGACATGCTTGCCCGGAATTGCCGGAGCGGCGGGTCCGGATGCGCCTGCTTTAACCGCGGTGCAGGGTGTTAGCCTGACTCCCGAGCCACAGACAAAGTACATCATGACCAAAGAGGGCGCTCAAATGAGCGTCGAATCAGGCAAAGTGAGTTACGCATTAAAGGATGGATCGCATTTTACGTTCGTGCACGGAGATAAACTGTATGAAGTCACCGCCAAGGGTGATGTGCAAGGCTTTGTGACGGCAACCGGCACGGACCTCTCGTTTATTAACAGCGCCGGTCAATTGATCGTGGTACCTTTTGTCGGCGGGCTCGCCGCAGCCCCGATGACGATCGCACCGGTGGCGACAGCCGGAATCTCCACCGCTGCGATAGGCGGGGCCGCCGTTGCTGGAGGCGCCGCGGCGATAGGTGCAGGCGTTGGACTTTCAGGCGGCCACGGAGGCTCGACCCCCACTACCAGTGCTGAATAACCAACTCAGATATGCAAACAACGGGGAGGGGTGGCGCCTTCAAACCGGAGGCGCCGTAACTAAACCCGGGGGAGGGGAGGATCATGAAAGCTTACGGCAGATATATTTATATCGTTTCGGCTATACTTTTTTTGGCCGGCTTCATACAGGGGTGTGGTGTTCGCAGTGGACCCGAGCCAAATGCAAAGATCGAAGATGTGACAGCCAGACAAAGTGAAGATAATAAGGAGGTAAGGGCAATAAATGAAAAGCTCTTCGCATCCGTAAAAAGTGCTCCCACTCTTAAAGACTATGTGCTCGGCGAAGGCGACCTGCTCCAGGTCTCCGTCTTTGAAGCCGAAGAACTGAAGTCGGAAGTGAGGGTCGGCGCTCGAGGCTCAGTCACTCTACCGCTCATCGGATCGGTCGAAATCAAAGGTTTTACGGCGCGTGAGGCGGAACAGAAGATAGAGGACCTTTATAGAGCCAAGTTTATACAGCATCCTCATGTCAGTATTTTTGTCAAAGAACAGGTGTCCGGCAAAATTACCCTGATGGGATCATTCAAGAAGACCGGTACTTTCCCCTATCTCGCCCGGCAGAGCCTCTTTGAAGCCATGGCGCTGGGCGAAGGGCTCAACGATACTGCCGGTAAAATGGTCCAGGTGCGCAGGGGGGTAAAGGAATCGGACCGGCCTTCAACGCTCCTGATCGATCTCGATGAATTGGTAAGGGGAGGAGGAGAGGAACTTAACATTGAGATCAAGAGCGGAGACGTTATTTACGTGCCTGAAGCCGGAATGGTTTATGTGGACGGCGCGGTAAGAAAGCCCGGCAACTATCCGATAAAGAGAAAGATGAATGTGCCCGAAGCTATAGTCGCCGCAGGCGGTTTTGCTCCGTACGCGGAAGAAAGCGCCATCAAGCTGGTGAGGTCCAGGGGGGATGGAAAGCAGCCGGACATTGTCAAGCTGAGCTTCAAAGACATTCAGCAAGATTCCAGCCACAATGTGGAAGTCAAGGACAGAGACATTATTTTTGTTGAAACCAACAGAGTCGAAGCAGTTGTTTACGGCCTGCAAATAACCGGACTCGGCGGGATTGTAGGAGCTGGCTACCGCCCTCCCTCCGCCCAATAGCAAAAGCGGTCTGACACCCGCCTGAATCACCGCATCTCTTTTTTCTGGAAATCTTATCCGGCTCTTTCGCTTCCCATCGATCTCTAGGACGGCGAGGGCCGGATTTTTTATTAAAGAATGGTTACATATATTCTGATATGGACTACATCAACAAACCTGAATCAGTTATCAAAGCGTGCCGCCGCTGTGACGATTGCGGGATCAGAGCAGAAGTCAAATCGGAAGATGAAGAGATGTGCCTGCTGCAATGCTCGATTTGCGGAAAGGAATACCCTTTTTACAAATCCTCGCCGGAAAAACGCCTGGAGCAGGCGATAAACGAAGAAAGCAACATGCTCACGTCCGAGATATACGACATAATAATTATTGGAGGAGGGCCGGCCGGCCTTACTGCGGGCATTTACGCCATGAGGGCCTCCATGAAAACCATACTGATCGAGAAGGGGCCTCCAGGCGGACAAATGGCTATCAATAAAGGCATTGAGAATTACCCGGGCTTCATTGACATAAACGGCTTCACTTTGTCGGAGAAATTCCTCGAGCATGCTCAGTGGTACGGACTTGAGATCTTGCCGGTGGAGGTAGTCGCCATAGAACCCGGTATCGATTTTCATTCAGTGCGGCTTGAAAACGGAACCACCCTGAACGGTTATACAATAGTCATGGCGCCGGGTGGAGTTTCTCGAACCCTCGGCGTGCCTGGTGAGACCGAAAACCTCGGGCAAGGTGTGTCTTACTGTGCAACCTGCGATGGATTCTTCTATCGAGGCAAGCCGGTAGCGGTCGTAGGCGGTGGCGACACTGCCCTGGAAGAGGCCCTGTACTTATCCAAAATCGCCAGTGAGGTCCACTTGATCCATCGCCGGAACGAATTTCGGGCAGGCAGAATATTGCAGCAGCGCATCCTCAGAGACCCGAAGATAAACATTACTCTGAATTCGGTTGTGACAAACATAATCTCAAACGGGAACGGCGTTGGCTCGCTCGTGCTCAGGAACGGCAATGGACACGAAAGCAAACTGAATGTCGAGGGCATCTTCATTTTCATAGGCTTTTCGGCGAACAGCAAACTGGTCCCGGCAGGCATCAAGTTGAGCGCAAACGGCTATGTCTTGACGGATGAAAAATGCGAGACAAATATTTGTGGTATTTTTGCGATCGGCGATCTCAGGGAGAAATATGCGAACCAGATCGTGGTGGCGGCTTCCGACGGGTGCGTATCTGCCCTGGCTGCAGCCCGTGCCGTAGAAATGAAAAAAGCGGGCTTCACCGCCTGCAAGCTACAACGCAGATGATCTCACCCCTCTCCGGCGATGGTTCTTTGCAGCCTCATCCACCTGCTGCTTGCTTTTCCGGGTGATCTTTTTTTTCGGCTTTAAACTGTATAACGCAGCTCGTCCTGGAGCCCTGTCTCATGCACTATCGATCGGTGAAAGGTCGCAGGGAGCTAAGCCGGGCGCCGATAAGAATTCAACTGCCTTTTCCAGAAAACCAGCACGCCATTTTTTGCAAAGCTCGCCTGTACCAGTTCCCAACCTTCCAGGCCCTCTTCATTGAGAATGCTCTCCATTTTCCTTATCTGTTCGGAAGGCACTACCTCCGCATTGCAATTCCCTTCGCTGGAACAGAACAAAATCATTTTCTTGAATGCTTCCGCCGGATGAAGGGTCACCCTATATTCAAATGAATTCATCTTGCTCTCCTGGCATTTACATATCTACGCAGGCACCCATATCATGATTCAGATACCGTAATGTGGTTCATGAAAATTATATCATCCGGGCAGTTTTCCTCAAGTGGTCGGGAAAATGCGCTTGGTGTCGAAAACGTGACAAAAAAGACCTGTGACTTCTGCCCCCTTACCTTTCACCTTTATCCATTCGCCCTTTTCTTCTGATCGTGGGCATGCGTAACGCCTTTGTGATGCTTCTTTACTGATGCAGTTTTTGAATGTTCCCCATTGCGTTTGCCCAACGCGCTTCCACCCGTTTTGGCTTTAGCGGAGCAGGACTTTACGCCCGCGGTTCGATGCGCACGATCAGGCTGCGCCCTCATTGCCTGTTTTGACTTCTTGACCGCCTCTTTGGACTTGTTGTTCGCCAAAGCATGCCGCGAACGGGTTTTTTCGCTTTTGACCGCCGCCTTGGCCACAGTGTCTGTTTTTCTCCCCTTCTTCAGGGCATTCTTTTTAGCCGGCGGTTTGGCAGGTCCGTGCGCAATCCTGCGCCCTTTGCCCGCCTTTTTCACACCAGCCGGACGATCCGCCTTTGCCTTCGGAGTCGGTGCAAGAGCAACACTCTTAACATCTCTATATGGAGCCCCGGTTTCGCGGAACCCCGCCTCGATCAGCCTCTCAGCCTCGGAGCACCTTATCCAGGGATTCCGTGCCCCCATCACAACAGCAACTATCCTGGTATGATTGCGTTTTGCGGTTGCAGATATATTATAGCCGGATGCACAAACGAACCCCGTCTTCAGGCCGTCTACTCCCAGGCATTTCCCCAAAAGCCTGTTGGCGTTATGATGAGAGTGTCTGCCGTAGGTATATGATTGCATCGAGTGGATGGCCAGCGATTCAGGGAAGCGACGAAGATAAGTTACCGAGAGTCTGGCTATGTCGCGCGCAGTAGTCACCTGCCCTTCGGCCGGTAGACCGTTTGGCGTAATAAAGTGCGACCGGGTCATTTCCAGCTCGGCGGCTTTAGAGTTCATCCTGCCAACGAATCGTTCCACGCTCCCGCTAATGTGCTCCGCCACTGCAACACAGGCGTCGTTGCCTGATACTACGGCAATGCCCTTAATAAGTTCCCCCATGGGAACGAAAGTCCCCGCCCTGAGACCCATTCGAGATCCTCCCGTAGACGCGGCTCGGCTGCTCACCACCACTTTATCGGAAAGACTCGCTTCTCCCTTCTCTATGGCTTCAAAAACAATATAGAGGGTCAGTATCTTTGTAATCGAAGCTGGAGCAATAAGGGTGTCCGCATTTTGCTCGAAAAGAATACTGCCGTTTTCCACGTCCAGCAGAACAGCCGAACGGGCGTTCACATGCTGATTTATCGCCGCCGTTGAGATTTGTGGAAGCATGCAGAAAGAAAAAAGAAGAACGCACACAAATTGCTTCTTGCGCTGCATCAAATCCTCCTCCTTCTATTGGCTCCCTGCTTCGGAACCAGGCTGACAAAGTACGTTAAGGCCGAGCCTCTCAGGTTTTCGGCCATCCAGCCCTTCCAAAAGGCTAAAGCATGTGTTTCTATGGACATATAGAAGGTATTTGTCAACTGAAATCATCCGACTTTCTATCTAAAAGTCGGTACAAAAGTTAATTTTGGTTCAGAAAAGTATTCTTTGCAATAAGATCCGCTCTTTTGATATATACGTAGGAAATTAACGAAGGGGGTTCATGAAATGTTCGGCGGGATGATGGATTTTTTGTCCAAAGATATGGCAATGGACCTGGGCACTGCCAACACTCTCATATATGTCAAGGGCAAAGGCGTTGTTCTGGACGAACCGTCAATGGTTGCCGTCGAAAGAGAGTCCGGTGAGGTAATCGCCATAGGACGGGAAGCAAAAAATCTTGCCGGTCGCCGTTCTCGGGGAACAACCGTGACCAGACCCATGCGCGATGGGGTCATATATGACTTTGAAACGGCCTCTTTCATGATCCGATGGTTTTTGGGAAAAGTATTCAGGCGTTTTCCCCTATCGAGACCCAAACTGGTAATGGCTGTTCCAGTGGGGATCACTTCGGTCGAAAAGCGTGCGGTAATGGAGGCCGCCGATATGGCGGGCGCTGGTAAGGTGTTCCTTATCGAGGAACCGATGGCAGCCGCAATCGGAGCAGGCCTTCCAATCGATCAGCCCTCAGGGCAGATGGTGGTCGACATCGGCGGAGGCACGACCGAAGTTGCCATCATTTCTCAATTCGTAGTTTCATGCAGCGAATCGCTCCGCGTGGCCGGAGATGAAGCCAACGAAGCTATCTGTCAATATATTCGGCAGCAGCACGGCATCGCCATAAGCGACATCATGGCCGAAGTGATCAAGATGAAAATAGGCTCCGCAGTTCCTCTCAAAAAGTCCCTCGAAATAAAACTCAGGGGCAAAGACCTCGTCAGCGGCATGCCCAAAATCGTCACAGTAACCGACACCGACATCAGGTTGGCTATGAAGGAGCCGACAAGGGCAATAGTCGAAGCTGTTCGGCGGGTATTGGAAAAAGCCTCGCCAGACCTGGCATCGGACATAGCTGAGAACGGTATCTGGCTGGCTGGCGGCGGCTCGCTTTTGAAAGGACTTCGAGCGCTGATTCACCAGGCAGTTGGACTCGAAGTGGTAAAATCCGAAGATCCTCTTAGAGCGGTAATCCGTGGAGCCGGTTCCGTAACGGAACATTTTGAATATTATCGCGACGTATTCCTCAACTGATCTTTAATAATTAGAATATATATGATCGGAAATTTCACGGGAGGAACCTATGATCATCAGGGGATACGACGCCATTAGCGCGGCTGAGGGACTGAGACTGCCGCTCGGAAAATATAGTGAACAACACCATCGAGGGTTTAGGCTTGATCTTTCCGTAGGGGAAGCCTACGAACTGGCAAGCCGAGACCAAAACCTTATCTTCCTCGACCTCGACATCCGAACCCTTTCATATGAACAGCTCCTGAAGCTTTCAGCAGCGCTGGGGGCCGAGATCGGGAAGTCATGCATCCAGGTAAGAGATGAATTCGAATCCGACGGAGACGACGACAGGGCGGCCATATTCAATGCTCTTGCCCAGAGATGGACTGAGTTGAAGTCGAAATCGCATTGAACTTCCCTGAGAGAAGCGCGTAATGGTCGAGGAGCCGGGCGCCGCCTTGCCTGCAAGGTGCCGGCCTTTGTTCCGGAACGTTTCCTGCCCCTGTGTTTCACAGGTTCTCTATAATTTTGTCTAACCGCCACCATTCCGTAACAAAAAATACATGCGCCTGACATGAAACTTCAAGTTTGTTAAGGTATTGTCAAAAATAAGTTTGCTGGGGGGCAAATTTAGGAAGCCATCGTAAACCTACTTTGAAGGGGGATCAAATTGGAAGCTTTTAGCCTGAACACTGCTGTTCTCAAAGACATTCTACACACTGCAAAGCCGCTGGGCCATAATGAAAAACCTGACAACCTCAACCTGGGGTTTGGTTTTATCTATTACGGCCTGGCCAGAGCGCTGCGACCAAAGCATGTTCTCGTGATCGGCTCCGGGTTCGGTTTCAGCGTCGTGTGCTTTGCTCTTGGCATGAAGGATAACGGAGGAGGGATGCTTACCTTCGTCGATCCTTCCTATTCCCTGATCAAAAACGGCCCGTTCAAAACCATTGGAGGCAAGGACAAATGGGGCGAACCTCTAAGAGTACAGGCTCATTTTAAGCAGTTCGGAGTCGAAGATACGGTTACTCACTACAAATTGAGGTCGGACCAGTTTTTCTCTTCCTACAAAGCGCTCGGCTTGCCTCCCATCGATATTGCTTTTATCGACGGCAGCCATGCCTACGAAGACGTAAAGAACGACTTCCTCAATACCTTGGAGCATGTCCGCAAGAATTCCTACATACTTCTCCACGATTCGAACATTTACGTACGGGAAATTATTCGACATGCGGGAGTTAAGAAGTGGCTGAA
>Ga0326728_10006690_pt1 | contig 30725 bp, 26 predicted proteins | sample MB3enrmetagenome_FD_207602 | JGI IMG/M metagenome (GOLD analysis project Ga0326728, IMG submission 207602) | Lab enriched peat soil microbial communities from McLean, Ithaca, NY, United States - MB31MN | ecosystem: Environmental > Terrestrial > Soil > Wetlands > Peat | place: USA: New York...
AAACAGAAGTTCTTCGAGTTAGTCACTGGCGCCCTCCGCTTTCTTGTTCAAGCTGGTTATAGCCGTTCTCATTAAAGCATCCAGGCCGTCGTCTTGCTATTGACAAGCTGCGTTATCGTGTGTCGTAATTGCAAAGGAACGAAGGGCGGCTTTTCAGCAATATCAGATGGATATCGCGATACCCCTATTTCAAGGGCTGACCCGGCCCATTTCGTTTTCTCGTTACTATTCGGCCAGTTTCCATCTGAAAGACTAACTCGTGGGCATCCAGCCGGATAATCTTGTCACGAGTGACATGGCCCGTGACCGTAAGCCTGGAATGACTACTTGTGACCGTCTCTATGAGGAACCCTTCCTTAACCTGCCATGTCCCTTCATACCCGAAATCTTCCTCACCGTTCTTGCGGATAATTGTCAATTTTGCTACGAGACTGCCGTCGGAGAGGATAGTGACTGTGCCCTTCATGGATGAGCCGGTGGGCGAGTGGCTGTCCACTATCCATGTTCCCACAATTTTCTGGCGAATCCCAGTGTCGCTCAGTGGCCCTTGAGGCTCCACGGCTGACTGGATGTTGGTGGCGCTGATTGCTACCAGACTGGATATCGCCACTGTCAGGTAAAGTCGTTTCATGATGAGCCAAACCGGCGCGATGATCCCAGGAAGACGGTCGCAGCCAGTTTGCTCTTGCGGTTGGGATCGGGCCATGATTTTTCCTCCCGTTGGAATCCGCCCTTGCCGTTGCGCTGATTGTTACCCTTAATCCCTCAGATCAAACCATCAGGGCAGCAGAAAGCTCGGACAGATGCCCTTTCACATGCACTATAATGATCGTATTTTGATCTTCTTCGTAAATGCCGATCAACCGTCCCTCTTACGCACCGCGTGGTCCATGTCATCTCTACGCTCGGGATGCCTTTGGTAAAACCCCTCCAGTGGATCGAGACCTCCGCCGCACTTAGGACATTTTCGGTCCTGGACCTTCCAAGTTCCAATCACTTCTCCGCACTCAGTACAAATCATGAATTCGCCGGTGTCCCTTTTACTCTTTCTGATCTTATTTATCGCATGGAAGACAAGAACAACGCCGTAAATCATTGCCAATATTCCGGCAAAATGCGGTATGGGGTTTTCACGAACGGGGTCCCAGCCTGTCTTCCAGATTCGAAAACCAGCGAACGCGATTAGCAACCCAGCCAACAAAAAACAACCAGGCCCATTGTTATCGAACATTACGACAGCCTTATGATCTTATGCAGCCCAATATTATAAGCCTCGCCGTACGTACAATGAGGGTTCGGGCAACAGCACATGGCGCGAATCATCCTGATCCATTCCCGGTGACTGAACTGCCCCCGCGACAATCAGAGCGGTAAGGTCCGCCACTATAGCCGTTCTGCCAGGACCCATTGGTCAAGTAGTGAACGTAACCTTAAGCGGCCACGTGCTCCGTCAAACCAGCCAGGTTGGCCGCAGGCGGCAAAGCGGGTATTGCACCACCGATGAGATCCAGTCACCTTGCCTGATAACCTGGCGACATCATCAGGTATTACTCGGCAAAACGACAGATAGGATGAGCAAATTTCGTGCTAGATAGCGGAGATATCTGTTTTTAGCGATATATCAAGAATTAGAGGAGAGTTTGCAATCAAGGAGGAAGGGACAACATGACGCAAATTACCCGTCGATATTTATAAATCCTGCTGGTGGCAATTGTAAGTTGCTGTTTTTATAGATGGCAATTATTATGCAATTTATTGCCGTGTCTTGGCAAAAATCGTCACTCTATATTCAGTAAAAGATATTCGATAAGAGATATTCTTTGGAACAATCAAGCTGATTTTGTACGCCGCTACCGCCGTGCTTTTGCGGAATACGCGGCGTCCGCATTGTGGCTCAATTGGCCCTCACCGGCAAACTAATCTCATTATCCGGGAAGCCCTACCCTTTGTTCGTCCAGCACATGGGCTGGAGCTGCGCCTTTCCTACTGAATACGGCGCAGCCACCATGGCCAATGCGGAGGAATTTTCGCCCTGCAAAGCCGCTTAGCCAGACAGTGCTTTAGCCGTTTTTCTGATTTCCTTTTTGTCCACCTTGCCCACACTGGTCCTTGGAATGGATTCGACTACGACGATTCTGTCGGGAACGGCCCACTTCGACATGACGCCCCGGTCGACAAAGCCCTGGAAGCGGGTACTGATAAGCTGACGGGGTTGGATCGATCTGTTTCGTTGCCGTAGCTGTTACTCCTTTCAATGCTTCCGTTTTTCTTGTGCGGCCGGGAGCCGTTCTATGAACCGAAAAAGACCTTCTGGAGCGTCTTCGCGGCAACGCCCGTCAGGTCGAGATACATTGTGAGCCCTCCCATGAAAAAGGGCCAACCCGCTCCCGTGATCATCGCGAGATCGATCTCCTTTGGCCCCGCGACGATCTTTTCCTTCAAAATGAAGTCCGTTTCCCGAGCCAGGTTGCCAAGGGCAATCTCACGAATCTCCTCCGCGTGGAAGGTCCTGTTTTGCTCCTTTACCCAGAGCCGTTCCACCGCTTCATCGACCACCCTGCTCCGGCCGCCTTGAGCGTAGATTCGCGGTTGCCCGGCTTCGATGAGCCGCCTGAAATTCGGACTCAACGGAAACCGCTCGGCCCCGAAAGCACGACACAATGTCTCGTTTACGTGAAAGGCGACCGGCAGACCTACCAGGTCGAGCAATTCGAACGGCGCCATAGGCAGTCCCAATTCAAGCAGAGCGTCATCCACCTGTTGGAAGCCTGCGCCCTGGTCGACCATGGCGATACAGTCGCAAAGGTTTCGCAAAAGAACGCGATTGACCAAAAACCCCGGGGAATCCTTCACCAAAAGGGCCGTCTTCGACATCTTTTTCGCGAGATCGAAGGTTGTGGCCAGGGCGAGGTCGCCCGTTTTCCCGGCCTTTATGATTTCAACCAGGGGCATGACCGCAACAGGATTGAAAAAGTGAAATCCAACGAAGCGCTCCGGATTTTTCAGGTCCGAGGCCATTTCGGTCACACTGAGCGATGAGGTGTTGGTGGCAAGAACGGCGTCCGCCGATATTACGGACTCCGCTTCGGCAAAGACCTTTTTCTTGACCGTCATCTCTTCGAAAACAGCCTCGATCAGGAAATCGCAGCCGGCCAAATCCCCCATGTTCAGCGTTCCTTGAACCAGTCCGCCCAGATAGCTCGCACGGGCGGGCGTGATCCTGCCTTTCTGCGCGCTTTGTTCAAATTGCTGACGAACGTAATCGACTCCCTTGTCCACGAACTCCTGGCGCACGTCCTTCATTACGACCGGCAAGCCGAGTCGGCGGATAAAAAGATGTGCGAGCTGTGAAGCCATAAGGCCGGCGCCGATTACACCCACCTTGCCGATTGGCCGGGGCTTCGCTTCAGGCACACCTATGGGCTTTTTTGCGTACCGGTTTACGAGGTCAAAAGAGTAGATCGAAGCCTTGCATTGGCGGGTCTTTATGAGATCCCCGAGCGCCCTGTTTTCTTCTTCGAAACCGCGTTCGACGTCCCAGGAGCAGGCGCCCTGGATCAGCTCCAAAGCGCGGTACGGCGCCGGAGCGGCCCCGTGCAACTTCCCGTCCACAAAAGCCCGCGCCTTGCCCATGAGTTCGCCGATCTGTCCGGTCGAAACAGGCGCCCGTTCCACCTCCGTCTCTCCCGCCACGATGCTTAAAAGAAAGCTCAGGGATTCGTCCAGGAACTCGGCGCCGTCGAACAGCCGGTCGGCAAGCCCCAGCTCGAAAGCTTCGGGACCGCTCAACATACGGTTCTGGCTCAAGGCGTTTAATATTATAAGCTGGACGGCCTTTTCCGGCCCGAGCAGCTTTGTGGACAGCGTGCAGCCTCCCCAACCCGGCACGAGTCCCAGAAAGCACTCGGGAAACCCAATGGCCGCCACGCTCCGGGCAATCGTGCGGTACTTGCAGTAGAGAGAAATCTCCAGACCCCCACCGACCGCCACCCCATTTATGGCGGCAAGAGTCGGAAACTCCAGATCCATGAGCCGCTTCATTGCCGTGTGACCCGCCTTGCCGATGGCGTATCCCTGATCGAAGGTAGTGATGAAGGGCACAGCGCCGAGATCGGCGCCGGCCGCAAAAATGTAGGGTTTCCCGGTCAACATCAGGCCCTTTACCCCATCTTCGGCCACTACACGGTCCAGCGCCTCATTAAGAGATGCCATAGAGGCTTCGCTGAACGTATTCGGCTTCTTGTGGTCATGACCGTTGTCCATCGTCATGATGGCGATCTTTCCCACCGGGGAATCGTAGAATCGCGTATAGAAAATGGTAATCGGTTCGGCCATGGCAGTTCCCTCTATCTGAAAATGGGTGGTGGGTGATGAGCAGCCAGTCGCCGATGCGCTCACACCTGATTTCATTCCTGTTTAAGCGCAACTTCCGTTAGCCGCCGAACCCATTTGTTTGTAAATTTTCCCAAATGGCCGTCGCCCCCTGCCCGAGACCGACGCAAAGGCTCGTAATCCCGTAGCGGACATCCGGACGCTCGGAGAATGTGCTCAGAAGATGCATGACCAGCCGGGGTCCGGAGCCTGCAAGCGGATGGCCGAAAGCTATCGCTCCTCCCAGCGGATTAAGCCGTTCGTCATCGGGAAACTTCAACCCGAATTCCTTCATAAATACGATACACTGGACGGCGAAAGCTTCGTTGAGCTCTATTGTCCCTATGTCATCCATGGTGAGTCCTGTCCTTGCCAGGGCCTTCCTGGTAGAGGGAACGGGCCCGTAGCCCATGATTTCAGGCTTCACGCCTGAATAGGCATAACCCTTGAGGCGCATGCGGGGGACCGCCCCGATTTCGGCGGCCTTATCGGCGCTCATGAGAAGCACTCCGGCCGCACCGTCATTGAGACCCGATGCATTGCCCGGCGTCACTTTTCCCTGTGCCCGAAAAGGCGTTTTGAGGTCCCTGAGCCCTTCCATGGTCGTGTCCGGGCGCGGCTGCTGGTCCCGGTCGGCGACTATCCAGCCTTCCCTGGTATAGACGGTCATAGGAACTATCATCTTCTGAATCTTGTGTTCCACATAAGCTGCGGCGGCTTTCTTCTGCGAAAGCAGGGCGTACTCGTCCGCCATCTCCCTGGTGATATCGGGGTACATGTCGTGCAGGTTTTCCGCGGTCTTCCCCATCACCAGAGCGTCTTCCGATACGATCTTTTCTGTGAAAAACCGGGGATTGGGGTTGGCGGTCGCCCCTATGGGATGATGTCCCATGTGCTCGACGCCCCCCGCTATGGCAACGTCGCATGCTCCGAGGGCGATTTCGGAAGCGGCGGCCGTAATGGCGGTCAGTCCCCCTGCACACATCCTGTCCACCGAAAATCCGGCGCAGCTTTCCGGCAAACCGGAAAGGATTGCGCTCGTGCGTCCAAGGGTCAACCCCTGGTCGCCTTCCTGGGTCGTGGCGCCCCAGACATTTTCTTCGACCATCTCGGGCCTTACCTTTGGATTACGGCGCAGCAGTTCCCGAATCACCTTCACCACCATGTCGTCGGCCCGTGTAAGCCAGAAATAGCCTTTCTCTCCGGCCCGTCCGAAGGCGGTCCTGACCCCATCCACCACCACAATGTCTCTGGCTTTCATCAGCCCTTTCTCCTTTTCTATCGCATTAACGCCGTCCCACCCGCACCGGGCGCGCATATCTCGGAAACACGGATTTAAATGTCCACAACCTGCGACTCATGCCCATTCAAATTTCCACTTTAGCTCAGCGCGAATCCCTCTTCCGGGATCTCGAGTGGAGATTTGTCATTGTTCATTATTCCCCGGGCCTTTCCGGGAGCCTGGGTGAGGACCTGGTTTACGAAAAAGCTTGCGGAGGCGATTTTCCCGAAATAGAAGGCAACGCTGCGATTTTCGCACAAGAGCTTTTTTCGGGAGGCTTCATCCTTTGCCCCGTGGTTCTCGTAGATTTCCTGCAGCCGGCGGTCGGCCAGATGTGCCTGCCAAAGAAGCAGAAATCCCATTACCACCTCACCAAAAAGATCCAGGTAGGGTTTGGCGTAGAGGATCGGTACGTTAAACTCGTCAGTGATGCTCTTCAGTCCGAAAAATCTCGTGAGCTGACTCAGGCTTTCCTGCGCTTCGTCGTAAATCCGGACAAGATCGCGCAGGCGGTAGTTCTCCCTGACCTTGGACAGGATTTCGCCGGCGGCCTTTGATGCGTTTTTGAGCAACTCTCCCCGCTTGACGGTCAGTTTTCGCCCCACGAGATCGAGCGCCTGTATCCCGTTTGTTCCCTCGTAAAGCGATGCGATCTTGCAGTCGCGCATAAACTGTTCGACTGGGTAGTCACGGCTATATCCGTAACCGCCATAGACCTGGATGGCCGTCTCGCACACCCTGAATCCCAAATCGCTCCCCAGGGATTTGCAAATTGGGATCATCAGGTCCACGTACCCCTGGAAAAGCTCCTTCTCTTCCTCCCCTGCGGCGGCACGCACCCGGTCGACGCAGTAGGCGGTAAGGTATAGAAGCGCCCGCAGCCCCTCAGTGCTGCTCTTCATAAACATCAGCATGCGTCTTACATCCGGGTGCTCGATGATGCGCACTCGGGACGCATCAGGGTCTTTCATTTTTTCGACCGGGACGCCCTGGACTCGTTCCTTGGCGTACTGCAACGCGTGCAGGTAGGCGCTGCTGGCGTGAGCCAGCCCCTGCATGCCGGTGTACAGCCGGGCTTCGTTCATCATCTCGAACATGATTTGCATGCCTTTGTTCTCTTCGCCCATCAGGTAACCTGTGCATCCCCCGTTCTCACCGAAGTTGAGCACGCAGGTGGGCGATCCGTGAATGCCCATCTTCTGCTCGATCCCGGCGCAGGCCACGTCGTTATCGACCGGTTCTCCGCTCTCGTTTAAGCGCAGCCTGGGCACGAGAAAAATGGAGATCCCCCTGGTGCCTTTGGGTGCTCCATCGATCCGGGCTAGCACCATGTGAATGATGTTTTCCGTGAGATCGTGCATCCCGGAGGAGATGAAAATCTTCTGGCCGCTGATTTTGAAAGTTTCGTCCGGCTGCCGTTCCGCTCTGGTCCTGAGGTTTCCAACATCGCTCCCGGCCCCGGCTTCCGTAAGGCACATGGTCCCAGTCAAATCGCCTGAGAAGAGATTGCGCATGTAAAGCCCCTGAAGCTCCGGGGTCCCGAACTTTTGGAGAAGATGCGCAGCCCCGTGGGTCAGCCCGGCGTACATGAGGAGCGACCAGTTGGCCGCACCAAGCATTTCGATGCAGGCGTGGGCCAATACAACCGGCAAGCCCTGCCCGCCAACCTCGGGCGAGTCGGACATCGCCAGCCACCCCCCTTCCCTGTAGAGCCGGTAGGGTTCGTGGAATGAGTCCGGGACCCTGACCTTCCCGTTCTCGAAACGGCAGCCTTGCACGTCGCCTTTCTTATTTGAAGGATAGAAAGCCCGCTCGGCCAGCTTTGCAGCCTCATCCAGGATCATATCGAATGTTTCCCTTGAAGAATCGGCGTAAATGGGGGACTTACAAAGCTCCTCCATTCGCAACTGTTCATAGAGGACAAACTTCATGTCCCTTTCATCTACGAGCAGTTTCATCCCTATCTCCTTCCCGCCGGGCGCCTCGGCATAATAATTTGCTCAGTTCGTTCCTTAGCCGTGACGTCAAGCGCCGAAGCCCTCACAGTCTGACCGATGCCGTTGGTAAACAGGTCCGTCAACGGCCCCGTGAGGGAGACCAGGTTATATTTCATGCCGGACATCACCCACGTAGAAACCACCTCGTCCAGGGTCCCAAAAATAAGATGGGTAACCAGCCTTACCGGAAGCTCATTTCGAAACGACCCGTCACGCCGGCCGAACTCGACGATTTCCCTGATCAAATCCAAATACCGCTGCAGTTCGCCTTTCACATTTTCACGCATGAAACGACTGCTCTGACGCAGCTCGACCTGGAAGCAGGCAGCAAGGTCCGGCTGAGTCTGGAACCCCACCAGGTGCATGCGTACGAGACATTCGAGGCGCGATCTGCCATCTTCCTTTTCTATGACCGCTGCATGAAACTTCAAATTGATATCATGCATCTTCACCTCGAAGATCGAAATGAGAAGGTCTTCCTTATTCTTGAAGTACAGGTATACCGTTCCGGGCGCGACTCCAGCTTCCCTGGCTATTTGGGAGACTTTGGCCTTAAAGAATCCCTCATGGGCAAATACCTTGACGGCCGAATCAAGAATCCGGAGGCGTTTGTCGTCAGTTTTGAAGCGCATCGCAAATCCCCTGAAAATGGTTCGAAAAGTTACCGCGGGCCGATCAAATTTTAATGGAAGGCGAAACGAATCTTTGAGCTACGGATGAGAAAGAGAGCGGCCACAAGAGCGTGGGACAGGAACAGGCTATTAAGAGTTGCGCCGAGGCTGTTGGGGCGGCGTCCCGATTCTATAATGAATGAACCATCATTCATTATAGATCTTAAGATATGCCATCTTTTGTCCAGTTGTCAAGGAAACTTTGAAAAGGTTTTGAGCGGGGCCGACCTGGCTAAACGCTAAGACGTTGCGGGAAAAATTGGGGTCGATCCGGCAAACGAATACTCCAATATTTTGAACCACACCTTGTGAAACAAATCCGGGGGCTGCCCTGATCCACTGAAAAACACTTTTTTTCATCCCCTGTCTTTCACGAATGATGAAAATGCGCTCGATTGACGCTATCATGTTTCACCACGAAGAGCCTGGAGTTTGAGTATACGCCTCGCGGAGCGTCGATATATTCTCAACGGCGCACGGGAGGGTTTCGACACAAAGTCCGGTAAACGGTTACGAAGAAAGGGAAATACACCATGCATTTTGTCGTTATCGGCACAGGCGGGATTGGCGGCTATTATGGCGCGCGACTACAAGCCCACGGCCAGCTAGTTACCTTTGTTGCCAGAGGGACTCACCTGCAGGCGCTGCAAACCGGCGGGTTGCGCGTTAACCATCCCGAATGGCGGTTTGACGCCCCGGTAAAGGCATGCTCGCTGGAGCAATTTTTCCAAAGCTCCTTAACGCCCGAAGTGGACTTGATTATTCTCTGTGTCAAAGCTATTGACACCGAAGCTATCGCCCCCCGGCTTGCAGACTGGCTCGGGGAGTCGTCCACGCCGGTGCTGTCGTTACAAAACGGAGTGGACAACGAAGCCGTGCTGACCAGGCACCTGGGCACGAAGCGGGTTCTGGGAGGGCTGGCCGTGCGCATCGGCTCGCACCTGACCGCGCCGGGCATCATCGACGCCGTTGGACCGGCGCAGGTGGTCTTGGGCCAGTGGCCGACGGCTGCGGCGGCCACTAACTCGGAAGAACTGCTCAAGCGGCTGGATGCCGTTTTCAACCAGGCCGGCATTCCCACCCGAGTGACCGGCAACATTCAACTTGAACTGTGGCGCAAGCTGGTCGTCAATAACGGCGTGAACCCTTTATCCGCCCTCACCGGACTGGATACCGGGACGCTCATGAGCGACCCCGGCCTGTCGCAGGTTGTCTACGGACTGATGAGCGAAGCAGCGGCCGCCGCATCTGCCGATGGGGTGCCTCTGACCGAAACCGACTGCAAGGAAATGTTTGAGTTGATCCGCAGTTTTGACCCTATCAAAACCTCGATGCTGGTCGATTTTGAGCACCACCGCCCGTTGGAGTTGGAACAGATCTGCGGGGCGGTGCTCTCCCGGTCGCGGCAGTTGGAGCGCGAGGCGCCCTACACGTTTACAATCTACCAACTGCTACGGTTGGCCGCCTCCCGCACGTCCTAGCGGCGCGCCGCTCAGCAGGAGTCGAACATGCGGCCCCCTTGCTTCCAACGCATCACGGGGCGGATTCGTAAGGTGTTGATACGGTTCAAAGTTAACGTTGACAGGGTTTTTGTGGTATAGAACCGCATGCTCTGGCTTATTTTAACATCTTGCGCAGCGTTGGCCGTATCGACCAGAGATGCTTTAATAAAAAAGTGCTTCTCTGATTTGAACTCCTATGAAATGGTGTTGTGTCCACTTCTCCTGGGTTTACCGCTTTTCATGGCGGGATGGTTCCTGATCGAAATCCCGCACCTGGACACTGTTTTCTGGGTGAGTTGCGTCGCCGCTCTACCGTTGGAGGCGCTCGCCCTGGTGCTTTACATGGAAGCTATCAGGGTTTCACCACTGTCACTGACGATCCCGTTCCTCGCATTCACACCGGTCTTCATACTGGTCACCGGCGCCATCTTTCTTCAGGAAACACCGAACATCGAAGGGATTTGCGGTACGTTGATTACCTTCGTCGGGGGCTATGTCCTGAACCTCAATCCGTCCTTCAGGAGCTTTTTTTATCCATTTACGGCAATCGCAGGAGAAAGAGGTTCCTGGCTGATGCTGCTTGTTGCATTCATTTACAGTATCACTTCAGTCCTTGGAAAAACCGCGGTCTTGCACTCTTCTCCGATCTTTTTTGCTCTAACTTACGTCCCCGCTCTTACGATACTTCTCCTGGTTTTATTCTCGGTCCTGAAGAAAGTCTCATGGACCAATCTGCGTACCCGCACTTTACAGGGACTTGTTATCGGTTCGTTGTATCTTATTGAGTCGCTTGCACACTGCATGGCACTCCCGCTAGTCAAAGTCGCATATATGATATCCATAAAGCGTATGGGCATCCTTGTCAGTGTCGTTTACGGAGGGGTTCTATTCCGGGAGAAGCATATTTGTTACAGATTAATGGGAGCATGCCTGATGGTGGCCGGGGCCATTGTGATCACGATTTGGGGGAGGTAAGGAATAATCCGGCCGGAGCCGGGTTATTCCCTCAATCCCTCATTATAAACTTCTCTCCACTTTTTTCCGGTTACAGTCTTTAAAGCCAGGGCATTTATCTCGAATGAACAAACCGTTTTTTCTCCATACTGCATGGCTGGAATAGCGATGAAGATACTACAGCTTAACAAAAGCCGCAAAATTGTAACCCAAACAATCTTTGATAATGGCATTTCCGGGGTATCCTTTCACTCGGACATAGAGAGGTCTTTCATCCTGTACCTCTTGATCTCTTCGGTTTGGACGCAGGTACAACCTTCCGCTGCCAGGTCCGCCCAGTTGCCTCTGCCGGCATAGATCGTTCCGCTGGCGTGTGGACCGGCGTTGGAAATTTCTCTAGCTATGACGATTGTCCTTGATGTTATATAACATAGCATGTAATGTGACATGCGAGGGGCGAACTCAACATGCGGAGTCTGTGCCATGGCTCGTGGCAAAAGTGGCCGAATTGTGCTTGAGGTAGGCGTGCATCTGAAGAATGCAATTCACGACCGCTTATCTGACGAAGGTGTAACTCTCAAGGACTGGTTTATTGAAAAGGCGGTGGAGTACTTGCAGTCCCCCCCCAAAAAGCCTGCTCAGCTCACGATTTACGGCCCTCAAAGAGGTGAACGGCGGTGAGGGACCTTCTCGCGCATGTTCAGGGCAGGAGGGGGGATGAGGGACAAATGCTTGCGCACATGCGGCCGACCGTTCCCCTTCAATGGACACTTGATGTTGTGGTTCCCTGCCAGGCCCACCATGATAGGTCCTGGCTTTGCCGGAGGTGATTCAAATATGGGCCTTTCTTAAAGGATGAGGAGTTTATGACCCACAGTCAGATCCGGCGGTTGATCCGCCTTCACCAAAAGGCAGAGCGGCACGCAAGTGAATATAAGAGGCTCTTTTCGGACTGTAGCGCTCAATCGAAAGCGCTCGACCATCTGAGGAAAGCCGAGCAGCTTTATTCCCGGATTTCGGATATCATACGGGATATCAACCCCCCTCAGGCCCAACCCGGAGGGGGATCTGCCGACGGTTGAGTCTACGCATCCATTCAGAGCTGATAGCCCGACTCATTTTCGGGGTTTCGTGTCCCACGATTCGACTGCGAAATTCACTTCTTACCTGTCTGAGCGGGGAAAAATGTTGGAGGAAAAAAGAAAATTCAAAAGGTTCAAGGGCAAAAAAGGGGCATTCGCTTCTTTTATAAGACGCAATGAGCTTATCAACACGGGGCGGATCCAGGATATCAGCATGGGTGGTCTGTGTGTCCGGTATTTGTCTATGAAGGGGGATAAGGAAGGGTTCTCCGAAATAAAAATATTCGGCAGCAACGGCCGTTTCATTCACGTGAACAAGGTCCAATGCAGAATTGTATATGACCAGGAAGTTCCTGAATACTCCTGGGGTCGCTGCGGAGTTGAGTTCAAAGCCCTGTCCGTCAATCACCGGTCCATGCTTCAGGATTTCATCGATCATTTTGCCTTCGATTAAAGCCAATCCGCTAATCCAAATGCTTGATTACTACGAATACGCGCTGAGCTTTTGCAGAAGTTTCCGCTCCCGATAGATTGTTTCAAAGCGGCCCTGGAGCATGTCGAAATATCGACTTTCGAATTCAACGTACGAGTTGGAGCGGGCACATTGAGCAACGGTTGTTCACTCGAAAACGTTCAACGTAATAGCCATTGGCAAACAATAAGTATTCGTTCGCAGGTTCTTGACAGGTAATTGCAGACATCACTTTCCACGCTCTATCGGAAAGGACGGTCCGCCCCATCAAAATGGGCCACCATGCCGGTACATCTTGAGGAGGTTGTAAGAGAGACACCACATCAGTCACTCAGCGGATACATTCTCGGCAACGAAAGTTTGTCACTCTAGTGACAGAATTTGTCAAATCCACAGCAAACTCCTTGCAGTTTTATCGCTCGCTTGTCCTTGCAGATCGTAGTCGTAAAGCTTCAGTTTCCATCTTCCCAACCAGAAAATCTTTAGCGGATGTGTCCTTATCTTCTCCTGGCATATATCCTGCTTTTCTTTATCGTCAGCCGAAAAGGTGGGCTGCGGCAAATGGACAGCTTTACTTTCTTTTTCCTTCTTGACTATCAGCGGTTTTATGAGCGCTTAATATGGCTGGCCGTCGGTAAAACTGTGCTATGGATATACATATTTTGAATCAGGAAGAAATCCTCAGAAAAGTTGCCGGCATCTCGGACCCGCCATCTCTGCCCATGGCCTTGCAACGAGTCCTTGAGTTGATAGTTACACAAGTTGAATCGCCAGATGAGCTCGAAACATTTATTCGCTGCGATCCGGGGCTCACTGTCAGGGTCATTCGGATCGCAAATTCCGCCCATCATGGCTCGCGCGGCAAACTTCTCGACTTGTCCCAATCCATCCTTCTTATTGGCTACGACAAGGTAAAATCCATCTGTATATTCGCTCTCTCATTGGAAGTATTTTCGGGACTGGAATTGATCAAGCCAACTGAGCGAGAAAGGCTTTGGAAGCATTCTTTTGCTACCGCAAGGATTGCTTATGAAATGGCTCTGCGGAGGCCTTGGATGGCTGCAGAACAGGCTTATCTGCTTGGATTCCTGCACGATTTCGGACGTATCATTGTGGCGGCGCATTTTGGAGAGCAGTATCAGGCTATGCGGGATTTAGCTGAAAAGAGGAAGGTTCCTCTAAGATATATAGAGCCACAGTTCAATCTTGCGCACACACTGATTGGCTCCTGGATCTCAAGGCGATGGGCGATGCCTGAGCTTGTTCGAAATATTATGGAGTTTCACCACCAACCTGAAAAAAGCCCCTCATTCAACGTAGAAGTCAAACTGATTGCTCTGGCAGATATTCTCGCAAATTCCGGGCAATTTCCGGAGTACTTGGATGATAATTTTACCCGCATGTACTGTAATCATCTTCATATCAGCCAGGAGGAATGGGAACAATACCAGGCCAAGCTCAAAGAACTCTGGCCTGAAGTTGACCAGTTTTGGAGTTTACTGAAGTAAACGGGTCTGCAGTGAATTGCCACAGAGATCTCATACAAACCGGCACGTCGCCCTCTTCAAGGCATGATATCCGATCTGAGCCTAAGAAGGTCCCAACTTCTCGCGGCAATCGGCCTACCCGGTATAACCGGGACCTCCCGAAAGCGCTGCAATCAAAAGTGTACATACCATAAAATGGCCAAAAGCCTGCCTGATCATTTCCCTCGGTTGCTTCCAGGCACACGCTTACCACTTTCGACGCATTTTCGAGTAAATTTCGGACGCAAAACTGCGGTTTTTGCGCTACCATCGCATATTTGGTGCATTATTCCGGGGCGATCTCCTCAGGCACATAATAAAACAAATCAAATACCTGTCAAAAATGAATCGCATGACCTAAGAAAACGAAAAATATCAAGGCCAGAATGTGCAGAATCCACCAGTTCAAAGAAAACAACTTGAATTTGTTCATGATTACCTCCACAGCCAGCCGCTAAGAGCGTACACGATGCTTATGGCCGTAAAATGAACGAGCCACCATCCTGTATTTGGATAGCGATAAGTTACCCCTATCTTATCTCTGCCTGAGTCGTATCCGAAAAGTTCCAAATCAAAGAGGGCCTTCCCGATGAAGAATTTGGTCCACAGAACCACTATGTCAGGCAATGTTGTTTTGAGTAAAATTGATTCGAGTGAGGATGGCTGAGGCCAATTCATAACAGAAAAGTGCGCCATCGCGATAGTGCCGACAATTACCAGAAAGCCATTGAGGGTATATCCATAACTGATAGTTTTCTTGCTGGAGAAAAGCAGCGGTACAATTATGACGCTAAGAATGCCGGAAAAGAGCGGGAGAAAATTGGATGTGTTCTTGACCACAGGGTGTATCCGCAGGTGCAGCATCATCCCGCCAAGAGAAATAGCGATCAGTGCAAGAAGCAAAGTTGATTTTATATAGGCCCTAACGGTCATTTATTCCTCCTTTGATATGCTGGTAGGGGTTTACTACAACATTTCATGTCCCGCCGGGACATCCTAAACAATGGGAAGGCGCCTGAACGGTCGACAACTCGCACAACCCGGGAGTGTGTATCGGAGGGCTCCAGTCGATCCTTACCATAGTCTGCCCAAGTCGAGCCCCTTGTGGGCGGCCTTTTTCAGGACAGAGTGCATCTGACGCAGAGGCAAGCAAGAGCATATTGAACTGAATCACGACTTTCGTCGTGATGACATGGGTCCTGGCGCCTGCCCCGAATGATAAGCGGGATGGGCTGATGAGAGGAAATATCGCTTTGGGTTGGAAATGTTTTTTACGATGAAAGAAAAAGTGCTCTACCAACAGTATAGCTTGCAAAAGTTGGAGCGGGAGACGGGCTTCGAACCCGCGACCCTCAGCTTGGAAGGCTGATGCTCTAGCCAACTGAGCTACTCCCGCTCAACGAGGATGTTTAGCACAAAAAGTTCCAAGTTTTAAGTTTAAAATTTTAAACCGGCTCTTCCCAGATCGGGTCCGGTTTCACCCAACGGCCGGGAGGCTTTTCGGCGTTTCGACCACCACCTGGTCCACCCCGTCCTTTTCACTAAGGAGCACGTTTACCAGCTCATCGGCGCTCGTATCCAGGGCAATCCCCACGAACTGGCCGCAGATGGGCAGCTCCCTATGGTCCCTGTCTACAAGGACCGCCACCTGGACCCTTTTGGGGCGGCCAAAGTCGGTCAGGGCGTCCAAGGCGGCCCGGATCGTTCTTCCGGTGGAGAGCACGTCGTCTACCAGGACCATTTCGAGGCCATCGATACGAAAGGCAAGGTTTGTTCCCTGCAATACGGGCTGAGTGTGCGAGCGTCTCCAATCGTCCCTGTAAAGAGTTATGTCCAGGGTCCCCACTCGAACCTCGACCGCGAGTTTACGGGATATAATGGCCGCAATCCTGTTGGCCAGAAAGACGCCTCCCGAATGAATGCCCACGAGGGCAAGCTGGCCTGGGTCTTTCGTCGAGGCGATTATCTCTTCGGAGAGTCGCTCCAGGGCGGCCTGGATGCCTTCGCCTTCCATCACAACGCGTCCGTAGTCCTGTCCCATCTTTACGCCTGCCTTGCATCGGAGGCCAAAATATAAAGGGCGCCTTCCGGCACCCCCGGCACTACCCGTTCACCGCAGTGCATCATGTTCATTGGGACACCCAAAACCATGAAAAGAAGTTCTCTGCGTCTCTGCGGTTACCTTTACTTGGTAGCAAGTTTCTCGAAATATGTCAATGTCTGAACGTCCATCGCGCACACAGCACGTCCAGTTGAAAGAATTGAGGGATTGAGGGATTGAGGGATTGAGGAATTGAGTGGATTGAGGAATTGAGTGGATTTGGGGCTTTGGGAATTGAGAAGGCTATAATCGCTTTAATCCCTGAATTCCTCAATTCTTAAATTCGTAATCGGTATTCATCCAGGTCCATCCGCCGAGCACCCGGTCACAATCCTGCCGGTTCCAATTTCATCGGGATGGCCTTATTATACAGGAGGCTTGGGCTGCACCTTTGGAAAAGGGGGACCGGGGAGGATTTTTAGTGGGTGCTTTGCTGCCAGCATGTAAGCGCATTACCGGATTATTCATTTCACCGGCAAAACCGTCATGATCCCGTTCCGCGTGGATTCCTTTACGTTGTACATAGCAGCATCCGCAAGCTTCAAAAGTTCGCTCTCGTCTTTTGCATCTTCAGGATAGGTGGCGACTCCGAAGGAGGCGGTTATCCTGAGGTCCAAACGCTCTTCTGAAAGAAAGGCCCGGGAATTAAGTCTTTCGCGCAGGTGGCGCGCAAATTCTAACGCCTCGTTTTTGCCGGATTTCGGCATAAGTATCACAAACTCGTCTCCACCGTACCGGACCGGAATATCACCCGGCCTCGTCAGATCTTTGATAAGCAGCCCGATCTCTCTTAGCATTTTGCTGGCGCGCAGATGGCCGTGCGTATCGACGACATCTTTGAAATGATCCAGATCGAAGAAGATAATCGAAACCTCGTGCTGCTCACTCTTTGCGGAAGCGAGTTCCCGTTCGAGGGCTTCGTAGAGACAACGTATGTTGAACAGACAGGTATGGTCGTCGGTAAGAGCCAGCAGGTGCGCCTTTCTATACAAGTGAGCATTGCTTATGGCGATTGCGGCATATTCGGCGATGGTCTGCAGGGCCTTCATATCCAGATCGGTGAACGCATCATGTTCTATTCTGTTTACCAGTTCTATAGCCCCCAGTGTTTTGCCTCTGTTCCGAAGCGGAACGCAGATTACCGACTTCGTATAGAAATTACATAACTGGTCAATCCTGCCACAAAATCTCGGGTCTTCACGCACGTCTTTTACAAGAACGCTTTGACCGGTCTTGGCGGCCCAACCGGCGATTCCCTCCCCGAGCTTCAGGCGCTGGCCCTTAATCAGCTCGGCCCCCTCCCCAACCACGATTTCGAAGTAAAGTTCCGTATTGCCCTGGTCCATTAGCAGCAGGGACCAGTTGCGCGGCCTGAGGAGTGTCCCCACCAGTCTCATTATTGTTTCCAGGACCTCCGAGTGGTTCAAAGAGGAGGTCAGGGTGCTGGCAAGCTCGGCATAGATTTCATGTTCGCGCCGCAATCGGCTGATATCGTCTTCCATCCTTTGTTTGTCTTGCATCTGCCGTCCCCCGAAGTATTCGGAATGCCGGCGCTCCGACCGGCATAAATCTCTCATCGGACATTATCTGAACGTATTTTATCAATCGTTGCGAAACAAAATACGGGGAGGTTGAACAGGGAGAGTGCATTCCGAGCCCGTCTCGCTCGACGGTGTCACGACCTGCCCGTCAATTGACCCGTTTCAGGGTCTCCTTTCCTTTGCCGCCAGCCCAGGTACCCTTGAGTATCCCGTTGGCCCCCATTCCATACACTACGATCCCGTTCACAGCTCCAGGACCTTGCCTGTTTATAGTCAAAATCTCTCCCGACAGAGTGCCGGTACCCTTAAAGGTCTGACCCGCAGTCTTCCACGTAACGGAGTACTTACCGTCGCTTTGGGTAATCCATGCCGTGCCATTGTACATAGTGCCGTTGGGGTATGTCCCTTCAAGAGTGTAGTTTCCTTCCAGTCTCACATCGGAACTCTTCAGCGGGGTCCTGCCGGAGGGTAAAGGCCCTTGAAGGGCTGTTTGCTGCCCGAACAGCCTGGATCGAAATGGGGTACCACCGGCACCGGGAGAAGTTGAAGGAGGAGTTGTTTCGATTACTCTCGCCATATAGGACCTGGCACTGGCGTTATCGGGATTTGCCTTCAGGGACAGCCTGAAAAAGAGTTCGGCCTTATCGAAGTCGCCCTTCTTCGCGTAACAGCTTCCGATGTTTGCAAGCACTTCGTCTCTATTGCGGGGCGTGAGTCTGAGACACTCATCGAAAGACTGGATTGCCGCATCAAAATCGGTTTGTCCCATATAGATATTGCCGAGTTCATAATGAACCTCTGCATCGTGGCTGTTCAGTCCCAATGCCTGCTTGTACCGCTGTATGGCCGCCATAGGGTCCTTTCTGGACACGAGAAGGCGGGCCAGAGAGAGTACGCAGTCATAATTGTTCGGATTAAGAGTCAGGGCCTCCTCCAGAAGCTTTTGAGCCCTCTCCGGGTTGCTTGTAAACTGTTTTTTAGCATCGAGAAGCAAGGCTTCGGCAGATGGCTGGCGGAGATTTGTGTTGGGACCCGGCTGGAGGACTTGCGGCTGCTCCACAACGGACTGGGCGTTGGGGGGTATAGTTGCAGTGGGCCGGACTTGCGGTACTGCTCCAGCCTGCTTTGGGGCAGCCGTTTTTGGAGCTTGCACCCGAACATGGTCGAAATACCACAAAACAGCTCCACCGGCACACGCTGCCAGCACCAGCAGCAGAACGATTGCCGGTAAACTCCGCTTTGTCTTTTGCACTCCCTGTAAGTGTTCCCCGGCACCCTCACGGTGATGTGCCGCTTCCCCTTCAGGCCCGAAGGAGACAATCTGCTGCCTGGAGGCGAAACCATGGGAGTCCGAGACATGCCCGGCCTCAACGGCGCCGGATTCCGGCTGATCAGCCAGCATGGTTCTATCAAGAAAGGATTGAGATGCTATCGCCGCCGGGGAGCCTGTTGGGGCGCCAGAGGCCAACGCCTTCACGTCCCTTAGCATTTCTGCCGGTTTCTGATAGCGCTGGGAAGGATCTTTGGCCAGAGCTTTTGAGATTACACCGGCAACCGCTTGTGGAATGTTTACATTGACAGTATTTGGGGGAATCGGATCTATTTGCACAATCTTATAGACGAGGGTCGCCGTATTTTCTGCCTCAAAGGGTTTCTCGGCGGTCACCAGTTCGTAAAAGACAGCACCCAGAGAAAAGATATCGGAGCGAATATCCACCTTCCTGCCGGAAATCTGTTCGGGAGACATATAAAACGGAGTTCCGAGAACCATCCCTGTGACCGTCAACGAAAGTGAAGGCAGTTTGGCGATGCCAAAATCCATGACTTTCACCCTGTTGTCTTCCGTAATCATTATGTTGGACGGTTTGATGTCCCTATGTACGATCCCTGCCTTGTCAGCGGTCTCAATAGCCAGCAGGATTTGTTCGAGAATGGGGATCGCTTCCTCCACAGGAATAGCTCCACGCTCCTTAAGAATTTGGCTCAGGGTTTTTCCTTTAATGTATTCCATGCAGATATACTGAAATTCGTCCGTCACCCCATAAGAGTGGATGGTTACTATATTGGGATGCACAAGATTCCCGGCAGTCTGAGCTTCGTGTATAAGCCTTTTTTGGGCTTCTTCTCGATGAAGGGCTTCCGTATCCGTTGCGTTTTGGGAGTCTTTGGGAATAAGCTTTAACGCGACAACTCTGGCGAGCGTGGAATCATAGGCCTTAAACACCATGCCCATTGCCCCTTCAGCTATGAAGGACTCCACAGTGAAGTGATCGATATGCTTTCCAATAATATTGTCCGGCCTGACCATGAAATTCTCTCGTCCAGGTAATCAAACAAACCGGGAATCTCCCGGAGCAGGGCTTATTCAAGCGCCCACCGGAACCGGCAAAGCACATAAAACCGGGCGCTATCTTTAAAGAGTAGCATAATGGTCCATCCCGGACAACTTTTTAAGCCCTGTGAGCGCGATTTTATGAAGGCTTCCCATAGATCAAGTCCTCTTTTAAGCTTAGCTGTCCGGCAACAGATATCAATGAAACTTTGCAGAATTGCACTACCAAAATGCTCGCGATTACAGTTTCTGGCGACTTACATGGCTGTAGCGCGACCCAATTGCAAACCCTTGCTCTTTAAACAGAAAAAAAGGATAAAAGAATCGAGTGCTCTGACTGCATTCCAGACAGTTGATCTTGATGCGAAAAGTGTTCAAGATGTACAAGCACTTTGCCGTTATCGGGATAAAATCCATGATATTCTAAAACTCATTTTCATGGAGTCGTATGGCGAAGCTGATCATTAGAGATGGCGACGGGATTCGGGAAGTCACATTGGAGGAGGCAAATTCAGTTGGGCGTTCTCAATCCAATCAGGTACAGATTTCCGATCCACTCGTCTCGAAACAGCATTGCCTGATTTTTGCAGACCAGAGCGGCAATTATAGTATCAAGGACTTGGGAAGTCGAACGGGACCTTTGTAAACAAAAAGCGCATCCGGAACGACACAGCACTCCAGAACGGAGACGAGATCTCCTTAGGTACGACATCCTGCATGTTCCAGCTCAGTACGATGGGCAGCCTTGTGGCGCTGGATGACGAACGATGTCAGATCATAGTGTTCGATCAGATTTACCTTGACGCTCTAACCCACAGCCGTAAACTTAAGGGGATATTCTTGAGTGGCCCTGGTTTCCGAGGTTTGTGCCGCTGCAACACCAGGCTATCTGAACATATCAGCGATAAATCTAGCCATATTTCCGGAGATGACGTTGGTTGCGTCCGTCTCCGTCGCTTGATGCGCCATGTATTCTGCCGATCCCGTTAGGACTGTCTTGGTCTGGATAGATTCTCCCGACCCATTGTTTTTTTCTGCCTTCGGTTCAGTCTTTTTTCCAGTCTTCCCGGTCTTTTTCCCTGTATCTTGGGTTTCCTGGATTGGCGACGGATTAAGTTCATCAATCACCAGATCAACTTCGAACTTACAATAATTAGGAAAACCTGATCCAATCAGTTCCCCAATCAGAAGTTCGCCGGCGTCATCCCTGGCTATAGCTGCCGCCCTGCTTTCATCTGTTCCGTATATAGTACCCTTTTTCCCGGACTCAAAATTTTGGGCGATCATGTCTATGAGATAATAGGCCTCTTTAGAACTCCGCGCTTCATGTTTGCCTTGGAGGAGTAACAATTGCGTAAGGTTATTTCTCAGGTTTATTCCCTTAGGTGGATTGGTCTGGTCCTGCCACTTAATAAAAAAAGAGTCCCCTTGCGGATTTTCCACCTTAACAAGTCCATCGGAACTCTGCACAGGATCAGACTTTACAGCCGCGACTCCTTGGGCTCCTGGAGGCCCCATACTGACGCAAGCTGATACCAGGATCAGGCTCAAGAATACTCCTAACAGACCAGCCAAGCGAAAAACAGACACCTTTCCCGAATTTCTTTTCACGACTTACTCCTATTTGGGATAAATCAGGATGTTAGAAGAACACAATATACGTAAATAGGCGGATTGCCTTGTCACATATATTTCAGGCCCGACGCCGGCTGGGGGGCTGGCTTATTTTACACGGCTGTGGTTGTTGCGAATTCGGGTGAACCGTTTAAAGACATTGGAGTTGGCCCACTCTGAGTCCTCCCATATTCGACATCAAGCCCTTTTTCATCTTAATCTACATACGCCCTCCAAAATTATGGCAGTTGTCACTTTTTCTTTTGTTGCACCTGCTGAGGTTGTTGCTGCGGCAGCCGTTGCTGTATTTTCGGCCCTTGCTGAATGGGTCCCCGACCTTGCTGTGCTGACCGCGGTTGCCCCCCCTGTTTCATACCCTGAGATGAATTTGCCGGTCTGGTCTCTCGATGACCTGAAGTTGCGGGTCTCGCATTTCCAGAGGGCGCTGTCATCGATTTTGCCACTTCTCGCCCGCGGTGCGGCTGTTCGTCCGTTGCCGGCGATTTAGCCCCTGGAGCATTTGTCGAGGAATTCACTCGAGACCCTACCGGCGAGGCTGGCTGGTGTGTCTGTGTTCCCGTGGCCATAGTGTGATTCACCTGTCCCCCGGGCGGCCCAGGTTCTTTAACTGAAGGCGCCGTCTGAGCTGTCGGAACAGTCTGCTGTCCATGCTGGCCTCCGGATGGGTTCTCAGGCTTTCGGGTAGACTGTAAAATTTGCTCAGCCGCATTTGCCGGGTGGGACTCCGGACGTACTCCAGGCGAGGGTGTGGCTGACGGGCCAGTCTGGTGTGTCTGTGTTCCCGTGGCTACAGGGTGATTAGCTGATGGTCCAGGTTCTTTAACTGAAGGCGCCGTTTGAGCCGGCGGAGTGGCCTGCTGTCCACGCTGCACTCCGGATGAAATGGACTGCAACTCTGATTTTTGCGTCTCTTGAGGCGCGGACCCGAGTGCGCCTGCATGAGGACCACCGCCCCCCTGCGAAGGGTGACCCTGCGTCGTGGCAGAAGATGCGGTTGCCGGCTTGACATTTTTCTTTATATTTGAGGGCTGAGACCCCACCAGAAATCTTGGCGGCTGCACAGCGACATTTTTTGACGGTTCGCCAGTTTTGGTGCTCAACAGGGCCTGTTTGAAGTTGGCAGCATTTAGCTCTTTGGCATTTCGGACGCCGATCTGCCGGTTCTGCTCAACTCTTTTCACTGCATCCTGATTGGGTTTGAAAGTCACGGCGGCGTTGGAAAAACGATACCTGTCAATCTGATCAGGATCTTTCATCGGGATATTTCTCACACTGGCCGCAGAATGAAAACCTGCTAATGTATCGGCGTGAATTCCTGCTACACGTACCGGATAGTAATTAGTGACGGAATAGAGAGCGGTCCGGGGTATTATGATGGCCGAGCGGTAGTAAACCAGGTTCCCGGCATTTACGACTCGCGGGGGTGCGGTCTCATCTATTAAAACCGCCTGAGGCCCCCAGTAATTGTGCGTAACATAGACTTCATCGGGAGCCAGTTGAACCCATCCCACTTCAGATTCGCTATAAACCCATGATACCCGCCCCGGGTACCAGGCGCATCCGCTAATGCCGGTGTTTGCTTCAACTGCTTGAACTGGCGGGTCCCAGTACCAGTTGGCATTGACCATCATCCAATTGCCGTAGTGATGAGTAACGTATCCGAATGATTCATCAGGGACCCAGCACTGGTCACCGTTCCATTCAGTCCACCTGCCAACGGTAAAAGGCTGCCATGAAGCCGCTACGGATGTAGGCCGCCAAAATTCCCGGTAACTTCCATCGTAGTAGAGCCTTTCCCACCTACCGCTTTCTTCCAGCACATGAGCAGAGTTATTAAGCTCCGCTGGGAGGTGTTTCGCCGAGGCCACCCTCACTCTCTCTCTCCAGAGAGCGTCCCGTGAACCATTCCAGTCATCCCATTGCGAATCGACGGTACCGTCACTGGATGCTGTCTGTGTTTTATCGGCCAGTATGGACTGTGCACCCGGAGTTATCGTGGATCTCGAATCGCCGGCAGCATTTATGAAATCGATTGTTCCGTCAAGGGAGACGACTTCCAAGGATCGGTCCCCGACATACAGATCAAAAATGGTTCCGGGCCCGGCGAGAACAAAACCGAAGGGGGTTGTCGCTTTTATCAGCCCGTTGGAGCTTTTGTTATAAAATCGTGCGATGCCGAATGCGACATCGATTTGCGATGTATCGCTCTTAAGTGCGATGATTTGGATTTGAGTGTTCGCCCCCATTCGGAGCCAGAGACCGTTGGGAATTATGAACTCCGCGCGAGCGTCGACGTCGGAATGGACCGCATCATTCATACCCAAAGGACTATCCTTCACAGCCGGGACCCAGTTTTCTTGAGCCCCCTGAACATAGCGCAGGATCTGCCCGTCTATATGTGCGATACGGCCAACAATAGGGGCTTCCTGGGCCGTTATGCCTGGAGCCGTAGTCCCAAGGACACAGACCCCAAGGATCAGCACAGCCAGCAAAGACAATCTGCTTTGAATCTGCATCTGTTCTCCTTTAGATTTTATATGATCAGACAGGTTGGGCAGAAAGTTTAATAGTCAATGTTAAACTTCGCAAAGGACAACAGTTACATTATCTTGGCCACGGGTATCGTTGGCTGTGTCGATCAGCTTTTGAGCCCGATGATCGAGCCCTGATCGCAAAGAAAGAATATCTCGAATTATGTGATCGCCTACCATGTCGGTCAGGCCATCGGAACAGAGCAGGAACAAATCCCCATGGACGATATGTCCTTTGATGATTTCAACCTCGAGTTTCTCTTCCTGTCCCACTGCTCTCAAGATAACATGCCGCATGGGATGCTGGTGGACCTCATCAGCATTAAGCTCCCCTTTCTTAATAAGTTCCTGAACAAAAGAATGATCCTGCGTCAGCAGCTTGATTTCCCCGTCTCTGAAGAGATAGGTCCGGCTGTCTCCGACATGTGCAATGGCAAAATTTTCACCGAAAAAAGTTAATAACTCCGCAGTACAACCCATTCCCCTGTCAGCCGGATTTTGATCTATGTGCCGTAGTATTTTATCATTGGCCAACTCGAAAGAAGCTCGCAGCAAGCTCTCTGCATTATTGAAATTTTCAGGAATTGCCCTTGAAAAAACTTCCTGTGCAGCATCGATAAAAAATTTACTGGCCAACTCTCCCGCAGCCGCTCCTCCCATCCCGTCGGCGAGGGCAGCAAATCCAAGTTCCGGATTTACCAGGAAAGCATCCTCATTATTAGAACGGATACGTCCAGCATCAGATACCCCGAAATACTTCACTCCGATCATGCATCCCTTTCCTGCTCAATGGTGTCTACACTGCCTGCACTATCCAATATGTAACGCCTATTCTATGTAACTTCAGGGCTAAAAAGACTGCCCGAGATGGAATGTGCACTTTCCGTGCCCGATATTGACAATGGAACTCCGGACGGTCCGAAATGATCAAGATTCATGAGAAAAACTGCTATGGACAGAAAGATTCTGTTGTGATAAAGGGAACCTGAACACGATGAATCGGATATGGTAGTTTATATTAAATGCGAATTGTTTCTGTTTGTAAACCATTCTCGCCTTTCCACCTACAAGACCCGATCAGATATCGCGATTTATGCGAAAGAGATAAATTGCCGATTGAATATCGTAAAAACATTAAATATCAGAGGTCCAATTTAGTTTAGCTTTTTCACCAATGTTCCACCAGAGCTTTTTTATTCAATACTGAGGATTCTTTGTGAGGGATCGATCTGTATGGGTATTGAGATAGAATTCCGAAGCCGTCGTACCAGGAAAGGGACTGCGGTTGACTTAACCTCGACGGCAGAACGATTTCTGGGGAGCGAAGGGGATATAATTTTTTCAGGAGAAGGTGTGCTCCCCCGGCACGCCAGGATATTCTCATTCGGCAGCGAACTAAGAATTGAACCTGTCGGTCAAGCGCCTATCTCGATTAACGGTAAGCCCGTCCATGGCCCAATGAGCCTTGCAGACGGTGACTGGCTGGCTCTCGGCTCGGCGCTGTTCCAGATCAAATTAGGAGGATCACAGGAAAAGTCCGAGCAGATTCAACCGATTCATACTCATACTTCCAGTCGCCTTATCCGGATTGGCCGCCTGCCGGAATGCGATCTCTCCATTCCCTCTCCGCTTGTCTCCCGCAACCATGCTGACCTGCATTGCGAAGACGGCAAGATTGTTCTACGGGATTTGAACAGCATCAACGGGACTTTCATTAACGGCAGACGGATATTCACACCAGTAGCTTTGAAGCCAGGGGACAAGGTCGAGATTGCCGCATTTGCTTTCACCTTTACAGGTGAAGCCCTGGAGCCAGTCGACTTATCCGGTTTGGTGCATATCGAGGCACATGGATTGACTATGGAGGTCCGAGACCGCTCGACAGGTCAGCCTAAAAGATTATTGGACGAGATCGATCTCGTTATAGAACCCGGAGAATTTATCGTAATCTTCGGTAGCAGCGGTTCTGGTAAATCCACGCTGTTAGATGCTCTGAACGGCCGCCGTCCTGCCTCTTCAGGTCAGGTGTTGTTCAACGGCAGTGATTTCTACTCCTCTTTCGACCTGTTTCGGGCTTCAATCGGTTACGTTCCGCAACAGGATATCGTCCACCGGAAAATCTGCGTACATAACGCCCTTAGCTATACCGCGCGGCTGCGGCTGCCACCCGACACGTCAGAAGATGAAATCAGTCTTCATATAGACCGTGTACTAAGACAGGTAGGACTTAGCGATAAGGCTTTGAGTCCCATAGATACTCCTTCGCCTTTGAGTGGTGGTCAGCTCAAACGCGTCAGCCTGGCCGTGGAGCTTATCGCCAACCCTAATATTCTCTTTCTGGATGAAGTCACGAGCGGTCTGGATGCGGGTACCGACAAGAAGATGATGCAGTTGTTCTCCGAACTGGCCGCAGATAAGAAAACAGTTATATGTGTCACGCATAGTTTGGAAAACGTCGATGCATGCAACTTGGTGCTTTTGCTTCACTGCGGTAAAGTGGTGTTCTTCGGTCCTCCCAGGGAAGCGGTACATCATTTCGAAGTTTCACGGCTCTCTGATGTTTACGAACTGATCGATACACACCCGGCTGAATTCTGGGCCGAAAAGTATATGAGGTCTCCCTATCATGACACTTATATAGAAAAGCGAAAATCCTTGCCTCAACCGGTCACAAAGGAACAACAGGCCACCCTGGCTGACCGGATTAAGTCAAAAGAATCCAAATCCAATTCGCCGCAATTGGCAACATTGATTCGAAGATATATTGATTTGCTTCTTGCCGACCGGCGCAATTTGGCCATTCTGCTCCTTCAGGCCCCGTTGATCGCCACTCTGATCGGATTGGTTTTCGATGTCTCCGGTCCCGCGCGAGTGGCCGCCGAGAGCAATATAGCTTTCATGCTTGTCTTATCGGCCATCTGGTGCGGGTGCCTAAATTCCACACGCGAGGTCGTCAAGGAGCTGCCGATTTTTCTACGCGAGCGGGCGATCAACCTGGGGCTTGGCCCATACCTTTTCAGCAAGCTCATCCCTCTTTCTGTGCTGTGCCTGATTCAGTGTTTTACGATGCTGCTGGTCGTAACGTTTCTGACATCGTGGTCCGGGAATTTTCCTGCCAGGCTTTTGACTCTATTCTTAGCAGGCATGGCCGCCACAACAATGGGACTGGCCATCAGCACCTTCGTTGATTCAAACGACAAAGCAGCGGCGTTGATTCCAATCATGCTCATCCCGCAGGTAATACTTGCCAACGTCATCGTTAAGCTGGGAACGGTGAGCAAAGCAATAGCCCAAGCTACAATGATCTCTTTTTCGGCGTTCGACGCCATGTTGGGCACTCAGACAAAGGAAATGACTGCTTTGATGCGGGCTGACAGGGCGTTTCCCATTGATTTGGGAATTACCGCCATTCTGTGCATCGCCTTTTTCCTGGCGGCCCTGGTCGGGTTGAAACTCAAAGACAGAAAGAATTGACGAGTATCATGAGTGATTCCAGACAATCAAGTGAACATTCCTGTCCCAGTTGTGGGGCTGTGACGATGGATGCCGTGTTAAGCCAGGCAGAGTACCGTTGCCCCGGGTGCAGCTTCGAGATGGCTCATGTGGATACAGCTCCCAACGGATCGATTCGAGGCGTATTCGGCTACCTGTTGTGTGCCGGCGAGAAAGTCCAGGACCGGTATCTGATTCAAAGGGTCCTGGGAAAAGGCGGATTTGGCGCCACCTATCTCATAGAAGATCTCAAGCTCAAGGGAAAGCGCCGGGCTCTCAAAGAAGTTCCGGAGCTGCTCTTTGACGAACACGAGGTAAATCTTCTGAGTCAACTGAACCATCCCGCTGTACCGGATATTATCGACAGATTTATCAGCGATGGTATGGTATATCTCGTGCTGGAGTTTGGCGGGCGCCACACACTGGCAAGCGAGTGCAAGCGCCTTGGGGGGCGGATTCCGCTGCCAAGGCTGATGCCGCTAATGGGCCAATTATGCGACGCGCTGGCGTATCTTCATTCACAAGACCCGCCCATTATTCACCGCGACCTCAAACCCGACAATGTACTTCTCGATGAGCACGAACGAATCATGTTGATAGATTTCGGGATTGCCAAAGAATCCAGTCTGGGCACAACTCGAATGATGGCCCGAGCCGCGTCCCATGGGTTCAGCCCCCCGGAGCAGGTGCTGGGGACAGGGACCGATGAGCGCTCCGACGTATATTCTTTTGGCGCGACCCTGTATTACCTTCTCACCGGGCGCACTCCCGCTGCCGCCCACGAGCGTGTTGCCGGCACGGAGATCGTGCCTCCCTCAAATCTTGTCCCCGGCCTTCCTGCCGAAGTGGATGACATGTTGCTCATCACGATGAGTCTCAATATCAATCAGAGGCCCGCCAAAATCACCGACCTGAAATATATGCTCGACGCTATGAATAGTCTCGCTATCCAGGATATGCCGCATACTTCCCCGACCATGAGGCTTGGCCCAACCACCGGCGGATTTGCTACTTCCCACCCTGGCACCTCAGGCACTGGATTGACGGGGATCAAAATTGCGACGGCAGAATCTGTCCCGGCAAAAACCGGTGGGGCAGCAGTTCAGAAAAAGCGGGACATGAAGCCAATTATTGCATTTGGCGCCGCATTGGCCGTTGCACTTGCAGTCGGAGCCTATTTTATTTTCGGTGGCAAAAAGACCGAATCGACGCAGCCTGCGCAAACTCCGCCTGCCACGCTTCAGCAGCCGGTTGCGTCTGCACCTCCGGTCGTTCCTTTACAACCTCAGGCACCAGCCGCAACTGTGCCAACGACCGCGACACTCACTGCACCCGCTCGGCCGCCGGCAGTACAGGTCACCAGCCCCACCCTTGCAGAGCCGCCAGCATCTCAGCAGGGGCCAAGCGCCGAGGAGCTTTTAAGGCAGCGCCGGTCCCAAATGAACGTCGCCCCGGACGAACCCGAAGATAAGAGTGAGGAGGGAATCGTCACCAGAAAATCGGAGCGAGTCGGTTCCCAAGCATTTTGGGATTTTGAGATCAAGGCATTGGACGGAACCAAATATGCTTTCTCCTGTAATGCGGCCGATCCTCCTCAATTTCAGTTGGATGGGAAAATAATTGACCAGTATGACGGATACGAAAAACTCAAGACCAAATACCAGAATGTTAAGGTGCATATAAAAGCGGACAAATATGATCATTTCGTCAACAAATGCAAAACCCAAAGCTGTGACGAAATCTGCCCCACTGTCATAAATATGCAGGCCGCCTCTTCCGTCATTTCACCGGCTTGGCCACAGCCTCCGCAAGAGCGTGCAACACAATTGGATGAGATGAAGTCGTTTATTTCCGATTACCTTAGAGCTAATGAAAAGAAAGAAATTGATAAGGTGCTCTCATTTTATGGCGATACCATCGATTATTATTCAAATGGGATAGTGCACAAGAGTTATATCAAGAAGGATAAAGAAATATATTTCAATTCTTGGCACAAGCTGTCATATACACTTGATGATGATTTAAGGATAATCAAGTCTGGCGATCACGAAACGATCACACTTACCTTTACCTTCCACTACTTTATTGAAACTTCCAAGAAGGATATAAGAGGAACGGCCAAAAACAAGTGGGATATTGAAAATGCCGATAGTAATCCAAGAATCATTTCAGAGAAACAGACTTTAAACGAGCGAAAGGAATCGCTGTTGCACAAATCTAATATTGACTAAAACATTTGATAGACCAAGATGGTAGGTGGAACTCAACAGGAAAAATTGATGAGTATTATGAGTGATTTCGGACAATCAAGTGAACATTCCTGTCCCAGTTGTGGGGCTGTGACGGCGGATGCTGTGTTAAGTCAGGCAGAGTACCGTTGCCCCGGGTGCAGCTTCGAGATGGCTCATGTGGATACAGCTCCCAACGGATCGATTCGAGGCGTATTCGGCTACCTGTTGTGCGCGGGAGAGAAAGTCCAGGACCGGTATCTGATTCAAAGGGTCCTGGGGAAAGGCGGATTTGGCGCCACCTATCTCATAGAAGATCTCAAGCTCAAGGGAAAGCGCCGGGCTCTCAAAGAAGTTCCGGAGCTGCTCTTTGACGAACACGAGGTCAATCTTCTGAGTCAACTGAACCATCCGACTGTACCGGATATTATCGACAGATTTATCAGCGATGGGATGGTATATCTGGTACTGGAGTTCGGCGGGCGCCACACATTGGCAAGCGAGTGCAAGCGCCTTGGGGGGCGAATTCCGCTGCCAAGGCTGATGCCGCTAATGGGCCAATTATGCGACGCGCTGGCGTATCTCCATTCACAAGACCCGCCCATTATTCACCGCGACCTCAAACCCGAAAATGTGCTTCTCGACGAGCATGAACGAATCATGTTGATAGATTTCGGGATTGCCAAAGAATCCAGTCAGGGCACAACTCGAATGCTGGCCCGGGCCGTGTCGCACGGGTTCAGCCCCCCCGAACAGGTGCTGGGGACGGGGACCGATGAGCGCTCCGACATATATTCTTTTGGCGCAACCTTGTATTACCTTCTCACCGGGCGGGCTCCCGCTGCCGCCCACGAGCGTGTTGCCGGCACGGAGATCGTGCCTCCCTCAAGTCTTATCCCCGGCCTTCCGGCCGAAGTGGATGACATGTTGCTCATCACGATGAGTCTCAATATCAATCAGAGGCCCGCCAAAATCACCGACCTGAAATATATGCTCGACGCTATGAAT
>Ga0326728_10006691_pt1 | contig 30724 bp, 25 predicted proteins | sample MB3enrmetagenome_FD_207602 | JGI IMG/M metagenome (GOLD analysis project Ga0326728, IMG submission 207602) | Lab enriched peat soil microbial communities from McLean, Ithaca, NY, United States - MB31MN | ecosystem: Environmental > Terrestrial > Soil > Wetlands > Peat | place: USA: New York...
TTCCCAACTGAAAGTTGAAAAGGTGGTGAAGGCGCCAAAAAAGCCCACGGTGATGGCAATGCGCCACTCGGGCGGGAAGGAAAGGTGGTCGAGACCGAACTGGCCGATGCCTCCTAAGAGAAAACAGCCCACCAGATTCACCACCAGGGTGCCTGTCGGAAATGTCGACTCCGTGCGGAACTGGATGAGTCCCTGTAAAGCGTAACGGGCCAGTGTTCCGGCCGATCCAAAGACAATCAGAAGAATGATCCGCAATTTTCCATCGCTTTCCGCACGCCCCCTGTGCGCAACAAAAAAACTCCTGGCGCTGGTGAGCAGCCAGGAGTCATCAGTCCCCTAAAAGGACGCTTGAAGGCGAACTCCATCGCCTTGGATAAATTCAGTATATCATGCCGAATGTGTCTGTGAACCGGCGCGCCGCGGAGGGGTGCTGTCCAAATTGAACGTACCGCCGCCATCTTGGCGTCCCAGCGCCAATGCCGGATGGAAGCCGGCGGTACGTCTGAAATGAGGAATCATACAGAAACAATCTTCGCCGGGGAGTGGCCAGCCGCCTCGAAACGTGATAAAGAAGTTCGAGCGGAACCGGCTCAGTCGATGGAGGTGAAATGATGATGCGACGAATAATACTCTGCCTGGGGTTCCTATTCCTGCCCGCCTTCGCGGCAGCACAACAAACCAAAGCGCCGGATATCTGGGCGCCGTACAAGTTCCTGGTCGGCAATTGGACGGCCGCGGCCAGCGGCGAGCCCGGCGCGGGAAAAGGTGGGTTCACCTTCCGGGTCGAGTTGCAGGGAAAAATCCTGGAGAGGAGGAGCCGCGTGGATTTTCCCGCCACGCCCCAGCGCCCAGCCTTCGCCCATGAAGACCTGTTGGTCGTTTATCGTGACGCCGGCGCCACCCCCAATCGGGCAATTTATTTCGACAGCGAGGGCTTCGTCATCCACTACACGGCCACCTTCAGCGAGAACGGAAAGGTCCTGACTTTTCTCAGCGACGGAGGTCCGCAGGCTCCCCACCAAAGGCTCACTTACGTCCAGAACACGGACGGTACCCTGAAGGTGAAGTTCGAGCTTGCTCCACCCGGAAAGCCGGAGTCCTTCACGACTCACGTCGAGGGCATCGCGCGCCGGGTGAGTTCGAAGGATTAGAGGTTGGACCTTGGAAATAGTGAATAGTAAATAGTGAATGGTGAAAAGCGGCTTCAATTCACCATTTACTATTCACCATTCACTATTTACTATTCACTATTTCCGACCGAGGGGTGATCGGGTGGGCCTGAAGACTTTACAATCCGCGCGGTTGATCGTGCTTTCCGTGGACGGCCTGCGGCCGGATATCTACCGCGCGCCGGAGCGCTGCCAACGCTTCCCCAATCTCGCGGCGCTTGATAAGGCGGGGGCAAGCGCGGAAGCGGTGGAGAGTATTTATCCCACCACTACGTATCCCGCGCATGCCACGATGGTGACGGGCGTTCCCCCGCGCGAGCACGGGATTTACAGCCACCTGGCTTCGCTCGACCCCACGGAAAAAGCGCGGCCGTGGTGCTGGTTCGCGGCGGCACTGCGGTCGCCCACGCTGTGGGATGTAGCGCGCGCCAGCCGACGCCGGACCGCCGCCCTCAGTTGGCCGGTGAGCGCCGGCGCCGCCATTGACCACAATATTCCGGAAATCTGGGACCCCGCCGTTGCCGACCCGCATCGAGATTTTGATACACCGGCGCGGCACTCGACCCCTGGGCTCTTCGCGGAAGTTGCCCAAGTGCTGGCGCCGATCATGGGCAAAGTTGATCCCGACCAATTGCGCGGGGAAGCGGCGCTCTACCTGTGGAATCACTTTCGGCCGGACCTGCTCATGGTCCACTTCGTTTGGTACGATTCGCAGGCGCACGCTTTCGGCCCGGCATCTCCGGAGGCCCTCACGGCGCTGGAGTCGGCCGACCAGGCGGTTGGCAAGATCCGCGACGCCATTTCCTCCGACCCCGCCACCACGCTGGTGGTGCTTTCCGATCATGGCTTTGTGCCGGTGGAAAAGGAGGCTGCACCCCTGGTGGTTTTCGCCGAGCATGGGCTCTTCGCGCGCGGCGCCGACGGCTCGGTGGCGCTGCGGCGGCTGGGTGCGGTGAGCGCCGGTGGTTCGCTTGCCGTTTATTGGCTGGAGGAACCTTCGGCTGATGACCGGCGGCGGTTAACGACGGCCCTGGATCGCCTGCGTGCCACGGGCGCGGTGCAGGAGATTGTCGATTGGCGGCAACTGGCAGCGCTCGAAGCCGACCCCGACGCCCTGCTCATGATCGAGGCCGCGCCCGGTTTCTGTTTCTCCGACCAGTTGGATGGGCCGGTGGTGAGCGATTCACCAAAGGATCGCGGCGCGCACGGATACCTTCCCACCCACCCAGGCATGGAAGCGATGTTCACCGCGGTGGGAATGGGAATCGCCCCTGGGAAAAAACTCGGGCGTATATCGCTGAAGCAGATCGCGCCGACCCTGGCGCAAGTGATGGGATTGCCCCCGGATATTCTGGCGCCGGGGGAGAAGCCGCTGGCACTTGGGTGACGGCAATCGCATGAACAAGGTCGAAAGTTAAAAGTTGAAAGTTGAAAGAAACTCGTAGCCACGGTCAGCGCTTTTCTGACCGTGGGTTCTTATGGCAGAGGTCGGGTTACAGCAAATTTACTCCGGACAGGACGACGTTAGCGGCGTGTTCCATCCAGATTGACGACCTGCCGTGGGAGCATGGGGCATGAGAAAAGCCCACCGTCAGAAGGACGCTGACCGTCGCTACCCGCTTTCGACTTTCAACTTTCGACTATTCTTCAGAAGTGCCTTACCAGCTCTGCAAACCGTTCCAGCACCAGCAGCCGCCCGGGCCCGCCGGCAATTTCTTCGTTCTCCAATCGCCAGGTTTGGGCGTGGGGGATGTAGACGGCATTCAAGCCTGCCGCCAGCGCGGGATTAATGTCGGAACGAGGAGCGTTGCCGATCATCCAGGTTCGCGCGGGGTCCAGGCCCAGCCTGGCGACCAGGCTGGAGTAGACGCTCAGGTTCTTCGCCCGGGCAATTTCAATGTGACGGAAGAAAATCGCCAGGCCGGAAGTCTTCAACTTCAGGCTCTGTTCCACGGGATGGCCCTTGGTGAAGAGGATCAGGTGGTGCCGCGGCGCGAGATAGTGGAGCGTCTCCGGCACGCCCTCCATAACCTGGCGCGGCTGGTGCAGCAGGCGGCTGCCGAATTCCACGGCGCGCGCCAAGTCGGCGGTATCGATGGGGACTTTTGCCAGGCGGCAATAGCACTCGCCGAGATTCTGCGCAAACGCCCGCGAGCCGAAGGGATGCAAGCCGCTGTTAGCCAGCTCAATCTCGTCCAGAGCGGCACGCACCTGCGCGCGCGAGAGCGTGGGGTGATTAAGAAAGGAGATGAATTCCTCGATCGCCTGCTCGAAATACGACGAGTCCTCCCACAGAGTGTCGTCAGCGTCGATGATGAGGTGCTGGGAAACCGCGGTCACGGCCCAACACTCTGGCATCGTTCGCGGGCGCGCGCAAGGGGGGAGAAGGCTAAATGTTAAAGGGTAAATGATAAAGGATAAAGCTGTAGCGGCGGTCTCCGACCGCCGCCGTCGATCGGAGATCGACGCTACGATCCCGGCGCACAGAGAGCACCGTTCCAGTGAAATGGCCAAGAGCTTATGTCGTTCTATATAGAGACTCTCAACTTCCACCTTTTACCCTTTAACCTTTACCCTTTAACCTTTACAGTAGGACCCTATGGCAGCGGAGCGTCCACCTCTGGCGCAAGCCGTCGAGAATTACCTCGCGTCTCGCCCGCGGTCTGTGCGCTGGTTGGAGTGGCTGGCGGGGCGGCGTTACCGGCTGGCGGCTTTCCCAGATCGCCCGCGGCCCGTAGTGGTGGTGGCACAGCGAGGCCGCAACCCGGCACGAGCCGAGCAGGTGGCGCACGCCATTGAACACGATTGGATGGAGACGCCCGCGCACTGCCGGGAAACGTACGAGGAAATCCTACAGCAGGCCCCGGGGCTGATCGTGGTCCAGTTGCGTCGCAAGAACGTGTGCGGATGCCTGGGCCACCGGCACGTGATTGTCAAAGAAGCGCCCTTCTCCGAGCCCCACGACGCTTTCGGCGATGCCGCCGTGGGCGAGATGGATATCGCTTTCGACCGCGTGGAAAGCTGGCTGGCGCTGCCGCTGCTCGATACCGCGCTCGATACGCAGTTCATCGCCGGAAGCCGCCGGAGAGAATTCCACGACCAACAGTTGCGCTTCCGCCTGCTCAGTATCCTGCTGCACGAAACTCACCACATGGTAGCGTCCCAAGCCCCCGAAGATGTCGTCCGCGAGCGCAGCCTGACGTTCTACCGCGACGCTCTGGCGAATTACGTCGAAATTGCCCGCGCCACGCTGTCATTCACCATCGATAGGTCGTTTTCCCGGCTTGGAAAAGAATAGGGAAGAGAGAGTGTCATGCCTGGTGGCCGAATGTATCCTCAGAGTTGGCGCGAGATGTCATTGGATATGAAGCTCTGCCTTGCGTCCGTCGGCTGCATGGTGGGAGTGTGGATAGCGGGTGACCTGCTGCCGATTCGGATTCAGCTATTGATTGCTCTCATGGTTGCAGCTCTCGCGGTCTCTCTTTCCGTGCGACGACGCCGCCAGATGGACTGGCGATGGCCGGGCACAAATGTGAAGGGTGTGCTGCGCGCGGTGGGGACGGCTGCGGCATTTGCCCTTATGTTTTTTGCGTGTCGTCCCTCATTTCCCTTCTTCGAGCGAGGCTGCCTGGGGTGGTATTTGGCGGGAGTCATGATAGCTCTTTTCAGTATTCTCGATTCGCTCCACGTCGTGCAGCCCTCCGAAGCGGATTTCCTCAAGTTCTGCGGCCCCCCGAAGCTTTCGTCGGGTGAGGGACCACAAGCGGCCCCGTCTGATGATGAACCTCTCTGGCAGCGTGCTGCCCGTGCAATTTTTGGAGTTCTTTTTGTTGCCGTATGGATTGAGTTTATGGCCTCCTTCTACTTCTTTGGTGTGTATTTCCGGAATGGCGCCCCCAAACCCACGCCAACCCAGACCGAGCAGCTTATCAATCACGGCTCGGCGGTTTACGTTACGCCCGTGCAGAAACACCTGCTGGATCGGCTTGACACTTGGTCGTTCACCTGCATACCCGCAATCATGGTTGCGGCGGCGATTCTGCACTTCATTGTAGGCGTCAAGCTTTTCGACAACACGCCCACTTTGTGGGAGATCCGCAATCGAAAGAACAAGCCGGCTTAACCTCAAGGCCCAATTGAACCGCGGGGAGCTCATCCTCAGACTCGCGCTCCCAAACGCGGAACCAGGCATCCGTCCTTGTTTGAGCGTACCGCCGCCATCCTGGCGGCTCCGGTGCCGGCTGGAAGCCGGCGTTACGACTCGAACTGGGACAGTACCGTTTTTCTTAGAGTAAATTGCATTGCGGCCCTGAGCACAGGTCTGTGCGGCGCTTGATTTCGGGCAATGTGTCCGTCGTGTACGATTTATCGGGCTTTATTACCATTCGGTAAATAAAATACTTGACATTTAAGAAAAGTAGGTATATCCTATGATGGAGGGTTCCTGCACCCCGGGACGCGGCACAGGGGTTTATTTCCTCACCGTAAGCGCCCCATCCCTTCGTACGGGATAAGGGACAGGGGGCGAAGTACTAAGGTGTCAGGTGCCTGACCCCACCCCATTGCGATCGCGATGCGCTGCTGCGAATGGAGGATTCCAGCCTGGGTCGGTTGGGGGCGCCTGACGACGATGTTTTTCATCATCAAACTCCCGCTTGGCGCCGCGCAAGTTGCCGACAGTCGCGCTTAAAACGATTATATTTATGAAAATACAGCGACTTAGCAGAGACTGAGGCGGAAATTGACGAAATCTGCGTCGAAAACGATTATATTTATGAAAATAAAGCTACTTAGCGTGGATTTGAGGTCGAAATTGACGAAAACTCGCATCTAAAACGATTATGCCTATCAAAATACAGCAACTTAGAGGAGATTTTGGAGAAACGCGATGCGGGAATCAAAAACCAAGCTATTGAAAATAGAGAGGTTAATCTTAAGCAATATTAGGACCGGAGGCGGTGATACAAAAAGATGTTAAAAATGAAGGATGATCTGATTATGTGTATGAAAACACAGGGAGCGTCACGAGAACATGTCCTGCGACGTACCCGGCCAATGCACGGAGATCGACCCGGCTGCGTGCATGAAAACATGGTGGAGCATGCCTAAGAGATGTTAAAAATAAAGATCGACCCGGCTATGTGTATGAAAACACATATAAAGACGACAAAATGTCTGGTATAAAACAAGGCTTTTACACGAAAATGCACCAATTGCATAGTAGTCGACAACAATCGAGCAGGCTTCTTGGCAGATCATGCAAGGATTACGCGATAAATCGTTCAATGACCCGATGACCTGATGGTCCAACCGCAAATCACAAATCGGCAATCGGCAATCGAAAATCACTCAATGTCCAAATGACCCGATGACCCAATCCCAAGGTTTGACTTATCGCAGTCGCTCGGCTACGCTGGATTTCAGGGCGAATCTCGTAAGCACGCAGGTATCGCGATCCATTCCGCGCCCCTCCGCAGGTTGAACGATGAACAGGGTTTATTTCGATAACAACGCCACCACTCCGCTCGCGCCGGAAGTATTTGAGGCGATGCGGCCCTACCTGCTGGAGGATTATGGCAATGCCTCGTCGATTCACTGGTTCGGGCAGCGCGCCAAAGCAGGAGTGGAGAAAGCACGCGAGCAAGTGGCGCGATTGCTCAACGCGCGCGCGAGCGAAATCGTCTTCACCAGCGGCGGCACGGAGTCTGACAATGCGGCGATTCTCGGCATCGTGGAAGCGGCGCGCGCCGAGCGAAAGCACGTGGTGACGACGGCCATTGAGCACCCGGCCGTCCTCTCCACCGCGAAGGCTTTGGAGAAGCGCGGTGTGAATGTGACTTACGTGCGTGTGGGCGCAAGCGGCGTGGTGGACCCGGCCGACGTGGCCGCTGCACTCCGCCCGGAGACCGTGCTGATCAGCGTGATGCACGCCAACAACGAACTGGGCACGATTCAGCCACTCGAGGAAATCGGCCGCATGGCTCGCGAGCGCGACATCTACTTTCACACTGACGCGGTGCAGTCCGTCGGCAAAATCCCCGTGGACGTGGAGAAACTCGGCGTGGATTTGCTGGCGCTTTCTGCGCACAAGCTGAACGGCCCCAAAGGCGTGGGAGCGCTCTACGTCCGCAAGGGAACGATTCTGCGAACCCTCCTGCACGGTGGTCATCACGAGCGCGACCGGCGCCCGGGCACGGAAAACGTGGCGGGGATCGTCGGCTTGGGGTCCGCGGCGGAAATTGCGCGCGCCCACCTGGCGGAAGAGCACGCCCGCGTGGCTGCCTTGCGTGACCGCCTGGAGGCCGGCATTCTTTCCGGCGTGCCGCGCGTCGTCGTGAACGGTGACCGCACGCACCGGGTGCCCACCACCACCAACCTGACGTTCGATTATATCGAGGGGGAGGGCTTGGTGATTGCCATGGACTTGCGCGGCATCGCCTGCTCAACGGGTTCGGCGTGCTCGTCCGGGTCGCTCGAACCCTCGCACGTGCTCTCGGCCATCGGGCTCAGGCCGGAGCAGGCGCGCGCCAGCATCCGCTTCAGCCTGGGCCGCTTCAATACGGATGAGGATGTGGACACGGCGCTCCGCACCCTGCCCGGCGTGGTGGAACAACTGCGCGCCGTGTCGCCGCACTACCGGAAAGAAGCTGTCAGCTCCCAGCCTTCAGCGGTCAGCAAGAGCTGAAAGCTGATAGCTGACCGCTGAAAGCTAAACTTATGTCCATTGCCATTGCCATGAGCGGCGGGGTCGATAGCTCGACGGCCGCTGCGCTGCTCGCGGAAAACAATTCGGCAAACACCTCCAGCTCCTCCCCGGAAGTGGTGGGGCTGACCATGCAGCTTTGGAACCAGCGCCGCCTGCCGCAATTGCTGGGCGAGGAGGCGGGCGAAGGGGGCCACGCCAGCGGGCGCTGCTGCTCGCTCGATGACGTCTACGATGCGCGCGCCGTGGCCAACTTCCTCAACATTCCCTACTACGTCATCAACCTGGAAAAGCAGTTTGAGGAAACCGTGGTGCGGCCCTTTGTGGAGGGCTACCTGGCCGGTGAGACCCCCATCCCGTGCAGCCATTGCAACACCGAGATCAAGTTCGCGCAGTTCCTCACCACGGCGCGGCAGATCGGCGCGGAGCGCATCGCCACCGGCCATTACGCGCGCATCCGCCGCGACCCGCAAACCGGCCGCTACCAACTCCTGCGGGGCGTCGATCGTTCCAAAGATCAAGCCTATTTCCTCGCGGGACTGACGCAGGAACAGTTGGCGCGCACGGAGTTTCCCCTGGGAGGGATGACCAAGCAGGAGGTGCGCGCCCTCGCTCGTGCCCGGCGCCTGCCCGTGGCGGAGAAGCCGGATAGTCAGGAGATTTGCTTTGTGCCCACGGGAAGCTATCGCCAGTTCATTGACGCTTACCTGGCGGAGCAGCAGCGCCAATCGGAATCGCCGGCGGGCGAGGTGGTTTCCACCGACGGGCGCGTGCTGGGCGAGCACCATGGCATTCAAAACTTTACCGTGGGCCAGCGCAAGGGATTGGGCATGGCTGTGGGCGCGCCGCTCTACGTGATTGCGCTCGACCCGGCCAAAAATCGCGTGGTGGTGGGAGAGGATCGCGACCTCTTCCGCAGCCGCTTCCGCGTGCGCGAGGTGAATTGGATCCGCCCGCTGGCGGCCGGCGACGCTGTGGAAGCGCACGTGAAGATTCGCCACAACCATCCCGGGGCCGCCGCACGGGTCGAAGCGGACGCGGACTCTGAAGCCTTCATCGAATTCGTCGAGCCGCAGCGCGCCATCACGCCGGGCCAGGCTGCGGTGTTTTATGACGGTGATGAGGTGGTAGGGGGAGGATGGATTTCGCAGATCCTCTGAAAGGTGCTAACCACTAAGCACTAACCACTGGCCACTGCCTTATTGCCGATGCACGCTTCCGAGAAGGGAATTGAAATCGTTCTCTGCCGCCGCCACGGTGTTGAGCGGACCCGCGAGCTTATAGAAGACCAGCCCCTCCGGTGCCTCGACGATAGCGCCCTGCATGCGGAAGTTGGGTTTCTTCACTTGCTCCTGCGACATCATTCCACCCGCTCCCAGATAGGTTCCTGATGCCGTGATGGTCGAGACCGTAAGTCCCGCGATAACCCGCTTTTCGATTTTTGCCGGTTGGGCCAGGGATTGGCCATCCGGCGAGGTGAATTGATGCGCCCAACGATCGAGGTTGGCTTCCACCGTCCCGCCTTGCCCCGCTCCAAAGAAGTAGACCGCGCATTCCGCGTCTTCCGGATCGCCGACAATGGCGTGGATGCGGTAGGTGGCAATGCGCATCTGGCGCGCGGGTTCAGCTTCCCAACCCGCGGGAACCGTCCAGGCAATCCCCGCGGCCTGGCTGGGCGAATTGGCCGCCTCGGCTGGGGAGCCCGGCGCGCTGGGCAGTACCGGCTGTTGTTGGGGAGCACGATTGTCCACGCCGGGCGCATTTGCCCCTTGCTTGCAAGCGCTGAGCGTCACCAACCCGGCCAGCAATGCAAGGATGCACATAAGGGAGATATGTCTGTTCTTGATAGACATTGTCTTAGGATCACCGCCAGACAAGCACTTTTCTGGGACCCGAGGGGTAACATACAGCGCCCGCGCCTCAGGGCGCTGCTGGGGGCGACGGAGAGGCGAAAACCTCGCGCCGGCTGCCTTCCCTGCCGCCCACGTGGCCGTCAGATGAAGAGTTGCTCGTCCTGGGTCGCTTCGCTCACGTTGGTCACGCGGCGCCGCGAAAACAGGAACTCCAGGCCGGAACGCACGCCCTTGACCACCGCCGAGACTTCTTGGATGGGACCGAGCACGCCCTTTTGGACCGTGTCCGCGGTGCTCTCGACTTTCTCCACCAATTCGGTAATCATCCGGTCCACGCGGATGATCTGTGACCGGCTCTTATCCAACAATTCCGCGGCCACCACATCGGCATTCGAGGTGCGGTTGCGAAGGATTGTGCTTATTTCCGCCAGGTTCGCCGTAATCGTGCGTAAGGGTTCGCGCGAGTTGTTGACAATCTCCAGGGCCGATTGTGTCAGCGGATCGAGGCGCTGCTTGACGTCGGACCGCACGCTTTCAATTTGCCCGGGAACTTTGCGAATGGCCAGCCAAATCCCCAGCATGGCCCCCGCCTGCATCAGAACGGCGATCGCGACCAGAATCAACGCAAAGGTCAGCCCAGTATTTTCCATGGTTCGCTCACAAGAGGCTCAGCCGCCTCAGGCGCCTTATTTCGCTTTGGTCTTTTCTTCCTGGTACGCTTGCTTGCCTGCTTCCAACGCGGCCGAAAGCAGTTCCTTCTGTTTGCTGACCAGATCCTTGCCTTTCTCCACCGCGTCTTCCGCCTGCTTGCGGAATTCCTCGGTCTTGGTCACGACGAAGTCCCTGCCCTCTTCCGCCTTGTGCACAATCATGTCCCGGGTTTCTTTTCCGGAACGCGGGGCAAAGAGCAGGGCGATAACTGCACCAATTCCCAAACCGGCCAGGAAAAACCCTACTTTGGATCCATCGTTTTCTTCGCTCATCACTATCCTCCCCAACACTAACGTGCAAAGGTTTCGCGCGCCGCTTGCTTGCCTGACTCCAGGACGTCGGCCAGCCGCGATTTTTGCTTGTTCACTAGGTCCTTACCTTGATCGACGAGATCTTCCGCCTGTTTGCGGATCTCGCGGCCCTTGGAGGCGACATAATCCTTGCCCTCATGTGCCTTCTCAGCAATTTGTTTCCTGGTTTCTTCCCCGGACTGGGGTGCAAAGAGCAGGGCAATTGCAGCCCCGATTCCCACCCCTGCCACAAAATACGTCACTTTGGTTACGACATTGCAATTCGCCATGTTAGACCTCCATTTCGGAGTCTCTAATCTAGCACCATGAAAAGCCTAGCACAAGACAATATTCTAATTTTTCTTACAATTATATATTAGACCGACCAGACGGCTTACATTTATTCACCTCCATTTGATGATAGGTACTCGAACACCCGTTTGGCTTGGGATTGCTTCACCACCTGGGCCAACTCCTCCAAGGAGACCTTACGCAGTTTGCTTAAGCTGCCAAACTGCCTCAGGAGTTTGCGGGAGGTCATCTCTCCCACGCCGGGGATCTGCAATAGCTCGGTCGTGACCTCGCGCTTGGTGCGCCGGGCGCGGTGGAAGGTAACGGCAAATCGATGCGCCTCATCCCGGATTTGCTGGATCAGGTGGAGCGCCGGGGAGTGGTGGTCGAGCACGACGGGCTCATTCTCGCGCCCCAGCACATAGAGAATCTCCTCCCGTTTGGCGATGCTGGCCAGCGCTTGGTTGATGATTCCCAACTCTTCCAGAGCGGCCGCTGCAGCATGAAGTTGGCCCACGCCACCGTCGATCAGCACCAGGTCCGGAAAGGCCTTCTTTTCCTCCTGCAACCGCCGGTAGCGTCGCCCCACCACTTCCTTCATGCTGGCGAAATCGTCGTTCTGGGGCACGCTTTTGATGATGAACTTCCGGTAGTCGGATTTCTTCATTTTCCCGGCTTCCCAGACGACCATGGACGCAACGATATCGGTTCCTTGAATGTGGGAAACGTCAAAAGCCTCGATGCGGTTCGGCGGCTTGGCAAGGTCCAGCGCTTCGCTGAGGTTATCCAACACTTCGCGCGCGTGAGGTTTAAGAATACGGAAGCGCCGCTCAAACGAGTGGCGGGCGTTACGCGCCACCAATTCCTGAAGGGCGCGCTTGGGCCCGGCCTGTGGGGTGAAAATATGGACGGGGCGCCCGCGCCTTTGCGAGAGCAACTCCTCCAGGGGTTCGCGATCATCGAAGTCGGCGGGCGCATGAATTTCGCCCGGCAAATATTGCTGGTCCAGATAGATTTGCTTGAGGAGTGAGGAAAAAAACTCGCGCGGGTTGAATTCTTCCAGATCCTCCCAGAAAAACTCGCGCCGATCCAGCACGCGCCCGCCGCGCAGGTGAAAAAGGTTGACGGCCACCAGCGGGCCTTCCTGGTGGAAACCCAGGATGTCGGCTTCCTCACCGGAGTTCGCCGCCATTTTCTGCCGCTCGCGAAGTTCCTCCACCGTCTGAATCTGGTCGCGATAGCGGGCCGCATCTTCGAACTCCAACAGGTTGGAAGCATCCGCCATGCGGCCGTGCAGGCTGCGCACCAGATCGCTCTCGCGGCCCTCCAGCAGCCATCGGGCGTCTCGCGCGGCCTCTGCGTAACGCTCCCGCGTGGTCAAGTTTTCCACGCACGGTCCCAGGCAGCGTTTGATGTAAAACTGCAAGCACGGCCGGGGATGGTAGCGTGTAAGGTCCACGTGGCACGATGGGACCTGAAAGTGCCGGTGGATGAAATCCACGATTCGATAGGCGAGGTTGGCGGGAAAGTACGGGCCGTAATAAATGGAGCCGTCTTTCTTGACGCGGCGCGTCACATATACGCGCGGGAAGCGTTCGTGAGCGGTGAACTTGATATACGGGTATGACTTGTCGTCGCGCAGCAGGATATTGTATCGCGGCTTGAACCGCTTGATCAGGTTGTTCTCAAGCGCCATCGCTTCGTGTTCGTTGTCCACGAGGATGGTCTCCAGGTCGTGCGCGGCTTCCAGCATAAGGTCGCGCTTCTCATCCGACGAGCGCGACTCCTGGAAATATGAGCGCACCCGCGCCCGCAGCGATTTAGCTTTCCCCACGTAAATGGGCTTGCCGCTCTCGTCCTTGAAGACGTAAACGCCCGGCTGTGCGGGCAGTGCTTCGGCTTTTTCGCTGAGGTTTGGGTTCACCGGCTCCTCAACCCTATTATCCCCGACCCTCCAAGGTTGTTAAAGGGGAGTCTGAAAGTGGGCGTGGCACACTTTCGTTCTTAGAGCGTTGGTCACAGAATTCACCTCATCTTATCGAAACGCGGGGTTCCCGGGCTCTTCAACCATCCTTGACCCCGGCGCATCTAAAGTTGAGGACGGTGCGTACGTTGACACGCTTTGCAACCTCGTGGAGAATTCACGTTATGCAGCGCTTGCTGAAGGTATTGTCGATAGGAGCTTTCGGGATTTCCTTGGTAGCGCCCGCTATCCGCGCGCAGGTTCCTGAGAAGGTTCCCTCCTACCCAATCGATCCTGATTGGACGTACACCAGCCCCGGCCCGGCGAAATGCGTCGAGGTCGGAAATCTCTATCTGCACCAGGGGAACTTGAAGGGAGCTCTCAGCCGGTTTCAGGAAGCGGTGACGGACAACCCGCATTACGCGCCCGCTTACCTGGGATTGGGCAAGGTGTACGAGCGCATGAAGGAAAAGCAGAAAGCGCTGGAGGCCTACGAGCGTTACCTCAACGAGCTTCCCTCCGCCAAAGCCGCCGCCGAAGCCAAGGACGCGCAGCGAGCCGTGGCGCGTTTGCAGAAGCAGGTGGGGCCGGGCAAACACGGGGCAGTGACGACTGACAAGTAACCGGGCGCCGCCACGCTTCCGACGCTATGCGCCCTTCGTCGGATCAGGCTCTTCCGGGGTTGCGGGGACCTCCGCGTCAGCGTATTCCTCCAGGATTCGCTCGGCGCGCCCCTTGTCCTCCTCGCGCACGAGCAATTGAATGTCCACCACCGGAAAGGGTTCTCCCGCAACATCACCGGAAAGCACGCAAGGAATCCCCTGCGACTCCAGGACGCCGCGGGCTACTTCCGCCTCCATCCCGGTGTCTCCCGTGAAAATGCGCACCGGGACCAGCTTTACGTCCTTTTCATGGGCGATTTCAGGCGTTGGAGGGGCTGCGGGCGGCGAACCGGGCAGCAAGAAAGCTCCACAGTCCTCGCACTGGGCAGTGCCTTCCACATATTCAATCAAACATTTAGCGCAATACGGCATGGTGAAACCTCAGCCCTACATCCATAGTATAAACCCTCCCTAGGCAGTTGGAATTGATTTCGCCCTTCAGGATTTGTGCGGGGGAGTGAATTCAAGCGCTATAATGCGGGGCGAATCTCACGGCGTCCAACTCTCCACCGGCGTTAAATGACGGTGGCCTAAAACTCGGTTGGCAAGGAGGCGTTTATGCGGTGGCTTCCCAATATTCTCGTGATTCTGGCGACGATCGGAATTCTGCTGGGGTTGGCAGTTCGCCTGATCAAAGGTGGATTCCTCGGGGATCCCGTTTTTTTCTGGCGAGGCTCCATGGCGCTGCTGGCAATTTCCATCGCCATCACGTTGATCCAGATTCGAAATAAGTGACACGACTCGGGGCTTGGGATTAGGAAATAGGGGTACAGGCCAAGGTGGGTCGGCTCCTTTATGGGGGGCGGGAAATGGGGAGATCGAAGGCTTCTTGCTTACAGATCTGGATTGTTGCTGTGAGCATTCTAGCTGCGGCAGTCCTATCAGCAGACCAGCAATCCAGTCCACAATCTTCCCAAGCCGCTGACGGACGCATACATGTCAGAACCCTTTGTCTGATTGAAAAGCCTGTTATTCTCTATCAGCCTTGGCCTAAGTATCCGCCGGAGGCGGTAAAGGCCGGGTTGCAGGGAACCGTCCGCTTGGAAGCCATCGTAGGCAAGGATGGATCAGTCAAGAAGTTGAAGGTGGTAAGTGGTGATCCGCTGCTCGCTAAGGCTGCGACTGATGCGGTTTCACACTGGCGTTACAAGCCAACGCTGCTCATCGGCACGCCTGTTGAAGTCGAGACTGAAATCGATGTGATCTTCAAACTGCCAAAGCGGACCAAGTGAAGGCCGGACATTGCCAAATCACTTCGCACCCCGCCTGAAGATCACCGCCGCGCCCCCGCCCGGCGCCAAGTGAATTGCGAGACTGTCTCCCGCCTTCGCCTGCTTCTTGCTGATGGCCACGCTCGTGGCGACCTTATCGGCATCCGCCCTATCGGCGAAAATCTGCGCTTCAAACTCGCCCGCACCCAGGAAGCTGAGGGGAATCTCCAAGTCACGCGCGTCCCCATTGGTCATGGCTCCCAGGAACCAATCGGCGCCGTGGCGGCGCGCGATGGTGACGTACTGTGAGGGCTCGCCGTTGACAACTTTGGTTTCATCCCAAACGGTGGGAACCTTATCTATGAATTCCATTTCCGGTTTGTGATCGTAAATTTCAGGATAATCGGAAACCATGGAAAGCTGACTGTCGAACACTACGTACATGGCCAACTGTTGCGCCCGGGTCGTCTGGCACATCGGGTCGAGGTTCCGGGGTTGGAATTGTTCGCGCGTGGCGTTATTAAAGCAGCCCGGCGTGTAGTCCATGGGGCCGGCGAGCATTCGGGTGAAGGGGATGGTGACGTTGTGTTCAGGCGTCGAGCGGGTGCTCCACTTGTTATATTCCAGGCCCATCACACCTTCCCGGGTAAGGAGATTGGGATAGGTGCGGCGCAGACCGGTGGGTTTGTACGCTCCGTGATAATCCAGAACCAGATGATGCGCGGCGGTCTTGCGGGCCAGACGCTCGTAGAAATTCACCATCTCCTGATCGTCGCGATTCATGAAGTCAACCTTAATGCCGGCAGCGCCCCACTTAGAGTAAAGGTCCAGCGCCGCATCCATCTGCTTATCAATCGCTCCCCAGTAAAGCCATAACAGCACTTTAACGTCTTTCTGCTTCCCGTAGGCGATGATCTCCGGAACGTTCACCTCGGGGACGAAGGTGAGGATATTTCCCACATCCGTGTAGTTCTTCGTCGGGTACCAACCTGCATCCACGAGCATGTATTCCAGATGATGCTCAGCGGCGAAGTCGATGTAATGCTCCATGGTGGCGGTGTTCATTCCCGGCTTGAAATCGACGTTCTGGGCGAAGTCTCCTGACCACCAGTCCCACGCTGCTTTGCCGGGGACGATCCAGGAGGTGTCGCCAATCGCCGAGGGCTTGCTCAGGTCCAGAATGAGATAGTTGGTTTCGATCAGGCCGCCGGGACGATTGTTGATCAGGAGCACGCGCCAGGGCGTTGCCTTGGGTGTGGAACCGATGACCACCTGGTCCCAGCGTTCGGGGCCCGGGGAGAGTTTGCTCATCAGGGCATTTGCAAACCCCGGAACGCCGCCCACGTACATGCCCGCATAGTCCGTCAAGTCGGCTTCCAGCAACGCCACCCAAGGGCCGCCGGGAATTTCCACGAGCAGCGGCAGATTGATGATGGAAGCAGGCTTGATCATGTTGAGGTTGGTCCGGAGGTATTCGCCTTCGTTGTCGGTGTTGAAGCGGCCCTTGTTCAACGCAAATGCCGATGCGTCGCGAGCGAAAAAGAACCCGGTGTTCTCCGCCATAAGCGTGAACTTTTCCAGAGCAGCCTGTTTCGGCAGGAAGTAGCGGAAGGCCGCGCCTTCATTGTAGGCGCGGAAAATCACGTCCACTTGGCGGCCAGGGGTGGACTTTTCCCGTAGTGATACCCGGAGCTGATGGTAGTGTTCGGGGACGTTTCGCAGCGTGCCGAACGGGTTCGTCCAGGTCTCGTCGCGGGAGTGGCGGTCCGTGCCGGTAATCTCAAAGTCATGATCCAGCGCGGGGGCGCCTTCGAAGTCCAGCCCGAGGGGAGAGTCGGTCAACACCGGCGTGCCGCCGTAACTAACGCGGTAGTAGGCGCGCACGCCGGGGAGGTAGGGCTGAGGATTGGATTTGAGGGCGAAGGAAATTACCACTCTGCCATCGGGTGAGGCGACGGTAAGTTCATCTGCGGCACGGGCGGAGCGAGCCGGGACCAAGTTGAAAAGTAAAGCGGCAGTCGCGAGGGTGAGGGAAGCGAATCTACGTGCCATTAGATCTTCCTCCTTGAGGCGCCTGCCGGAACCGGAGGTCAGGCGCACAAGTGTTTGATTTGCCGGCAAGCTATTTCGTATTTGGGGAACTTTTTCTCGGCCTCGCGGAATTCCCGCGAGTGCACCACTCTCCGCTGGCCACGCCGTTCGACTGGAAACCGGATGTGCAGCATTTCGTGGTAGACGACGTATTCCACCAGATAGCGGGGAACCTCCGGGGAATCGAGTTTGCGGCTGACGATAATCGTCCCGTGGCCGGAATCGTAATGGCCCAGAAGGCGTCGAGAATTCTTGTGGCTCCAGCCAAGGCGGGACGGAGGGATTTGGCCATGGAAGAAGCGGTGATTCAAACCGTGGAAAATCTCTTCCAGGTCGTGGTGGCGGCCGCGTGCCGGCAACAGGCGCTTGGAACCACGTTCGCGGCGCGCCAAGTCAATACGGGAGCGAATCGCCGGTCGGAAAGTGTAGGCAAGATAGCACTCCCGGGCTTCGCGCGAGGGGCGCCGATGGAAGATTCGCGCCAAAAGGATTTCCGCCAAGGCTTCGAGAACCAGGGGCGAAGCTTCCGCCAGCACGTCCGACACTCGAGCTTTTACCGCGCCGTTGCGCACGGTGATGGTGCTGCGCAACCCCGCAAAGGGATGGAACCGCGCGCCCACACTGACCACCGGTGATTTGATCCGCAGGCGGGAAAAAACCCGCTGGAACACTTCGGTGAGGTCGGGCGGAGGCATAAGTGGCAGAACGAGCTGTTCGGCTTGTTTCATAGAGGCAGTTGCGGGTGGTTAGTGGATTGTGGCTAGCCACTAACCACTCGCCACTAACCACCGCCCTTCAGTCCTCGTCCTTGTCGGTGGGGGGGCCCTTCTCATGTTCTTTCTTCCGCAACCGCTCTTCCAGCGCCGTGCGCTTTTTTTCCTGCTTTTCGCGGTCTTTAACGGTCTGGGCGTCGGCCTTTTCTTCGCGCTTCAGTTCGCCGAACAGCTTGGACTGCTCGGAGAGCGCCTTGGTGGCGCCGTCCAGCGCGTCGGTGAAATCGTCAATGGCGTCACCCAGCGACTTGCTATAACCGGCGGCGTAGGGATCCGAAGACTGTTCAATATGCCGTAATTGATCGAGTTGGTGGGGACCCATTTCCAGAAATTTCTTCAGACCGGCGCGCATGTCGTCGCGACGATTGTAGTGGTCCTCGATCCAGTCCTTCAGGGCATCGGTGATGTGAATATACTGGTCGAGTTGCGTATTGAGATAAGCGGGAATATCGTAATCCGGGTCCGGCCGCCGGTTACGAAAGTCATCAAACCGCGTCAGGCGGACTTGCGCAAACGACAGATACTTTTCGATGCGGTCGGAAGGCGCCTGTGCTTCGCGCAACTCGTCCACTTCGTCGTCGCTAAGGTAATCGTCTTTTTGCGACCCTGCCGCAACGCCCAGCGAGACGGCGAGCAAGAGGGCCGATATCATCAAGGTGCGCATACGGTCATCACCGCACTCCCGGGGGGTTCCCCGGGCTTGTCGTCTGCGGAGGGGGCGAACCCTTGAGGGTCCGTGGGTTGCCTCCTGGGAATAGCGCGTGGAGAACCTCATCTCGCATCTGGTCCAATTGCTGTGCCGCATCCTCCAACGGGGCACGGTCGAAGTAACTTACCGTCCGCGCCAAATCTTGCAGCGCCCGCCCATTTTCGCGGAGCGAAATATCCAGCTCTCTGAAACCCTCGGGTTGTTTTGACGCCTTGCGCCCGGATTCCTGGAGAAACTTCCAGGACGTTTTCAGGGTGTCGACAAACGTGCCCAAGAGCTTTATCCCCGCCTCGATATGACCCTGCGAATAGGCATCATGGACTTGTGTGAATTTCAGATTGGCGAGCTTGATTTCGTCTTTCGCCTTCTTGACGGGATTCTGTTCGCTCTGGATCCTTTGCAGCAGTTGCTCTTCGGTCTCGCGTCCGAGGGCGCACAACGCGGTTGATAAGATCACCAGCATTGCCAAGCAGACCGATAAGCCTGTCCAGCGTTCCCCTGCCATACTCTCAGATTATAGCTATTTTGAAAGCTCCCGGCGCAGAAGCTTCGCCCGTTGGGTGGCCTGCCATTCCTGATCCGGGGCCTGGCCTTTGGAGATTTGCAGGAAGTGCTCATAATTAGCCAACGCCTCTTTGCGCGCCCGGAGATGGTCGTAACAGGTGGCCAGGACGAAAAACACGTAGGGGGCGGCATCCGGCGCTTTCGCCAACAATTCCAGAATCGGGATGGCCTCCGAATATCGCTTTTGAAGGTCCAGGCTGGAAGCCAGCCCAATGGCGGCGTCGCGATTGTGCGAGTCGATCTTAAGGGCAGTGCGGAACTCCCCTTCGGCCTCCGGAAATTTCTGCTCCTTCAAAAGGATCTCGCCAAAAGCGCGATGGAGATCCGCGACGCCCGGCTGTGCGCTCACCGCCAGGCGATAGTACTTGTCCGCTTCGGGCAGCTTTTTCAGGCGGGCGTTGACATCACCCAACGCCGCCGTTAGGCCGGGGAGATCCGGTTTGGCACGGTATACGCCTTCCAAGGTGTCGCGGGCTTTCTCATCTTGCTTTTGCTGCAAGTAAACCCGTGCCAGGTGAAATTGGGTCTCCACGTCATCCGGCCGCGACGCCAGGTATTTTTCGAAATGTCCGACCGCCGACGCGGTGTCGTTCAGCCCCTCAGCGGCCAGGGCGGCTCCCAGTTCCGCTTGGACCAGTTTTGGATCCAACGTCAGGGCTTGTTGAAAGGCCGCGAGCGCCTCCGCCGGGTGTTTCTGCTGAAGTTCGAGCATGCCGAGTTCGAATTGGGCTGTGCTCATGCGCGGGTCGAGGCGGGTAACCTCCTGAAACTCTTTCCGGGAGGCCTCCGGCTGCCCGGTTTGGGCGAGGGCTCGCGCGTAATACAGGTGGGCGCGGGCATGATCCGGTTTCAGGGTCACTGCCTTCTGCAAATGTTCCGACGCCGCCTGCGGTTGATTCTGTTCCATCAGCAAAATTCCCAGGTTCAGGCGGGCGGGAAAAAGGTCGGGTGCAAGCTCCAGGGTCTTCTGGTAGGCCTTGATTGCTTCCTCCGGTTCGTGCAGACCTGTGTAAGCATATCCCAGGTTGAACCAAGCCTCCGGCATGGCGGGTTGTTGCGCGACGACGGCCTGGAGCGCCTTCGCCGCTTGGGCAAAGTCCTTCCGCGTCAGCGCATCCTCTGCCGTATGCAGTAACGCGGAAAGCTCCGCAGAGTTGGCCGAGGCAGGGGCCTGCGCGGAGGCGGGTTCGTTGCCCATCTTCTTCAGCAACTGGATGAGCCTCTCGGTGGCTCCCGCTTTGCGCAAGTCGCGTTCGAGTGCGGGAGTCACCTTGAAATCGACGCCATCCTTACGTGCGAAAGCCTCGATTTGCTGGGAGGGAACGCCCGCCTGAAGCATGTTGAAAGTTTGTTCCTGGGACAATGGGGCACTTTTTTCATCACTCAGCGCGGGGGCCGGAAGCAGTAAACAGTGAATTGCGAATAGTAAATTGTAAATTACCAGCGTTATAGCTGGGACAGCAGAACCGCGTCTTGTTTCACAATTCACCATTTACTGCTCACTGTTTTTCTTTGCCACTCCGCGCGGCAGCTTGGCATGGGGAAGATATTTCGCCAGAAACTTTCCCGTCAACGAGAGGCTGTTTTTCAGCAGGCTTTCGGGCGGCCCCGCCGCCACAACATATCCCCCGGAATCGCCGCCATCCGGGCCGAGATCTATGATCCAGTCAGCGGTCTTCAGAACATCCATATTGTGTTCGATGATGAGAACGGTGGCGCCGGTTTCAATCAGGCGGCGAAAAGCGGTCAGCAATTTGCTGATGTCGTCAAAGTGGAGGCCGGTGGTGGGCTCGTCGAAAATAAAGAGGCTGTTTTCGCCGGCACGATGCGCCAGGTGGGCGGCCAGACGCACGCGCTGGGCCTCGCCTCCGGAAAGCGTGGTGGCCGATTGTCCCAATCGCAGATATCCCAACCCAACTTCCTCCAGCACGCGGATCTTGCCGGTCAACTTGGGGACATTGGAAAAGAAGGTGAGGGCTTCTCTCACCGTCATCTGCAAAACGTCGTAGATATTCTTCCCTTTAAGGTGGATCTCCAAAATGCCCGGCTTAAAGCGGCGGCCGCGGCACTCCTCGCAAAGCAGTTCCACGTCCGCGAGAAATTGCATTTCCATGGTCACCGTGCCGTCGCCCTGGCAGGTTTCGCAGCGTCCACCGGGAATGTTGAAGGAGAAATATCCCGGCGTGTACCCGCGCTTGCGCGCTTCCGGCGTGGCGGCAAAGACCTCGCGAATGGCGTCAAAAGCCTTGATATAGGTAACGGGATTGGAGCGTGGTGTGCGGCCCAGGGGCGATTGATCCACCAGCACAATTTCCGCGAGTTGCTGGTCGCCCTCAATGCGTTCGCACTCGGCGCGCGGCGCCGGCAGGCCACGGCGCGAGATGAGCGCGTTGTAGAGCACATCGTGAACCAGCGTGGATTTTCCCGATCCGGAGACGCCGCTGACGCACACCATGAGCCCGAGCGGAATTTCCACGTCAATGGACTTCAAATTGTGCTGTCGAGCGCCGCGAATCCGCAGCCACGCCTCGCCGGGCTTGCGCCGCTCTTCGGGAACGGGAATTTGCAATTCGCCCGAAAGATACCGCCCGGTCAGCGAATGCGGGTCAGCAAGCATTCCTTCCATATCCCCCGCATAAATGATGCGGCCGCCGTGCTCGCCGGCGCCGGGGCCGAGGTCCAGCAGTTTGTCAGCTTCCCTCATCATCTCGGGATCGTGCTCCACCACCAGCACCGTGTTCCCCAGGTCGCGCAGGGTTTTCATAATTTCGATCAGGCGGCCGGTGTCGCGAGGGTGCAGGCCGATGGAAGGCTCATCCAGAACATAAAGCGCCCCCACCAGGTTGGAGCCCAGCGCCGTGGCTAACTGAATGCGCTGCGATTCGCCCCCGGACAGCGTGGAAGCGAGCCGGTCCAAGGTCAGGTATTCCAACCCCACACGGTAGAGGTATTTCAAGCGGGAACGGATTTCATCCAGAATCTTATCGGCAATCGTCTGCTGCTCAGGCGACAGGCGCAGCTCATTGAAAAAGTGGTAGGCGTCCTGGATGGACAGGCGACAGACGTCGGTGATGTTCTTACCCTGGATGCGGACGTTCAACGCCTCGCGGCGCAGGCGCCCACCCTGGCATTCCGGGCACAGGGTGTAACCGCGATAACGGCTGAGGAACACGCGCACGTGGAGCTTGTACTTCTTCCGCTCCAGGTAATCAAAGAATCCGCGGATGCCGCCGAAATCGTCGTCGCCCTCCACCAGCCAGCGGCGCTGGTCGGATTCGAGCTTGTAATAGGGAACGTCGAGGGGAACTCCCCGCACTCGCGCGGCGCGGCGCATTTCATTCTGGGGCATACGGTAGCGCGGCTTGGTCCAGGGTTCCACCGCGCCATCGCCCAGAGTCTTGTTCTTGTCGGGAATCACCAGGTCGAGATCGAAATCAATCGTATTGCCGAATCCCTGGCACCGTGGGCAGGCCCCGTAAGGATTGTTGAACGAGAACAGACTCGGCTCGGGGTCCTGATAAAGGATTTTGCAGGCCTTGCACTCAAAGCGCTCATTGAAAACCCATCGCTCGGGCGGTGTGGCGGGATCAAGCGAAACGAATTCCAGGATCGCTTCCCCGGACGCGCGATAGCAAAGTTCCACCGAATCGATGACCCGCTGGCGAATGTCCGCCGCCACGGCGAGGCGGTCCACCAGAACGTAAACCGGCTGCGCGAAGTCCACGTCGAGCAGGGACTCCGGCGTGGAGAACTCAAAAATGCGACCCTGCTGGTATAGGCGGTTGTAACCCCTTTGGCGGAGGGCGAAGAGCTTGGGTTTCAAATCGTCGCTGGGCGGTGTGGGCCCTGCCGCGGATGGCGGGAGGCTGGCACCCTCGCCGGCGGCCGGCCGTTTGCGCTTTGCGGAACCACTTCGATTAGCCGGTACGGCGGCTGACGGTTTTGCGCCCTTGCGGTCATCGCTTTCGGAAGTCTTGGGCTCCGCCGAGACCTCCGGGTTCACCTGAAACAGCACGTAGAAGCGGCGGCCGGGTTCGCCCGCCAGAACCCTTTCCGCTATGGCGTCCACATGGTCTCTCTGCACGATCTGGCCGCAGCGGTAACACATGGTGACGCCGATGCGCGCAAACAGCAGGCGCAAGTAATCATAGATTTCGGTTGCCGTCGCCACCGTCGAGCGCGGATTGCGTGTGGTGTTCTTCTGGCGAATGGCAACCGGCGGCGCGATGCCGGAAATCTCGTCGACGTCCGGCTTTTCCATGCGCTCCAGAAATTGCCGCGCGTAAGCGGAGAGCGATTCCACATAGCGGCGCTGGCCTTCGGCATAAAGCGTGTCAAACGCCAAACTGGACTTCCCCGAGCCCGAAAGCCCCGTGACCACGGTAATCTTGTTATGGGGAATCGTGCAGTCGATATTCTTCAGGTTGTGGACGCGCGCCCCGCGGACAACGATCTCCTCTGCTCGCAAGCTTGTCCGGGCAGCGCCGGGCGCTTGGGCCCCCGCCGGGACATTTGCCGACCCAGCGCGGCCGCCCGCGGATTCTGCCGCTACGGGCAGGGCCGCACGGCGTTCGGCCACGGCTGGAGTATCAACCAGCGCGTCCGGGCTAATGGAATGATTCTCGCCTGTACTCAAGGGTCTCCTGCTCTTCGGCCGGGAAGCGCCGACCCGCGGGGTTTGGGTCCGCAGACGAACGGACACGGTGAGTCCCAGGCCACCAAGCCTAAACAACCAATTATATGTCGCAGGGAATCGGCGTGCAAAGTGGAAGACTTGCGGCCGTGGCAACGTCTACCCTCGCGGGACTCGACGAGCGCCGCATCCTTTCAAACAAAAAGGCGGCGAACCTCCCCTGCCCATAAGATACCGTGAGGGGTAGCCCGCCGCTTTAACTTGACCATCAATAGTTATTAATAGGTTGTAAAGCCGCTGCTGGACCGGGGGTACCGGACCACCAGCGGCTCTACGAGGCCAAGATTCTTACTGGACTGGTGGTTCTGGTGGTTTAGGAGTCGACCCAGCAGGAGCACCGCCCGGGTGGCCCTGAGGCCGTCCCGGTCCGCCGCCACGCCGCTCCATCATGCCTCCGCGTCCCATGCCGCCGGCGCCGCGATTCTCCATAAAGGTCTTGATCTTCTTGACCTGCTCAGGGGTGAGCACGCTCCGCGCGGAGAGCATCGTTTCGGCGCGCTGCTTTGCCATCTTTCCTCGCAGGGCGTTCACCTCATCAAGTTTCGCCATGATGGCGTCGTGATCGGGATTATCCGCCCGCATCAATTCACGAAGTTCGATGTGCCGCAATTCCATATCCGCGCGAGTCTGCACGGCAGACTTCTCCGCGTCCACGCCGATCTTGTGCAACTTTCCAACCTGCTCGTCCGTGAGACCAAGATATTGGCGCACGCGGGGATTTTCCGCCATGCGCAGAAGGCCTCCGCCGCCACCAAATCCGCGCCCGCCGCCGCGTTGCATGCCCATCCTGCGCTGTCCAGGCCCGCCCGCCCAGCCTTGCCTGCGGGATTGGCCCGGTCCGCCTCCCGCAAATCTCTGCGGGCCGTTGCCCCATTGGTGCTGTCCACCGCCACCCATTTGATGCTCGCCTGGTCCAGGAGTGGCCCCTTGTGGGGCGGGATCCTGAGCCCAAATAACAATCACTGCCCCCAGCAAAACCATAAGACTTAATGTTCCAATCGCAATTTTCCTTCGCATACGCAGATTACCTCCCATCACCTTTTTGGACGGAGTATACACCCAAATCGTTACCACGTATCCCGGCCCGATGCATATTTAACAAGAGTTAACAAGTCATCACGCGCGCTTAACAAAGTTAACAACTCGCCGTCTCTCCACAGTTGCTAACACGCTGGGGGAATCAAAGTTTCGCAGACTCTTTGTCAGCGTTTAGGGTGTGGACGTTATCCACGTCTGCGGCCTGCGCCATTCCATGCCCGGCACACAATCTCCGGCAGGGAAATTCCCTTTGGAGCCCCAATTCTCCAGCGCACCAAACGATTACTTGGGGTCGTGCATAGCCTCGTCGATGAGCTTGTCAATATCGGCGGAGGGCGGGGCGCCGACAAGGACTCGCCCGTTGATATAGTTCGTGGGCGTTTGATTGACACCCAGAGCCTCCCCTTCCCGCATATTCGCTTCCACACGCGTAAGGGAGCCCTGGGAGTCAATGCAGGCAGCCAGCTTCATGTTATCGACCCCGGCCTCCGCGCCGTAGTGCAGCAGCATGTCACGGGCATGGTCGGCGCTTATGCTCTCCTGGCCCTTGTAGACCGCCGAGCGAAAAGCCACGTACTTGGAGGGATCGATCTGATAAGTGCATTGGGCCGCGATGGCACCGGTGAGGGCCCAATCATGAATGGTGACCAGCGGGAACTCCTTGAACACCACGCGCAGTTTATCGCCATACTTGGGGAGGATTTCCGTCTCCAATTCCTCGTGGAAGCGCGCGCAAACCGGGCACTCGAGGTCGGAGTACTCAACCAGCGTCACCGGGGCGTTGGCGGGGCCTTGGGTGGCCTGATCGGGGAGTGAGATCAGCCGGACAATGACCGGGCGGGAGTCGCCGCCCAGATTGAAGATGCTGCCTTCCACCAGATAGCGCATGTCCCTGGAAATGAACAGGGGTTGTGAACGCTTTTCCTTGCCGTCGTCCACCGTGACCGTGGTCTCCAGGAAATCGGGGTAGGCGCTCTCGCGCAGATCGGTCATGGTGATCTTGACCGAGTCGGGAATGGTGAAGCGCTCGCGGACGTAGCGAATGATCTTCTCGTGCGTCATCGGTTGGTTCGGGGCTTGGGCGAGAAGGGCGGGCAGGGCCGCCAGAACCGTTGCCAGCAAACTCAGAAGCGCGATGCATCGAAGGGGAAGTCGGCTCATCGAAACCGTGAACTCCTTTCGCATGGAACTCGGGGCGAAGCAAGAATGGTGGAAAGGGTGATTCTAGCTTATTTCCCCGCCATCCGCTTTTCGATTTCCTCCACCGCGCGCGGCAGCCGGCGGGTGAGCAGTTCATTGCCGTCCGGCGTGATGAGGATGTCGTCTTCGATGCGGACGCCGATTTTCTCATCGGGAATGTAAATGCCCGGCTCCATGGTGATCACCATGCCCGGTTCGAGTGCCCGGTCATATTCGAGGGGATCATGAACGTTCAGCCCGATGGGATGGCTCAGCCCATGGATGAAGTACTGGCCGAGCGGCTGGCCGTGCAAATCCTTGCCGTGCGTGTTGATGTAGTCGTAGGCAATCTCGTTCAGACCTTTGGGGCCATGGCGGCCCACGAATGCGCCGGGCTTGGCGGCCGCCATGGCGGCGTTCTGCGCTCCCAGGACGATTTCGTAAATCTCGCGTTGTCGCGGCGTGAAGTGGCCGTTCACGGGCAGGGTACGGGTGATGTCGCTGGCGTATCCGCCATAGGAGCCGGCCACATCCATCACCACCACATCGCCGTCCTGCATCTGGTTCCAGTCCTGATCGTAGTGGAGGACCGTGGAGAAGAATCCCGACCCGACGATGGGCGGATAGGCGGGCCACTCGCAGCCCCGGCGCTCGAACTCATACTTCATCAGAGCGGCAATCTCGTACTCCCACACGCCCGGCTTCACCGCTTTCATGGCGGCCAGGTGAGCTTCCACCGAGGCGTCCACGGCCTTGCGAATCAGGGCGATTTCTCCCGCACTTTTCACCGCGCGCAGGTGCCCGATGGCGTGGCGCATGTCCACGAGCGATGCCTGGGGCGCGAGGTCGCGAAGCTTCTTCGCCATCTCCGCCTGGAAGCATTCCTCTCCGCTCTCAGGTTGTGGCGTCATCTCGGTGTAGATTTTGGAATAACCCTTGAGCGCTTCCTGCAGGTCGGCGGCGAAATGCGCGACGTCGTGAACCGTGGGAAATCCCGTGCGCGCCGGAGCGTCAGCGTCCTCAGGCGCCAGCTTCGGTCCTGTCCATTTCTCTTCGCTGTGGTTGTGCGCCGGAATGTAGAGGATCTCCTCTCCCAGTTCCGCCGCCGTGCCCGCCGCGTGAGCCTTCGGCGCCAGCAGCATGATGGCGTCGGGCTCATTCCAGCCGGTGAGGTAGTAGAACTCCTCATTCTGCCGGAAAGACGTAACGCTGGCTGCCACATCCGCCTCGCCATATCCGTAGAGCACGATCACGCCATCGCCGCCCGTGTCGCGAATCAGGCGCGCCCGCCGCTCGTGGAATGCGGAGAGCGGCTCGCGCTCCCAGGCGCCCGCCGCCAGCGCCGTCCCCAGGATGGCCGCCACTGTAAGCGCGAGAATTGCCCAGCGTTCGAACCCTCGTTGCATCAGAACCCCCTTCCGAAGTGTGCGTACAGCATAGCGCCTTGGTCAAGTGTTGCGTGCGGATGGTGATGCGGGCGGTGGCGCCGCGGCACGGGAACCCCTGTGGACCCCGCGTTGGGTGGCAGCTTCATTAGGCTAGATAGATTGTCCATAAGGCGAGGCGAACCTTACGTGGCATGCTCCACCGCGCGCGGCCGCACCAGCGCCGGCAGCGCGTTGGCCAGCCGCCGCAGCGGGGTTTGGAACAGCGACATGGTCCCCATGTAGGAGTAGCCCATGAAGAAGAGCAGCAGGAAGGGGGTGGTCAGATAATTCTCCATGCTGAAGGAATAGACCGTGGTGAAGAGGAAGTAGCCGGCCAGGCAGAGTTCGATGATGGGGATCCAGCCGGCGCGCCGGCGCACGTACTTCTTTCCTTCATAACCCTCTTCGCCCGCTTCCAGGCGGTATTTCGGCGTGCGCACGAATTCCGTCTCCTTGCCGACAATCGCCTCCAGCACCGCCTTGGTATTGCTGACCGCCAGGCCGATGCCGGTGGCCATCAGGAACGGAACGTATTTGATGCGGCCGCGCCATTCCTTGGGGTAGAGCTCGCGCTGCGCCACCATGTAGAAGCTGGAAACCGAGCACGTGGAGGCGAGGAAGAGCGGCAGGTCAAGGTACAGCATCTGGAACCAGCCCTGGTAGAATCGCACAATCATGGCCGGCAGCAGAATCACCGAAAACACCACCATGAGCGGGTAGGCGATGTTGGCCGTCAGGTGGAGCGTCGCTTCCACCTTGATTTTCAGCGGCTCCCGGCTGCGCCACACCCGGGGCAGAATCTTCTTCGCCACCTGGATCAGCCCTTTGGCCCAGCGCGCCTGTTGCGTCTTGAAGGAATTCATTTCGACGGGCAGTTCCGACGGGCAGACGATATTGGGGGCGTAAACAAATTTCCAACCCTTAAGCTGCGCGCGGTAGCTTAAATCCGTGTCTTCGGTCAGGGTATCGTGCTGCCATCCGCCCGCTTCATCGATGGCCACGCGGCGCCACATGCCGGCCGTGCCGTTGAAATTGAAAAAGCGGCCGGAAAAATTCCGCCCGCCGTGCTCGATCACAAAGTGGCCGTCCAGCAGGATGGCTTCGATTTCGGACAGGTTCGAGTAATGGCGATTGATCCACGTCCAGCGGCCCTGCACCACCGCCACCTGGGAATCGGTGAAGTAATGAATCATCTCGTGCACAATGGCGGGCGGCGGCGCAAAGTCGGCGTCAAAGATGGCGATGAATTCGCCCGTAGCGCTCTTCATGCCCTCGGCCAGCGCTCCGGCCTTGTAGCCCTCGCGATTCGTGCGGTGATGATAGGCGATGGGATGGCCGGCGCTGGCGTATTCACTCACCAGGCGCGAGCAGACGATGCGCGTTTCGTCCGTGGAGTCGTCGAGCACCTGAATTTCCAGCCGGTCGCGCGGGTATTCGATGCGCGTCACCGCTTCCATCAGGCGCTCCACCACGTAACGCTCATTGTAAATGGGGAGTTGGATGGTGACGCGTGGCAACGCCGCAAACCGCCCCTGGGGCTTCGGCGCCTTGCCGCGGCTCTTCATGTAGAGATAAACCAGATGATAGCGATGAATACCGTAAATCGAGAGGATGATCAGAATGGTGAAATAAGGAATCAGGATGGAGAGGTCAAAGGCGTTGGGCTGATAGATGCCGCTAAACGGGTCCTTGTGAAAGACCTTGTAGAAATACTTCACCACCGGATTGGCGGGCGCCACGAGAATGGCAAGAAGCAGTTGATGCATAGAATCAGTTCAGATTAACTTGGGACCCGACCGCGCTCATCACTGGCAAGGAGGCACAAAAATGCGACCCGGCAGCTAACGTGACCGGTATGATTTCGAGCGAACTATTATACACCCGACGCCCCCCCGTCAAGTCTGTTTCTAATTGCTCACCAGGCCACATTATTTTTCTCGCGGCTATCAAAGCTGCTTATCCATCGGGCCATCGGATCATCGGGCCATCTGTCAATCGGGTCATCGATTCATCGGGTCATTGAGTCATTGAAGAGCATCGTGCGCGACTTTCAGACTTTGCCATTCATAATTAAAAATTCAGAATTTTCTATAACTACCTTTATTTTCATCAACATGATGGAGAGGATAGATTATCTCGTTTGTTTTCATAGATATGATGGAGAGGCGAAAAGCTGACATTTTTTCTATATTTATTTTCAATAGCTTAGGGGACGTTGACCCCACTTTTTGCCCCGTTTTTTTTCCAAGAGCCGGGCCAGAAGAAATCGACTAACTATATTATTTTCAGTTAGATAGATTTTTGTGAGATTTCTTCTAGTCATCGCTAACCCATTTTGTTTCTGATACATCATGGAGAGCCACGCCTCTTTTTTTCACTCCGGATCCCGACCTTCACGCTAACTCCCTGTGATTTAATGAGATAAATCGATCAGACGTTTTTACCGAAACCACTAACCCCCTTTTGTTTCTAGCACATCATGGAAGCCGAGATATTACGTAGCGCGAGGGTGGGGGCGTGTCCCGTGTCCCGATTGCCACACTCCACGCGCGGGGTTTGGGCCTGACACCTAGCACCTGACACCTCGTCCTCGCTCCGCGCGTAGTGATGGGGCATCCCGTATCCCGTGACCCGAGTTCCGCCCCTGACACCTCGCCTGTGACTCGCTGGCAACTACTTGATTCTAAAAGGGCGGTAGCGAGTCACACCCCGTTCATTCCGGGTTCTCCCGGTGGCGCCGCTGACACCTGGCACCAGACACCTCACACCTCGTCCACGCTCGACGCACACAGGGAATGGGGGGGCCCTCCCTTTTCCCTTGTCCCTTACCCCGTGTCCCTTGTCCCGTACGCAGGGATGGGGCGCTCACGGTGGCGAAGTAATCCCCTGCGTCGCGCCCCAGGGCACAAGGACCGTCCATCATAGGGTATACCTAGTTACTTTAAATGTCAAGTTTTTTATTTACCGTATGGTAATAAAGCCCGATAAATCGTACAGGGTGGAAACATTGCGCGAAGCCAAGCGTTGCGCGGACCTGTTCTCGAGGTCGTTTGCATCACCCACAGAGACGCAGAGGAAGGCCCCCTTGGACTGCGGCGGCTCGACGCCGCCTTGAGCGGACGATTTCAATGACATCCCCGCGGATGCGGTAGATGGCCAAAAACGGAAGACCCGGAAATACCAATTCGCGGGTGTGTAGCTTGCGGCCCGGACGGCCTTGGTGGGGAAACCGCGCGAGCAAGCCCACTTTTTCATAGATGTTGAGGGCCACGCGCCGCGCCGCTGCCGGGGCATCGTGGTCCCGGATGTAGTCACATATGTCAGTGAGATCGCGGATGGCAGGATCTGTCCAGCGAGTGCGCATTAACCGGGATAGCGGCGATCGATGAGCTTGCCG
>Ga0326728_10006692_pt1 | contig 30722 bp, 29 predicted proteins | sample MB3enrmetagenome_FD_207602 | JGI IMG/M metagenome (GOLD analysis project Ga0326728, IMG submission 207602) | Lab enriched peat soil microbial communities from McLean, Ithaca, NY, United States - MB31MN | ecosystem: Environmental > Terrestrial > Soil > Wetlands > Peat | place: USA: New York...
GCCTGGAGGGCGCAGGTTTCTGGTCAGTAAAGGAAATCACTCTGGCTGTTCTGGTTGGTCTGCTGGCCACTCCGCTGGCGCCGATTGCAAAGGATTTGTCGAGCGCGCTGGCAACGGCGGTCAACACAATGCAACTAGTGAAGAAGTAGGCCCCGTCATGACGCAATTTCTCGATCTTCGCCTTCAGCCGGTCGGCGGCGGCCTGGCTACCGCGGTGAGCATCAACCAGGGTGCGAGTATCGGCAACTATGCCGGCCTGAGCCTGAATGACCTGCTTGGCTCGATTCAAGGCAGGCATGTGCTGATCGCCAGCCATGGCTTCAACGTGAATCGCTCGGATGGAATTGACTGCCTGTCCAACTGGGAGAGTCTGTTGCAGCTTCCGCAGCCGTACTCCGCATTTATCGGCTTGCTGTGGCCGGGCGACTCGGTGTGGGCGCATGGGCTCGACTATCCCGATGAGCCGAAGATTGCCGATGAGGCCGGCAAACTGGCCGCCGCGTTTATCGACGCTCACTTTCACAGCGCGGCTAGTATCTCGTTTGCCTCGCACAGCCTGGGTGCGCGGGTGGTGCTGGAGACCATCTCCCAGCTGAGTCTGCCAGTCCGCCGCGCTATCCTGATGGCCCCGGCCATCGACGACAACTGCCTGACGACAGAGTTTCAAACGGCGGCAGCCAAGGTCGGCTCGATCTCCGTGCTTGCTTCGATGAAGGATAGTGTGCTGTCCGAGGCCTTTCCACTGGGCAATTTCATTGCCGGCATCATCGCCGCCGGCCACCCGTGGTGGCACGCGGCGCTGGGCCATTGCGGCCCTGCAAAGCCCTGGCCAGCCAACTTTCAGACCCCCTACGAGCTTCCGGACGACTGGAAGTTCGAGCACGGCAACTACCTGCAAATCGATCATCCAGAACCAGCGACCTTGCCGCTCCCCGTCGATGTGCCGCCCCAGGGCACTCCGCCGCCTCCAGACAACGGCTGGCAAGAGGCCTTCTCATCGGCCTTTGCTTCCACGCGCTTCCAGTAGGGGATAGAGCCTGTAGCAGACTGAAAAATTTATCGCTTTTTCTTCGCTTTTTCGATTGCGCTGTTGTATTCTGATTTCGCAACTTAGGAGGTTGCACTATGGACTTTCAAAAAGAACTGATTGCCGAATACGACCGCGAGACCGCCAAAACGCGGAAGATGCTCGAGGCGATCCCGGCGGGCGTTGATTTCACTTGGAAACCCCACCCCAAATCCATGAGTCTGGGCCGGTTAGCCGGTCATCTTGCCGAAACCGCCGGTGAGTGGGCGATTACCACCTTCACCACGGATAAGCTGGAATTCCCAGCCGACCACAAGTGGGAGGCCTACATCCCCGCATCCACCGAGGCGCTATTGCAGCGCTACGATAAAGAGGTGGCCGAGGCCAAGCTGGCGTTTGCCGCATTTGCGCCGGAAAAGTGGGACGAAAACTGGAAGTTTGTGGCCGGTGGACAAGCCTGGATCGATGAAACGAAGTACCGAGTCTTCCGCGACTGGGTGCTCGACCACGCGATCCACCACCGCGCCCAGTTGGGCGTCTACCTGCGCCTGCTCGACAAGCCTATCCCCGGCACTTACGGACCATCGGCGGATGAGACGTAGAAAGACAGTGGTCAGTGAACAGTGATCTCTGTTCACTGACCACTAACCGTTATCCTAATTCCATGGCCATTTCACTTCCGAAGATTTACCCCATCCTTGATGGTTCGTTCATACCTGCCACGGGCCGCACGCAGTTTCTACACCGGCTGAGCGGCTCGCTGGCCGAAGCGGGCGTAACGCTGCTTGAGTACCGAAACAAGACCGGCGATGACGCAGAATTGCTGGCGGACGCGGAGATTCTGCGCGCCGCGCTGCCTGCCGGACAGGTAAAGTTGATTCTCGATGATCGTGCCGATCTGGTTGAGAGAATTGGTTTTGATGGCATACATGTGGATGCTGGAGACTTGCCACCAGTCGAGGCTCGTCGCCTGCTAGGGCCGGAGCGTATCGTGGGAACTTTCGGCGGCGGGGCCGCGGGATTTTTACCTGGAATTCTCGCAACTCCAGCGGATTACTTTTCCATCGGTCCCGTTTATCCGACGCGGACCAAGCAGACCAGCTCGCCGCTGATTGGAATGGACGGCATTCGGCGGCTGCGTGCAGAGGCTGGCGCTGGTCCGGTACTGGTAGCGATCGGCGGCATTACGCTGGCCACGGCGGCGGAGGCGCTCTCAGCCGGAGCTACAGTGGTAGCCATTGCCGGGGCGCTCTTCAGACAGGCTGATCCGGCGGCGGAGTTTCGCAGGTGGCTTCGAGAACTGGAATGAATGGCGCCTATTCGGTTTGTGGTTGTACATTCATGAGAATGCAAGTCCGGTTAGTGAAGTAAAAATGCGCCATACCGTCTCCCCCGGCTCACAATCCTGGTGTGCTGGGATGGAGACAATTGGCGCACTCGTAATTCAATCTGACCCTATCTCTGAGTCAGGTAGTGGTGATGGTGATGGTGATGGCGATGGTGGACTACCACCACAACCTGCGCTGACGCCGCAATAGGTACCGCGAGGCAGAAGACGAGGATCGTTCCGAGCAGAAATTTTTTCATACCTTAGGATGACCTGTCGCACGGATCATTACAGAGCTACTTTGACCTGCGCGCGCAAAGGCTGTTTTCAAGAGCAGTTCGGCACATGATTTATCCTTCTCAACATGGCGAAACAGAATCTCAGTTCAAGTCAGTCGACCGGCGCTCCCAGGTTGGTCGAGAGCCTTGGCTTGTTCAGTTCTACCGCGCTGGTAATTGGCTCGATGATCGGCTCAGGCATATTCATCGTCGATGCGGAGATTGCGCGCGGCACCAACTCCCCGGCGCTTTTTCTGGGTGCTTGGGTGGTGACGGCAATCCTGACGATGATCGGCGCGCTCAGCTATGGCGAGTTGGCGGCGATGATGCCGCGCGCCGGCGGGCAGTACGTCTACCTGAGGGAGTCGCTGGGGCCGCTTTGGGGTTTTCTCTACGGCTGGACGCTCTTTCTGGTCATTCAGACGGGAACTATCGCCGCCGTCGCGGTGGCCTTCGCCAAGTTTCTCGGCGTCTTCTTTCCCGCAATCTCGACGACCCACTGGCTCTGGCACATCGCTCATGTGCCCGCGCTCAGGGTGGGACCGATGGTGCTGGGCAACATGGAGATCGGCGTCAACACGGCCAATCTTACCGGAATCGCTATCGTCCTCTTCCTGGCAATCCTCAACATCTTCGGAGTCAAGCTGGGTGCGCTGGTCCAGAACGTCTTTACAACAGCCAAAGCGCTGAGCCTGGCGGCGCTGATTCTGCTGGCCTTCACGGTGGGCCGCAACGCGACGGCGATTGCTGCAAACTTCGGCACGGGCTGGAGCGAGTTCTGGCGGAATGCCGGCTGGAGTTCGCTGCACCCGGTCGAGGTGGGCGTAGGCGGGCCAACGGTACTGGTGAATCTGCTTGTGATTCTGGCCGTGGTGCAGGTGGGTTCACTCTTCTCGGCTGACGCCTGGAACAACGTCACCTTTACAGCCGGTGAGGTAAAGAATCCTAAGAGAAACATACCGCTCTCGTTGATTTTGGGCACGGGATTTGTCCTGACGGTGTACTTTCTCGTCTCGCTTGGCTACCTGCAGGTTCTTCCGATGCACGGCGACCCGAATGGCGTGACGGTGATGGCGCGCGGCATCCAGCACGCGACCGAGGATCGCGTGGCGACGGCGGTTCTGGAGCAGATATTTCACTCCGGCGGGGCTTACCTGATGGCCGGGGCGATTCTGATCTCGACCTTCGGCTGCGCCAATGGAATGTCGCTGGCCGGGGCGCGCGTCTACTATGCGATGAGCCGCGACGGCCTCTTCTTTAAGTCGGTCGGCAAGCTGCATCCGCGCTACAAGACGCCCGCCGCGGGCTTGCTGGTGCAGGCCGCGTGGGCCACCGTGCTGTGCGTCTCCGGGTCGTACGGCCAGTTGCTGGACTTCATCATCTTCGCGGTGCTGGTCTTTTACATTCTCACCATCGTGGGCTTGTTCGTGCTGCGCTTCAAGAAACCGGATGCTCCGCGGCCTTACAAGGCCTGGGGCTACCCAGTGCTGCCCGCGCTCTATATCGTGATGGCTGGATGGATCTGTGTCGTATTATTGCGATATAAGCCCCAGTACACGTGGCCGGGCTTAGTCTTGGTTTTGCTTGGCATTCCGGTTTATCTCTTCTGGTCGCGGCGCACGATAAGTCAATCCCCGCCGATCCAAAGTTAATTCGATACCAACGCCTGTGGATGGAGTCCCTGATTCATGTCCAGACTGCTCAGAATCAAACCGATGTCGATGCTCAAGCAAGAGGCCGGCGAAGTGGGCACGCACACACTCAAGCGTTCTCTGGGCCCGCTGAACCTGATCACTCTGGGCATCGGCGCCATCATTGGCGCGGGAATCTTTGTGCTCACAGGCCAAGCGGCGGCCACATCTGCAGGCCCGGCTGTATCGCTGAGCTTTGTGCTGGCAGGCATCGTCTGTGCTTTCGCCGGCCTCTGCTACGCCGAGTTTGCCTCCATCATTCCCATCGCCGGTTCGGCTTACACCTACGGTTACGCCACGCTGGGCGAGTTCGTGGCCTGGATCATCGGCTGGGATCTGGGATTGGAGTACGGCTTCGGCGCGGCCACGGTGGCCTCCGGCTGGTCGGGTTACCTCAACAGTCTCTTGGCGCAATTGGGCATCTATCTACCGCCGCAACTGACAGCCACACCAGGGACAGCATTGGTCTTTTATCAAAAACAGTGGTTACACCTGTCCTCGTTGCCGGCAGGTGTTGATGCCACTTCCTTGCCACACGCAACGGGACTCTTCAACTTAGTAGCCATGCTGGCGATTGTGGTCATCACTACGGTACTGGTGATCGGTATCAAGGAGTCGGCTAATCTGAACTCCACCATCGTGGTGGTGAAGTTGAGCATTGTCGGCATCTTCATTGTGCTGGGAGGCTATTTTCTCATCCATCATCCCGCACTGGCCTTTCACAACTGGCATCCCTTCTTTCCGCCCTCGGATGGGCACGGCAACTTTGGGTATCTAGGAGTCGCTACCGGAGCGTCGTCGATCTTTTTTGCCTACATCGGTTTCGACGCCGTTTCCACCGCTGCCCAGGAGGCGAAGAACCCGCAGAAGGATATGCCCATTGGCATTCTCGGATCACTGGTGGTTTGTACCATCCTTTACATATTGGTTTCCACGATCCTTACCGGGTTGGTGAACTATAAACAACTCAATGTTGAAGCTCCAGTGGCACTCGGCATCAAGGTAACCGGTATTGGATGGGGAGAGTTTCTGGTTAATGTCGGCGCTGTCTTCGGTCTGGGAACCGTGATGCTGGTTATGCTGCTAGGACAATCGCGGGTCTTCTTTTCCATGTCCCGCGACGGCCTCTTGCCCAAGTGGGCGTCGGCGATTCATCCCAAGTTCCGTACACCGTGGATCTCCAGCATTGCCGTTGGCGCGGTGGTGGCCATCATGCCGGGTCTTCTGCCCATTGACCAGCTCTCCAAGCTGGTGAATATCGGAACGCTGCTGGCGTTCACCATCGTCTGCGCCGGAGTATGGGTCCTGCGCGTGCGCCATCCTGACCTGCACCGGCCTTTCAAAACACCGCTGGTGCCGTTAGTGCCCATTCTGGGTATTGTCTCGGCCGTCTATCTGATGACTCGTCTGCCCCGCATTACCTGGGAAGTGCTGATCGGCTGGCTGCTGGTCGGGTTGGTTATCTACTTCAGCTACTCGATCCGGCACAGCAAGGTGCAAAAGCTGGAAAAAGCCGCCGAAGGAGATTGATTCAGCGAAGATAGACCGATGCTCATTGAAGAAAACAAGCCGCTTGCGCCCTTCACAACCTTTGGCATCGGCGGGCCGGCGCGCTGGTTTGTCGAGGCCGCAAGCGAAAAGGAGATTGTCGAGGCCGCCGCCTGGGCCGACGAGCATAGTGCAAAGCTCTTTGTGCTGGGCAGAGGCAGCAATCTGCTGGTTGCAGACGCCGGCTTCGATGGTCTGGTGCTGCGCGTAGCCTTGCGCGGGATTTCGGCGCTGGATGCGACGGACCTATCTGGCGAAAGGATTTATCAAGCCGCTGCCGGCGAAGAGTGGGACCGCTTCGTCGAGCTGACGACGCAGGCTGAGTGCGCCGGGATCGAGTGCCTTGCCGGCATTCCCGGGACGGTCGGCGGAACGCCGGTGCAGAATGTTGGCGCTTATGGGCAGGAGGTCGCCTCGGCCATCGAGCTGGTGCGGGCCTTCGACCTTCAATCGCACAGCTTCGTCGAGTTTGCCGCGGCCGAGTGCGGCTTTGCCTATCGCCGCAGCCGCTTTAATTCAGAGGATCGTGGGCGGTATATTGTGACCCGCGTGGACTACCGGCTCACTCCTGGTGGCGCGCCCACCGTGCGCTACGCCGATCTGCAACGGGCGCTTGCCGAGCGAGGAACCGAGAACGGCGAGCCGAGCCTCGCTGAAGTTGCAGCCGTCGTGCGCCGCGTTCGCCAGGCCAAGGGAATGTTGCTGGTCGACGGCGACCCTGATTGCCGCAGCGCGGGCAGCTTCTTCAAGAATCCTGCGGTGAGCGAGGAGCAGCTTCGGCGGATTGCGGTGGTCAGCGAGAAGGCGCCGCCGCGTTTCCCTGCTGGATCGGGCGTGGAGAATCTCGGCATGGTCAAGGTTCCCGCCGCATGGCTGATCGAGCAGGCAGGCTTTTCCAAAGGCTACACACTGGGCGCTGCCGCAATCTCCTCACGGCACACGCTGGCTCTGATCAATCTTGGAGCAGCAAGAGCGGCGGACGTTCTGGCGCTTGCCGAACAAATCACAGCCGCCGTCGAAGAGCGCTTCGGCATTCTGCTGGAGATGGAGCCGGTTTTGGTGGGGTTCTAACTGTACGGCAGAAAAGGCTGGACTATTTGTCCGAGAAGCCCGGGCTCGGTCGGCGTATTGATCCCGTACTTCGGCGGCCACTGCTTTCTGGGCATATACCAGGAGCCGAAGAGAATATCCATGATGGGCAGCATCGATGCATAGTTCTTGTCGACGTGTTCATCCTTCGTATGGTGCCAATGGTGAAAGGCCGGGGTGGCGATCAACACGCTCAGCCAGCCAAATCGCCAGCGCAGATTGGCGTGGATGAAGAACCCCCACATTGAGCCGACCAGCAGGAAGAACAATGGCGCTACATCCAAATGCATGCCCGCCACCGGTTGGGCTAGTCCCACGGCATACAAAGGGACTAATCCGCATAGCCGGACAAAGACGAAATCCAGCGGATGGGCATGCGAACTGACGAGCCAGTCCATCTCCTCAGGGCTATGGTGAACGGAGTGAAAACGCCAGAGCAGAGGAATCTCATGCGTCCAGCGGTGTCCCCAATAAAACCCGACCTCTCCAACCACTAATGCGGCCGCCAGGCGCGCTCCCAGCGGCAGGCTCGCCGACCATTCGTGAACAGCGCCCGGAACCAGCCAATGCATGACCCAGGCGATACCAGCCGCGGGAAATGTCAGAAACAGCTTGGGCAGAAGGCCGTTCAGGTAAAAATATCCCAGATCGACGAATAAGGACTTACGGAAGATCTTTTGCGGACGCAGGGCAAAGAGCCTCTCCAGCGGAGTGAAAAGAAGCAGAAGCAGGAACAGCCATATACTCAGCCGGAGGATATCCACCACAATTGGGGGCAAATCCATAATTTGTTCTAAAAGGTCATGCATAGAGTGCTCAACCCGGATTCCGGAAGATGAAAACGAGGTAGTGCCTATTGTAGGGTACCACCTTGTTTTTCGAGTGGATGTAATTCACAATCAGTGCCGGAGCCACTTCTTCGAGCGAAGAACAGCTAGCCCGCCCATCAATCCGGTAAAGAGTAGAGGCAGGCTTCCCGGCTCTGGAGTCGGCGTAAGAGAGACGCCATCCAGAAGGGCGAAGGGCGGAAGCTGAACGTTGCCATAAGCAAGGAACGAGAGTACGTCCGTAGTGTTATTCGCCGTCAGGTCGAAGGTCTGATATTGCCAGCCGGAAAAGCCCTGGCTGGGAAGTGTATAGATGGCAGTCGAGCCGCTGGAGCCATCGCAGCTGATGTTGCCGGCGACGTTAGTGCCCCCAGAGAGTGGTTGATCCCCGACATCAACATAGGAGGGCGCGCTATTGCCAAGACAGACATTCATTGCCTGCACAGTCGTACCGTAAAAGCCATACTGCTGCGAGGCCGCCCACCAGAAGCCCACAGTGTATGTGTCGCCAGCGGTCAGGCCGGTGATGGTCTGCGATAGCGCCGCAGTCTGGAAGTCGCCGTCGAGGGCCACATAATACCCTCCATCAGGGCTCGTCGCAGGCAACCCATTGTTCGAGCCATCATTCGGACCCCAGAGCGCATTGTTGCCATAGGTACTCACCACGGCGCCGACCACATCTGCGCTTCCTGAGCCATAAACAAATGCATAACTGCCATTCGGCGTCGGCACCGACCAGTCCGCCAGCGAAGTGTTGAAGCCGATCTGGCCATTCCCCCCATTGATTTCAAAGCTGCCGTTGATGACCAGATTATCTGCATGTGCTGGGAGGGCATTCATCAAAAGCACCGTGGATACAAAACACATCACAGCTAAATTACGCAGGCGCAGGCCTTGCACTGGCACCGTTAGCTTCTTGATCGTACCGTTCATTCTATCTCCCTTAGTTCAATGATTCGTTCATTTAACAAGCCAGCCACCTTGAGATTCACCGGTGTCTTCTCGATCATGGGTCACATGTGCCCAAGGAACAGTCGAAAGGGAAAGCCTATAGCTATTGTAGCAGTTTATGGACCAAATCTATCCAATTCTAATTGCCGCCAATACCTGTTCGTATCTTATTGATTCCACAATGTATATCTGAAATGATCTCCATCGGCACTCAGCATTGGATGAATGGATATATGCAGTAGTTTGCACATTAAAAGGGAATTATTTTTCTGACTCATCCACTCTAATTACTAACTGAACGTCTGTAACGCCATATGCCTACAATTACCCTCTGCAGATGCGTTCTTACAGAATCGATAACAAGGGCGTCCCACCAACAACCAGAGAACCATGCGCTACATCCCACCTCATACCGTCACAAGAGCATTCAAACTGCGATCCTGACAATGAGCAATGCAGCAAAACCGGTTGGCTGCTGGTAACCTATCAGCAGGCATGAGCGAGAATTTGCATCAGTTGCGTTGTTTTGGATGCGGGGCGAGAATCTCCGGCGTAGACGCCAGGCCGGACTTCCGCTGCGCCGATTGCGGCGATCTGTTTGAAGTGGAGTATCCCGGCTGGAGGGAGCGCAAAGGGCCGGACCGTCCCAACCCCGGCGCGCTGAAGTGGCTGTGGCGGGAGCGGCGCTGCTCGTCGGAGGGGCTGGACCACTCCGGCGTCTGGCGCTTCCGCGAGTTGCTGCCGATTCTGGAGAGCTTTGGCAATGCGGTGACGCTGCGCGAGGGCAATACGCCGCTCTATCACCTGCCGCGCGCGGCCAAGAGGCTGGGGATCGACCAGCTCTTCGCCAAGCACCAGGGGATGAATCCTACAGGATCGTTTAAAGACACGGGCATGACCGCGGCGATGAGCGTGGCCAAGGAGCGGGGCTTCGAGTGGGTGGCCTGCGCGTCGACCGGAAATACTTCGGCCTCGATGGCCGCATACGCCGCGCGCGCCGGGTTGAAGAGCCTGGTGCTGATACCCGACGGCAAGATCGCCTGGGGAAAGCTCTCGCAGGCGATGGACTACGGCGCCGTGACCTGCCAGTTGAAGGCCGACTTCGACGGCTGCCTGACGCTGCTGACACAGATTGTGAACGAAGCGCCGATCTACCTGCTCAACTCGGTCAATCCTTACCGGCTGGAGGGGCAGAAGACGCCGGCCTTGGAGATTGCCGAGGCCTTCGACTGGAATGTGCCCGACCACCTGATTGTGCCCGGCGGCAATTTGGGCAACTCTTCGGCGCTGGGCAAGGGCTTCCGCGAGATGCACGAGCTGGGCCTCACGGCGCGGATGCCGAAGATTTCCGTGATTCAGGCAGTGGGGGCGAATCCGCTGGTGCGCAGCCTGGCCGAGCACGGAGGCACGTCGCTGGAGCCGGTGGAGGCGCACACGCGGGCTACGGCGATTCGCATCGGCAATCCGGCCTCGTGGCGCAAGGCGGCGCGGGCGATTCAGGAGACGGGCGGCTGGTGCCTGGATGTGACCGAAGCGGAGATCGCCATCGCCAAGGCCGAGATCGGCGCCGAGGGGTTGGGCTGCGAACCGGCCTCCGCGGTGACGCTGGCGGGGCTGAAGAAGCTGCGCGCCGAGGGCAAGATCGCTTCGAGCGAGACGGTGGTGCTGGTGCTGACCGGCCACACGCTCAAAGACGCCGACTATACCATCGACTTCCATCGCGGAACGCTGCTGACCACGGACGAGAGCGCGGGCCGGGAGGCGGAGATCGCAAGTCTGCAACGCAATGCGCAGGTTGTTGATGCCACGCCAGCCGCGGTTCTGGCCGCGCTGAAGGGCAGAGTGGGATGAGCGAGGGATTGCTAGAGAATCCTGAATCGGTCCGGCTGCGTTTGCCGGCCTCCTCGGCCAATCTTGGCTCCGGCTTTGACGCCGCGGCCGTGGCTCTGGATTTTTATCTCGACATCGAAGCCTCGCCAGCCGGGGAGTTTTCGATTGAGGCTACGGGATGCAACAGGGAGCACATTGCAAGGCTTGAGAACAATCTCATCCTGGAGATTTACAAGGGACTGCTGGAGACGAACGGACGACCGGTGATTCCTCTGGCGATTCGCATGAACAACGAGATTCCGCTGGGGATGGGCTGCGGCTCGTCGGCGGCGGGACGGCTGGCGGCAATTGCTTTGGCGGTGCATTTTGGCCGGCTGGGATGGAGTTCGGAGCGGATTCTCGAAGAGGCTTCGGCGCTCGAAGGCCATCCGGACAACGCCTCGGCCTGCTGGCTGGGCGGGTTTGTGGCTGCTTCGTGTGAGGGCAGTTGCGAGGAGAGACGCATCCAAGTGGCTCGCGTCGCGCCGCCGGCCGAGTGGCGGGCGATCGTGGTTCTGCCCCCCGAGCCGTTGGCGACCAGCAAGGCGCGCGCCATGCTGCCCGACTGCTATCCCCGGGAGGACGTGGTCGTCAACATACAGTCCGCGGCGCTGCTGGGGCTGGCCTTTGCTCAGGCGCGCGGCGACCTGCTGCGCATCGCCATGCAGGACCGCATTCACCAGCCCTATCGCGCGCCCTTCTGCCCCTTGCTGCCCCGGCTGCTGCCGCTGGCTGGCGAACACGGGATTCTGGGAGCGGCTTTGAGCGGCGCCGGACCCTCGGTCCTGGTGATCACAGGCAGCGCGGAGAGCGTACCTGAAGCGTCGGCTGCCATCCGGGCGGCGCTGGAAGGCGTAACGGAGCCGGAACTCAAGCTCTGCCGGTTTGAACCGGCGGGAGCAAATCATTCCTTTGAGGCAACGTGCCCGGACTAAGCCTTGGCCGGGGAGCATCCCTTACGTCGGTTACAGTACTTTTTGTGCAATTTTCTGCGCAAATGTTACTTTTTTGCAGCACAATCCACGATAGGCATATTACTTTATTTATTACTCAAGATTGCTTGCTATTCGGCCGGGAAACTCCTACATTTTCACCGTGGGCAGTTCTGGGGGAGGGCTGCTCTAGCGCCCGTGATCCCATTGGGATCCGGGCGCTTTTTATTGCCGTTGATTCGATACAGAACTTTTTTCCAGTATCTTTATTTGAGAACTCCTGCCTTATTTCGATCTGAACGGCCCAGTTTTCTGTTGACGATCAAGGAGCAGATTGCGACTTTCCCTCCTGCTGACGCATCCCATGAAGGCCCGGTAACCGCGTACACTGTATGCAGGCGGTTGCCGTAAATGCAAGGAGGATCATGTCTGGAGCAGGAGTTCTGGAAGTCAATGATGCAACATTCGACCAGGAGGTGCTCAAAAGCGAGCTTCCGGTCTTGGTGGATTTCTGGGCCGTATGGTGCGGCCCCTGCAAGGCGATTGCGCCGATCATCGACGCGGTAGCGGCCAAATACGCCGGCAAGCTGAAGATGGCCAAGGTGAATGTGGACGAGAATGGCGCAACGCCCTCGCGCTTCGGCATTCGCGGCATTCCGGCTTTATTGCTATTCAAGGGCGGCAAGGTAGCCGATCAGGTCGTGGGCTATGTTCCTCAGGACGTGATCGAAGAGAAGATCAAGAGGCTGCTGGCGTAATCGAACTCCATTTCACCTGTCGATTGGCAGCCGAAAGGCCCGACAATTACGTTGGACCTTTCGTATTTTCAACTTAATCCGGCCCGATTAAATGGAACGGCTACATCATCATGGGGATCGCTGCATCCGGTTCGAATGGACTTCAGTTGTCGTTGATTCAGGGTTCATTGCCAATCCAGCGATAGGTGCTGACTGGTCCGACCTTACCGGCCTCCTTGCCAGCCTCGAACGTCCGCTTATCTTCGGACAAAACGGTCTTCACGATCCAACCCAAGTCTATGGCCGCAGCCGCGATTGCTGATTCATCGTCCTTCCCTGCATTTCTGTGTTTCTGATAAAGCACCTGAAGTGGTGTGCCGCTCCAATCGAAGTTATCGCCTCCGACCAGATCCCGAACTGCTAATTTCTCCCCCTGGCGGTTCTTAACCCAGGAGTAAACTGCACCCTGCATGAACGCCTTGATCAAGGCTTTGTCGGTGTCACTGATGCCTTTAACATCCCGTAAACCAGATGGCGGAATTAGTGCCATTGCGGTGGTCCTTCCCTTATCGATTGTTCTGACACATAAAGGATATTGCTTATCTGTACTTGCGCAGCACGCCCAGCACGCGGCCCTGAATGGCCACCTGCGCGGCGTTGACGATGATGGGGCCCATCTCGACGTTGGAGGGTTGCAGCCGAACCAGAGAGCCTTCGGCATAAAAGCGCTTGAGCGTGGTTTCGGAGCCGTGCAGCAGAGCCACGACGATTTCGCCCTGGCGAGCCGTGCGGGTGCGCTCCACCAGCACGTAGTCGCCGCTGATGATGTGCTCATCGCGCATGGAGTCGCCGCGCACTTCGAGCGCGAAGACGTCGCGGTTGCCCACCACGTCGTGCAGCGAGACACTCTCCTCGTTCTCCATCGCCTCCACCGGCATGCCGGCGGCGATGCGCCCCATCAAAGGCAGACGATCACTGGTACGAGTACGTGTGCCCGGCGGCAGCACGTCGATGGAGCGGCTGCGGTTATGAACGCGGTCCAGCAACCCCTTTTTTTCCAGGTTGGTAATGTGCTTATGCACGGTGGCCAAGCTCTTGAGGCCCATGCCACGCGCAATCTCCTCAAAGGACGGGGAGTAGCCGTTGCGCGACACAAAGGTCTCCAGGAAGTCGAGAATCTCTTTTTGCCTTCGGGTGACAGCCATGGAGGCATTATAGCGAATAAACGGCGAACTGCAACAGTTTTTTTATCTTTTGTCTTACTCGGTAAATTGCTCCTCCTGCGCGAGTCGGTATATGTTCGAGGTTACCCACCCGTTCCTACAAAAGGGCGCCCAAGTTTCACGGAATGCAGAGCGGGAATGGTGAACAAATGCAAAATTCGGGCTAATGATGAGCCACCGATAATCAAGGGGGGTACTCGCGCATCGGTTTCTCGCGCGGTGGCATTATTTGAGGGAAGATGATTTCGATAGAAGAAGACCTTGAACAAATGGAGCCCCTCGGGCATGATCCGCTGGAGCTGGCACGTCTGATCCACTGGCTATTGCGTCGATTATTGCTAAATCTTTTACATTCAAGCGGTTGCGAAACGATACGGTTATCGGGCCAGCCATCGGAAAGTATCCGGCTTTGCAATAGGACATTTCTTCCACACTTGCCATTTCGGGAACTCCTCTCATACCTGTGCCGATCCTGGAATCGCCTGCCCTTCTTTCTTCACTTCACCTATTGAGTTCCGTCCCCCGACGCGGGAAGGTTAAGTGGAACCGTCCATTAGCACACGTTAAGCCGGGCGGTTCAAGAACATGGAGCAGGCAGGCGTCGCGAGTTGAGGACGCTGCCGAGCAAGAAGGAGTGCCATGAGATTACTGATCGCCGAGGATGACCGGGCACTGGGGTTATTTCTGAGCCGCGGTTTAGAGGCTGATGGACACCGAGTCCGGCTGGCCTACGATGGGGCCGCCGCAGTGGAGGCATTTCGCAAAGAGATGCCTGACCTGACCATTCTCGATCTGAATATGCCGATCAAGGACGGGGAGCAGGTGCTGGAAGAGGTGCGCGCGATGGACTCAGATCTGCCGGTGCTGGTTTTGACCGCCCGCCAGGAGGTGGACACGCGTGTCCGCTGCCTGGACCGCGGGGCCGACGACCTGATGATCAAACCATTCAGCCTGCATGAACTGCGGGCCCGTTGCCGGGCACTGCTGCGGCGCAAGCGCGAGGCACGCTTGCTGCTGCGCGCGGGCGATCTGGAGCTGGACCGGCTGGACCACACCGCGCGCCGCGCCGGCCAGTCTATCCTGCTCACCAACAAGGAGTTCGCTCTTCTAGAGCACTTGATGCTCAATCGCGGGCTGTGCGTCTCACGGGTGGAGCTGCTGGACTCGGTCTGGAATCTGGAGCCAGCGCAGACCACGAATATTGTTGACGTCTACGTCAACTATCTGCGCCGGAAGCTCAACGACCCTCCCCCCGGGCAGCTGATCCGCACGGTGCGCGGGCAGGGCTACATGGTGCCGCCGGAAACCGACATTGCGCTTGCCGACTTGCCAGCGCTATCAGTGCCTGTGATACTGCCGGACGTGGTGATTCCGGCGGTGGCCGCTCCGGTTTTTGAAGCGCAGTAATTCTTAAGTCAATCCAACCCGATCGACGTTCAGGAGAATCATCATGGCAAGCACAGTTCCCTTTTCCGCCCTGCCACTGGCCAGCCGCATCCGCCCGCGCACCGTGCTGGTAGCCAGCGCCGACCGTAACTTCCGCCAGCGGCTCTCCGAGACTCTTACCGGCCTGCGCTGGCATGTGCGGGAGGCCGAAGGCGGCGCCCAAGTTTGGGCGGAGGCGGAGGCGTCCCTGCCCGAGGCGGTTATCATCGACTCCTGGCTTCCCGATCTCGAGTTGGCTGAATTCCTCATGGACTTCCGCATCAAATTCCCTGATGTGGATTTGGTGACCGCTAGCGGTTCGATTACGCAGGAGAGTCCGCGTGGGCCCTACCGCCAGGAGCTGCTGTATGCGCTCAGGCGCACACAGGACAACGACACGACGATCTGGAACGTGGCGCCCGTGCTCAGCAAAACGAAGTCGCCGCTCGATACGATGAACGCCAAAGCGTGGCCGATTCCTTCCCTTCCGCCCGTACCTCGGCAGGCTCTTCCGCCGCTGAGCGTCTCCGCCGCCGCCATTCATCCCAGCTTCTCTCACGGGATGACCGCGGCCACGGGAGAGCCAGTGCCCGCCACCGAGCCGGCCTCCAGCGAGAGGCTGCCGGAGTTGATAGGCTTGGCCCCCTGTATGCTGGAAGTCAGCCGCCGCATCCGCCTGGTGGCTCCGCGTTCGACCCCGGTGCTGATCGAAGGGCCGACCGGTTCCGGCAAAGAACTGGTAGCCGAGGCTCTGCACCGCCTGTCAACCCGCAGCCATAAATCCTTTGTTGCCATCAACTGCGCGGCGATTCCTGATGCTCTTCTTGAGGCCGAACTCTTCGGACATACGCGAGGAGCTTTCACTGGCGCGGTTCAGGGGCGCGTGGGAAGAATTGAAGCCGCTGACGGAGGCACCCTGTTTCTGGATGAGATAGGCGAGATGCCTCTGGCGCTGCAATCCAAGCTGCTGCGCTTTGTCGAGTGCGGCGAGTTGCAGCGGGTGGGCGACAACGAAACCGTGAGGGTGGACGTGCGCATCGTGGCCTCAACGCACCAGCCACTAGCCCAGCTGACCCAGAGCGGCGCTTTTCGCGCTGACCTCTACTATCGGCTGGCCGTCTTCCTGATCCACACCCCGTCGCTGGCCGAGCATGCCGAGGACCTGCCGCTGCTGGTCAATCACTTCCTGGCACAGATGGGCCGCGAAGCGCCGATCAAGCGGATCGAGCCGGCTGCTCTGGCCAAACTTTCCGGTCACGACTGGCCGGGCAATGTTCGCGAACTCGAACATGTGTTGGAACGGGGCGCGATTCTGGCCGGTGAAGAGGCTGTGCTGACGACGCGGGAGATCGACTTTGGGCTGGCGATAAACTGAGCCGCTCGTGGCAGATGGAGCCAGAAGCGTTTGATGGCGAGTCATCGTTGCCCATTGCGCCTTTGAGGCCAACGCCAAGCCGGTGACCACCTTCTACACCATCACTCAGGAAACGATCAACTTGATCCACAAAGACGCACTCGTCGGCCCGATCGGATCGCAAAACAGATGCCCCATCTTGCGCGCACCATTGTGCCAACGGTGGGGCATTGGCGGCCCGAACACTACCATAAGATTCTCTGTTAGAATGTCTCCACGCTCATGCTAACCAGAATTGCTTTCGCTTGGTTGCTTCTTTCCGCCTTGTGCGTCTCTGCCAACGCGTCAACCGAACAATGGCTTGAAGTATGCAGCCCCCATTTCACCGTGCTTACCGACTCGAACGAGAAGCAAGCCCGCCACATTGCCGATCAGTTCGAACGGATGCGCTGGATGTTTCAAACACTCTTTCCCAAGATCGATGTCGATCCTGTGGCGCCCATCGTTGTGATTGCGGCCAAGAATCAGAAGAGCTTCCAAACGCTCGAGCCGGAGGCCTACCTGGCAGCAGGCCAGTTGAAGCTCGGCGGGCTCTTTATGAGAACTCCGGGCAAGAACTTCGTTCTGCTGCGCCTGGATGCCGAGTACGATCACCCGTTTGCCACGGTTTATCACGAGTACACGCACCTGCAATTCAGCGGCGACAGCGACTGGTTGCCGTTGTGGCTCAACGAGGGGACCGCGGAGTTTATTCAAAACACTGAGATTCGCGACAAAGACGTGCTCATCGGTGAACCAAGTGCTGATGACATTCTCTATCTGCGGCAGAACCGGCTCATCCCATTGCCGGTTCTGTTCAAGGTGGATGCCAAGTCCCCGTATTATCACGAAGAGCAGAAAGGCTCGGTTTTCTATTCTGAATCCTGGGCGCTCACTCACTATCTCTACATTACGGATCGCCAGAAGGGGACGAATAAAATAGGCGACTATATGACACTGCTCATCCATCATGTGGATCCCGTAGTCGCGGCGGAGAAGTCCTTCGGAGATTTGAATCAGTTGCAGGCCGCGCTGGAAGAATACATTCAGCGGCGAGTTTACATGCATTTAATCTTATCGAGTGCAGCGGCACCGATCGATGAATCGTCCTACAAAGTGAGGGCTCTGACGCAAGCCGACTCGGATGCAGTCCGCGCAGATTTCCTTGCCAATGTCCAGCGAGTGAAAGAGGCGCGGGCGCTGCTGGATGAAGTGCTCAAAGCTGATCCAAATAATGCTCAGGTGCGCGAAACCATGGGGTTCCTTGAGCTTCGCGATGGGCATCGGGACGAGGCGCGGAAGTGGTATGGAGAGGCGGTCAAACTGGACTCCCAGAATTACATGGCGCAATACAATTTTGCTACGTTGTCCATGGGACAGGGAGGCATGGAAGAAGGGAAGGAGATTGAAGCTAGTCTGCGTGCCGCCATTCGACTGAATTCTCGGTTTGCGCCGGCTTATGAGCAATTAGCTTCTGTGTTGATGTCCAAAGAGCAGTACTCAGACGCCGAGGCAGTGCTGCAAACCCTGCTTAAGAGCTCAGTGAATCCAAGCGAAGCCGCGATGGCTCGGCGGAGGATTGAGCAGCTTGAGCAGATGCAGGCGGCGCGGGCGCAGGCCGCAGCTGACGCTGCAAAGGAGCAAGCAGAGGAGGAGAGCCGCACGAAGGCGACCGTCGAAGAGGCGCGTCCCAAGCATCCGGCCGAGCCACCGAACGGACCGAAACATCAACTGATTGGCGTCATTCACAAGGTTCAGTGCAGCTATCCCGCGGTGCTCGAGTTTAGTGTGGAAGGCGCGAAGAAGACGATCTCCATCTACAGCAGCGACTACTACAAGCTCGATATCACAGCGCTCGGATTCACGCCGGAGGGCGATTTGAACCCATGCACCGGACTGGAGGGGATGAAGGCGCGTGTGCAATATGCGGAAAGTTCAGATAAGACGGTCGATGGGCAAGTAGTCGCAATCGAACTCAGGAAATGAGAAGTACGCCGGGCGACGCGGATTGGGCGGGCAGCCAGCAATATCCCAGCGGAACACTCAGAATCCGTGGCTGCCGCCAATTTCGATGAAGATGCCTTTGGCTTCGGCCAGCACGTGGCCTCGTGCGTCGAGAATCCGGGCCTCGGTCCAGTGCTTGCGGCCTTCGCTGCGGAGCAGGCGGCCCTCCATGCGAATCGGCGACGCGGAGCGGACCGGGCGGCGATAGTCGATCTCCATCCGGCCGGTTACGGCCCTCAGTCCCCGCGCGCGCACCGTTTTGCTCATCGCCTCGTCCAGCAGCGTTGCGATGATGCCGCCATGCAGATAACCGGGCGGACCCTCATAGCACTCAGGAATCGTTGGCAGGCAAACCACTGCGCCGTCCTCGGCAATCAGGAACTCCAGATGCAAGCCAATCTCACTGGCCGGGCCACAGCCGAAGCAGCGGTTCTGGGCGGTTTGCACCATAGGAGTCAGTTTTTCGGCGGGTTCTGTCATTCTTCTACCCTATAGCCTTCCAGCCAGAACATCCTCGTAGATCTCCCGGTCCACATTTCCGCCGGTGAGGATGATGCCGATTCGTTTGCCTTGTAGAGTATCTTTTTCCTTGAGCGCCCCGGCCAGCGCGGCCGCTCCCGCGCCCTCGGCCAGGTTATGAGTGTCCTGGTAGTAAGCGCGCATGGCGTCGGCAATCTCCGCTTCAGTGACCTCGATGACGCGTGCAGCTTGATCCCATATGACCTCCATGGCCTGGGCGTTGGGCGTGCGGCAGGCCAGCCCATCGGCGATGGCGGTGCGCGACGGAGACTCCACCACCCGGTGCTCCCTGAAACTGAGCGCGTAAGAAGGAGAATCGGCAGCTACTACGCCGACTATCTCTGTTGTCAATCGCAGAGCGTTGCGCGCCGCGGCCACGCCACAGATGGACGAGCCGAGACTGATGGGCACAACCACGGCGTCGAGCTTCGGCGCGGCCTCAAAGAGTTCGAGCGCGTAGCTAGCAGTGCCCATCAGCAGACGCTCGTGGAAGGAGTCGACCATTGCGAAGCCGCGCTCGGCGGCAAGGGTGCTAACGAACTCCAGCGACTCCTGAAAATCGTCGCCGTGCTTGATCAGTTCTGCACCATGCGCGATCATGGCGCGATTCTTCTCCCGGCTGTTGCCATGCGGGACAACGATGACCGTCTTCAGGCCCGCGAGCCGCGCGGCCATGGCCACACCCTGGCCGTGATTGCCGCGCGTGGCCGCTGCGACACCAGCCAAGCCGGGTTGAGTCTCTTTGAGCCAATCGATGTAGACCAGCGCCCCGCGCAGCTTGAAGGCACCCACCGGTGTGTGGTTTTCGTGCTTGATCCAGGCCTCGGTTCCCAGCCGCTCATTGAGCAGCGGCCACGTGTACTGCGGCGTCGGCGGCATGGAGCGGTAGACCACGGTCTGCGCATCGCGAATCTGGGCTAACGAAGGAAGCTGCATGACTCCAGCATAGCGAAGACGGCTTCTGGCATGGTTTCTTCGTGGAATCATCGAATTTCATCGCAGTCTTTCCCCGCCTCCGTGCATCGAACCAGATGGAGGGTTCCCCATCATGGACCGCAGAACCGCAATCAAGCACATGGGCGGCGTGGCCAGCGCGCTGCTGTTGACCGAAGCCCTGCATACACAGGCACTCCCCGCCTCGCCCGCAACAGCAACCCCGCCCGCGCCCCCAACCGGCCCTTTCACCTTGCCGCCGCTGCCTTACGCCTACGACGCGCTGGAGCCGTACTTCGACGCCGCGACGATGCACCTACACCACGACAAGCATCACCAGGCTTATGTGAACAATCTCAACGCCGCCGTGGCCGCGCATCCCGAGCTGGCAGGCAAGACTGTGGAGCAGCTGGTAGCCAACCTGAGCAGCTGGCCGGAGTCAGCCCAAACTGCCGTGCGCAACCAAGGCGGAGGCCACGCCAACCACTTCTTCTGGTGGCCAACGCTGGGCAAAGGCGGCGCCGCGCCTACCGGCGAGCTGGTCAAGGCCATCGACCTGAGATTCGGCTCGCTCTCCAGCTTCCAGGACAAGCTGACCGCAGCGGCCATGGGCGTCTTCGGCAGCGGCTGGGCCTGGCTGGTCAAGCTGCCCGACGGCTCGGTGGCCATCCAAACAACCGCTAACCAGGACAGTCCGCTCACCATGGGCCTCAAGCCGCTGCTGGCTGTCGATGTGTGGGAGCACGCCTACTACCTCAAGTACCAGAACCGGCGCGCCGAGTACGTCAAGGCATTCTTCCAGGTGCTCAACTGGGATTATGTGAGCGGGCAATTTGCCCAGAAGGCGTAGGACCTCCTCACTTCGCCGGCAGCGTCTCCCGGTCTCGCGAATTCATGAAGGAGCGGCCTCCGCCCTGTGAACGCAGGTTGGGGTCGTGGATCGGCGGACGGCTCTCTTCGGCAGTGAAGCCGCGCACCAGCTTGGGGTTGGGCTTGAACTTGGGCGGCCCGCCGTAGAACTGCCGCGCATGGCTCACCATCATCCCGGCCCGCCCATGCATCGGCCGCACGATTCCGCGAACCTGCACGTCCATATTACGGTACTTGCGCAGCTCGCCCACATCCTCGCGATCCTCCCACATGCTCACGAGGGTAAAGCGGCATTGCTCATCCGGCGTCTGCGGCGCACACACGTCCAGGAAGCGCGTCCCATCCGGCAACTCGACTACGTCATAGATGTGCGCCGTGACGCAGACGTCCTTGTTCATTAGCTTGGTGGCTTCATCGGCGGTCACGCAGGGCTTAGGCTTGCCCGCAAAGGCCAACATCGGCGAAACCCCGGCCAACAGCACGATCCATCCTATCCAGCGCAGAGCCACAACAAGCCTCCAAAGAAGACTGCCGAAATCGTAGCGTAAATGAGTGGGAATGGGAAGCGAGTCGTACAAAAGACCCGGAGAATTTGGCTGTCGAATCAACTATTCGAAATGGCAATCGAGATTCGAGTCTAAGGTAACCCAAACGGTTGTCTCTACTTCAACCACCTTGCCGTTTAAGAGATAGGGTATGTATCTGTACTTCCGAATGGCATCAACTACTATCTTCTGAAGCATTAAGGGGCCAGAGATCACTTTGGGATGATGAACCCCTCCGTTTTTATCAATCTCAATCGCCACCACAACCGTGCCTATGACGTGAGCGGGCATTGCTATATGTGGACAAATGATGTCAGCTTTGTGTTCAAGTAGCTTTTTCGCGACATCCGCCGAGATTCGGATATGGTGCGGCGGTGGCATTGTGGCAGAATATTCCTTCGTCTGCGCAAGCAGGCGAGTAGTAAACACCGTTGAAAGAAGAACGAAGCAAGCGACAGTCTTCATGGCAACCGATTCTACGCCACTTGGGAGCAATGAAAATATTATTTTTATGTCCCTTGCCCGTAGTGGCTCACCACATAGTTATCGAGAATCTGCTTGAACTCGGCGACGATGGTGTCGCCGTGAAGCGTCTTCAAGAGCTTCCCATCTACATAGACCGGCGCTTTCGGTTCCTCGAAGGTTCCGGGCAAGCTGATGCCAAGATTGGCGTGCTTGGATTCGCCGGGGCCATTGACCACGCAGCCCATTACCGCCAGCTTCAACTCCTCAACGCCGGGATACTTCTTGCGCCACTCCGGCATCGAGGTCCGCAGATAGCTCTGAATCTGCTCGGCTAACTCCTGGAAGTAAGTGCTGGTCGTGCGCCCGCAGCCTGGGCAACTGGTCACCTGCGGCATGAAGCTGCGAATCCCAAGCGATTGCAGAATTTGCTGCGCGGCCACGACCTCTTCAGTCCGGTCACCGCCCGGCTTGGGTGTCAGGCTCACGCGAATGGTGTCGCCGATGCCGGCCAGCAGCAGCGGCGCCAGGCCGGCCGTCGAGGCAATCACCCCCTTCGCGCCCATCCCCGCCTCGGTCAGTCCCAGGTGTAGCACGTAGTCGCAGCGCGCGGCCAGATTCGTATATACATCGATCAGGTCGCGCACCCCGCTGACCTTGGCGGAAAGAATGATCTGGTCGCGGCGCAGGCCGTAGCGCTCGGCGGCGGCGGCCGACTCCAGCGCACTCACCACCATCGCCTCCATCATCACGTTGCGCGCGGGGAGCGGCTGCGGCTGGCGGCTGTTCTCGTCCATCATGCGGGTCAGCAGCGATTGATCCAGCGAGCCCCAGTTCACCCCGATGCGCACCGGTTTCTGGTTTTCAACGGCGCACTCCACCATCACCTGAAAATTGTCGTTGTCTTTCTTGCCAATCGACGCGTTGCCGGGATTGATGCGGTACTTGGCCAGCGCCCGAGCCGTGGCGGGAAACTTCTTCAGCAGCAGGTGGCCGTTGTAGTGGAAATCGCCAACAATCGGCACGCGCAGGCCGCGCTTGTCGAGGCCTTCCACAATATGGGGGACAGCCGCCGCGGCCTCCTCGTTGTTGACCGTGACGCGCACGATCTCCGAGCCCGCCAAGGCCAGGGCCGCTACCTGTTCGATGGTGCCCGCAACGTCCGCCGTGTCGGTGTTGGTCATCGACTGCACGACGACCGGAACCTCCCAGCCCACGCGAACCTGCCCGATGCTGACCGTTCCCGTTTTTCTGCGCTGAATCTCCGCCATACCTCTAGTTTACCCGCAAATCGTCCTGATCGCGGCCTATGCGCTGATTCCGCTCACCTTGATCAATAGCCATTCCAGAATACGCGATGGCAGCAGCCGCTTGAGCACCAGCCCCAGGTGTGCATCCCAGCCGAAGACATAGCGCAGCCGGGGCCGCGGATCGTCGAGTATCGCGGCAATTTGATCAGCGATAATCTGCGGGTTGGCCTTCAGTTTGCCCTTCTCGCGCTGGACCAGTAAGCGCGCAGTGCGAGCGGCGTTGGGAGAGCTCGCATCCTGCGCGGAAGCGGAAAGGATCGCGTTGCGGCTCCAGATGTCGGTCTCAAACGAGCCCGGCTCGACTAGCACAACCTGAATCCCCAGCGGCTTCATTTCAAGCCGCAAGGACTCGGCCCATCCTTCGAGCGCGAACTTCGAGGCCACATAGCTGCCGACGCCGGGAAAGCCCATGCGCCCGGAGATCGACGAAATTATGACGATGTGCCCCGCGCCCTGCCGCCGCAACTGAGGCAGAAAGGCCCGCGTCACCGCAGCCGCGCCAAAGAAGTTAGTCTCGAACTGCTGTCGCAGCTCCGCATCCGTAACATCCTCGGCGAAGCCTGCCATTGCGAAGCCCGCATTATTAACGACTGCATCGAGCGGATCAGGACGCGCGGCTATCGTTGCGGCAAGCTCCGCAATCTGTTCGGAATTGGTTATGTTCAAAGCGAGAAACTCGATGCGGTCGATAACGCCGGCCGCGCGGGCATACTCCTCCAGCTTGCCGCGGCGGTTGAGATCGCGCATGGTGGCCAGCACACGCCATCCACGCCTCGCCAGTGTGACAGAGGTCAGCAAGCCAAATCCGCTCGATGCGCCGGTGATGAGTACTACCTTTGTCATAATAGCTTCAGTATTCTGCAAGACTTTTCGCAATGGCTACCGCATCCGCGACGATGTAGTTGGCTGAGTAAAGAGAATTGATTCCATAAGTAGAATAATCCTTTGCGATAATACCCCATTTGGCGCGGGCCCAGAGTCAATGCAGATCATTGAGGTATTAAAGGGACCGAGGAAGACACGGTTACATATCGCAATGTTATGCGTTTATCGGCACTAACTCATTGGATTTGCAAAAAGCCTCACATCGTAACCAGCTCGAAGAGTCCGGTTCCGAGTCTTTCAGCAACTGTCTTGAATCCGCAACAACGGGCGCAGGAACAGCGCGAAAGCTGAAACACACGCTATCCCCTGAATGCCTCTCACCCCTGATCCCGCCACAATACCACGCCGCCCAGCAGGCCGCTCTCATTCGAGACAATACTCACGTTGTTTGCCGGTGTGAAGAGGATCTTTTTGGTGTTGCCGCCGCCCAGGTAAAGGTGGTCCCAGTTGAAGAGCGCCTCGGTCTGTGTGATCGCCGCCTGGAGGAAGTCGTTCCAGCGCGCCTTGCCGAATTTGTCCAGGCCGCGCTGTCCCAAGTAGTCCTCGTAGGTCATGCCTTTCTTGCGCCAGGGGTGGTGGCCCAGCTCCAGGCCGGGGACCAGGTGGCCGTTGGTGAAGAGCGCCGCGCCCATCCCGGTGCCCAGAGTCAGCACCAGCTCCACGCCGTGGCCTTTGATAGCTCCATAGCCGGCCACATCGGCGTCATTGCCCACCCGGACTGGTTTCTTCCAGCGCTTTTCGAGCTCGGCTTGCAATGGGAAGCCTGTGGCCCAAAGCGGATGCAAGTTGAAGCCGAGGTAGGTGCAGCCGCGCTTGACCACGCCGGGAAAGCCAACTGAAACGCGATCAAAGCCCGGCAGGAGCTTACGCAACTCCTCCAGCCCGGCCAGCACAGCTTCCGGCGTAGGCACGGCTGGAGTCTCCACGCGCTGACGCTCACTGACCGGCTTGCCGGCCGGGTCTTGCAACAGGGCCTTCAGCTTGGAGCCACCAATATCGATCGACATGGTGATGGGACCAGCCGGGTTGGACGAAGCGATTGAGGCGGCGACGGAAGCGGCAGCGGCGGGGGTGGAAATTTCAGAAGTCATCAGCAGGATTGTACCGCTTGCGGCCGGAATTGCAACTGCCGTGCGAGAGCTCCTGCCTGGCATAGCAGATCGCGCACTATGCCTTCGCGGGCAGTTTAAGCCCCAATTCCCGCATTGCGATTTGCAGGTCGGCCCAGGCTTCCTTCTTCTGGCGAGGGTCGCGAAGCAGGTAGGCCGGGTGATACGTCACGATAAGTTGCACTCCACGGACCGAATGAACGCGGCCGCGCAGGCCGGCGAGGGGCTGGCGACTTCCTAAGAGCCAGGTTGCCGCCGTGGCGCCGAGAGTTACAAGCACTTGCGGGCGAATGACGTCGATCTGGCGGAAGAGAAATGGTGTGCATGTCGCGCCCTCTTCCTGTTCGGGAACGCGGTTGCCGGGCGGGCGGCACTTGACTACATTGGCTATGTAGACCTCTTCGCGCCGGAGTCCCATGGCGGTGATCATATTGTTCAACAGTTGCCCGGCCTTGCCGACGAAGGGCAAGCCCTGCGCGTCCTCGTCGGCTCCCGGTCCTTCGCCGACGAACATCAGGCGCGCGGCTGGCGAGCCGTCACCGAAGACCAGCTTGTTGCGGCCTTTGTGCAGCGGGCAGCGGGTGCATTCGCCGATCTCGTCACGAATAAGTTGCAAGGCGGCGGCGCGGCCGGCGGCGGGAACGGCAGCGGAGATTTCTGGGGCAGCGGGAAAGGGCTTGCGTGGTGGAATGGGCTGATCCTCCATTGGATAGACCTGAGGGGTTGATGCGGGTTTCTCTTCTGATTCGACGGCAAACTGCGCGGCAAGCGCCGGGTCCACGGGGCGGTGGTAGAACTCGGTGAGCCCCAGATCGCGGTAGAAGCGGACGCGGGTCAGCAAGGCTTCACGGGTTGCGGGATCGAGTGATTGCGCCAACGGACCTTACTCCACAATCAGTTGCCGGCGGGCGGCGGCGGGCGAAAGTGTCTCACTGAGCACACGGTCCTGACTCGACTTTACGTTTTGCCGATGCTGCTGGTTCTGGCCTTCGTCGAATTCAAGCAGCATCGAACTGGGGCGACGGAGGGTGAGAATTTCGTCGAGGATGCGGTCGGCAAGCGAGCGCTTGGGCATTCGCGGCAGCTCGATGGCGGTCGAAAGGGTGAGGAAGGTGGCCTCGTTTGTGTCCACGTCGAAGCCCGATCCTTCGCCGCTCACGTCATTGACGACGATGGCGTCGGCTCCCTTGGCAAGCAGTTTTGCGCGTCCGTTTTCCATGCGGTTTTCGGTCTCGGCGGCAAAGCCGACGATGAGCTGGCCGGGACGGCGGCGGCGGACGACCTCGGCCAGAATATCCTCCGTCGGCGCGAGTTCCAGCGTGAGCAACCCCGTGCGTTTGAGCTTCTGCTCGGAGACGGTGACGGGGCGGTAGTCGGCAACGGCGGCGGCCTTAATGACCAGTGTGGCTTCGGTCATGCGCTCGAGCACCGCCTCGCGCATCTCGGCGGCGGTGGTGATTCTGATCAACTCACAATGCGCAGGAGGATGAAGCCCGGAAGGGCCGCTGATGAGGATGACTTTAGCGCCGCGACTCTGGGCGGCATCGGCCAGCGCGTAGCCCATCTTGCCGCTGGAACGGTTGCCGATAAAGCGTACGGGGTCGAGGGCTTCGCGTGTGCCACCGGCAGTGACCAGCACGACTTCGCCAGCCATATCGTGGCAGCGGCCCAGGGCGCAGAGCACTGCTTCGGCAATAACGGCAGGCTCGGCCATGCGCCCAGCACCCACGGTGCCGCAGGCCAGCTCGCCCGTGCCCGGCTCGATGATGCGCACGCCACGCTGGCGGAGGGTTTCGAGATTGGCTTGCGTGGCCGGATGCTCCCACATATTCACGTTCATGGCCGGAGCCACGAAGACGGGGGCGGTGGTGGCCAGATAGAGTGTTGTGAGGAAGTCTTCGGCGATGCCGTGGGCGAATTTGGCCAGAATGTTGGCCGTGGCCGGAGCAACAATCAGCGCGTCGGCCCATTGCGCCTCGCCGATATGCTCGATAGAGGAATCGTAGGTACTACTTGCGGTTCCGGCGTCGTCCCACAAACTGGTGATGACTTTGTGGCCGGTGAGCGCGGCAAAGGTGAGCGGCTGCACGAACTTGCCAGCCGCTTCTGTCATTACCACGTGGACCTCTATGGCCTGGCGCTGCAGCACCCGTACCAACTCAGCCGCCTTGTACGCGGCAATTCCGCCGGAGACTCCGACCGTGACTCTCATAACTCGATTGTAGCGGTTTCGGTTGGGGAAGACACGTAGAGAGATGGGAAAGCAGTTTGCTCATGTTTCCCACCCATGAACCAAATAAGACGAAATGATGGCGCGCGGAGTATAACAGCCCGGAGAACAGCCGAGACCGAACTAACTTAGCAGAATCGGAACGGCCGGGCCTTCGATCAGCGGTTTAACGACCGGGGCTTCGGTTTTCTCATAGGCGATCTTGCCGGCGGAAATCTCTTCCTGGGCGATGCGGCAGGGCTTTGTTGACTGCGTGGGGATAAGGGCGCGGGAGCCGCTTTGCAACTGGCGGGCGCGGCGAGCTGCCACCATTACCTTGCGGTAGTTCGAATCGAAGCCGGTTTCAATCGTCATCGGAATCCTCTCCAAAGTTAAACTGCTGCTGGTCGGGCGGCTGCCCAATCCCGAAGGCCTCGATCACGGGTTTCAGCCTTTCCAGCGAGTTGGCTTGCAGACAGGCCGCAGCCACCTCCAACACCCGGCCCGGACGATAAGCGATCGGCTCGCCATTGCGATAGAAGCGTTCGGCCAGCACAATCGCCTCCAGTTGCGCCACCGCCCGGTCCAGAATGTCGTTGACTAGAATATAGCCGTATTCGCGATAATTCTCAATTTCCTTGCGGGCCTCGCTCAGACGGCGATAGACCTCAGCCTCGTCCACGACACCCTCGGCGCGGCTGCGATTGCGCAAGCGGGTGCGCAGTACTTGGGGGTTGGGCGGCAGAACGAAGATGCTGACTGCATCGGGCATTTTGGCGCGCACTTGCGCGGCGCCCTGAACGTCGATGTCCAGCACCAGGTCGTGGCACTCGTGGCGGGCCTGTTCCAGTGAGGCGCGCGCCGTGCCGTAGTAGTTGCCGAAGACTTCGGCATGCTCCAGAAACTCGTCCTCGGCTACCATTCGCTCAAATCCTTCGCGGGTGGTGAAATGGTATTCGCGCCCGTCCTGTTCCGAGCCGCGCGGCGGGCGCGTCGTCCAGGAGACGGAGAACTCGATCCCGGTCAACTGCTTGCGCACCTCGCTGACCAGCGTGCTCTTGCCCGAGCCCGACGGCGCCGAAATGATGAAGAGAATGCCTGCCATGATGTTGTCCTTCGGACAGTTGTCAGTTCTCAGTTCTCAGTTCTCAGTTCTCAGTTCTCAGTTCTTAGTTCTCAGTTCTCAGTTCTCAGTTCTCAGTTCTCATACGAATTATCGGCAATATCGGGGGAAAATCAAGAATACTATTTGTCGGCCAGACAGGCTCGCCCGTCCAAATCAAAAACTGACAACTGCTACTCAATGTTCTGGATTTGTTCGCGGGCCTTTTCAATCTCTGACTTCATGGCCAGCCCCAGTTCGGTAATGCGAGTTCCCTTCCCTCCCGCGCCGCCGGTTTTGGAGAGCAGCGTGTTGGCCTCGCGATTCATCTCCTGGAGCAGGAAATCGAGCTTCTTGCCGACTTCGCCGCCGCCGGCGAGCAGCTCGCGGAAGTGGCCGATGTGTGTCGTCATGCGCTCCAGCTCCTCGGCAATGTCGCTACGCTCAACCAGCACGGCAACCTCTTCAAGCAGCCGCTGGCGGTTGAACTCCGGGCCGGTGGCCGCCAGCAGCCGCTCGGTGAGCCGGTCCTGATAGCGCTGTTCGACTTCGGGACGCATCGCCGCGACGCCCTCGGTGACCTCGGCCAGGCGGTCCAGTGTGCCGTGCAGAATCGCCTCCAGCGCCTCGCCCTCCCGTGCCCGCATAGTCTTCAACTCCTCCAGCAGCGGCGCAATCTCCTTCCGCACACTCTCCACCAGCGCGGCCTGGTCTTCATCGCCATTAGAGCGGCTGTCGCTTTGCAGCGCTCCGGGCAGACGCAGAATCGCGTTCAAATCCGGCTGGCCGCCCAGCCCATGCTCCTCGCGCGCGGCGGCGAAGGCGGCCAGGTAGCCGTTCACCAGCTCACGGTTGTAGCCTGCCGTTTGCTGGCTGCCGCGATCTATGGAGAGCGTCAGATCGACGTGGCCGCGGATCAGGTTGTCCTTGATCGCCTTGCGCAGTTCCATCTCCAGCGCGTCCAGACCTGAAGGCAGGCGCAACTGCACGTCAAGAAAGCGGTGATTCACGCTCTTGACGCTGAGTGTATAGCTCAGTTGATCGTTCACGCGGACTTGAGCGCGCGCAAACCCGGTCATTGAATAAATCGGCATCTTTCTTCCTCAAAGTTGCTTTTCTAATCCCTGATCCCTGACCCCTGTTCCCTGTTCTTCCGGCACATCCATGAATTGCAGTTGATAAAGCCGCTGATAAGTGGGCGAGGTGGTCAGCAGCTCTTCATGAGAGCCGATGGCGGTGATGCGCCCGTCTTCCAGCACGGCGATTCGGTTGGCGCGGCGAATAGTGCTAAGGCGATGGGCGATGACCAGCGCTGTCCGGCCCTGCATCAGATTCGCAAGCGCGGCCTGCACCAGCGATTCACTCTCGGCGTCGAGCGATGAAGTAGCCTCGTCGAGAATCAGCACCGGCGCATTCTTCAGGATAGCCCGCGCGATGGCCAGCCGTTGCCGCTCGCCGCCACTGAGCCGGAAGCCCTTCTCGCCGATCACCGTATCGTAGCCCTGCGGCATCCCCACAATAAAGTCGTGGGCCAAGGCATTGCGCGCGGCCTCTTCCACATGGTCAAGGTGAATCTCCGGCTGGCCGTAGGCGATGTTGTTGCGCACCGTGTCGTTGAAGAGGATGGTCTCCTGCGTGACCTGGGCCACCTGGCGGCGCAGCGAGCCCAGCGTGAGGTCGCGCAGGTCGTGGCCGTCAATAAGAATGCGGCCGCTGGTCACGTCGAAGAAACGCGGAATCAGGTTGGCGATAGTGGTCTTGCCCGCGCCGCTGGGGCCAACCAGCGCTACCACCTCGCCAGTGTGCAACTCAAGATCGACGTTGTGCAGAATCTGATGTTCGCCCTCTTCGGTCGAGTAAGAGAATCCCACATTTTCAAAGCGAACAGACTCTCGAAATGGACGTAATGCAGTGGCGTGCGGCCGTTCTTTCACGTCGTCCTCGGTGTCGAAGAATCCGAAGATTGACATGGAGGCGCCCATGGCTCCCTGGAAGCTGTTGTAGAAGAAGGCGAATTTGCGCACCGGATCGTAGAGCTTGAAGAGCAGGATGATGAAGGCGCCAAATAGGCCCATGGTCATGCGCCCGTGCAGAATCTGATCGCGCCCAATCCAAAGCATCGTGGCAATGGCCACCGCGCCGATCGAATCCATCAATGGCGAGCTGATGGATTGAATGCGGACGCTGCGCAGGTTGGCGCGGAAGAGGCGCTTGGCCGCTGTTTGAAAGCGCATAATCTCCCACAGTTCTGTATTGAAGGCCTTGACGATGCGATTGCCGGTCACTGTCTCATGCAGTATGTTCTGAATTTCTGCCAGCTTGTCCTGCCCTGTGCGGGTTCGTGTTCGTACTTCACTGCCGATCTTTCGCGCTGAGGTAATCACGACCGGAATAAACAGTACCAGCGCCCAACTGAGCTCTCCTCCTAATTTGATGACGAAGAACAGGCCGACAACG
>Ga0326728_10006693_pt1 | contig 30721 bp, 20 predicted proteins | sample MB3enrmetagenome_FD_207602 | JGI IMG/M metagenome (GOLD analysis project Ga0326728, IMG submission 207602) | Lab enriched peat soil microbial communities from McLean, Ithaca, NY, United States - MB31MN | ecosystem: Environmental > Terrestrial > Soil > Wetlands > Peat | place: USA: New York...
TTAACATCACCCGCTGCACAGGGATGCCACCCAACGAAGTGCGCATTTGCACCATCCCCGCTTCGCCGCTGGCGCCCATCCACACGAAGAGGGCGATGAAAAGCAGGAAAGGATCGAAGAACAAGCCCAGGAATCCAAAAACAAAGGCGATTCCCTGGCCGACGTGCGCGGCCACCTGGGTGGCGTCCGTGTAGTCCATTCTCTTGGCCAGCAGGGCGCGCAAGACGCGGCCTCCATCCATGGGAAAGGCTGGAATCAAGTTGAATAACACCAGCCACACGTTGACTGCGATCAGGCTGGAAAAGAAGTCGTGGCCTGTCCAACTGACCGTCTCCGCCTGCCGCAGCGTCGGAAGCCGCCCAGCCAAACCCAGCGACACCAGCAGCACCGCGGCAATCACCACGTTCACCGCCGGTCCTGCCACCGCCACCAGCAGTTCCTGGTTCGGATCCTCCGGCATGCGCTCGAGTCGCGCCACTCCGCCGATGGGCAGCAGCACGATATCTTTGGTGCGAATGCCGTATCGCCGCGCCGTGAGCGCGTGCCCCAGTTCATGCAGCACGATGCAAGCAAAGATCACCAGAACGAAGACGACCCCGAACATGGTTTGGTCGATGTTGTGGCTTTGCGTCCAGTTGACCACCACAATGAACCCCACCAGCAGCAGGAAGGTAGCGTGCATGTAAAGGTCGATCCCAGCCAACCTGCCGATTTTCCATGCCCAGCGCATAAGATGAGCCCTCTCTAATATGATACCCCCAGACGAGGAATGGTTGCGAAATTCCTCGCCGGCTTGGCGTGGGCTCACTCCAAGTCGCCGCCGTCGGGCAACCCGTAGGGCTACCTCTCTACGACATCATCCACGCCAGCAAATCATTTTCAACTCCGTCATCTCCTCAACCGAGAAATGTGGACCCTCGCGCCCGATTCCACTCTTCTTGACCCCGCCGTAAGGCATATGATCGGCGCGATAAGCGGGAACATCATTCACGATGACGCCTCCCACACGCAATTGGCGGGCGGCTTGAAACGCCTTGCCAATATCGCGCGTGCAGATGCCGGCCTGCAAACCGTACTCACCCGCATTCACGGCAGCGATGGCGTCCTGTAAATGCCGGTAGGTATGCAAGACTACAACCGGGCCAAAAACTTCCTTGCAACACACCTCCAGATCGGGTGAGACACCGGCGAGAACGGCCGGCTCGAGTGTGGCGTTTTGCCGTCTGCCGCCCGTCAACACGCGCGCTCCGCGGCGGCGCGCGCGCTCGATCCACTCTTCCACCCGCTGGGCTTCTCCCACGGTAATCAAGGAGGAAATATCGGTGCTCTCCTCGAGGGGATGACCGATCTTGAGTTTTTGCGTGGCCGCGATGAATCGTCCGGTGAAAATCTCTTCAATGTCTTCGTGGATGTAAATGTTCTGCACCGAGATACAAACTTGCCCGGAATGCGAGAAGCTGCCGGTGACGCAGCGCGGAATCATGGTGTCGAGATCAGAGTCGGGCTCAAGGATCACGGAGGAATTCGAGCCCAACTCGAGCGTCACGCGGCGCAGGCCGGTTTGGACGCGGATCTGTTCTCCCACCGGCACGCTGCCCGTAAAGGTGATCATCGCCACTCGCGGATCGCTGATGAGTTGCCCTCCCACCGTCCCGCCTGGTCCGGTGACGACGTTGTAAGCGCCCGCGGGCGCCCCCGCCTCCTGAATCAAACGCCCCAAGCGCAGCGCGCTGAGGGGAGTGTTGCCGGAAGGCTTGTGGACCACGCTATTGCCGGCCGCCAGGGCGGGGCCGATCTTATGCAGAGCCAGGTTTAAAGGAAAGTTGAAGGGAGTAATGGCGCAGACGATGCCCAACGGCTCGCGCACCGTCATGCCCCATCGCCCTTTTCCTATGGGCGCCGCCTCCATCGGAATCACTTCACCGCGCAGATTCCGAGCGGCGTCGGCGGAAGCGAGCAGAGTCTGCTGGCCACGGTCGACCTCGATCCGCGCTTCGCGAATCGGCTTTCCGGTTTCATAGCAAACCAGCCGTGCGAACTCCGCCGCGTCGCGCTCCAGTAATCGGCGCATGCGGTCGAGCAGCTCGGCTCGCTCGTATTGGGTGAGGCCGGCCATCGCCGATGCTCCCGCCTGGGCCGCGGTGACAGCACGCTCTGTTGTCGGCGCATCCGCCTCGTAGGTTTCTCCCACCGGCGTGCCATCGTAGGGGAGCCGGATCGTGCGCCGCACCTCCGTCCGCACCCACTCGCCCCCGACCAGCATCTGGAAATTCTGTTTTTCAGTCGCCACCGTACCCATAGCCCGACCTCCTTATCCTGCCGGCCGCGCCTCCGAACTGCGCAGTCCGCAGTCGAAGGTCAGGTGGTAAAGCCCACCATCCCCGCTTCTCACCGGGATGCCGCCACACAATCCAGCGGAGCAGCTCATTTATGAACGGAGCATTTGTCCAAGGAGCGGCGGGGCTTGCCCTGACTAGCCTCCAAATGTAGCTGCGAGAAATCACCCCGTTGGCCCCATGAATTTGTCTGGTTCAGGACTTGAACAGAGGGGCGAGTTCCATGGCCATCATACCGATCATGAGCAAGCAGCCGCCGAAGATCCTTCCGATCACTCTTTTCCTTAAGATTTTTTCAAGCTTCAGCTCGCTAAAGCCGGAAATCACAAAGGTCCGTTCGGTCTGGCCCTTGAGGATCATATTTCGATCCTGCTCGTCCTGAGCCTGAGAATTCAGCGTGCACGTGCCGATGACGTCGTACTCGTGCTCGGCCACCAGGCAGTACTCAAAGATACGGTAGCTGTTATTGGCCTCCACCTTCATCCGTTTTTGCGCGAATTTCGCCTCGAGCCGAGCGGCGGTCTCCGGGTTCGCCCAGAATTTCACTCGTGTAACCTCTAATACATAAGCGTGCAGCTCCTCCTCCGACGGACCCGCCGCGAGACCGGTGTAGGGAGCGAGATAAGGCCCGGTGTCCGCCTTGGGCAGGCTGTAGGCCTTGGGCCCGATCACCGCCCAATAGGTGCAAGGCAGATCGAATTCTGCCGACTGAGGATTGATCAGCACTTTACCGGTTCCATCGTCGACATAAAAAACGCGCTGGTCTTTTGCTGTGTGGGTGTCATGCCATCCCTTTTGTTTCCCGGAATCCACCCAACACTGGACTACGGTGCGATAGTAATAGCAGGGTGTGTGAGTCACTGGGCTCGTCAGGAGGGAGCTGCCGGTCGCTTTCCCGTGCACGTGAACCCACCCCATGGGGACACCGCGAACGTGAATCCGCGGCGTGTCCTCGATAAGTCGCAGCTTCCGATAATTCCAGAACCCGCTGGCAAAAAATCCCAGGCCGATGCAAAAAAACGTGATAAGGGGAATGGAATGGCCGTCTATGGTTGTCTCGAAATGATAGTGATATACCTGTGAATTGTTGGGGGGCTGCGGCGATGGGCCGGAGTTCGCCGCCGTAGCGCCCCGTCTCCCCACCTCGTACACGCTGCTGGCCCACCAGCCACCGCACTTTTCGCTCGCATTGCCGGAACAGCCCATATTGCAGCTTGACTCTGGAAGCCGCCCGTACTTGCCGTAGCTGTCGCCGCAGAAGCACTGCGAGCCCCATTGAGTGGCGGCAAAGTGAAACCCTCGGTCGGCGCAAAAGGCTTGGCAGGCCGCGTTGTTGGGCGCTGTGCCCATCGCTCCCTGAAGGTCACGATCCTGTTTATCCAGGTAACAACCGAGGTATTTTGCGGGGGCCTTGCTTCCGCTGGCCGTTTCGCTCGAAGAGCCGGAAGGTGGCGACGCCGGGGATTGCGCCGCGACACCCGCAGCCGCGAATCCAAAAACGAACGCCAACCCCATAACCAAAACCCTAAAGCGCATCGCTACTTTGGCCTCCATCGCGGGTGTCGGGCCCGCCATCACGCGGCAAGTGGACCTGCGGCAAGCCGGTAACTGTCCAGTTTGACCTCGACACGCTGGGCGAGCCGCTCATTCTCCAGAAGGGCTATTTGTCATCCTTGGAGTGCGCCTCGAGCGTGGCGACGTAGTGCAGCGGCTATCGGACTAATTGTCGTTGTCATTTGTTTTCATAGACATTCCCGGATCGTTCGTCGATTTCTCGAGTGAGGTAGCGCAGAGGTGGGCGCATTTTGCCCTCCTCTGCGGCCTTTCGTCGCGGCGTGTGTTTGGCGGGTGCCCCCCGCCATTGCCGTGCCGTGCTGGGGGAGACGAGCAGAGGAGTCGGATTAGCGACATATTGTCATTGTCCTTTGTTTTCATAGACATCCTGGCTTTGTTCGCCAAAAAACATCTCCCAACAATCTGCTTTCAGCTCCCAACCACGCGATTCCCGGATGGCGCAGACTCCGATGTGTGGGTCTGCGATGTCCCGAAGGGACAGGACAGGGCGATCGGCACAATGTGACCGTCCGGACCGTTAGGGCGGGCGCACGCCCGATTCTATCCTATAGGCTTAGGTGTAGTTTGCCAAGGAATTTCCCTGTAGCGGGGTCTTTGGGCGCCTCAACGGACAGTTTGAAGGGCTGGCGCGCACCCGAGGAGAAGAGCCGCACGGTCCCAACACCCATAAGCGCTAAGATACGGCCTGACCGAGTGGCCCCGAATGGGGCCAACCGCAAGTAGCCGCAGGTTTTAACCTGCGGATGACGGGAGCGTCCCCAAGTCAGGCCAACCCCCACGGCATTAATCTCGGACGGGTCGGCCCCTCCAGGGCCGGAATGTTGATGGACGCTTCAATTTCCTTCACCTACGGCTACTCACGGTGTCCCGCTTCGCGGGACGCAACCCACAGCGCCGGATTGACGTAAGGCGGCTCCTACCTCAGCGCATATGGTACCAACACCCGGGAATCTGGGCTACATGCTGCCCGCCGCATTTGACCCCGCGGGATGGCTGAGTCAGAGTAGAATTGTCGGATTTCTAGAATAGGACGGCTTCGTGCTCGATCACACTTCCGGCAGCCATTTCATCTTTTATCATCCGGTTTCACCACGCCGTGCTGTCTTGCCCAAGCACAATCGGGACACGGCAAAAGGAACCCGCGAGAGTCCCATCATTGAAGAAAACGGTTCTGGAAGAAAACGGTTCCTGACACCCTTACCTCGCACCTTACCTCCTGACACCCTTACCTCCCTCTTACCTCCTCATACATCATTTCCTATGCATGCGCCCCGGTAGCTGCCCATCTACGCTTCCTCGTCCGCCAGCATGAATCCTTAATGGGGCGCCAACCTGAAAGGCAATGTCGGCGCCACCCCGCGCGATTTCTTGCGACCCTTCTGGTTCCGCAGCGGGCAAGGGCCGCCACGGACAGGACACTTCGCGAGCAACTCCGCATCCGTCGTCAAGACTGTTTACTCGCCGGGAAATTCGCGAAGAACACGGAAGCCGCGATTTGCATCGTGATTGATCAGGAACAAACCACCGGGAGAGGCGATCAGGTGCGGCGGAGAAGAAGACGCCCCGGTCCAGCGCGTTCGCCGAGTTACGACCGCCCATCCTTCGTGCGTTTGGCCGAGCAACGCATGACCTTGCCCGCTTGCCAATGGCGCCGCCTCCATCAGTTTCCAGGCCAGGGGAAATGGAAGTTCAACTGGCTTCGACGGCGCTGGACTCCAGCAGAGAACCTGAAATGAATCGGACCGGCGGGCAAGGGCGCATGCCTCGGCGCGACCGAGCCACTGATCCACCGTAATCGCCGTAACCTCATCGCGTGTCTCGAGCAATGTTTCCTGTTTCCCTGAAACCAGATCCGTGCGCAAAACTTTGCTGCCTCCGGGGCCGCGCACCCAATGGTACAATACACCTTGGACGGGTTCCTCAGAATCCGCCCATGCCACCACCTCCCCGGCCGCAACACCACCGATGGGGATCAGACGACGCTGCGTTCTTCCGTCCAAGCCGATGCGCAGCAATGCCGCTTGGGCATTGCCCGTCGAATCCTCACCGGTCAGCAAGGCTACCAATCCTCCTTGGCGCAACTGCAGCGGCGGATCCGCCAAACGAACCTCCCGGCGTGGACTTAAGCCTGCATCGGCGCAGGACACAGCACCGATCGAACCAGTGTCCGCGAGCCGCTGCCAGCACAGTCGGCTGTGATCCGTCCAGACTGCCACGCGCTCGTATTGCTCACCGGCAATTTGGTTGAGGTGGGCAATCCGCGGGGACACTTGTGCCGGACTCAAGGTCCAACCCAGGTCCACCGCCGAAACGACCGCCGCAGGATCGAGACCGTCGGAAACCTGATAGAACCAGTGGGGCTTGCCGGATTCCTCCGCCGCCCACAGAACAGCCAGTTGGTCGCGTGCAACTGCTCCGCCGAACCAGCGGAATCGCGCGCTGAGAAGCCGGGCCGGAGCGACCTCGATCTCCACATCATTAGCCCGCACGACCGCGGCTGCGTTATCGGCCCAGCGGTAGGAGACTGCAACGCGATAGCGGCCGGCGGGAAGGGGGTAAGTGTAATCCAAGAGGTTGAGCTGGCTGGTCCAAGCCGCGCCAGCTTTGCCATGAAAGGAACGGCCAACCTGCGAGAGCGGCTGGCGGTGATGCAGCGCAATGTAATCTTTGCCGGAGAGAACCCGAGTCTCCCCCGGCTTGTCCAACGAGTTGATGATAATGCTAGTTTGGTCCCGATTGAGTTCCACGGTCTCCAGATCCAGGTCCGCGCGGAGTATTTGGTGGAGATCAATCCGGATACTTTCGCCCACGATCGTCCGGGGCTTCGGCGTGGAGGCTTGCAAACTGATGGGAGCCTGGCCAACAAGTCTCGCCGCTAGGCACAAGACTCCTGCGGAGCACTGGAATAAACGGGCGATTCCCCTGTTCATATGAGATCCGGAGGTCGCGGCTCTCCAATCCGGGTCGCCAAAAACCCACTATCCGGGACAAACTCGACCAAAAATAACCCTCCTGGCGATGCCACCAGCCTCGCGACGTTACTGCCTTCAGTGGCGGCCACAAGATACTTTTCACCCCGGCTCAGGACCGCCCAGATATTGCGTCCCGGAAACAAGAGCGCAAGATCGAGAGAGTCGCAGAGCGGCGTCGCATCGGATGGATCACCGCCCGGCACATCAGGGCCCAGTCCCTCAAGATCGTAGCGCGAGACCACTTGCCCGTCTTCCCTCGGGCGTGCCAGGTTCCAACGGAGGACTTCCATCCGACCTTCTCTCCGGATCAGTGCGAGGATGTTGGCCCGGCCAAGCCATTGATCCAGTGCCAGCCTGAGTACCTCGCCACGCGCTGCCATGCTGCGCGGAGGCCCTCCGGAAAGATCCACTTGTACGATGGAGCGTGGTTCGGAACCGATAAAGAACACGCTTCCCGTTGCGGTCTCTTCTTGCTCGCTCCAAGCAACCACGGCTGAACCTTGGGGGGAGTCCCCCACGGACACCAGGCGAGTCTGGACGTTTCCGTCTTGATCCGCTTCGACCACGGAGAAGCTGGGTGCTCCCTTGGCCCTTCCCACCAATACTGCGAAGAACCCGCCACCCCGGCGCTGTAACGGCGGATCAGCGCACACAGGCTGGCCGTCCAGCCCGTGACTGGTGGACGCGGACTCGCTCAAGCGCTGTTCATCCGACGCTTTCAGCCACCCCACCCGGCTGCCATCGACCCAAACCACGTACCGCTCGTAGTGGAACGAGGCTATATCGTTCAGATGGGCCAGTTCAGGCGTGGCCCCAAGAGGATCGGGAACCTCGAGATCCACTGCGGACAGAATCGCGCCCGGATCCATTCCTCTGGCGGTCTGAAATATCCAATGAACCCGGCTCCCGTCGCGGGCAGTCCAGAGCGTCGCAAGTTGATCACGGGCGGCACTTCCGCCAAACCAGCGGAAATCGCTCGTGAGCAGCATGGCTGGAACGACTTCTACATCGACCGGATTCGAGGCGCAGGTGTCTTGCGCGGAATCACCGTAACGGTAGCTTAGCTCGATGCGATAACGTCCGGCCGCGAGTGGGCAGGCGTAGTTGAGCAATTGGAGATCGCTGGTCCAAGCGCTTCCGGCGGGCGCGCGGAATCTGCGACCGATTTCGGTCAGAGGATGGATGCCGTGGAGGGCGGCGTGGTCCGCGCCGCAAAGCGTAAGGATCTGCCCGCGTTCGCCCACCGGCGTAATGCGCAACGAGGTCCGGCTGCGGTTCAACTCGACCGTCTCCATCTCCAGATCGGAGAACACCCGATGGACAATTCCCAGTACAATGCCTTCTCCGGCCAGTATCCGGGGCTTCCGCGCGGTGAGTCGAAGCTGGAGAGGAGGAGGCATTGTTTCCATCTAGGTGTACTGGTTCGGGAGAACTAAGACATTCCAGCCCCGCAGCCGGAGCAGGCACTTTCCGCAAAAAGGGTAGTCCCACCCGGTCGGCGTGTCAAGGCCGATACCATAGCTCATGATGCAACGCTTCTGGCTGGCGTCGTGATGTGACGGGTTGTCGCTGACACCTGGGTTCGCTTGATCCTGAGTGATATGGTGATAGAGAAACCGTCCGTGCCCGCACTCGTGGCAAAGGTAGCAATTCACGTTGAACGGATTGTCCACGTTCATAGTGACTGCTCCGGCGCAGCGCACGTAACCCGCAGTCGAAGCGATCTGATTCTGGACACTGGGATTAGTGCTGGGCGCAAATCCTCCACCCGGCTGGGGATCCTGGCCTGTGACCGGGTCGTGAATCCGGAAATCGAAAATCACGAAACCCTCAGGACTAGTCTTGCGAGCTTCATCGTGAATTACCTTGAGGATGGCGTTGATCGGGTTCACAGCCCAAGCCGTCATGGCGTTGGTCGCACGAGTGACAAAGTGCGCGGCAGTTTCACCGGGGTTCTGCGCGATAGCGGGCCCGCCGTAGATGCAGGTTGGGCTGTAGTGGAGACTCGCCGCGCCCGGAACGTTCGCAGGTCTGTGGCTGGCTGGCATCGCCACAATGGTGGTGCTGTAGACGGCCTGCGTCACCACAGTAGCGTAGTTAAGAGTCATCTTCGGCTGGCCGTTGCTTTCGACCTCTATGAACGCCTCCCTCCAGCGGTCGCGGATCGCGCCAAAATTCGGCAGACCACTGGCGCGCGGCGGGGCCGCCACCTGGGTGCAGTAGGCGCTAATCCGCGTGCGGCGCCAGATGGTCCAACGGCCGGTCTCCTTGAACAGGTTGGCGGCGACGCCTTGGTGGTCCGTCTCTAGTTGTTTCTGGTTCGGCAGGCCCTTGAAAGTAAGGGCGGTGCGAACTTTCGCGTCGTCCCCGCCCTTCATGCTGAACCGGAAATAGACACCGGCTCGGCCCTTGCAGCGCGCGTTTTTGGAAGCATCATCCCAGGCCTTCACAACTGCCTGGTGGAAGTCTTTCCCACCGCGGGTTTCTGTGTCGTAATGATCGATGGCGTAGGGTTCGAGCTTTGAACCCGCGTTATTGGGGAACACGGACCTTACATAATCAGCCGCGCCGCTCTTGCGGAAACCATCGAATGTATCGAGCGCGTTGTCGCCGTCCTGGTCGATCCGCGCCCCTCCGGCAACGGCCGCGGTCGTACCAATCTCCCGCGCGTGTTGCACATACGTATTCGCAGTCGCGTTGTTCGCCGCGCTGACCACGCTCGCATCCTCCGGGGCGTCATCCATTTCCCAAGCCACTGGAACGTCTCCGACCGCGTCGGGCGCCGACACCCCATTGCCAGCTTTATTCAAAAGCTTGACCTCGGTCTCTAGCGCCATGTAGGGCCGCTCCATCTTGTCCTCGGCGTGGGTCTTCCGGTCCAGAGAGTTGAACTCCGCCGTGTTACCGGTGACGAAATTCATGGTCGGATCGTTCATGAAGTTGTCGTAAACATAGAATTTACAATCCTGCGTGAGCGGTGTTTTACCCGCCTCGAAGATTTCGCGCGCCGTGGCGGACTTAATCGCAGCCAATGTGTCACCATCGACGTTTCCGCTCACCGCGAGAAGCTGCTGCGTGCCGACCTTGTAATTGGCCCTCTGGAACCTGCGAAGCGCGTTGTTCGTGATGGTCCCGATGATTCCGTCCACAGGGCCGGAGTCATACCCGAGCTCGTTCAACTTAGCCTGGACGAACTTCTGCTGTTCCCCCTCTGGAGGAAGCACGCCGTCCGGCGTATGCTTTCCGAAATTCAACTCGACCGAGTGATACAGAATCTTGAATGGGAGTTCGTCCTTCAACCCGTTGTCCGCGAACAGTTGGACTTTGAAGTGCCCCATCAGAGGAGTGGCGAAGCGGTCTTTACGCTCGCCGGCAGTGCTTTTCCCATCCCAGTTGAGGGGCTTGGCACGGCCGTCCTGCTTTTCTGCCGCCGTCAATTCGCGCTCGAAACAGGTGTTTCCCTTGTAGTTGTCCGCCAGGATCCGCAGCTTAACGACGTGTCCCGTGAGCCCGCCGATGTTGTACTTGAAATCGAGATTCTCCGCGGATGGAGCAAAGTGATCATCGATCTCGGTGAGTTTCAGCAGCAACGAAGGCACTTCAAAGTAGTAAAGCTTCGTTTCACCGGCTTTGACTTGGTCCAACTTCGAAATCGCCGCTGCGCCTATGTCGTAATATTCCCGCAAGGCGTCGGTCGGCTCCAAAGTCACGGTGTAGTTACCCGGGTCAAGATCGCTAAAGACCGGAGTACACCCATCGGCGCCCGTCTTGGCTGGATCCTTGTTCGTGGGCCCGGAGATCTTGACCTCGACGTCTTTGACCGGGGGCTTGTCTTTGGATTCCGGAAATCCCCACTCGTAGCTTCTTACTTCTGCGAACAGAGCCCCTTTACAAGGCTGGGGCACAAGGCCTGCTACCGGGCCCGTGCCAAAACAGGTGTTGGCGTCATTCTGAGCCCCGGACAGGCCAGCGTCCGGCGCGGGCACCCCACCGCTCAATTCGGAGCCCGCGCCTGGAGAGCACCCATCGGGATTAGATGACCCATTCGACATCCGTCACGCTCGATTGCGGGAGTTTTTCATGGCTTCCTCATAGAGACGGTCAACGGTAAGGCCGGGATCCTTTGGCGTTTGGTCGTTCAGTATTGTCGAGGCCCACGGCAGCTTCGGGTCCCGGTCGAAATCTCGACCATACACCACCATGAGGTCAATGTACTTGCATACGTCGCGCTCGGCAATGATCCCGTATCTGGCGGCACCCTTGATACCGTACCGGATTGTCTCCCGGAGTTGCGTTTCGCCCGCGGCTTTGCACTGCGTCGGAAAGAACTTATTGAGGTGGACGATCATTCGCTCCTCGAACTTCTTGACATTAGACTCGAGGAAAGCGCCTATCTGTTTCTTGCGAATCGTAAGCATTAGCGTCCTAAACTCGGCGGCGGCATAGGCTGCTCACTTACGACCGTGGCCTGTACGCCGTTTTTCGTCTCTCCTTCAGCAGGCAGCGAGTGCCTGCGACGTACTTGTCTCCACCGCCCGGACCGACTTCCGCAGCAACTTTCACCTCACCGCAGTGGCTTGAAGCTCTATGGTTTCCTGCGACAAAGACATACCGTCAAAGTCGAACCGAATCATCGTGGCGGGGTCTTCACCTTCGACCAGGAAGCGATCGATAGGGCCGAAAACCGTCTGAAGCTCCCGCGTCAAGCAGGTAGGGAGATAAACGCGCAGGACGCGGGGGTCATAGTAGCGGAAGACCAGTCGCCTGCCCAGTTCATCCTTCACCACCAGGAACCCGCGCAGATGCCGCCGCAGTCTCTCGATCCGCTCAGGCGAGCGAAAAAAGATCCCCCAACTGTTGCCCCAACCCTTGTTGATGATGTAATGCGTGAAGCGGTCATCGCGGTCGAGTTCGATCAGATAGGGCGCCGTCAATTTTGCGTCAGAGGGCAGATCGCCGCTGTAGAGGCAGCAATTGTTCAGAGAACTGCCGACCACGGCGCCGTAGATCCGCTGATCGCGAGCGCCATCGAGCACGACCCACACCTTTTGGTACCCGGGCTGGCTCGGGGGCCACAGGGCATCCAGAATTTGCGACAGGTGCGGGTGAGCCATCAGCTTGCCGCCCCCCGGGCGGCGTTATGCTTCATTCACTCCTCGCAGAATGGCACTCCGGACTGCGCCGCCCCCTTCATAACCGCCGCCATAGCCGCCGCATCGATGTCCGGCAGGAAGACGGCTACTTCGGGCTCCGGCGCAGGTGGTTCACTGCGCTTGGGCGGAGGTGGCGCAGCCTGCGATACAGGCTGCGGCTGAGGCGCGGCCGCTCGCGCCGGGACCCCAACCCCGAACTCACGATACTTGCGCTTCAGCCATAGTTGCCGGGTAACGAGCAGCCAGGCGATTTCCTCCAGCACCCGTTGATCGCGGAGGCTCGAAAGGGTGAGTCCGCGGTTCCATTCGTTGAGGAAATGCCGAAGACCCAACATGAACTGGACATCGGACTTGAACGGAAGCAGAAACAGCAGCGCCGAGCCGCGGTCGGAGAACTCGATGGCATCGCCGAGGTCCACCGGCCCGCTCCACCACCCGAAATACCAGTTCGCGTTACCGTACAGAATTCTCATCCGGAGTGTTGGCCTCTTAGGCTACTCCGAGTATACACCCGTTAGTTTTCCAGTCAACCCTTGTGTTTTCTTGGTACTGGTCCAGTTTGATGTGGTAGCGGCGAGTTTAGCTCGCCAAATGGCGGCGTAAAGCCGCCTCTACATCAAACTGTACCACTACCGTTTTCTTTGGGTTCTTGAGAACGGTTGCACTGGATGTCTGTCGAGACTATGATTCATAGGCCAAGGCCGACCTGGAAAAAGTCATGATATGGACCCGATGCTTTCGCACTGTAGATGCTTTGGATCTACTCAGCTTCACTACGCCGAAAGATGCGGGGATATTATAATCGGGCGACTAGAATTGCACTTATTCTGAAACGCGAGAGGCGCGCGGGATCGCCCGACGGTCGAATGGAGAGGGTTAATGCCTTTCGAAATTGGAGACAAGGTCGAGGGTTACGAGGTAATCGGCGAACTCGGCGCCGGAGGGATGGGCAAGGTCTACAAGGTGCGGAACGTGATTACGGATGCCAGCGAGGCAATGAAGGTCCTGCTCCCCAATCTCGCCGATGAGCCCTCGCTGGCTGACCGGTTCGTCCGCGAGATCAAAGTCCTGGCCAGTCTGAATCACCCGAGGATTGCCGCGTTACACAACGCCCTGCGCGTCCAGAACCAGCTTGTGATGATCATGGAGTTCGTGGAGGGTGTTACGCTCGAACAGTTGTCAATGCTGGGCCCCATTGACCTGCGCGACGCTATCAACTACATAAGCCAAGTCCTGTCGGGGCTCGGTTATGCTCATGGGAAGGGAGTAATCCATCGAGACGTTAAGCCCGGTAACATGATGCTCACGCCCGAAGGCTTCATTAAGATCATGGATTTCGGGCTAGCCAAGTCCTCTGCCTCCGGCAAACTGACGAAGACGGGAATCACCATGGGTTCTCCCTTCTATATGTCTCCGGAGCAGGTGCAGGGAATGGAAGTGGATGGCCGGTCGGACCTCTATTCGGTCGGAGCATCCCTCTATAAGCTTGTGACCGGAGTTCCGCCGTTCCAGGACGAGAGCGACTATAACGTGATGACTATGCACGTCCAACGTGCGCCCACCCCACCTTGCCAAGTTGCTGCCCATATCCCGCCGGCACTCAATGAAATCATCTTACGCGCACTCGAGAAAGACCCCGCAAGGCGTTTCCAGACAGCGGAGGAATTTCGAGCGGCGCTGCGCGGCGTCCTGAACGAGCCGACAACTGCATCGGCCAGCAGCCAGGTCGAAACCCGAGGTGCGGTGTCCCAACTGGCACCGGCACCTGTTCCGCTACAAACTGTCACGCTGCCTGCCCCCACGCCCTCGGCTGAGGTTGCGCCTCTGGCCCCGGACAAACCCGTCCAACCACCCAAGCCGATCAAAAGCCGCCGAAACTTGTATATCGCGATCGGAGCCGTTCTGGCCGCCGCGGCGATCGCGACTTTAGTCATTGCGTTCTTCACGCCCCACGGGGACCACAAACAAGAATCTCGAACCGCAGGCGCCAAAGGAACGTCGACAGGCACGAATCCTTCCCTCCCTCGAACTTTGCCATCGAAGAGCGGCGAATTGGTGCTCGTCGACGGCGGCGAAGCTCAGCTTGGGGAGTATCGCCAGTGGGTCAACGTCCCGAGTTTCTATATCGATAAGACGGAAGTGACCAACCAACTCTTCCTAGACTTCTGTCAAGATAGACACCGTACGCCGCCGCCGGGCGCCGAGCTAAAGCCCCACGAGAACCCGGTTGTGAACGTCACGTTCGCTGATGCCGAAGCATTCTGCGACTGGGCGGGACAGCGACTTCCTTCCGCCCACGAGTGGGAGAAAGCAGCGCGCGGCCCTGGGGGACGCACGTACCCCTGGGGCGATACCATGGACTATTCCCGTGCGAATATTCCCAAAGACGAGGCTGCGAAGAAGAAGGCTGCATTGGCACCGGCAACCTCCTACGAGTCAGGCGCCAGCTTTTACGGAGCGTTGAACATGCTGGGGAATGCTTGGGAATGGGTCAATACGGGGGCCGATGCTCCGACGGGTTCCGACTTCGAATATTACCGGAATAAACTATTTCCAAACCTCAAACCGCCGTTGTTCCAGTCGGACGCGTTTTACCAAACGCGCGGCGGTAGCTTCCAATTTGTAGCAAAACCGGAGGTACTCATCTGGGATTCTGCTAAAGTACCGGCACGAGCACACGAACCGGACATCGGCTTTCGCTGCGCCAAAGATGCCAGCCCTTGACGTAGGTTAATGCCACGCTCGCTACAGATGCGGTTGTAAATGGATTCCCTCGGACTTATCGGTCTCACTGACAGCCTAATGACTTCCACCGCATATCGATTTGTTTTACATACTCCTTCGCATGGGCGGACACCACATCCAGGTTCGGATTGATTTCGGTGGTCTTGAGGTAGTAGGCTCTCGCCCCTCGCAGATCATCGCAATCTCGAGTTTTGTTGTACCTGTCCCGGTACACGTTCGCTAGGAAAAAGTATGCATAAGCGTCGCTGGAGTCATACTTAATGGCCCGCATACAGAAATTGCCGGCGCGTTCCAGATTCCCGAGCTTGTCCTCACAATCACAGAGGCCAATGAATGCCAAGCTGCGCTGATAGGCGAAGGAAGCCTGCCGGTCAGCATGGGCACTGTAGCCGGCGCCCAAGCCTATGAAATATTTCTCGAGTCGCGAGTGCAGCGGTGCGACAAAATTCGTCTGCGAAACGAAGCTGTCATAGGAATTGACCGCCTGAACATAAACCTCTCTCTGGTGCGACGAATCGCTTTCCGCCGCGGTGTGCCGCGTAGCGTCGGCAAGCCAGAGGTAGGCTTCGTAGTTACCGGGATTAATCGAAATAGCCTTCTTGGCGTTATCGACGGCGCGGTCCCATACGCCCTTGTCCAGATACGCCCGCGAAAGGTGCGAGTATGCGACATCATTCCGAGAATCGACTGCAATCGCGAGTTCCAGTTGCCGAATCGCCTCATCAGCGTCCCCTTCCTCGATGAGCGCACCGGCAGACTGCACCAGCGCCTCCACGTAGGTTGGATCCAATGTCACCGCCTGGCGAAAGGCGTCCAGCATCGCTGGCGTATCCGAAAGCAGTTGGCAAGTTAAACCCAAATCGTACGCGGCCTCGGGGTAGTTGGGATCTTCTTTCAGGGCCTCCTCAAAAAGGCCACGCGCCTTCTTCAAATCGGCTTCGGTCTGGTGGCCTGACTCACCTCCGAGCGATTTCGGGTTGAAGACAACGAGGGGATTGACCGTCGAGGATTGTTTGAAGAGAAGCTTCCTGCCGCGGTCCACCAGGTCCATGGCCGCGGGTTTGTAGACGCGGGCGTACTGAATGCGCAGCGGTATCGACTGCTGCTGACCCGGCACCACCATGATCTGTTTGGTGACTGGCAGATATCCCTCCCTCACCCCTTGCACCGTGTGCGTTCCGGTCGACAAGCCCGGCAAAGACAGTGGCTTGTCCTTGGCGACCGTCCCAACGAATTTCCCGTCGAGGTAAACCTGGACCCCGTCCATGTTTGCCTGGATGACGATGCCGCCCAGCGGCGCGAGCCGGGGCAAACCGGGATTCTTGCACGCCGGGTCAACAGCGAGGATCATGTTATTGTCGTAATCATGCTCGTGATCGCTAGGAGTCTGGGACTCTCCCTGCGTCTTCGCCTTCACGTAGCTGCTCACCTGGCTTCGAACATAGGTCACGAAATCTTCGGCCGTAATCACACCGTGGCATTGGGCCTGATCGGCGGACCCTTGAAGGGCCTGAACCACGAAATAAGTAAAAACCCCGAACCCAAGGCTGGGGTCCTCGAAACTCCTCTCGCGCGCTCCTGTAGCTGTCAGATTCAGAAAGCCGCTGGGCATCTGGCCAAGCTGTGTGTTTACGGCCTCATCCGTAGTCTCGCCGGTGATTCTGCCGGAGTGGCAGGCATCCGTCAGCAGCACCTTCCACCTCGCCTTCACTTTTTGGGAGAGGACTTGGCCCAACAACGCCATGGGGTAGCCGGTTGTCTCAGGGTGGGCAGGGTCCACATCGTAAGGAGCGAGGTAGCCGTGATTCCCTGCAACGTATCCGTGCCCAGCGAAATACACGACGACGCGATCCAAGTCCTGGGCGTGACTGGGCAACCACTCCTCGAGTTCGTACCGGATGTTCTGAAGGGTGGCTTGCTTTCCGAGCAGCAGGTGAACATTTTCGGGCGGAAACGCTCCGGCTTCCTTGCTGATGAAAACGCGTTGAATCGCCTGCGCATCGCTTTCCGGGAATTGCAAGTTGTCCGAGGCGGCAAGATTTTGGTAGGTGGAGATGCCGATGACCACCGCATAACCGCGCGGGATAACCGGAGACTGCCCGGAGTCCGGCTCCGCCGAGGGCTTGTCGACTTCGAGGTCGCGCTTATTGAGGTCCTCAGGCTTCTGCCCGGACGGCGCCTGCTGAGCAGCGAGCGCCGCACTTACAGCCACTAGGAGAAGGCTAATTGTGCGCAATGCGGAACTCATAGACGATGACACCCCCCTCCGTCTTCGGAGCCGAGATGCTGGTTGATCCTGCTTCGGTGTGAAACTTCAAGTCGCGCGCCACAAGGGTGGTGTTGTCGGGCAGGTGCACCGGCGACTGCTCCGGAGATGTCAAAGGCTGTGGGCCGGCCCGCTCGTCTTCACAGAGGCCCCGCGCATGCAAGACTTCCTCGCGGCAGCGTGGCACGAGGGTGCTCGGCTGGCTGCCGGGCGCGGGCCCTTCCACTTCACTTGTGTCGATCGGAACCGGGCTCTCGATCCAGTAGGTTATGTCAAATCCGGGCTTGCCTGCCACAACAAAGTTGCCCTTCGCATTTGGGACCACAGATTCGGGGCCTGGCTCCACTCGGCTTCTTTCTCCTCGTTCGGGATGTGGGAAAAGCCAGGTGCTTTGGCCATCGCTACTCAAATTGAGGACGTAGAGATAGCCGCCCAGAGATGTCCGGAAGCGAAATCGGATTTCGTCTCCTTTATGGAACACGGTCTGCGCTCCGACCCGCCGCCAACGGCCTTCTCGCCGCTGCTCGAGACCGACTTGGAAGACATTCTCCGTTCCCTCGGCAGAAGTATCCTGAGGCAGCGTGTTCAATGGGCACGCGCACGCCAGGCACGCAACGACGCTTATTCTCCAAAGAGTCTTCATGGAAGTTAATTGTGCTTGATCTGGATTTCTACTGAAAGTTCATCAATAGCAACATCGGATACGTTCGTGACATAGACGGAGTAAGGAGGCTCAGCGGCAGATTGGGGCTTGTCGACGGTGTCAATCTCCAGGTCCCGACTCTGCAGTCTTTTCTCCGTTTCCTCGCTCAGCCGGTTTATGTTCTTCGCCAGAAGTGAACTCGGTGCTCCGCCATTGTCCTTGCGAATGGACTCTCGCAACTCATCAGCGTTTGTCGGATTACGGGTCAGAATGACAAAAACCCGCTCTTCGCCTTTGGGCGGTGTGATCCGAAAAAATTTGCTTGCGGGCACCCGGACGGTATCCCGGGCCTTGACGACGTTTGACTCATCCGGTAGCTCCTTCGGATTGGGGAAAAGAGAAATCCACTTGCCGCTGGATCCCTGCTCGAGAACGTAGAGGTAGCCGGCACGATTAGGCATAAGCTCGATCGCAACACAATCACCCTCTTGGAAGTTGTGGGTTGGGGAAACAACCTCTATCTCCTTGTTGCTGGCACGATCGACAAGCGCCAGATTGTAGCGAAGCCCAAGGTTTTGAACTGCTGGAGTCTCGGATGATCCGGAGCCTCCCGCTTCAGGAAAGCCGGCACCATGCTCCTTTGGAGCCTCGGCGTTTGCGTTAGTTTGTTCCGACGCGCTAGACCCCGACGTGGCAACCGTCCCAGCAACATCAGCGTGCTTCAAGGCGTCAGTTTTCTTGTCTTTCCCGTGCTTCGTTGCGGAGGCCGGGGCCGGTCGATCGTCATCCGGGTTCTCGCGATAGAAAAGCGTCCGAGCTTTCAAGTTCGAAGGAGGCTGCTGGCCCCAGCAGAACGGCGAAAGGAGCAGGACCAAGAACAATCTAGTCGAGACGGACATAGTGACCTCCTTCATCCGCTCTTTGGGTCGTATGATTACTGGTTGGAGTATGCCACAGTTCGCTGTGCGTTGGAACCCCCCTGTGATCGTCGAAAAATAATCCTTGACATTCTCCTTTCGCTAGATAGAATCCCTTTTCCTCGCACCGGCCCCGCCCAGCCGGAACCCCGGTCACAAATCCGGGTATGTTTCCGCAAACTCCCATCGCCTTTCGATTCTCACTGAAAGGAGCCGTCCGCCATGCGAACCGCCCGTGCAAGAAAGCCCCACGCCAGATCATCGCTTGTTGTCATCGTGGCAATGCTTTTTCTCTGGCAACAAACCGTCTCACCTTTGCATTCCCAGACCGCCAACCCACCGCCCAAGAACGTTGCTCAGTTGAAGATCACCGTTTTGGAAGGTGAGGACGGGGTGAACGTCATCAAGGCGAAGACCGCAGTGAAGCCGGTGGTCGAAGTGCGCGACAAGAACAACCTGCCGGTGGCGGGTGCGTACGTAACATTCGCCGCCCCCGAAAGTGGAGCCCATGTCGCCTTTGCTCATGGCAGTTCGACTTATAGCACGGTCACCGATTCCAGCGGACGCGCGGCGGTTCACATTATGAAAGCGGTCGGAGCGGGCCATTTCAAGATTAGCGTCACGACAAGCTTTCAAGGTCAGGCGGCGACGACCGCCATCGCTCAAACGAATTTCGTGACGATGGCGGCGGCCACCGCCGCCGGGGCCGGCGCGGCAGCCGGCGCGGGCACGGCAGCAGCGGCAGGTGGCATCTCAGCAACCATGATCGGTATCATCGCTGCCGGGGTGGCGGCCGGTGTAGGCACGGCAGTGGCGGCGAGCAAGAGCGGGGGAGGATCTAAGACCTCCTCATCTCCCACCGGGAGCGTCGGAACCCCGGGTCCGCCTCAGGTCGGCCCGCCATAGTCGAACCCCCTTAGACGAATGCGGAAAGGAGAATCGGTATGCGCAACGCGATCTCTGTTCGAATCCTCCTCTTAACCTTCCTGGCTCTCAATGCGCTGAACCTGGGTTGCGGAGGCGGGGGGGAAGCCTCCTCGAGCGTCAGTGAACCTCCTTCAACGAGCGTCAGTGCCGGCAACCAAGTACAGTCGCCTATGCTGGGCTTCGTTTACGCTGCGGGCGGCAGTGAGGTGAGGGCTATCAATGGTGTTCCGGGCGCCGCAACGCTGAGCACTCCGTTGCCGGTTCCTGCGGGGGTCACGAGTCTCGATTTTGCGCCAGGCCAAAAGTACGCGCTGGTGGAGCAAGCGGAGGGAGCTTCTCTTGGCCTTATTGCGTTTTCGGGGGCAGAGCCGGGAGCACTAGCCCCGATCCCTGGGGGAATATCCAAGCCGGACGTGATTTCGTTCAGCCCCAAGGGTGGTACCGCCGCCCTCTATTCGGCTTCCGACGGTCGCCTCCAGGTGCTTGGGGGGCTTCCCGACAATCCCCAGTTGACGCGCGAGATCGCGAGTGGCGAACTGCCGGGTGCAGTGCGCCTGCTGGCGATCGCCGATGATGGGGCGACGTTGCTGGCAGGGACGGCGAATAACACCGTGTACCTGCTGGGCGGCAGTGCGCCGCAAATGCTCGAGAGCGTAGCGGACCTGGGCGGAATGGTCTTCACGCCGAAATCAAACGACGTGCTGATCTTCGATCGCGGGGCAGGCACGCTTGTGCTCATTGAGGGAGTGAGCGGCGTGCGTTCCAAGCGCGTGCTGGCGGAGGGCTTGACCGGCCTGGGTGGCAGCATCGCTTTAAATACAAACGGGCGCAGGGCTGTCCTCAGCACCTCAACCGCGAATCACTTGTGGGAGGTCGATCTCCAGAGCCTGGCGGTGCAGGAAGTACAGCTGCCGACGACGCCCGCGATGCTCGATCCCTTGCGATTGTCCGGTCAGTATCTTCTTGCCTGGCAGCCGGGCCAGCGGGCGTGGATTTTGAATACCAACCAGGAAAAGGGGACGGTCTACTTCGTTCCCGCCGCGACCGAAGCGCAGGCGGAAGTGCGGCGGTGATCTTCTACTGGCGGGACGGTGGGAAAGTTGGGACGTCGTGGCAGCCACGTACACAGAAGCACGGTCGCCTTGGAATCATTCGACTAGCACTCCAAGACGGTGAGCCGGGAGGGAGCTGTGAATCATAAAAAGCAATCAGCAGTATTCGTGGTAAGTGGGCTCTGTCTTCTTCTGGCAGCCGTACCCGCAGCGGGCCAGATGGTAACCACGACCATAACCGTTGGAACGTACCCCCAAGGTGCAGCCGTGAATCCCGTAACCAACATGATCTACGTGGCCAACGGCACTAGCAACAACGTTACCGTAATCAACGGGGCCAACGACTCCGTGGTCGCGACGGTCACTGATCCCAGCGCGATCGGTCCCATTGCCGTAGGGGTGAACCCCGTGACCAACATGATCTACGTCGCCAATCAGGAGAGCGCTAATGTCACGGTGATTAACGGCGCAACCAACGCATACTTGACCACCGTAAGTGCCGGGACCCACCCGTACGCTGTGGCGGTCAACCCGCAGACCAATATGATCTATGTCGCAAACGCCGGAAGCAGCAACGTCACGGTAATCAACGGCGCAACCAACACACCTCTGGCCCCGGTGAGCGTTGGAGCCAACCCGGAGGCAATTGCTTTGAACCCGGTCACCAACACGATTTATGTGGCCAATCTCGGCAGCGACAGCGTTACGGTGATCAACGGCGCCAGTAACACGCCAATAACCACAATTACTGACCCCAATGCGGCCCTCCCTACCGCCGTCGCCGTGAACCCTGTGACCAACATGATCTATGTGGCCAATCAAGGCAACGGCAGCAGTAATGCTGGCAACGTGACGGTCATCAACGGCGCGAACAACCAATACTCAGCCACCGTTTCCGATCCATTGGCATCCCTGCCTTCTTCATTGGTGGCGAACCCGGTCACCGATACTATCTATGTTGCGAACAATAGCAGCAACAATGTTTCTGTAATTGCGGGCGTCTCTTCGACGGTTCTTACGACGGTTCCTGCCGGCACTCGGCCCGTCAGTTTGGGGCTTAACCCAATAGACAACACGATCTACGTGAGCAACGGGGCCGGCACCAGCGTGACAGTCATCGATGGGACGAGTAATGAGTCCACGTGGACGCTCAGCGCTGGGACCAACCCTCACGCCGTGGCCGTGAACCCCGTAACGAACAGGATTTACGTGACAAACGAAGGCAGCGGCACTGTCACGGTGATTGACGGCGCCACAAATACCACCGCCACGGTAGGTACCGGAACCTACAACGGGCCCACCAACCCTGGTGCGGTGGGATTGAACCCGGTGACCGGCAAGGTTTATGTGGCCAATTACGGCAGCAACGACGTGACGGTGATCGACGGGGCCACGAACAACACCAGCACAGAGAGTGCGGGCACCAATCCATATGCCGTCGCGGTGAACCCGATCACCGACACGATCTACGTAACGAATTCAGGCAGCAATAATGTCACAGTGCTCGACGAGGCCACCAACTCCACATTCACGGTCACCGACCCCAACGCGATCGGCCCAGGTGCAGTTGCAGTGAACCCGGTCACCAACAGGATCTATGTGGCCAATTTGGCCAGCAACAACATCACGGTGATCGACGGCGCCACAAATGCTACTACGACAGTTACCGACCCCAACGCACAGGACCCGAGCGCCGTCGCGGTGAACCCAGCAACCAACAAAATCTACGTGGCCAACAACCAGAGCAATAACGTGACGGTGATCGATGGGGCCACCAACTACCCCACTACAGTCGTCGACCCGAACGCAGTCTCGCCCATTGACGTGGCGCTGAACCCGGTCACCAACAAGATCTATGTGCCCAATGCGACCAGCAACAACGTCACGGTCATCGACGTGGCCGCCAACAGCACGACCACGGTCACGGACCCCAACGCGTACGCCCCACACGTCGTGACGGTGAACCCGGTTACCAACAAGATCTATGTGGCCAATGCGACCAGCAACAACATCACGGTGATCGACGGCGCCACGAATACTCCTACCACTGTTACCGACCCCAACGCAACGGAGCCGATCGCCTGCGCGGTGGACCCGGTGACTAACAAGGTCTACGTCGCCAACTCTGCCAGCGGCAACGTCACGGTAATTGATGGGGCCACCAACACCACGAGCACCGTCACCGCGCCCAGCGGAATTGGCTCGTTTGCCGCGGTGGTGAACCCAGTCAGCACCAATGCCTATGTGTTGAATTCACAGAGTCTAACCGTGATAACGCCACAAGGGGTAGAGATCATCCCGATTCAGACCACCATCACCCCGCTCTCGGGTAATCAAACGAACAGTTTAGCGACCACCTTCACCTTCGCGGCGACCAACAACTTCACGAGCCCGCCTATCGACAACCTTCTTTTCCAGGTGGACACTTGGCAAGAGCCATGGCAGGCCGCTGCGAACACGGGAGCGGGAAGCTTCACCGGCAGCACCTCGACGCTTCAACCCGGCTTTCACATTCTTTACGCCTACTCCACCGAGGGCGAGGAGGCGACCTCCACCAACACCAGCCTCCAGAACAGCCCATTGATTGGCAACATTACGGCTTACGGCTTCCTGGTAGCCGCGCCAGAGTCCTTCATTGCCCCGGCCAGCTACAGCTTTGCGAGCCAAGCGGTGGGCACCCCCAGCGGCGTACAGGAGTTCGCACTCACCAATGACGGCGGCGCCCCGTTGACTGTTACAGTTGGCACGCCGGGCGGCACGAACGGCGGCGATTTTTCGGAAATCGATACCTGCGCTGACTCTTCCCCAATTGCCCCGGGAGGCGGGTGCACCATTAGCGTGACTTTCACACCCACGGCGGTAGGCTCCAGGTCGGCAACGCTGACAGTCACAGACAACAGCGGTGATGCGGCTGGCAGTCAGCACACGATCAACCTGACGGGCACGGCCGTTCAGGCCACAACCACTACGGCTGTGACCTCGTCGGTCAGCCCATCGGTCTTCGGGCAGCCGGTGACCTTCACGGCCACCGTCACTCCGCAGGGTTCGGGTACGCCCACCGGTACAGTCACCTTCAGCGACGGGACGACTGCCATCTGCAGCTCAGTTTCTCTCCCCTCATCGGGCCAAGCCCAATGCACGCCTGCAAGCCTCGCTGTGGGAACACACTCGATCACCGCAGTCTACAGCGGGGACCCGAACTTCCAGGGCAGCACATCATCGCCGTTTACCCAAACGGTGAACAAGGCTTCCACCTCGACGGCGGTAGCGTCTTCGCTCAATCCCTCAGGGTCGGGGCAAGCCGTAACCTTCACTGCCACGGTGACGCCGGTGGCACCGGGGGCCGGAACACCCACCCAAACCGTAACCTTTTATGACGGGACGACAGCCATTTGTAGCGCGGTGACCCTCTCAGCGGCGCAGGCCACGTGCCCGACTTCAACCCTGGCGGCGGGCACGCACTCGATTACGGCCGCCTACAGCGGCGACTCGAACTTCCTGGGCAGCACCTCGCCAGTCCTGAGCCAACAGGTCACCGCAGCGGAAGCCAGCTTTTCGACCACCAGCCTGAGCTTTGGCAACCAGATCGTCGGGATCTCGGGCCAACCGCAAGCCGTCACGGTGACCAACAGCGGGACGGCCAACCTCACCATTTCGACGGTCACGGTCACCGGCGCGAATGCCGGTGATTTTGCCAAGAGCGCCGACTCGTGCTCGGGAGCTACCGTCACCCCGAATGGCGCCTGCTCGGTCAGTGTGACCTTCACGCCGAGCGCCGTGGGAAATCGCACCGCCTCGCTCAATTTCCCCGACAACGCCGCCGGCAGCCCTCAGACCGTGAGCTTGAGCGGCGCCGGGACTTCCTCAGGCGTCAGCCTGAGCACCACCAGCCTGAATTTCAACAATCAGACAGTGGGGACGACAAGCGCAGCCGGCACCGTGACACTGACCAACAGCGGGACGGCCAACCTCACCATTTCGACGGTCACGATCACGGGCACGAATGCCGGTGATTTTGCCAAGAGCGCCGACTCGTGCTCGGGAGCTACCGTCACCCCGAATGGCGCCTGCTCGGTCAGTGTGACCTTCACGCCGAGCGCCGTGGGAAATCGCACCGCCTCGCTCAATTTCCCCGACAACGCCGCCGGCAGCCCTCAGACCGTGTCCCTTGCCGGTACTGGTGCCACAGCGGTTCTCTCAGGCGTGACCCTGACAGGCCTTCCTGCCACGAGTGCTCCGGACCAGCAGTACTCGTCGTTTGCCGTCACCCTCAGCTCTCCTGCCAGCACGCAACTGAGCGGAACGCTGCAGATGAGCTTCACACCCGACCCCTCAGTGAAGAATTGGAACCCCAGTTATATCAGTGCGCAGTTCGATTCGGCTTGCGCCAACGCCACGGCTGGCAATCCTCCCCCTAATCCTTGCAATTTGAATTTCACCATTGCCCAGAACGCCAGCAGTGCCTCGGTGGCCCTCCAGGTCGGCACGGTGGCCGGGACGATTACGGTGACGCTGACGGCATTAAGCGCGAATGGCACCTCCGTGCTTCCGCCTTCGCCAGTGAGCACGACCGTGACGGTGTCTGCTCCTGCACCCGCCATCACCGGCTCGGTTACAATTGTCCCCTTGAATGGCGGCGGATTCGACGTGGAGGTGGACAATGCCTATTCGGCGACGCGTGACCTTGTGAGCGCCTCGTTCATTTTCAGCGGCGCGGGGCTTACGGGGAACACGCAGTTTTCCAATGTGTCATTGGCAAGTGCGGCAGCGAACTATTTCTCGGGCACAAGTTCATTGCCGAATGGCGGGAGCTTCCAACTGACCGTGCCTTTCACATACCAGGGGGATACGAGTGTTTTGGACGGCACCAGTGTCACCGTCACGATCACAAGCTCGATGGGGACTTCCACCGCGGCGACCGGTGGTGTTCAATAATCTGATCGCTTATACTCAACCGTGTAGGTAAGGCCTTTCCCATGACTACGTCAACGATGCTGGCTTCGTTGAACCGGCACCACGGGGGCGGGGCGACCACTCTGTTGCTTTCCGTGACGCTCCTGGTGTTGACTGGGCACGCCCAACAGAAGCCCGGCGTGAGCCGGACGACGGTGGCCGCTCGCCCGATCCCGCTTAACGCAAAAGGCTGCCGACCCGCTACCTTGGAACAAAAGAACTGGGCGGACTATCAATGGGCTCCATTCGAAAGTCACGAGATCGCCTGTCCACTCCGAACGGGGGGGAGGATCGTTCTTGTTGTTCTGTCGGTAGACGCATACGAGATTGAGAAGACGCTGCCGGCTCAGGCCCCCGCCCCCAAGTACCCAAGAGCCCTCATTGTTACGCCAGGGGGACGCGCTGTAGGGAATCTGCCTTTCGCATTTCCTTTTGATCCGCCGGTCAGCCTTGATGTTGCATTTGCCGACTGGAAGGACGGCTTGCCCCGAACGGTCGAGTTGTATCTCGAAGATCCCGCAGTTGGAGGAAACAGGAAACTGCCCTCCCTGAAATGGGACGAAAAGCTTGCTCGATACATTCAAACGGAGGTCTCATATGGGAGGTAGCACCGCTCCAACTGGTGCTGCTGGTCTTACACCGGCTGCCGACACCAAGAAGGTGGAAGAGTTGAAGAAGGCATGCGACGAAGCCTACTCCTACGCGCCTGCGGCCAATTCATGTAGTCACGCAGTATGGTATGTCATCCAGAAACTGATCAACCCCCAGGAACGGCTCCGCACCGCCAACGACTTGATCGACTACATGGTGGCCTCGAAGGACTGGCGCGAGGTTACTGTCGACGAGGGCTGGCAACTTGCCAACGAAGGCAAGGTGGTGGTTGGAGGAAGAGAGGACACTCCGAACGGCCACGTGATAATCATCTACCCTGGCGGTAAGATTCCAGGTGGCGGCTATAAGTACAATTTCACGAACAAGCGCACTGGAAAGGTCCAGCAACTTATCATGCACAGCCACGGCAATTACCCCCGCTGTCTGTCGCGATCGATGGGGCAATGGCCCGGCGGAGTGAGCAAGGGTGACAAAAACGTTTTCGATCCCTGGGGAAGCGAGGAGGCATTCAAAGAGGTGAGATTCTGGACAATGGGTAAGCCATGAGAGTGTTTATCTGATTTGGTATCTCTTGCTTGGAAATGGCCACTGACTTGTCCCCTGCATTCGGTGTGGACACAAAATGCATCGCCCGCTTTCGCATAGACAGTATGAAGAGATGAACGAGGTCTGTCTACGTTCTTTTCGACATACCACTCTGCCCCCAACGTGTGCTTGAACGGCGAACTCCCGTTTAAGCGGCGTTGCCGGGTTTAGGAACTGAAATTCGTGAGCAACAACCACCGTTTGTCATTGGGGTGCTGTCGAATCTTGGCGGGGTGCCCGCCGGGACGGTCCTGTACCGCTTCGTGACCTACGCCGAAGATCGTAGGGACCCGAGATATTGTCTGCTCAGCTCGTTTTGGTTGCCAAAGGAAACCTACGAAGAACTTGGACGGCTCCACAAGGAAACCGCATTGTATACGTACTGAGCCGGACGTATAATTTCTTCGGGGCATCAGATCACAATCGAATTCTTATAGTTTCGGGCTTTTTCAATTCAAGACTTGAGGAGGAACCTATGGCAACGAGTACCGCTCGCCTGGAAACGCACGTCTCCGTCAGTGCAACGAAACTTCTTATTAACAATCAATGGGTGGAAAGCGCATCGGGCAAGACATTTCCCACCGTCAACCCGGCTACCGGCGAGGAGATTTGCCGCGTAGCGGAAGCCGATGCGGCGGATGTGGACAAGGCTGTGCACGCTGCGCGGGAGGCTTTTGAAAAAGGCCCCTGGCGCAAAATGGCGGCCGCCGAACGAGGAAACTTGCTTTACAAGCTCGCCGATCTGATCGAGAAAAACGCTGACGAGTTGTCTCGCCTGGAAGCCCTCGACAACGGCAAGCCCTATCGGGTCGCCAGAACGGCCGACCTGCCGCTGGTCATCGGGTGCTATCGCTATTACGCGGGTTGGGCAGACAAGATTCAAGGCAAAACCATTCCCGTCGCGGGGAACTATTTCTGTTACACCCGGCATGAGCCCGTGGGGGTGGTGGGCCAAATCATTCCCTGGAATTTTCCACTCCTCATGCAGGCGTGGAAACTGGGGCCGGCGCTCGCAGCGGGTAACACGGTCGTGCTGAAACCTGCCGAGCAGACTCCACTCACTGCTCTGCGCGTGGGCGAACTGATCATCGAAGCAGGCTTCCCAGCGGGCGTGGTCAACATTCTGCCGGGCTACGGTCCGACCGCGGGCGCCGCGATCGCGTGGCACAACGGAGTTGACAAGGTGGCTTTTACCGGGTCCACAGAAGTCGGACACCTCATTATGGAAGCAGCAGCCAGGAGCAACCTGAAGCGCGTAACCCTCGAACTGGGCGGCAAGAGCCCCAACATCGTCTTTGCAGACGCGGATATGGATCAAGCTATTGAAGGCGCCCACTTCGCCCTCTTCTTCAATCAAGGCCAGTGCTGCTGCGCGGGCTCGCGCCTTTTTGTAGAAGCCAAAGCTTATGACGAGTTCGTGGAAAAGAGCGTGGCGCGCGCCAAGCTGCGCAAGGTCGGCGACCCCTTCGACCCCACTTCCGAACAGGGTCCCCAAGTGGACGACGTCCAGTTCGAGAAGGTGATGAGCTATATCCTGTCGGGAAAGCAGGAGGGCGCGTCCCTGCTCGCGGGTGGCAGCCGTGTGGGCAATCGCGGTTTCTTTATCGAGCCCACAGTTTTTGCTGATGTCAAGGACGACATGAAGATCGCTAAGGAAGAGATCTTCGGACCCGTCATGAGTATTATGAAGTTCAAAGACGTCGAGGAAGTTGTGGAACGATCGAACCGCACAGAGTATGGTCTGGCCGCCGCCGTCTGGACTCGCGATATCAGCAAGGCTTATGCCATAGCCAACAGCGTGCGGGCCGGAACGGTTTGGGTGAATTGCTACGACGTCTTCGACGCCGCGGCGCCTTTCGGGGGCTTCAAGCAGTCGGGCATCGGACGAGAACTGGGCGAGTATGGCCTCCAGCAATACACAGAGGTCAAGACCGTCACCGTGAAGCTGCCAGACTAATTGGAAAAAGGTCCAGGGTTGTAATTCCGGAGTTCGAAACAAGAAGGCTTTGGTAGAATTCACGGGGCCAGGGTGTGAGCCTGTCTGCTTTTCGCCGGATGCTCCACCACTCTCATCCCGCCGCGCCACCGGCTTATTCCTTCCCACTTATAACTAGGAAAGCACATCCGGCGAAAAGGCTGGGCAGCTATCCTCCTGCAAGCTCGGAATTGGGAGGATGTCAGCCTTCGCTTTTCGCCAGTCTCGACAGAACAGAGAACCAGACCCGCAAGTTCGTTAGGCTTGTCAGCGCCCGCCATTGCCAGACGATGCGAATCCGGGGACCATCCGGTGACCAGGCGGGGCTGGTATCTTCGGCGGGGTGGGTGGTAAGGCGCAGCGGCGGATCAGCACCGACGAGTTTCACATAGATATCGAAGCTGTCTTGCTTTTCTCCGCTCCATGTGAATGCTACACTGTCAGTGATGTGGTGTCAGAAATTTGCGCCGACTGGGCATCTCCGAAAGCGTGGCGATGAAGGTATCCGGCCATCGCACACCGAGCATGTTTCGCCGCTACGAAATCGTCGATGAGTCCGACCTTCAAGCCGTGGCGAAGAAGCATGACGCCAAGGCCAAGAAAATGGAGAGGGACAAAAACAAAGAGAATACAACGACCATACGAAGGAAGCCTCAAACAGCCATACTGGGTATTAACACTTTGGCAATAAAGTAGTTAAAGTGTGGGCGTGTAGCTCAGGTGGATAGAGCAACGGATTTCTAATCCGTGGGTCGGGGGTTCGAGTCCCTCCACGCCTGCCATGTTTTCAAGGAGTTAGCGAACCCCCGGTTCACTTCGGCTACTATTTCCGGCTACTTTAAGCGACAGCAGCCTGACGACGATATTCTGCTTCCGCGGTTTTGAGCGTCTGCCATACCGCCTCTGAAGCCGCTTTCTGAGCCTGATCCCCTGCGTGCGAATAGATGATGTTTACACGATCATGCGTGTGTCCCAATCGGTCCATGCGAGTCTTCACGTCCACACCTTCGTTGAGCATGAGCGAATTGTTCAGGTGACGTAGGGCGTGCCAGTGAAGCCCCGGAATGCCAAGCTTACGGGCGAGAGGTTTTATAGATTTTGACATCACGACTCCCAGGTCGATGGGCCTGCCACGTTCGCCAGGGAGTACCCAGGCATCGGGCTTTGCATCCGGATAGGTCTTTTCTTTGTACTCCAAAAGTACACGCATCTGCTCGTCGGTGAGCACAACCTTCCGATAACCCTTCTTGGTCTTGGGCAGCGTGCTCTTGCCTTCCCAGACGGATTCTCGGATCAAGATGGTATCGTGCTCCCAAACGATTGAGTCCCAGCGCAGTCCGCGCAGTTCCCCGCACCGACTCCCCAACCAGACCGCCAATTGCCAAGCCATTTTATGACGGGGATCTTCCAACCCATCAAGGATGGAGATGACCTGCTTAGCGGTGGGCATGGAATACGGCTGTTCGGGTCCGGCGGCCGGTAGTTTGACAAAGCGAGCAGGGTTGTACGTCAAGCCGTTTCCGAGCCGGATGGCTGATGAAAACACACTCGACAGGTAGGCACGATATTTCGCTGCCGTGTTTCTGCAGAGGTTGAGACTGTCGAGGTATTTCTGAATCTCCGCGGTGCCAAGGTTGTCGAGCAGGCGTGCACCAAACCGCGGGAGCCATATCTTCTTCATTCCCCATTTCATGTCGCGCGCCGTACTGGGTCTTTTGTCTTGCAATTCATGCTTAGCTTCTTTCTTATCGGCGTCGTAAAAGTGCTCGCGCCAGAAACCCGCCAACGTATGCGAGTTGCCGGCTACTTCACGACGATCATTCAATTTCCTCATCCATTCGCGTTTGAGTTTCTGTGCTTCACTTTTCGTAAGGTCTTTAACCCGTCCCACCTAAATCCGGCGTGAATTTGGCTCGTCATCGTCAAATATGGCCGGAAAATGGCCATTAGGCCCCTACGTTTTTGCAGCAGTCGATAGATTTGCGGGGAGCGCAGCTCAGCTCTCCAGAG
>Ga0326728_10006695_pt1 | contig 30715 bp, 32 predicted proteins | sample MB3enrmetagenome_FD_207602 | JGI IMG/M metagenome (GOLD analysis project Ga0326728, IMG submission 207602) | Lab enriched peat soil microbial communities from McLean, Ithaca, NY, United States - MB31MN | ecosystem: Environmental > Terrestrial > Soil > Wetlands > Peat | place: USA: New York...
CCTTGACTGTTCCGACACCGTTCCCAAGGCCGCTGGTTATCAAGGGAAAGGGGCAAACGCAAAGAAAACCCTCAGCACACAGACTTTGGACTTGACAGGACCAGCCTCCTCATGGAAGCCGCGTTATTACGGCGCCAGGGGGAACGCGGCTTGCGCCGCGGGTCCATCCATCCACGCCAGCGTTTCGTCGAAACCGCGCAGCCCGGCCGTCGCGCCCATCCGCTGGACACTCAATGCGCCCACTGCATTGGCGAATCGCGCGGCCTCGCGGCAGCCGGCGCCACGCAGGAAGGCCGCCAGGAAACCGCCCACGAAGCAGTCGCCGGCGCCGGTGGTGTCCAGCGCGGTCACCGCGAACGCGGGCAGGTGCGCGATGCCGGCCTCATCCGCCACCAGGCAGCCGCGCCCGCCCAGTTTCACCACCACCGTCTTCGCGCCACTCTCGCGAAGCGCTCGCGCGGCACAGTCCGCGTCGGCGCAGCCGGTCAGGGCACTCGCTTCGTCCCCGTTGGTGAACAGCAGATCGGTTTCGGCCAGCGAAGCGGAAACCACCTGCATCCACTCTCCGCGGGAATCCCAACCGGTATCCATGGTGGTGAACAGGCCGGCCGCCTGGGCGCGCCGTTGCGCCCGGGCCGCGTGCGCGCGCATGTTCGGCAGCCCGAACGGATTCGCCAGATGGAACACGGTGCAACCGGCAATCAGGTTCGGCGTGAGTTCGGGCAGCTCGGCGAATGCCTCCGCGCTTGCGCCTGGCCGGTGCAGCAGAGCGCGGGCGCCATCCTCCCGTACCAGCGCGATGGTGGCCGGCGTCGGCGCCTGCAGCCGCGCGACGTGGGCAACGTCAACACCAGCGTTCGCCAGGCGGCCGGTAACGAACTCGCCGAACGAGTCGTCCCCGACGGCGCCCACCAGCCGCACCGGCACGCCCAGCGTCGCCAGCGTAAAACTGGTGTTCGCGCCGTTGCCTCCAATCTGCTGTTCCAGCGCATCCACCCAGACCGTGGCGTCCCAGCGCACGGCGTTGAGAACCACCGGGCGGGCCAGCGTGTCCACTACCAGATTGCCGAAACAGAGAACTCCCGGCGGGTGGGTCTTTTGGACCGCGCCCGCGCCGCTGGAGCCCGGGAGCGGCTCGCGGCCCGTTTTGCGCTTCACTTGCCGCTGCCGTCGGACACGGCCCGGATGAACTCCTTCGGGATGGGCCACGAGCCAAAAACCCGCCGGTCTTCCCGGCGAAAACTGCCCGCAGTCAGCACGCCGCTCAGGTCGCCGGGATTGGGCCGCAGATGTTCGCGAGCGATCCACGCGCGCAGCGTTTCGGTGAGCTGTTCCAGGCGGACCAGCAGCGCCGAAGCCTCGTCGACGTTGCCGCACGTGACCTCCAGCGAGAGCGCCAGATGATCGCCCTGCGCGCCCAGCGTGAGCGCCACCCTCTCGGCGCCGCGCAATGCCGAGGCGTAGGCCCGGGTGCCCTCGGGAAACAGGCTTTCCGATTGCAGGGCCGCGGCCGGCGCCAGCATCCACACGGGCTGGGTGGGCAGATCCGCAGCGCCCCGTGGTCCGGGCCCGCGTGTAATCAGCAGCGCCGCCCACTGATCGGCGCTCACCGCCAGGGCCAGCAGATGCCGCCGCAGCGGATAGAAGGAGACGAAGCGGTGCGGCTGGCTGGCGGGCGCACGGCAGAACCCGTTGCTGCACTGGCCTCCATGGCTCCTTGCGTACGCGACGATGCGCGACCAGTCGAAATTGCCTCGCGCCACGGCATACGCGTCACGCTGGTGCGTGGCGGGATTCTCGCGGATGGCGACGGCCAGAGCGTTCAGGTCCTCGCGGTAGTCGAATCCGGTCTGCTCGATGAACTGGCGGTATTCGGGTTCCTCCGCCGACTTCGATCCGGCGATCATGTCGAGAAGGCCGGAGCGGCGCATGGCTTCGAGGTCCATATACACCAGCAGCGAGTCGCCGGTGGGCAGGAAGGCGGCCATCTCCGCGGGCGTAGCGCCGCGGCGAATGCGCCACAGGTACAGGCCGGTGAGGACGGCCGCGCACAACAGGATCAGCGCAGCGGCAAGCTGCCACGGACGAAACCGATAGCGCACGTTCGCAGGTTACACCGTCGCGGCGGCTGCTGTCATCCGCGACTCTTTCCACAGCCGCACGTAGGGCTGCAGGTCATGCATCATGTCAGCGAACTGTTTGGGATTGAGCGACTGCGCGCCGTCGCTGAACGCCTGCTCGGGGCAGGGGTGCACTTCGACAATGAGCCCGTCACAGCCGATGGCCACCGCGGCCCGGGACAAGGCCGGCACCAGGCTGCGCTTCCCGGTGGCATGGCTGGGGTCCACCACCACGGGAAGATGCGTCAGCTCGTCCAGCACGGCGACGGCGGTGAGGTCGCAGGTATTGCGCGTGGCCGTTTCGAAGGTGCGAATGCCGCGCTCGCACAGGATCACGTTGGGGTTCCCGTGCGCCACGATGTACTCGGCTGACATCAGCAGCTCCTTGACGGTGGAACTGAGCCCGCGCTTGAGCAGGATGGGCCGCGGGCACGGTCCCAGCGCCTTGAGCAGCGAGAAGTTCTGCATGTTCCTGGCGCCCACCTGCAGCACGTCGGCGTATTGTGCCACCAGCGCCACGTCGCTGTCGCTCATCACTTCGGTGACAATCCCCAGGCCCGTCGCGCGTTTGGCTTTCGCCAGCAGCTTCAGCCCCTCCTCTTCGAGGCCCTGGAAATCGTAGGGCGAGGTCCGCGGCTTGAACGCGCCGCCGCGCAGCATCTTCGCCCCCGCGCGCGCCACCGCTTCGGCCGCGGTCATGAGCTGCTCTTCGGATTCCACCGAGCAGGGCCCGGCCATCATCACAAATTCGTCCCCGCCGATCTCCACGCCGTTGATCCTGATCTGCGTCTTCGCGCGGCGGAACTCGCGGCTGACGAACTTGTATGGGGCGGAGATGCGCACCGCGCTTTCCACCTGCGGCATGGCTTCCACGGACTCGAGGCAGGCGGTCACGTCGCCGACGCCGACCACGCCGATCACCACCCGCTCCTCGCCCTCAATGGAATGCACCTTGTAGCCAAAGTGCTCGATCCGTTTGCACACCAGTTCAATCTCCTCCCCGGTGGAGTGGAGCTTCATCGAAATAACCATGGCGGCCGCCTCCCTAAAATCAAAAGGCCCACTCCCTTCGAGTGGGCCTTTGTCGAAATCCCTAACCTGTCGCGATTCCACTCGTATCGGATCAGGTCCCCTGGGGGAACCAGAATCGAAACGAACGGTAATAGGCGCGACGCATGAAAGGACAGTATGGCACGGCGGCGGGCGGCTTGTCCACCGGCAGTGCAGGCAAATAGTGCGGTCTCCGACGATCCGGCCGGAACGGGCCTATGGGCAATCCTTTGGGCGTTTCTCGGCCAAGTGCTTTCCGCCCTGTCCCGAAAAGGGTAGGTCCAGAGTCTGGAGCCACGACATCTTGTGACTGTTCTGAACGGAGCGTGCGATTCCCATGAACGATTTTGGGCGCTCAGACGTACATGTACCATGAAGTCTGAATTCGGCCAAATCTGACGGTTCTGATGCTTTCCGTAGCAACGCTACGTGGCCGGCAAGCTCAACCGGAAGAAGCCGGCCGCAGAGGAGACACACAGCATGAAGCTTCTCATGACGGCGCTCACGTTCTTTTGCATCTGTTCTCCTATCAACGCTCAAACCCCTGGCGCGCAGCTACAGCCGGATCTGCGCATTTTCAAAACGGTTGGAACTACGAAACTGACGGCTCACATCTTTAGGCCTGAAGGTGGCGCTCGGGACACGCCTGCCCCGGTAATTGTTTTGTTTCACGGCGGCGGCTGGAACGTTGGCTCACCCGAATGGGTCTATGGAGATGCGCGACGCTACGCTAGCTATGGCGCCGTCGCCGTTGCCACGGAGTACCGCCTCTCCGATCGGACGAAGATCACACCACTCGATGCCATCGCTGACGCCCGCGACCTGATTCTCTGGCTGCGCGCAAATTCCAAGGAACTCGGTATTGATCCCTCCTTGCTGGCTGCTTACGGCTTTTCCGCCGGAGGGCACCTTGCCGCCGCTCTTGCCACGATTCCAGATCCGGAGCGCCCCAAGGTTGATTTCTCTCCCCAAGCCCTCGTGATGCTTTCACCGGCCGTTTCCCTCACGGGAGACAGTTATTTCGAAGGGCTTCTGTTGGGGAAGACCACGACTGCCGCTTTGTCCCCCGACGAACAGATCCATGGCCGCATCCCGCCAACGATCATCTTTCAAGGTGTCCTCGACACCACCGTGCCAATCTGCGGCGTCCGGAGATTCTGCGGGCGTGCTCGGGAATACGGGAGCGATTGCCAGATCGTTGAATACCCCCTGGTCGGCCATCTGCTCACTCGAAAGCTGGACGAGCAAACATACTCCTTCGATCCTGATCCGAAGGCTGTGGCGGACTCGATCGCTAAAGGAGATGCCTTTTTGGCTGCGCATGGGTTCCTTCCAGGTTTCCGTCCGAAGAAACACGAAGAGGTCGCGGTTGATCCCAGAACATTGGACAGGTACGTGGGACGTTATCAGCTAATGCCGGACTTCATTGTCACAGTGAATCGCGAAGGTGACCATCTGTTTGCGCAAGCGACCGGGCAACAGAAGGTCGAGATATTTCCAGAGACTGAGTTTAACTTCTTCTTGAAGGTCAACGATCTGCAGCTCACCTTCGTGCTCGATAACCAGGGCCACACAAGTGCGATCATCATGCATCAGAATGGCAAGGACCTGTCGGCCAAGCGGATCGAATAGGTAGCGGATCCTTCCATTACGAACAGGACGGATCGGCGGCGAGTCCCGGCCTGCCAATAAGGCAGACCGCGGGGGAGATCAGAGAACCCTATCTCCGGCAATCGCGTCCTTCCCGAAGATCGCGCGGACCGGGTCCTTGCCGGCGTCGTTCTTACGGGCGGGCTCGTTTTCGTCCATGAACCGCCGGTGTGCTCTCGTCAGGCTCTCTTTCGCATCGATCTTCGCGTGGAGGCCGCGCTCGGCCAAAGCCGCCAGCGGCGCCGGGATGGTGACACTCTGCCGCACGGGCCTCGTCCCGGAACTACGTGGCGTCCTCGTTCGGGTCGGCATATTCCACTGTACGAGTCAGCATCCGTGTGCTGCAGCTCCAATTGCTATCCTGTCCTTGGAGACACTATGGCACTCACTGAATCCACCATGCTTGCGCTCGGGACGCCCGCTCCCGACTTTCATCTGCCCGATCTCATCTCCGGCAAGACCATCGGCCTCGCCGATCTCAGCGGAACCAAAGCCCTGCTGGTGATGTTCATCTGCCGCCATTGCCCCTACGTGCAACACGTGCAGAAGGAGCTGGCGCGGCTGGGCAAAAACTACGCCGGGAAGTCGCTGCGCATCGTGGCCATCTCCTCAAACGACGCCGCTACCTACCCGGATGACGCTCCGGGCAGCCTGCGCGCCATGGCCGCCGAGCTCGGTTTCAACTTCCCCTTCTGTTACGACGGGACGCAGCAAACCGCCCGCGACTACACCGCCGCCTGCACGCCCGACTTCTTCCTGTTCGACGAGGCCCGGCGCCTGGCGTATCGCGGCCAGTTGGACGACAGCCGTCCGGGGAACGGCAAGCCGGTGACCGGGCGCGACCTGCGCGCGGCCATCGATACGCTACTGAGCGGCGGGACCGTGGGCCCGAATCAGAAGCCCAGCATCGGCTGCAACATCAAGTGGAAGCGGTAGGGGCAATTCGGTGACGGGCACCGAAATTCCGCAGCGACCAGCGACTTGTTTTCAGCGGCTTCCCGGCACCGAATTGCCTCACGGCACCAGCGCTTTCCGGATCGGCTCCACCCAGGCATCCTTGTCCATGTCCCAGACGATGAAGTTGGAGTCGAACTGCCAATAGGTCCAGGCCCATCCCAGTGACTCCGCGGTGCGCGCCACCCACGCCGTGTAGAGCACGCGCGACTCCATGGGGCCCTTGTCGTACGCGCCAAACTCGCCCAGCAGGATCGGCCGGTTGTGCACCTTCGACCACTGCTGCACGCCCGCGAAATCGTCCACCACATGCTGCTTCTCGACATCGCTGCCCCACGTCACGCCGGAAAGCCGCGCCGTCAACTTGCTCCAGCTCGCGCCCTGGTGCGTGAACGCCATGGGCAGATAGTAGTGCACGGTGACGATGATGTGGCGGTCGTCTTCCGGCAGATCGAGCTTGTCCAGGAAGTGGATGTAATTCCAGAAAGCGGGCCCGATGACGACGTTGCGCGTGGGATTGGTTTTGCGAATCACCGCCAGCGACTCCTTCAGGAGCGCGTTCCAGCGCTCCGCCGTCAACTGGCTGTTCGGCTCGTTCAGAATCTCGAAGACGACGCTCGGCGGCGCGTTCTGATAGATCTCCGCGACCTGTTGCCAGAAGGCCAGCAGCTTCGTCCGGCAGGCGTCGGCGTGCTCTCCGCAGAAGTTGTAGTCGTGTTCGTCGAGAATCACGATGAGATCGTTGGCCAGGGCGTTCTTCACCACCCAGTCGAGCGTCTTCAGCCAGGCCGGGTCCAGCCGGTTCTGCTCATCCATGTGGCCGAAAGCCTGCAGGTTCACGCGCACGGTCCGGAAGCCCGCTTCGTGGATGATTTGGAAATGGCGCTCGTGGAAGCGGGCCCTGGCGAAGTCGTCCCATAGCGGATCATAGCCGACGATGTTCACTCCCCGGCCCATTTTGTTGATCTGCGCGAAGGGGTCGATCTGTGCGCTGAGGCCGCAGGCGACGAGGGCGGCGAGCGCGAGGAATCCCGAGGATGAGTTCATTTGCTTACTATTCTCACACCGTGATCCGCGCACCATGAGATTGGGTGGAGTGCATGGGCGCAATCCCATGCATTCGACCCGATCGTGGAGGCCCCGGCTTTCCGTCAAACTGCAGGTGCTTCAACTCTTGTGTCGTGCACCCGGTTCGCGCCGCCCGAGGCGCGATGCGGCGATTCGCAGCGTGGCGCCCATGGCGCACCATGTCAGCCAGTGCGCGAGCGGGCCGCTGCTCCACGGGAACGCGGAGGTCCAGCTCATGTCGGCCGTGAGACACCAGGCGGCAAAAACGAACGCCGTCATGGCAGTTATTACACCGAACAGACCGGCCAGCATTCGGCAACTGCGCAGTGCCTGGGCGTACCACGTCTTCCACGCCGCCCTCTGCCTGTCCTCGTGCGCTCCGGCTTCAGGCCAAATAACCCCTTCCGCGGTCTGCAGGCGCAGATCCGTGGTGACTCCAGCCGGCGCAAAGGGTGCGCGCATCCTCCACTGCGAATTCATCGGTTCCCTCCCTGTCTGCAGCCTGCAGAGCACGTTCGTATCCAATTGCCGGGCGAACATCAGGGCCGCCCAGCGTGGCTGCGGCGTGCCCGATGTGCCATTAGTTCGTGCGGCGGCAACTCGTCTCACGCGAAGATTTGGTTTTTGAAACGCGTCCGCCTCGCTGCCGCTCCGCACGGCCGGGCCGTGTGCTAGATTACACGTGATAGGAAACGCCGGCTGGACGCGCACTCGCGGCGCCCGGAGTGTAGCGGAACTGCCGGGCAAGGACTCACTCGAGTATGGCGGTCACCAATCGCATCAACAATCGGTACGAGATTCGATCCACGCTGGGACAGGGTGGCATGGGCGTGGTCTACCGCGCCTACGATTTCGTGACCAAACGGGATGTGGCCATCAAGACCATGCGGGACATGGCGGACCCCGCGGCCCTCGAACTGTTCGCGAAGGAATGGACCGTTCTGGCCGGTCTCAGCCATCCCAACATCGTCGACATTCTCGATACCGGCGAGTTCGAAGAGAACGGCCGCCGCATGCCCTATTTCGTCATGCCGATGCTGCCCGGCAACACACTGGATGCCCTGATCAGGGACGCCAGCCAGAGGCTGACCGTGAACCGGGTGGTGGAGATCCTCGTACAGACCTGCCGCGGCCTTCAGGCGGCGCACGAACGCGGCCTGGTGCATCGCGATCTCAAGCCCAGCAATATTTTCGTGCTGGAGGACGACACCGCCAAGATCATCGACTTCGGCGTCGTGCACCTCACCGGCACTCACTCGGTCACCGGGATCAAGGGCACGCTGCAGTACATGGCGCCCGAGCAACTGGAGTTGCAGCCCGCCACCAACCTCTCCGACGTTTTCTCTCTGGGCGTGGTGGGATATGAGACGCTGACCGGCCGGAAACCCTTCGCCCGGCAGTCGGAAGGAGACACCGCGGAGGCGGTGCGGAAGTTCGTTCCTCCGGCGGCCTGCGAGATCAATCCGGCGGTGAGCGAGCCGATCAGCCGGGTGATCCACAAGGCCATGGCCAAGCAGCCGCGGCACCGTTTCACCAGCGCGCGCGAGTTCGCCGAGACGCTCACGAAGGCTCTGCACAACCAGGCCGTGGAGAGCTTCGATCCGGCGAAGATCCGCCCGCGCATAGAGCGCGCCAGGAAGGCCTTCAGCGAAGGGGACCTGCAGTTCGCCGCGGAGATTCTGGGCGAGCTGGAAGCGGAAGGACATATCGATCCGGACATGTCCGTGCTGCGCATGCAGATCGACCAGGCCGCCCGCAAGAAGACCATCCGCCAGTTGCTGGAAAGCGCGCGCACGCGCTTCGAGCAGGACGAGTTTCCACTGGCGCTGCAGAAGATCCAGGAAGTGCTGCGCATCGAGCCGGACAACGCCGACGCCCTCGGACTGCGCCAGGACATCGAGAGCCACCGCAGCGAGCGCCAGGTAGACAACTGGTTCCGGCTGGTGAAGGAGCACCTTGGGCGCAACGCCTTCACAGAAGCGCGCGAGGGGCTCGACGAGATTCTGAAGATCAATCCGAAGGACACCCGCGCGCTGCAGCTTCGCGCCGAGGTGGAACAGAAGGAACAGGACGCTATCCGCGTCCGCAACGAGAAAGAGCAGCTCTACAATGCCGCGAAAGCCGCCTTTCAGAGCGGCGAACTCAGCACCGCGCTGAGCCGTCTGGAACGCGTGCTCAAGTTGAACCGCGAAGTGCCCGATCGCGTGGTGCCCGAGCGCGATTCGCTGTATCAGAGCTTCTACAACCAGGTACGCAGCGAGCACGACGGCATTCGCATGGCCTACGAGGAGGGCCGCCGCGCGCTCACCGAGCAGGATTTCAAACACGCCCTCGAGATCTGCGATCAGTACCTGGACAAGTACCCCGGGGATCCATTGTTTCAGGCCCTCAAACTGGAGGCGGGCGAGCAGCAGCGGCAACAGCTCTCCTCGTTTCTGGCGGAAACCGGCAAGCGCGTGGACGCCGAGCCGGACCTCGACCGCAAGATCGCCATCCTCAAAGAGGCAGCGGAGAAGAATCCGGGCGAGCGCCAGTTTCAGGAGGCGCTGAAGCTGACCCGCGAGCGGCGCGATCTGGTGAATTCCATCGTGGCTCGGGCGCGCCAGTACGAGGAGCGCGCGCAGTTCGCCGAAGCGATCGGACAATGGGAGATCCTGCGCAGCATCTACAGTGCGTACCCCGGCATCGGGTTCGAAATCGACCAGCTCCAAAAGCGGCGCGAGCGCCAGACCGAGGACGAAGCCAAAAGCCGCTGGACCGAGCAGATCGACCGGGCCATCGAAGCGGGCAAGCTCGAGCGCGCTCTCGATCTGGTGGGAAAAGCGCTCGAGGAGTTTCCCAACGACGTCGAGCTTTCCAACCTCGCGGCGCTGGCCCGCAAAGGCGTCGAGCGCAGCGCGGAAGCACAGCGGTTGCTCGAGGCGGGGCAGAAGCTCTGCGCGGGCGGGCGCTACGAGGAAGGAACCGAGCGGCTGCGGCAGGCTTCCGAGCTGGACCAGCGCAACCCAGCCATCGCCCAGGCGCTGGCCAATGCGTTGGTGGAAGAAGCGCGGGAGCTGGTGGAGACAGACTGGAGACCCGCCGAGAAGCTGGTGGAACAGGCGCTGGGGTACGACGACACTAGCGTCGCGGCCAGGAGCCTGCGCGCGCTCATCCAGGATCGGAAACGGCGCGAGTTTGTGGCCGAGGTGGTGGGACGCGCGCGCCAGTTGCAGCTCGAAGGGAAAGTGGAGGAGGCGCTCGACGAGGTGGATCACGCCCTCATCAACTGTCCCGGCGAGCAGCGCCTGGTGCAGTTGCAGAACACGCTGCGCAACTCGCTGGCATCGGGCAGCCGCGTGCAAACACGCAACCACTATTTGAAGCAACTGAACGAGCTCATCGCCCGGGTGGCGGCCGTCTCGGACCCGCCGCAGCTTCGGGCCGCGGCGGACCAGGCGCGGGGCATCGCCGCGCGATTTCCCGAGGATGCCGAGATGCGCGCGATGGCCGAACGGGTGGAGCAGCAGGCGGCGAAACAGCACGCGCCGCCCGAGCACCCTCAGGTTGCGCCATCGGCCGCGGGGGAGCCATCTCTGGCGCCGCCGGTGCCGCCGCTCGAATCGGCCGAAACAAGTGCGATCGACGCGCCGGGGTTCCATCCGGCCAGCGGTCCGAGCGCTCCGGAAGAATCGGAAACGAAGGTGTTGCCAGTGGCCACGCCGCCCCCGCCTCCAGCGCCGCCGCCGGCAGGCCCATCCACTGGCACGCCGCTCCCCGCCGAGCCGCAACCGCCGGCGCGATTGAGTCCTCCGGCCGCGCGCACCGGCCCGCCGCGGATGGTCTGGCTGGCTCTCGCGCTGGTTCCACTGTTGGTGGTTGTGGCCGGGGTGGTCTACATGATGCGCCGGCCAACTCCACCGGCCCCGCGGCCGGCGGCGGTCTCGCAGTATTCGATTGCGGTGCAGGCGACCCTGCCGGGTGCGACGATCCGCATCGACGGCAGGACCGTGGAACCTGGCGTTGTGAAGCTCAGCGCCGGGACCCATACGGCCAGCGCCGAGCTGGATGGGTACCAGCCGCTCACGCGGCAATTCGTGGCCGCTCCCAATGCCCCGCCCCTGCGCTTCGATTTGCAGCCCGCGCTGCAGCGGGTTCGAATCGTAACCGGACTGGATGCGGGAAAGATCGCGGTCGACAACGCGCCGGGCGTAGACCTGCAAGACGGCAGCTTCCAGGATGACAATGTCAGCCTCGCGGCGCACAAGCTGCGCGTCACCGGCCGTGGCGGCCAGACACTGTCGGTCGCCTTCTCCGCGGCGCTGGCCAAGGCGGCGATTCTTGACGAACCCGTAAGAAACCCCGATGAGGTGGTGGTCAGCACGCTGGGGAGCAATGCCATCGTTTACTGCGGCGCACCGTCGTGCCAGGCCGGCATCAAGGATCAGCCACTACAACCCGTGCCGGCCCACGGGCTGGATCTGCATAATCTCGCTTCCAATAGCGAGCTGGTGGTTTCCGACGGGAAGAACACGCGCAACCTCAGCATTGAGTCCGCCACGGCACCGGTGCTGGCGGTGTACCTGGCGACGAATGAGAATACCGGCACGTTGCGGATCACGTCGAATGTTCCGGATGCGCAGATCACCCTGAACGGCCAGGCGCAGAACCGCGGCCTGAAGGATGGCAGGTGGTCGGGTAAACTGACGCCGGGAACGTGGGTGGTCCGCTTGTCGAAGGATGGTTACCTGAGCGCGGCCGAACAGCGCGTGGATCTGGCTAAAGGAGACACCAGGGCGCTCAATTTCGATCTGAAGCCGGCAGCGGTGAGCGCAAAGCTGGCCATCAATGGAGCGGCTCCGGGTACCGAGGTCTGGATTGACGGCAACCATGCGGGCACGGTGAATTCGTCCGGCTCGTTCAGCGGGGAGGTCAGCCCTGGAATGCATGACCTCGAGCTGCGCAAAGACGGGTTCGAGAACCTGACGCTGGCCAGGCGGAGCTTCACCGCGGGTCAGACGCTCCGTTTGTCCGCCAGCGACGTGCGCATGCGCGCCGATGGCGTGGTTAACTTTCAGGTGATGCCGCCGGCGGCGCAGATTTCCTGGCACCGCGCCGGCGACCCGCAGACGCACCCGGCACGCAACAATACCGCGCAACCGCTGCCGCCGGGTCAGTACGTCATCACGGCCAGCGCGCCCAACCGCGAAGCGCGCGAGGAAACCGTGCAGGTGGATACGGGAAAGGCGATTACGATTTCCTGGACGCTCGCCGCGCAGAAGCCGGCCGCCCCAACGCCCCAGCAACTCGCCGGCGCCACCGCGTTCGAAAGCGCGAACGCCTGGCAGGAGCAGAACGGCTGGTGGTTCCACAAAGGTCCGTCCTTTGGGTGGCTGAAATCAACGCGCGGCGCTTTCAATATCGACGTCGCTCGGAAGGGCCCGGGGATCTTCGGAGCCGGCGGCAAGATCGACTGGGAGATCGGCCGCCGCGATGATCGCAACCGCGTCACCTACCAGTTGGACGAGCACAAGCTGTTCCGCCGCGCGTTTGTGAACGGCGCCAAGGCCGATCACACCACCAATCACGCGCTGAAGGGCGATGCGTACCAGTTGCACATCGACATCGAGCCGACGCGGATCACGGTGCGCGACGCGAGTGGAAATCTGCTGGACGACTACAGCGACACCAGCGCCGACTTCACCGCGGGCAAGTTCGGTTTCAAGGGCGATGTGCGGCTGGTAGTGCGCTAAAGCTCTGGCAGGTGATCGATGGGGATCTGGTCGGCGGGGATGTGCACGATCTTGCCGTCTTCCTCGAAGGACATGGGAACGCCGGCCTGCCGGTGACGGATGACGGCGGCGCGGAAGGCCGCGCGAAGCGCGCGTGTGTGCAGTTCCGTATCGCGGAGCTTTTCCTCCATCGGGCGATTGTCAGTCATCGGTAGTTCTGCACGAGTTCCCTTATATCCGCCACAGTTACTTCGGTCGTTTCTTTTCCCGATCCTTCGGCAACGAGCCGTGGCCCGTCTGCTCTCCTATTGTCATAGAAACGCCAGCCCTCTGCAAGCGGCGCGCAAACGCAAAAGAAGTTCTGCAAGCCGCGTTCATACCGCCTTCGAACGACATCCTCGGGCACATCGTGACCACCAAGCGCAACGCGTTCCGCAACGCGCGTTACGGCAAGATCTGCCGAAGGAACCCACAGATAATCCACGTAGAATTCATATCCAGTTGCTTTCAGTTTCACGATCCACGGCGCGAAACTGCGACTGGCCAGTGTGGTTTCGAAGGCGAAGTTCGCGCGCTTGGTCGCGAGCTGATCCAGGCGCTTCAGCATGACCCGGCCGGCTTCCATCGCGGCCTCGCCGGGGTTGAACACGGAGATGCCCTGGGCAATGAAGTCGGCGTTTACGAACTGTGTGACAGCGAAGGCGCGCTGCAGAAGGAACGGAGCAGCAGTCGTCTTACCCGCGCCATTCGGCCCGGCAATGATGATCACATTCGGCACGCCGCACCGATTATCTCACTCCCCGTGCGTATCCTTATACTCGTCCAGCCAAGCCATCTGGATCGCCTCCAGCTTGCCTTCGGTCGACTTCATCGGATCGTCGCCGAAATCATCCAGCTCGGTGATCCACTTGTGCAAGTCGGTGTAGCGGAGATGGGTGGGGTCGAGATCGGGGAACTTTTCGGCCAGCGCCAGGGCGATGTCTTCGGTGTGGTCCCAGGAGAGTCCGGCCATCAGATCTTCGTTCCTTTCAGAGCGCCGCGCACGGCGGTGTTCATCATGTTCTCGGCCAGCCTGCCGGTGGCCTGATTCAACGCTTCGATCTTCTCCAGAATCACGTGGTGATCGTCGGAGGTGACTGCCACCAGCAACTGGTTCACGGCGCGGTCGATGGCCGTGCGCTCCTCATCGGTCAGCTCCATCCACGCGTCATTCAGCTTTGCCTTTTCAGTTGCGCGCAGAATAGTCTCGGCTTCCACGCGGGCCTCGCGCGTCTGCCGTTCGCGAAAATCGTCCTCGGCCCTCTCGAACGACTCCTCGATCATGCGCGCCACCTGCTCGTCGCTCAGCCCGTAGGACGGCTTGACGTCCACGCTCTGCTCGGCGCCGGTGCGCTGATCGCGCGCGGTGACGTTGAGGATACCGTTGGCGTCGATAAGGAACCGCACCGCGATGCGCGCCATGCCCGCCTGCATGGGAGCGATGTCCTTCAGATCGAAGCGCGCCAGACTGCGGCAATCCCGAGCCAGCTCGCGCTCGCCCTGCAGCACGTGAATCAGCACGTTCTTCTGGCCATCCACGGCCGTGGTAAACGTCTCGGTGGCGCTGGCCGGAATGGTGGAGTTGCGATGAATCAGCTTTGACACCACCCCGCCCATCACCTCGATGCCGAGCGAGAGCGGCGTGACGTCGAGCAGCAGCTTGTCCTCAACCTCGCCGGAGAGGATGCCGGCCTGCACCGCCGCGCCCAGGGCCACCACCTCATCCGGATTCAGCTCGATGTGCGGCCGGGTGAGGAACAGTCGCTCCACCGCGTTGCGGACCAGGGGAATGCGCGTGGAACCGCCCACCATCACCACCTCGTCGATCTGCTCCACCGCCACCCCGGCATCGCGAATGCACTCGCGGCAGGGGCCCAGTGTGCGATCGACGATGGGCGCGATCAAACGGTCGTACAGTTCGCGGTCGATGGCGCGTCCGTAGTGGCGGCCGTGATAGTCCAGCTTGATGACGGTCTCGGGGATGAAGGAGAGCCGTTCCTTGGCGTGGATCACGGCGCGCCGCAGCCGCTGCACCAGCTCGTTGTCGGCGGCCGGGTCGAGGCCCCACTCGCTGGCCACGTCCTCGAGCGCGATGCGCAACAGCAGGTTGTCGATATCGTCGCCGCCCAGGTGGGTGTCGCCGTTGGTGGCCAGCACCTCGAAGATGCCGTCGTGCAGCCGCAGAATGGAAATGTCGAAGGTGCCGCCGCCGAAGTCGTACACCGCGACGATGCCGTTCTTCCGCTTGTCCAGGCCGTAGGAGAGCGAGGCCGCGGTGGGCTCGTTCACCAGCCGCAGAACTTCGAGGCCGGCAATGCTCCCCGCGTCTTTGGTGGCCTGGCGCTGCGCGTCGTTGAAATAGGCGGGAACGGTGATGACCGCCTTCGTTACGGTCTCGCCCAGAAACGCTTCCGCGTTCTTTTTCAACTGGCGAAGAACGAACGCCGATATCTCCGGGGGCGTCCAGGTGCGCTCTCCCAGTTCCAGTTGGATCACCGATTCGCTGCCCGGCGCGATGCGAAACGGAAACAGCTTCAGCTCCTGGCGGACGTCGTCCACGCCCCGGCCCATCAGCCGCTTTACAGAATACACGGTGCGCTCGGAGTGCGTCAGCAGCAGCTCGCGCGCCGGGTTGCCCACCACCACGTCGCCCTCCGCCGTGATGGAGACGACGCTCGGGACCAGTTTGTCACCATCCTCGCCGGGAATGATCTTCGGGCCCGTGAAATCCATGAACGCGACCAGGCTGTTGGTGGTGCCCAGGTCGATGCCCACCACGCGGTCGCGCTTGCCGAAGTCGATTTGGAAAGTGCCCATGTTCGTTCACGCTGCCGGCGCCAGCAGCGCGTCCACCTCACTTACGAGATTCTGAATGTACTTGCGCCGATTCAGCAACGCGCGTATGGCGGCGAGTTCCTCGCGGCGTTGCGTTTGGTCCCAGACGCGGAACAGAGCGTCGAGTTCGCGGTCCACGCCGCCGAGCATCGCGCCGAAGTTGGCCCGCGCGGCTTCCAGTTGCGGGCGGGCCGAATCGTCGCCGCCGCGCACCTCCTCCATGGCCATGTTCAGCTCGAAGACTTCTTCCAGCAATTCCGGGGGCACGTTGCTGGAGCGCTGCTCGCCGATATCGAAACCGTGCTGCTTCAGAACGTATTCGGCGCGGGCCACCGGATTGCGCAGTGTCCGCCAGGCGTCATTGAGAACGGAAGAGGCCTCCAGCGAGTACTGCCGCTCGCGTTCGGACTTGCGCGCGAAACGGTCCGGATGAAGCGCCCGGCTGAGGGCGTAAAAGCTCTGTTGCAGCTCGTCCGGCGAGACGGCCAGGCGTGGCGGCAGGCCGAACAACTCGTAGTAATCCGCTGGGGGCTGCTGCAGAACGTTGCACGTGGAACAAAACAGCGGCGCGCCACCTGTTTGAGGTTCGGTGGCGCGGCCGCAATTCCAACAGGTACTCACGCGGAGAAGGAGGCGCCGCAACCGCAACTCTTCGTTGCGTGCGGATTATGAAAAGCGAATCCGGACTGCATCAACGAGTCCTGCCAGTCCAGGGTCATCCCATCCAGAAAAACCATACTCTTGGGATCGACGAAAACCTGTACGTCGCCGAACTCGAAGACCTTGTCGGTGGGCCGCGGTTTCGGCTCGAATCTGAACAGGTAGCTGAGCCCCGAGCAACCGCCGCCCAGCACGCCCAGGCGCAGGCCGCCGGTCACGCCTTCGCGCTCGAATGCCTGCCGGATCTTCGCCACCGCTTTGTCGGTGACGTGCACTACGGGCTCCGGCTTCCCCTGCGCAGGGGCGCTCAGCACCGTCAATGTCGCGAGGTCCGCCATAGCCATGTTCGAGCCGGACCGATTCAGTCCCAATTCCATTCTAGCGCTGCTGGCCATTACGCGCGAGCTTCCGCGGCTACCTGCGGAGTCACCTTGCGGCGATAGTCCGCGATTGCCGCCTTGATGGCGTCCTCGGCCAGCACCGAGCAGTGGATCTTCACGGGGGGAAGGCTGAGCTCGTTCACGATATCCGTGTTCCTGATGGCCAGCGCCTCGTCCACCGTTTTCCCGTGCAACCACTCGGTGGCGAGGGATGAGCTGGCGATGGCGCTGCCGCAACCGAACGTCTTGAACTTCGCATCTTCAATGACGCCGGTGTCCGGGTTGACCTTCACCTGCAGTTTCATGACATCGCCGCATTCCGGCGCGCCCACCATTCCGGTGCCTACGTTGGGATCGCTCTTGTCGAGCGAACCGACGTTTCGCGGATTGTTGTAGTGATCGAGAACCTTGTCCGAATACGCCATTCCAAACTCCTCAAAGAAGTATTAGCCACGAATGAACACGAATACACACGAATAATAATGCCAAAACCCTATTTGTGTTAATTCGTGTTCATTCGTGGCCAGTGTCTTTTCAGTGGGCGGCCCACTGTACCTTCGTCAGATCGATGCCTTCTTTCGCCATTTCGTACAGCGGAGAGAGCTCTCTGAGCTTCCTCACCACATCCACCACTTTGTCCCCCACGTAATCCACTTCCTCCTCGGTATTAAAGCGGCCGAGGCCGAAGCGAATGGAAGAGTGCGCCAGATCGTCGCCGGCGCCCAGTGCTTTCAATACGTAGCTGGGCTCGAGCGTCGCCGAAGTGCAGGCCGAACCGCTGGAAACCGCCACGTCGTTGATGCCCATCAGCAGCGATTCGCCCTCCACGTAGGCGAAGCTGATGTTCAGGTTGTGCGGCAACCGGTGCTCCAGCGAGCCGTTGATGTACACGGCGTCCAGCTCAGTCATGAGCTTGTTCATGAGCTTGTCGCGCAGTCCGCGCAGCCGGGTCGATTCCCGCGGCATGTCCTGCTGGCAGATGGCGCAGGCCGCGCCAAGCCCCACGATACCGGTGACGTTCAGCGTGCCCGACCGCATGCCGCGCTCGTGCCCGCCCCCGTCCATTTGCGCGGTCAGTTGCACGCGCGGCGCCTTGCGGCGAACGTACAGCGCTCCCACGCCCTTCGGCCCGTAGATTTTGTGCGCCGACAGGGACATCAGATGAATGCCGTCGCGGGTGACGTCCACCGGGATCTTGCCCACGGCCTGCACGCCGTCGGTGTGGAACAGCACGCCCTTTTCCTTCGCGATCTTCGCGATCTCGGCGACGGGCTGCAGCACGCCGATTTCGTTGTTGGCGTACATGATGCTGATCAGGATGGTTCTGTCCGTGATCGCGTCGCGCAACATGTCCGGATCGATCAATCCGTCCTGGCCCACCGGCAGGTAGGTGACGCGGCGGCCCTGTTTCTCCAGGTGCTTGCAAGTGTCGAGGACGCACTTATGCTCAGTGGCCGCGGTGATGATGTGGTTGCCCTTCTCGGCGTACATCTCGGCCACGCCCTTGATGGCCAGGTTGTTCGATTCGGTGGCGCCGCTGGTGAAGACGATCTCCTTGGCGCTGGCCCCGATCAGGCCGGCCACCTGTTTGCGCGCCGTCTCTACCGCTTCCTCGGCTTCCCAGCCGAAGCTGTGATTGCGGCTGGCCGCGTTGCCGAACACTTCGGTAAAGTACGGCCGCATCGCTTCGAACACCCGCGGGTCCACCGGCGTGGTCGCGTGATTGTCCATGTAAATTGGCAGCTTCATAAGTCCGTTCTCAGACCTTTCCTCATCTCAGTCCACTCAGGGACACGGTTTCCAGACCGTACAGCCGGGCGGTGGCGCGGGCGTGAGCTTCGGGCTCGGCCAGCCCCTCTTCGCTGGTTATGTCTGAGATGGTAATGTTGCTCAAAAGTCGCAAAACCCCTTCGTGAACTTTGCGCAGGGGCTCGCGCACGATACATTTTTCCGAGTGGTGGCAATCATGGCCGCCGTGCTCGGTAAAGCAGGCCGTCAGAATGATGGGCCCGTCGATGGCGCGAATCACTTCCAGCGCGGTAATCAGACGGGGGTCACGGGCCAGACGGTAGCCGCCGTTGGTGCCGTGCTCGGAGCGCAGAAACCCGGCGCGCGCCAGCTTCTGCAGAATCTTGGACAGCAGTGGCAACGGCACTCCATAGGTGTCCGCGATTTCCTTCGCGCTCGCGCTTCCCCAGCCGGCATCGCCTCGGTGCGGGCGCATCGCCAGGTGTTTCAGCGCGATCAGTCCGTAATCTGCCTTCTTGGTCAGCTTGAGCATAGGCGGCGGATAATCCAGACCAGTTTGGTCCTGAATCCATTATGTACCGGGCGATGGGGGCGCGTCAACAGGCAGGAGGCGCCATATGCGATGGGACCGCAGGGCTGGCGCCCGGCGTGAAGCATGACGCGGCATCCTGAACGAATACGATCACGCGCTGGTCACCTTGTGCGGGCGGGCTGAGAGCCGCGTTCCCGCGACCCCCCGCGTCCGCGCGCTACCATTGAGGAAACGAAGTGGCAGCGCATTCGGTTTCCCACGCGCTTCTGTGCGGCGTGCTCCTTTCCCTTGCCGTGTTACCGGCGTGGGGAGCGGACGCCCCCGTTACCCGCCTGGACAGGCGCACGGCAAAGGTCTGGCAGGAGGCCGTCCGCATAGAGGCCAGCGACTCCAAACGCGCCGGCGCGCTGCTCGATGAGGTGGTCCGCGCGGCCCCCGGGTACGCGCCGGCATGGCAACATCGCGCCCGTCTGGAGTATTCCGACGGCCGCTTCGACGACGCTCTCAAGGATCTGGACACCGCCCTGGCGCTCGACCGTACCGACGCCGAGTCTTTCCGGCTGCGCGGCGACTGCCACCGCCAGCTTGGTCACATCGACAAGGCCCTGGCCGATTACACTCGCGCGATTTCCATGAACCTCGATACGGCCGCTTTGTACAACAGCCGGGCCGCCGTCTATCATGCCGCCGGCCGCAACGACGAGGCGCTTCAAGATTACACCCGCGGCATTCGACTCCGCCTGGACGATCCCGTCCCCCTCAAGGAACGCGGAAACGTGTATGCCAGTATCGGACGATACCGCGACGCCATCGACGACTACGATCAGGCCATCCGCTACCGGCCCGACTACGCGGATGCTTATTTGGATCGTGGGTTCGCGCAGGGACAAGTGGGCGACTTCCAGCGCGCCTCCGACGATTTTGACGCGGTGATTCGCCTGCAGCCCAACAATTCCAAAGGCTGGACCCTGCGCGGCGCCGTGCATCTGAAGCTCGGCGAGTTACCGCCCGCGCTCGACGATTTCACTCACGCCATCAAGCTTCAGCCCAAAGACCCTTACGGCTACCTCGCGCGCGCCGCGGTCCTGGTAAAGATGAAGCGGCCCCAGGATGCGCTCGCGGACCGGGAGGAGGCGGTGCGCGTGCGCCCCGATCTGCCCGAGGTGTACATCGCCCGCGGCGGTTCCTGGCACGAGCTGGGCGACCACGAAAAGGGCCTCGCCGACCGCAGCGAGGCCATCCGCCTGAGGCCTGATATGCCGGAAGCGTGGTTTGCGCGCGGCAACGACTATGTTTGGCTCGGCCAGTTCGACAAGGCCAGCAGCGACCTGACCGAGGCGCTGCGGCTTCGGCCTGGTTTTGTGGAAGCGCGCGACCTGCTCACCAGGGTGCAGGCGGAGTTGAAGCAAAAGGCAGCCGAAGAGCCGACGCAACAGGCGCAACAGGTGCCTCCCGAGGCCACGCCGCTCGCGGTCACACCGTCCGCGGCCACACCGTCCGCGGCCACACCGCCGCCACCCGCGCAGACCACCAGGAAAGACGTCGTCCCGCAGGCGCCGGCAACACCGCCCGCCCCGCCGAGCATCACTCCACCAGCGGCGCCGCCGCGCGCCATTCCCTTCGTGCCAGCCCCTGCGGAGGCCATGCAGAGTGCCGAGGCGCACCATCAGCGCGGCCGGGAGCTCGCCGCCGCGGGAAAGTTCCCTCAGGCGGTCGCCGAGCTCACCGAGGCGATCCGCCTCGAGCCGAATCTGGCGTTGGCCTGGAATGCCCGCGGGTACGCTTACCTGCGCATGCGCGACTACACTCGCGCCATCGCCGACTTCAGCGAAGCCATCCGCCTGAACCCGGCCTATGCCAATGCCTGGCATAATCGCGCGGCGGCTCGCCGGGCCCGCGGAGACCGGGCGGGAGCGGACGCGGACGCGAAAAAGGCCTCGGCTCTGGAACGGCCATGAGCGCTGCCGCGTCCACTTCCCAGGGCCAATTTCGGGGGCGGGTGGGGACGGACGAGTGCGCCCGCGCGGTAGCCGCAGCGCCGTATGCGGGAAGCTGTCGCGGACGCGCCCGACTGTCCACCCGCACCGGACTACAATGAAGCCTGAAGGCGAAAGAGGTGTTATGCGGTCATCCTGGTGGTTGATGTTTGCCTCGCTGATCGTGGTTTCCTGCTTCGCGCAGCAACCGGCAAGGACGTACCCGGGCGCTCCCTTCGGCGCCGTCCGCCAGGGCATGACGCGCGGCCGTGGCAATGGCGGGTATGGCGGATACGCCCGGCGCGTCCTGGTGGCGCCCATCTACGTTGCCGTTCCCGTGTACGGCGGGTACGGATATGGGTACGGCCCCGGCTATGTGGACGGCCCACCCGACGCCCCGCCACCCGCCCAGACCGCTCCCACCGTGATCATCAACCAGAACTTCGTGCCCGATCGCGCCAACCCGACGGTGCAAGAGGTTCCGGATACGCCGGACGTCGGGGCGTTCCAGGCGCCCGGCCCGCCGCCGGTAGAACCGCCTCCCTCCGACGCGGACGCGCCTCCGCCGTCAGACCAGCCGGCCATTTACCTGATCGCCTTCCGCGATCATTCCATCGTGCCGGCCCTGGCCTACTGGACCGAAGGCAACATGCTGATGTACGTGAACATGGATCATGGCCTGAACCAAGCCACGCTGGAGCTGGTGGACCGTGACATGTCGCGCCTGTTGAACCAGCAGCGCAACGTCGAATTTCGATTGCCCGCCCGGCAGGGCTCGGACTATCGCCCGTAGTAGTCGGCGTTCTTCTTGGTAAACTCCGCCCACTTCTCCGGCAGGTCGTCGAGCGCGAAGATCGCCGACACCGGGCAAACCGGCACGCAGGCGCCGCAGTCGATGCATTCCACCGGATCGATGTAAAGCAACTCCGCCTCGGCGAAGTTCGCCTCGTCCTTCTTCGGATGGATGCAGTCCACCGGGCAGGCGTCAACGCACGCGGTGTCCTTGGTTCCAATGCAGGGCTCAGCTATAACGTAGGCCATGATCTCTCCCACAAGTGATTGCGAACTCCGATTATATCAGCGCGGCGGGACACCCGGCGGCAGCCGGCGTCTCACCCGTTTCGCCTGATGCCGCAACAACGCGGCTTATCGCCGTGTGTCCCCGGCAACGTCCACTTTCACGTCGCGCAGCCCCGTATCTTGCCCGCCAGAAAGAGCGCCGTTTCGAGCGCCTGCTCGTAGTTCAGCCGGGGATCGAGCGAGGAGCGATAGGCCCGCGTGAGATCCGCCTCGCTCAGCTTGCGCGCGCCCCCGATGCACTCGGTGACGTCTTCGCCGGTCAGCTCGATGTGTACGCCGCCGAGCGAGCTTCCCTGCGCGGCATGGATGTCGAAGGCCTGTTCCAGCTCGCCGAGAATGTCTTCGAAGTAGCGGGTCTTGATGCCGTCGGAAGTGACCCGGGTGTTGCCGTGCATGGGGTCACAACACCACAGCACAGTCTTCCCGGAGCGCCGCACCGTGTCGATGAGCGGCGGCAGCCAGGCGCCGATCTTCTCGGCGCCGAAGCGGTGAATCAGGGTGAGCCGGCCGGGCTCGTTCTCCGGGTGCAACAGATCGAGCAGCCGCGCCAGAACCTCCGGCGTGGTGGCCGGTCCCACCTTCACTCCGATGGGATTGCGGATGCCCCGAAAGTACTCCACGTGCGCGCCGTCCGGATCGCTGGTGCGAAAGCCGATCCAGGGGAAGTGCGTGGACAGGTTGTACCAGCCTTCCCGGCGCGGAACGCGGCGCGTCTGCGCCTGCTCGTAGGGGAGCAGCAGACCCTCGTGGCTGGTGAAAAAATCGATCCACTGCAGCTCGCCGGGATGGACGCCGAGAATGTTCTCCATGAAGCGCAGCGACTCGCTTACGCTGCGCGCCACGCGGCGGTACTCCTCCGCCATGGGCGAGTGCCGGACGAAATCCAGGTCCCAGTAGTCGAGGCGGTGCGGATCGGAAAACCCGCGGCTCACCAGTGCGCGAATGAAGTTCAGGGTCAGGCCCGCGCGTTCATAGCCGCGCAACATGAGCTGCGGATCGGGCGTCCGCGCCGCGGCGCTGAACTCGGGGCCATTGACGTTGTCTCCTCGATAACTCGGCAGCGTCACGCCGTCGCGCGTCTCCACATCGTCCGAGCGCGGCTTGGCGTACTGGCCAGCGAACCGCCCCACGCGGATCACCCGCCTGCCTCCGTGGGTGAGCACCAGGCTCATTTGCAACAGGACCTTCAGCTTGCTGGTGATGGTATTGGAGTCGCACTGGTCGAAGCTCTCGGCGCAGTCGCCGCCCTGCAACAGGAATCGTTCGCCGCGCGCCGCCTCCGCCAATTGCTGCTGCAGCGCGCCGACCTCCCATGAGGTGACCAGCGGCGGCAGCTTCGAGATCCGCTCTACCACGGCGGCCAGCTCGGCGTCCGACGCATACAGCGGCTGTTGCGCGGCCGGCTTCCGCTTCCAGGAATCCGGGGACCATTCAGGCATCTGGCTCAAGTTCAAGTGTACGTTGCCAGCGGACACCCGGCGCCAGCCGCGTTCTTGTGCCTCTGCACGCAACGCGGCCCGCATCCGTCATACTGAAGGAGAGCCGCCGCGCGATGAAGCTTGTCGTCCTTGTCTGCCTCGCCGTCGTCCCCGCCGTCGGGGGCGAGTTCGCCGTGCTCGCCACCGGATTCCGAATCCACGTCCAGAGCCACGAGCAGGCAGGCGGCCTCATCCGGCTGCACACCGGAGAAGGCGACATCGAACTCCCGGCATCCAGCATCAGCCGCTTCGAAGTAGACGATTACGTTCCTCCGCCCGTGGCACCGCCGCCCTCGGCCGGTCCGGCCCTTCCGCCACCCGTCGACCCGAAGACCCTGGTGAACATGGCCGCCGACGCCGCCGGGCTGCCGCGCGCGCTGGTACACAGCGTGGTTCGCGCCGAATCCGCCTGGCGGGTGGATGCCGTCTCCCCCAAGGGCGCCATCGGCCTGATGCAACTGATGCCCGCGACGGCCGCAGCCATGAAGGCCGATCCCCGGAATCCGGCGCAGAACGTCGCGGCCGGCGCCATGTACCTCCGCGAGCTGCTGCTGAAATACCAGAATTCCGATCATCAGGTGTCCGATGCCCTGGCGGCCTACAACGCCGGTCCTGACGCAGTGGACAAGTACAAGGGCGTGCCGCCGTATGCGGAAACGCGCGCCTACATTCAGCGCGTGGTTTCCCAGTACAACAAGGAATCCGAGCAGACCGCTTCAGAGACGAGCGAGGCAGCTCACTGAGGGGTTGGGACCGGCGGCGGCAGAAGCTGCAAAATGATCGAACTTCGGCCGTTCTTCCATGGTGCAAACACTTTGAAAACATTGGAGCATGGTTTGGGCGGTTGTTTTACGGCTTCCAGCCGCGTCCTGGCGGCGCAGGATGAAACCCAGGATGATGGGACCCCCTCCAACAGGCGGCCAAAGCGCTGAATCCACTTGCGGGCCGTCGAAAAAACAGGGTCCGTATCTTGTTTCCGGAGAGGGGGTCTCAGATGTGGCCTTCCCGCCAGCCCTGACCGGGCAGCTACGCCCGCGCGGGAACGTCCAGAACAGCCAGATCGCTCCGAATGCGAGCCAGCGCCTCCAGCAGACCGGTGGGCCGCCCGGGAGCCAGTCCCAGCGGCACCAGACGGAGGCGGAGCTGCAGCGAGACAACCCGGAGGTGGAACGCCACCCACTGCTGGAACAGGGTTGAGGCAAGGTCCGGCCGGTCTTCGTGGGACGCGGCCAGCATCTCCCGTCCCATACGCGCCAGACGGTCGAAATCGAGTGTCAATTCAGCCAGGTAGAGCCGCGCGGCGCCTCGACGCGAGGACGCCAGCTTCCGCCCCAACGATGCCGTGTACCCGGGATGAGCGGCCACGAATTCCAGATCCGCCGAATCGAAAAGCCTCTCGAGGGGGCGGTACTTTTCGAGTGAGAATTCGTCCAGCCACTGCGGGTTCGGCGGGTTCGCACCGGAGGCGTGGCGAAACAGGGCGAAAAAGAACGCCGCAAAGATGCCGGCGATCAGCAGAAGTACCAACGCGGTCACGTAGATGGCAGTCATAATGGGGCGGCACGGTAACACCGCCGGACACAATCTTACCGGAGATCCCGTTGCAATGCAACCGGAATATTCTTCAGACGATTCGTAGTTCGCGCACTGAAGCGAGCCGCAATCACCGATTACTTCTGCGCGGCGCGCAGCAAGGTCTGGTTTATTGCTTCCAGTTGAGTTAGAAGACGTCCCTCCTCGCGCGGATGGAACAGGCGGCCCGGGGAAACCACCGCTGTTTCGCCGGCGCGATGGAGGGCCACAGCCCAGAAAAGCAGGCAAAGCGCGCTCATCGCCATGCCCACCGTACCGCTCAGCCACCCCGCTACGTGCCCAGAATTCAGGAGAAACAGACTGGCTCCCTTGGGTACCAGATAAGCCGCGTATCCGACGGAATAGACCACCGTGTTGCGGGAAACCCGGATAGGGAACCACACCATGAAAGCCGTGATCATCAGTACGAACAGGACCATGCTGGTAATCACGGTCCGGTCCACCCGATAGAACCACTCGAGGTACTTGGCCGGGCGTCCTTCAAAACTCAGCAGGGATGCCGAACCAATCACGCTGGCCGTCACAATGACGGGAATCACCCGGCGCGCGGTGGAGGCGAGGCCGGACAGATTCCTCAGGACTTTACCGTACAGTTCGAGCACCATGAACAAATACAGAAAGAGCTCGGAACCTTCCGCGCAAATGAAGAACCAGGAGTAGGATCGATGGTGCATCCGCACGATCCAGGGTAGCAGCGACAAGACGATATTCACGCCCAGCCACACGGACATCGCCGGATACGACTTCGCCAGCCGGATGGAGACAATACGCGCGAACAACGCCACGAACGCAAGCAGGTTGCATCCGTAGAGCGCGGCTTGCCAGGCCGGGACGCCCGGGTATATCACGAGCGCCATGATTCCCATCACGTCACGTCGAGTCTATCACGCCGCCCCGGCCCCAACAAATCCGCGGCTCCGTATCAGCCGCCCACCCGGCAACGCCGCTATCTGCTATCCGGGCAGTTCTCCGGGGAACAGGGCGGGGCTGGATTGTCCGCCGCCACGCCCGAAACAATGGCGAACTGCAGCACCAGAATCGCGCAAAACAGGATCTTTTTCAGCATGGGTCTCCTTGGAATCGAGAATCAGGCTTGGGAAAGCCTGCCCAAGGCTAGCCGGGGGAAAGAGAAGCCGGAGTAAGTCGCTACAGTATTTCTGTTTTCAGAACAACTCTGATCGGCGACTGCGGTTTTCGGCGGGTAAGAGGTACCAGTCCCCGATCTGCAAGTAAGGGAAACACTCCCGCCCGGAGAGCGATATCATGGAACCGGGGATTCCATCATGAGCGACAGCACGGCCCCGCTGGAGCGTGACGCCGGCGGTGTCCTCTGGCGCAGGACGCTGTCTCAAATCCCCTCCCTGTTCGGCCGGCTCGTCTGGCTGGCTTCGCTGCGCAACCCCAACACCGGGTTCTATGAGCACCATGGCCTGGCCGTGTTGTTCGGCAAGGAGGGATCGAATAAGGCTTTGCGGTTAAGTCATTTGGCGTGCTGCCGGGACTGGCTGAACAGCGGTCTGGAGGAGCAGATGGCCGATCTGCGCCTGTACCTCCAATCGCAGTCTTCGCACCCAAGCGAAATCATCGGCAACTGGCAGGAGCTGGGCTTCTGGAGGACCATTCTGCCGGCCTCCCTCCGCGGGGCGGAGCGGGCCTTGTACCTGGCGGAAGTGGGGACCCTTCTTAGTCTTCTCCGGAGCGAGGCCGGCGCCGGCGTCTCTCGTCGAAACGCATAGCCAGTGCGACCACCTGACCGACGATGTCCACTTCATCCAGCGCAAACACCAGCGGCGCGCACCCGGAGGCCGGGTGGGGCATCAGCGTGATGCGATCCCGGTCCTGAACGCACCAGCAACAGAAGTAGCCGGTGCGATGCTCGAGGAAATAAATGGGCCGCTCCAGTTCCGTATTCCAGCCCGCTGTGGCCACCTTCCGCCTGGTCTCGTCGAGAACCACGAAGGTCCCCGGCTGCAGCAGGGGGTACATGAACCAGTCTTCAGTCCCTATGAAAGCGTAGCGTTGATCGGCGGTCGGGTCGGCGGTCTCGAGCAGGAGCAGCGGCACTTTTCCCCAGCGCGAAATGACCCGCGTCAGGTAGCTGGTCTGGCCGGGGTCAAACCCCGGTTCCAGGGTGATCGGGTAGAGGACACTGCCGTCTTTCCAGGGCACGGAACGAACCGGGTGAGTCCGCGTCATGGGAACGAACTGGCCGTCGGCGAGCATGGACGACAACGAGATACCGTACCAGCCAAGTACCTCTTCAAAGTCCAGCCGATAGATGGCGCAAAGCGAATACAGCCTGTGCAGAGACGGAATGAGGCCTCTGTTCTCAATCTCAGACAAGCGGCTCGCGACGACGGAGTAGTCCTCCCGGCCGTGCTTCTCGGCAATCTTCCTGCTGGCTTCCTCAACCTCCCGGATCTTCAGGTTGAGCCGCTCGCGCGCCTGTCTGAGTCTCTGCCCGGCCTCGTCCATGGTATGATGCCTCCGTCGTCAAAGCGAGTGCAGCGGGCGGCGGAGTCGAGAAGGGTACCGTCCTAAGAAGAGGCACTGGTACCGCTCGGATTATATCGACAGGAGTCCCTGGTGGCAAGACTTGCCGGACCATTTTGTTCCGAAAACGGAACAAAACCGCTCGCGAGGTGGCTGTTTTGCAAATTGTAGTCGGGATCTCGGGCGCCAGCGGCTCCATCTACGGCCTGCGAATTCTGGAGAAACTGCGCGCATTCAGTGAGGTTGAAGTTCATCTCGTGATGACCCGCGCCGCGGAACGGACCGCCTGGCTGGAAAGCGGACGAACCGCCAATGATTTCCGTGCGCTGGCGCACCATCACTACCCGGTGGAGGATATTGGCGCGCCGCTGGCCAGCGGATCGTTCCTGACCGCCGGGATGGTCATCGCACCGTGCTCCATCCGGGCCATGTCGGCGATAGCAGCGGGCATTTCCAGCGACCTGCTGATCCGGGCCGCCGACGTTTGCCTCAAGGAACGGCGGCGGCTGGTGCTGATGGTCCGCGAGTCTCCCTACCACCTCGGCCACCTTCGCGCCATGCTGGCGCTGACGGAAATGGGCGCCGTGGTGGCGCCTCCCGTACCGGGTTTCTACCACAAGCCGGAAACCGTACTTGACGTGGTGGATCACTCGGTGGACCGCGCACTCGATCTGCTGGGACTTCCGGCGAACGATGCGCGGCGCTGGAACGGCCTGGAAGCGCCGAGGAAGGGCGGCGAGCGATGAAGAAAGTCAAAACGGCATTTCAAGGTGAGTTGGGGGCTTTCAGCCAGGAAGCAGTCCGCCAGCTCCTGGGCGACCGCGCCACGGTGGCGCCATTCCAGCGTTTTGACGAGGTATTTCGCGCGCTGTCCGACAAAACCGCCGACGCCGCCGTGATCCCCATCGAGAACACGCTGGCCGGCTCGGTGCACGAGAACTACGACCACCTGCTCGAATACGACGTGCGCATTGCCGCCGAGACGAATGTGCGCATCGGGCACAACCTGATTGCAAGACCAGGCGTGCGTTTCCGGGATATCCGGCGCGTCTTTTCTCATCCCGTCGCGCTGAACCAGTGCCTCGATTTCTTCTCCGCCAACCCGGGCATCGAAAAAGTCCCGTACTATGACACCGCCGGCAGCGTGAAAATGATCGCCGGCGAGAAACTCGACGACGCCGGAGCGATCGCCTCCTCCATTGCGGCCTCCATCTACGGGGGGCACATCCTGCGACGCTCCATCGAGGACGACCGGCGCAACTACACCCGCTTCTTCCTGCTGCGGCGGACCGGGGAAGCGCGCCGGAGGAGCAGCGGCGGCGAGCAGTGGAAGACCTCCCTCGTGTTTACGACGCGGAACACTCCCGGGGCGCTGTTCCGCGCCATCAGCGCGTTCGCGTTGCGGGACCTGAATCTCACTAAAATCGAATCGCGGCCCCTGCGCGGCAAACCCTGGGAATACCTGTTCTACGTGGACTTCCTCGGCCGCGAGGACGAGGAGCGCGCCCGCAACGCCCTGAACCACCTGCGCGAGCTGGCCGACTTCCTGCGCGTGCTGGGCTGCTACCCGCGCGGGGAGTGACCGCGCCACTCGAGGTGGGTGCGCTTACGCACACCCTGGGTCATGATGACGAGCAGAGTGGGTGACTTCACACAGACCCCCGCTGGCGGATCACTGTTAAACAGTTGAAACAAAGACGACATCGGGCTTGCATCCATCTGGCAGGTCGATTGCGCTGGATAGCTCAAACCGCAGCTAATCGGCATGACCGCAAGACGGGTCATCACGGTTCTCCTCCTAACAGGTCCCGTCTGAATGCCGATACTTGCGTGCCGCGGCGTGCGGCTTCCGAGCGGGGCTTTGAGTGAGGCTCTGATCGGCGTCCTCCAGCGCAAAACCGCACGCCCGCGGACGCAGATTCCTGGCAGCCTTCCCAACAAACAACTTGAGTCTGGCCCCTTGCCCCCGCTACTCCAGTGACATGTTCAGGATCTGAAACGTGAACCGTTCCGGCGGAAGCGCCGCTATGGGATTCGGGCTCAGGTTCACCCACGCCTGCCACGCGCTGGAGGCCACGGTGTGATTCAGAAAGAACAGGAACTGATTGGAAAAGCAGGAGATTGGCGGTGGCTGGCGGAAAGTGAGGCGCAGGCCGACGGCGTTCTCCAGGTGCACCTCCCCGGGGGCGACGGACTTGTCGGCCAGCAGTTGCACGAAGCTGCTGCGGCCGGCGTGGGGCCAGACATCGTTCCGCAGCAGGTTGCGCAGCTCGATTCTGGCGTCGAAGGTGATTTCGCACTGGCGGATCCATTCGAGGATGCTGTCGCCCCAGCTCCAGCGCGCCAGCAGGGCCTGATACTGGTCCACCAGGTTGACCGCGAGATCCATGCGGCGGCGGTCGATCTCCTGTTCCGGCAGGGGCGCCAGGGTTGCCAGGCCGGTCACCATCTCCTCGTCCTCGACGATGTTGCTGGCCATGTTCATGACCCGGTCCAGCCGGCGAACCTGGCGAGTGGCGCGCACCAGAAGCGGCGGGAGCTCGTGCGTCTTCGAGCCCGGCACCTCCACGAACTTCCTGTCACCCAGGATGTCCGCCATACCAGCCTCCAATCTCTCTATCGGCCAAACGGCCGCGGAGAATCACATTCTATTGGACGTTTTGGGAACGACGGGGTTGCGAGGGTGCCGCGCGGGCTGACCGGGACCGCTGTTACCTGATATGATGCCCGTTTCATGTCTGAGTATTCAATTGGTGTCGACCTGGGCGGAACCAACCTCCGCGCCGCGGCCATCAGCGCCGGCGGCGAAGTGCTGGCCAGAATCTCCGGACGGGCCCAGCTTTCGGCCGGCCGCGATGCCGTCATCGGCGACATGGTGAACGCCATCGTGAAGCTGCGCGATCAGGAGGTGGGCACGGCGCACACGCTGGCCGGCATCGGCATGGGCGTGCCCGGTTTCATCCTCATCGAGAAGGGCATCATTGTCGGCTCCAACAATATGCCGGCCTTTGAAGGCTACGCCCTGCGGGACGACATGGAGCGCCGGCTGGGCACCACGGTGGTGCTGGAGAACGACGCCAACGCGGCGGCGCTGGGGGAGAAGTGGATGGGCGCGGGCAAGGACGTGGACGATCTGGTGCTGCTGACGCTGGGCACGGGCATCGGCGGCGGGATCATCTGCGGGGGCAAGGTGCTGCACGGGCACGTGGGCATGGCCGGCGAGATGGGGCACATGACGGTGGTGCCGGACGGGAACCCGTGCGGGTGCGGCAACCGCGGGTGTCTGGAGAAGCACGCCTCGGCGACGGCAATCTCGGGGATGGCCAAGGTGATCGGGCTGGGGGCGG
>Ga0326728_10006697_pt1 | contig 30700 bp, 22 predicted proteins | sample MB3enrmetagenome_FD_207602 | JGI IMG/M metagenome (GOLD analysis project Ga0326728, IMG submission 207602) | Lab enriched peat soil microbial communities from McLean, Ithaca, NY, United States - MB31MN | ecosystem: Environmental > Terrestrial > Soil > Wetlands > Peat | place: USA: New York...
ATGCCGTGCCAGGTCCCGTCGCTGAGGATGTAATCCCCGCTGATCCAACCGCGGTTATTGATCCAGTAGCTGTCCACCTCGAGCGCCCCGGAAATTTTGGCATCATGGAACGTGAACGACAGCTTCTGTGGCTCTGGCGCCTGCGCTCTAACCGCCGTTGATATCGACACCAGCACCACCACCAACAAGCCGAGAACGTAATTGCGATTCTTCATGGTTTCCTCCCTTTGAGACCCTTCCATGGGTCCTTGCATCGCTGGCCTCCTGATTCTGTTTGGAATTGGAGTCAGCCCTTGGTTGCCCTCACCCTCTAAGACGACAAACGGGGCTGGAAACTGTAATGAAGTCAGAAAAAATCTTCCGCCGGTGACAAGCGACGAGTGGCGAGTGGCACCATGACTGTCATTCTGAGCGAAGCGAAGAATCCCTCTTCCTCTTTGCTGCTAAAAGACAGGAGGGATTCTTCGCTTCGCTCAGAATGACAGTCATGGCGCCACTCGCCACTCATCACTTTCGGCCACCTTTATGTCGCACACCCAGGGAGAACGATGTATGGAAAACTTCTGGCAAACGTGCTAATGTTCGCCAACAGCGGGCCAAACAACCCGGGGCGCGCTATGAGGGGATCGTCTACGCACGAAGTGACGCAACTGCTGCGGGCCTGGAGCGAGGGAGACGAGAGCGCGCTCGAGAAGCTGATGCCCGTGGTGTACACCGAACTGCGCCGAGCGGCGCGGCGCTACATGGCTCACCAACCGCCTGACCATACCCTTCAGGCCACGGCGCTGGTGAATGAAGTCTACCTGCGGCTGGTGAATTTCAGCGAGGTCAGTTGGCAGGATCGGGCCCACTTCTTTGCATTCTGTTCCAAGCTGATGCGGCAAATCCTCGTCGATTTTGCCCGCTCGCGCCTACGCCTGAAACGGGGAGGCGAAGCCGCCCATGTTTCGTTGGATCAAGCGCTCCTCGTTTCTCCGGACGTGCCCGCCGACTTGCTGGCCCTGGACGGCGCCTTGACCCGGTTGGGGACTGTGGATGCAAGAAAAAGCCAGGTGGTGGAAATGCGCTTCTTTGGAGGGTTAAGCGTGGAGGAGACCGCCGAAGTGCTGAAGGTTTCCCAGGAAACCGTCCTGCGCGATTGGAAGCTGGCCAAGGTGTGGCTTCTGCGCGAGCTGAGCGGGGAGAAACGCGATGGAGCCTGAGCGCTGGAAGCGCGTGGAGCAGTTGTACCACGAAGCCCTGGAGCGCGATGAGAACGAGCGGGCCGCTTTCCTTCGGAAGGCCTGTGGCGGCGATGAGGCGCTTCGCGGCGAGGTGGAATCGCTGCTCGCCCATGAAAAGCAGGCGGGGCCCTTCATGGAGTCGCCGGCGTTCCAGGTGGCCGCCGAGGCGCTGGCGGGGGATGAAAGCGAGCCTCTCTCCCCTGGGGAAGCGGCCGACCGCCTCCTCGGCAAGACGATTTCCCACTACCACATCCTGGAGAAACTCGGGGGCGGGGGCATGGGAGTGGTCTACAAGGCCCGCGATACCAAACTGCCCCGTTTTGTGGCCCTGAAGTTCTTGCCCGAGGCGCTGGCCCAAGATCGTCGGACTTTGGAGCGCTTTCGGCGCGAAGCGCATGCCGCCTCCGCTCTGAACCATCCCAACATCTGCACGATTCACGACATCGACGAGTTCGAGCAGGAGCCCTTCATAGCGATGGAGTTGCTGGAAGGGCGGACGCTGAAGCACTGCGTCGCTGTAGGGGCAGGCCTCGTGCCTGCCCAAGGGCGCCCACAAGAGCCCGCCCTGGACGCAGTGAAGGGGGCGCCCCTACCGATCGAGACGGTGCCTCCTGCCCAAGGGCGCCCACAAGGGGCGCCCCTACCGGTCGAGACGGTGCTGGAGCTGGCGATTCAGATCGCCGATGCCTTGGATGCGGCGCACTCGAAGGGGATCGTCCATCGGGACATCAAGCCGGCGAACATTTTCGTCACCAGCCGCGGAGTGGCGAAGATTCTGGATTTTGGCTTGGCGAAGTTGACTGGGAGCGCGGGCGAGACGCCCGCTCTTGTGCCGCAATCCACAACAGGACAGCGAGCTTTGGCAGAAGAGAAAAGAGCGGGCGAGACGCCCGCGCTCCCAGGGGAGACGCCCCGACTTTCCATTGGCCTCGATCACCTCAGCGGCACGGGCGCGGTGATGGGGACGGCGGCCTACATGTCGCCGGAGCAGGCGCGCGGAGAGGAACTGGATGCTCGTACGGACCTGTTCAGCTTGGGCGCGGTGCTCTACGAAATGGCCACCGGCGGGATGGCGTTTCCCGGCGCCACTGCCGCCGTGATCCGCGAGTGCATCCTGACCCGCGCGCCCATTCCGCCTGCCCAACTGAATCCCCGGTTGCCGCTGAAGCTGCAATCGATCATCAGCAAGGCGCTGGAGAAGGACCGCGACCGGCGTTACCAAAGCGCCGCCGAAATGCGCGCCGATCTGAAGAGCCTGAAGCACGACACAGATTCGGGCCGTGCTGTAGCGGGCCTGGTGAAGCGGCACAAGAAAGGCATCATCGCGTTGGTGGCTGCCGGCGTGGTGATGGCCGCCGCCCTCACCTATGCCCTCTATCGCGCCGCGAGGCTCGCGCCGGCGCCGCCCGCGGCCTTGGAATTCACGCGGGTGACAGGCAGCGGCGACGTCCAGCAAGCGGACATGTCACCCAATGGCAACTATGTGGCCTATGTGCGAAAAACGGGAGGAAAGCAGAGCCTCTGGCTGAAGCAACTGGCCACGGACAGCGACGCGCAGATTGCCACCTTGGGGGAGGGTTTTTGCCCCGGCCTGGCCTTCTCCCTCGATGGCAGCTACGTCTACTTCGTTCGCCAGGATCCTCGGAAAGATGACGGCGATCTTTACCAAGTGCCGTCCCTGGGCGGAAGTCCAAGAAAGATTCTGGCGGGGATCTCTGGCTCGCCTGCATTTTCAAGCGACGGCCGGCGGGTCGCCTTTGTGCGGAGCACCACTGGTGAGGACAGCTTGTTGAGCGCCTCACTGGATGGGTCTGGCGAGCGGGTGTTGGCATCCTACAAGCGGCCCGAGGGAGTGAGCCGCGTCGCGTGGTCTCCGGATGGCAGGACCCTCGCCTTTGTTCACCATAGTCCGGAGTCGGAGGGCTTCTTGACCACCATCGCGGAGGAAGGTGGTCCGGCCCAGCCGGTGGCGAGCGCAAATTGGCTCCGCACCTGGGATCTCACCTGGCTCCCAGGAAGCCGTCACTTGGTCGTGGCTGGCGGTCCGCAAGGGGCGCAAGGGACGTCGAGGCCCATTCAGCTTTACGAAGTCTCGGTTGAGGGAGGCGAAACCCGGCAGATCACTCACGACCTTTCGAGGTACACAGGAGTTAGGGCCAGCGGGGACGGAAAGACGCTGCTGGCCGTGCAGGATCAGATTCTTACCACCATCCAAGTTGCGAGACCCGGCAAGGAGTTCGAAACCAGGACCTTGAGTGTCGGGAACCAGAACTACGACGGCCATGACGGTCTGGCATGGGCGCCGGACGGGAGAATCATCTATGTCTCGGCTCCTAACGGACGCGTCGACCTTTGGGAGACGGATGTGGACGGCTCGAACCCCCAGCGGCTCACCCACAACGACGCATCCTCGGGTCGGTTTCCTTTCCACCCCGCCGTCTCTCTCCGTGGCGGCTTCATTGCCTTCAGGCAGTGGGATAATCGAAGCGGGCGTAACATCTGGCGCATGGATATGGACGGTGGCAATCTGAAACGCCTTACTCAGGGTAAGGCGGACGTGCTGCCCGCCGTATCGCCGGATGGCCGGTGGGTGGTTTTCGCACGGGGTGAAGGCGGCAAGTGGTTTCTCATGAAGGTTCCGAGCGGAGGCGGCCCAGCGTCCCAGTTGACAGACTACACTTCAGTTTGGCCATCCGTCTCCCCGGACGGCAAGTGGATCGCTTGCATCTACGTTCCCAGCCAGGATCAGCCCTTCAGGCTGGCGCTGGTTCCTTTCGCGGGCGGCCAACCCGCCAAAGTTCTCCCGCTGCCCGTCACCGGCGAGCCCGCTACCGGCTCTCTTCCCTTTCTTTGGACCCCCGATGGCCACGCCATCTCTTTCGTCAACAGCGTGAATGGCGTGGATAACGTCTGGGAACAACCGGTGGCGGGCGGCCCGCCGAAGCAAGTGACGCACTTCACTTCAGACAGAATTTTCTATTTCGGCTGGTCCCGCGACGGCCGCCTGGCCCTCTCCCGCGGCACGGACCAGACCGACGCGGTGCTGATCAAGAATTTCCAATGATTGGCAAGACGCCGACGTGCCGCAAAGCTTGCCGGCGGGTTTGGTGCGCGTCATCGCCAATTCTCGATCGCGAGATCGATTCCGGTTCTTTGAATCGTCCGGAAATCGTCGGTATTGCCCGTTACGAGCGGCCGGTTTAGACGCACCGCGACAGCGGCAATCAAACAGTCCGAGAGTTCGACGACAGAGCCTTGTTTTCTTGCCGTCGCCTTGATGGTGGCCGCCGCAAGGTAGTCGGCGTCGAGGGGTGTAATCTCTTCGTTCTGCTTCAGCCAAGCCATCACCTTCTTCAATTGGCTCGAAGCTCCCTTGAGCTCAAGGCCGTAAACGATCTCGTAAACGGTAACGCTCGTGAAGGTGAAAACGCCGTGGTCCTTGGCGTAGTCCGCGGCCCGGCCGGCCACGGCAGGGTTGTGCCCCTTGAGGTACTCGGAGAGAATGTCGGTGTCCAGGATCACCTTCGCGGTCATCTCAGAGCGTCGGCTCCCTTTTGCTCGGCCGGCGTCTCTCCTCGTAGGCGATGGAAACCACCTCGTCCAGCAGAGCAGCGTCTTCCGGACTGCCGAACAAACCCAGGCCCTGCTCAAAGACACTGGGGGGCGAGCTCACGGCCGGAGTTTCGCCACCCTTGGGCAAGCCGGCAATCGCCCGCTCGATGAGTTCGTCGACCGAGGTGACCTTGCCGGCGCGAATGGCGTCGCGGACCGCCTGCTCCTGGTCTGGACTAAGTGTGATGGTCATACGGGTGTCCTTGCTCATTACGACAGGTCTACTTTACTCCAAACACGGCTGGCGTGCAAGCCGGGCCGGATGCAAGTCGTCGGCGAGGGTGTCCCAGACCCGATCCAAATTGATGTCGAAATAGGCGTGAATCAACGAATTTACGCACGGCATTCAGCCTTGGGCATATTGGACCTCGGCTGATCGCACAACCTCGTTGCGGAAGTACCGGCTCAGGTCCTGGGGCGTTCGCAGGTCCACCTTCCGGCCCAGCATCTCCGATAATTCCATCTGCAAGCCCGCCATGCCGAAGAGTCCGATGTGGTGCACCGGCTCGAATTCAACGAGAACATCGACAACATCGACGTCGCTTTCCGGACGAAAGTCGGCTCGGAGCACCGAGCCAAACAGCGCCAACTTGACAACATGGTGCCGGTGGCAAAACTCCGCGATCTTACCCTTCGGAACGTCGAAGCCGCGCTGGTTCATATTTTACAGTCTAGCTGAATCGTATGTACGGGTCAAAGCGCTTTAGGTTGGCCCGGGACTGCGGGCGGCCCGCCGAAGCAAGTGACGCATTTCACCTCGGACAGGATTTTCCACTTCGACTGGTCCCGCGACGGCCGCCTGGCCCTCTCCCGCGGCACGGACCTGACCGACGCGGTGCTGATCAAGAATTTTTCCGATGATGGGCAAGGCGGGTTTCGCACTACCGGATCGTAGGAGAAGCTGGGCAGCGGCCGGCTTGTAGGGGTACGGCTTGCCGTACCCTTTTTCTTGTATCGCGCCCGACCGAACCAAGAGGGTACGGCAAGCCGTACCCCTACAAGCCAAGGGGTGGTCGCCCAAAATCTGCAAAAATAGTTCTTGACAAGTTAAGTGCTCTTCCTATAGACTAAGGGTTGGACCGGTTCGTGCGCAGGTGCGGCTTGGATAATTGGAGATTCCAGAATTCAGGATCCAAACAACGGAAGATGTCAACTCCAGCCCAATCCGAATTCAATCGCGGCGGGAATCGCGGCTCCCGTAGGGGCGAGCGGCGCTCGCCCTTATATGGCGCGGTGCGGGAAGGCGCCGAACGCCGTTCGGCCCTACAAGGCCAGCTCTCAGTCTATCAGCCGTCAGCTATCAGGCCCCAGCTCCCAGCGAACAAGCCCAGCCGGTTCCTGGCTGAAAGCTGAGGGCTGAAGGCTGATAGCTGAGAGCTGAAGGTGGCGCACATACTCAATATGAAGGAACATCCCACGATGTTGATGAAAACAAAGGACCGTTAAAATCCTTGTTGGAGCAACCCACGATGTTGATGAAAACAAAGGAACTTACTTTTGTAATGCCACGATCTGTATGAAAACAAGGAGGTTAGTTATCGGTTGTCAGTTGTCAGTTTTCAGTTCAAGACGAAGGCCGACCATCACGGAGAGTGTGCTGTACAGCTTCGCCTGCGGGTCGGACAGGGGGTATCCCTACGCCGGTGTGGTCCTTTCCGGAGACATCCCCAATCGTCAATCTGGGGGCGTAGGGGTGCGGCTTGCCGTAGAGGCGTGACGGGCGTCACTGACTTTCCACTCTCCGTTCCCCATGATGTAAATGCCCCTTGGCAAATCTTTGAGATCACATGGAGGCGCTTATGAAGAGCAGAGTGCAACATTCAGGGACACGTCTGCGCGCCGTCAGTATGGCGCTGGCGTTAGCGATTGTGCTCCTTTCGGCGCTTGCGGCGGCTCCGTCGGCGCAAGCACAAACTTACACCGTGGTCTACAACTTCACGGGCTCGCCAGACGGGGATGTTCCCTCCGCCGGTTTGATTGGGGACGCGTCAGGCAACCTTTACAGCACCACCTGGATGGGCGGTAACAACCGATGCGAAGACGGCTGCGGGACTATCTTCAAGCTGGATGATACCGGCAAAGAGACGGTGCTCTACGCTTTCCATGGAGATGCGCACGGAGCAAGTCCCGCCGCGGGTTTGATCTGGGACGCGGCGGGCAACCTTTACGGCACGACCTCCGGGGAATGGGCTGAAAAACCGGGCACTGTGTTCAAGCTGGACAATACCGGCAAGGAGACCCTGCTCTACGCCTTCACTGGCGGGAAGGACGGCTCCATGCCATTTGCCGGTTTGGTCCGGGACGCGCAAGGCAACCTTTACGGCACGACGGCCTACGGCGGCGCCAGCGGTTGCTGGGCCAACTTAGGGTGCGGGGTCGTCTTCAAGCTGGATAAGACCGGCAAGGAGACGGTGCTCCATACCTTCAGTGGCGGGAACGACGGGGGAAATCCCATGGCGACTTTGGTCCAAGACGCCTCAGGCAACCTGTACGGCACGACAGAGATCGGCGGCGATCTCAAGTGCCACATACTGTACGGTACCCACGGCTGCGGAACGGTGTTCAAGCTGGATAAGAAGGGCAAGGAGACCGTGCTCCACAAGTTTGGGGGCAAGAACGATGGGAAGTATCCGGAAGCAGGTTTGCTCCCAGACTCGCAAGGCAATTTCTACGGCACCACGTACTATGGCGGCGCTTACACTGGCGGTACGGTGTTCAAGCTGGACGCGACCGGGAAGGAGACGGTGCTGTACAGCTTCGGCCAAGGGGGGGATGGCGACGGGGCAAATCCCGAGGCCGGTCTGATCATGGACGCGGCAGGCAACCTTTACGGCACCACCTACAAGGGCGGGTCTGATTGCAGCGTTATGCCCTGCGGTACCGTCTTCGAGCTGGATACGACCGGCAAGGAGACCGTGCTGCACGTCTTCGAGGGGTCGGACGGGTCATGGCCCGAAGCAGGTTTGCTCCAGGATGCATCGGGCAACCTTTATGGTACCACCGCTGAAGGCGGGGAAGGCGGCTCCGGATGCTATTCCGACAAGTATGGGTGCGGAGTCGTTTTCAAGATCACCCTTGACCGGAGGAAGAGGTAAAGGTCAAAGGGTGAAGTCAACCAACGCACCGTCGCGGTAGCCTACGTCAAGCGGTGAGGGGCATAAAGTGACTTTCCACTTCCCGCGACCCATGATGTGAGCGAATTTACAAGACGATAGGGAGGCCCTTATGGAGAGCAGAGTGCAACATTGAAACACACGCCTGCGCGCCGTCAGTATCGTGCTGGCGTTAGCCATTGTGCTGCTTCCGGCGCTCGCGGCTCCATCGGCGCAAGCGGAAACTTTCAGCGTGCTCCACAACTTCGCAGGCGGGTCGGATGGGGCATATCTCTTCGGATCTTTGGTCCAAGACAAGGCGGGCAACCTTTACGGCACGACTGTGGCGGGCGGCGACCTCAACTACTGCTCCGGCTATGGCTGCGGCGTGGTGTTCAAGCTGACGAAAAGCGGCTCGGAGAACTGGGGCAAGAAAGCGCAAGGCGGGAGGCAGTCCCGAGGGCCGAAACTGAAAACCGACAACTGAAAACTAAGGGCTTTTTGAAAAACGAAGCCACCGATTTGATTGAAAACAAAGGGCCGATGCTCGGGAAAGACCAGGAACGAAGCCACCGTTTTGGCGGGGAAGGCAGTTGGCAGGAGGCGGTCGGCCGACGGGAGCAGATCAGAAAGGCGGTGGCGCGGCAAGCTGATGGCTGACGGCTGAAAACTGAAAGCTTTTTAGAAAACGAAGCCACCGATTTGATTGAAAACAAAGAAAGTCGATCGGCGAAAAATAGGAACGAACCCACGGGAGGGGAGTGGCAGTAGGCAGTAGGCAGTAGGCAGGGGTCGAAATGAAGGAAGGTCCCACTATATTCATGAAAACAAAAGGGCGAAAAAATGGGCGTCGGAAGGGTCCCACTATATTGTTGAAAACAAATCTACTTAGCACGTAGTAACCCACTATCTCTATGAAAGAAAAGATAGTTAGACGGCGCTGCCTCGACCGCAACCAAAGTGGCCGCGAGTGATAAGTGAGCAGGTGCGCTCCGGAACCTTTGGGGACGGTTCATCGGACGACGTTCGGATAAAGTCTTGCCGTTATCAGGACAAGTACTACCAGACCAAGAAGCAGTACCGTGAAGTCTTTGCCCAGCCCGAATATGGACTGGCCTCCTTGAACCATCAGGACGCGCAGCGCGTCAACCTGATAACTCAAGGGATTGACTTTAGCCAGGGCGCGCAGCCACGGCGGCATGATGCTGAGAGGATAAATGGCATTGCTGGTGAAAAAAAGCGGCATGGTGAGCACCTGACCGACGCCCATGAAGCGTTCCCGTGTCCTCACGACGCATGCCACCGCCAGCGAGAAGGTGGAAAACAGCGCGGAGCCCAGGATGACGAACCCTGCGACACCCAGAATCGCCCCGATCTTGAAGCGGAGAGGAATTTGAAGCGTGAGGGCAAGCAGATAGATGATGAAACCTTGGGATAATCCCCTCACTCCGGCGGAGAGCGCTTTGCCGAGGACCAAGGCGCTGCGCGGCGCCGGCGTCACCAGCAACTTTTGCAGAATGCCGAGGTCACGTTCCCAGATGACGCTGATGCCATAAAAAATGGCGATAAAGAGGACACTCTGGGCCAGAATTCCCGGCACCATAAACGTAAGATAGCTCTGGTTGCCGGTGGGGATGGCCTTGATCCGGCCAAAGACTTGCCCGAATATCAGCAGCCATAACGCCGGCTGGATCGCCCGGGTGAGGAGTTCGAGGGGATCGCGCCCAAGTTTCCGGAGCTCAACCTCCGCCAGCGCCAGCGTGTCGCGTATGAAGGCGGGGATGGCAGCGTCCTTACCCGAGACGGCTCGCGGTGCGGCGCATTTGGGCGGTATCGCGGTAGTTCCCTCCATGCTCAATTGAACCTCCAGCGTAATGAATGAAGACATCGTCCAGATTGGCCTGCGGCCCCACCTGAGCCTTGAGACTAGCTGGAGAGCCTATCGCCACCGCCCGGCTGAGGTTCATGATGGCGATCGTCTCGCAAAGCTCGTCCGCCTCCTCCATATCGTGGGTGGTCATCAGGATGGTCGTTCCGTACTGGTCGCGCAGCCCCCGAAGATGCGCCCACACCGCGTGCCGCGCCACCGGGTCCAAGCCGACCGTCGGCTCGTCCAGAAAAAGAACGGCCGGCCGGTGCAGCATCGATTGCGCAATCTCCAGCCGTCTGATCATGCCACCGGAGTAGTTACGGACGAGCAGGTTGGCGGACTCACTCAGGCCCATGAACTCCAGAGCTTCCAGAATGCGTTGCCGGCGCGCCTGGCGCGGAATTCCGTACAGCCTGGCAAACAACAACAAGTTCTCGTAGCCGGTCAGTGCGCCGTCGGCGGAGAGCATCTGTGACACGTATCCGATGCGGCGCCGAACTTCCACGGGTTGGCGAAGCGTATCAAACCCGGACACTCTGGCCGTGCCAGCACTGGGCGGGAGCATGGTGGTCAGCATTTTGATGGTCGTGGTTTTTCCGGCGCCATTGGGCCCCAGTAGGCCGAAGATCGAGCCCGCAACGACGCTCAACGAGAGCTCGCTCACCGCTGTCACTGACCCAAAGCGGCGAGTCAAACCAAGAGCCTCCACTGCCGGCGGCACGAGATCCTCCTTCTTTTCGGCACAGGCGTTCGAAGAGTCCGGAGTCTGCTCTTCGACCGATGGACTTTGCGGCCCGGGCAGTTTGCCGCGCTTAAAAATAGCTCGCCGGATGGCGGATGCTATGCGGGAAAACCCGCGCTTGACTGAGGGAAGATTGAAGAAAGATGTAAAGCTCATGGCAAAACGACCTGATCGTGCGCTCCAGAAAGCGCCGGTCCTCCTTCCTAGCCCCGGCTCTACCAAGCCTGCGGCACCTCGGGCACCACCGCCCAAGCCGGCTCGCGAGCCAGCATCTCGATTCTTTCCAGCCCGGCGCGCGGTGTGAAGTTCTGGCTTCGGGCGCTCGTTTCTTCGAGTGCCTGGAACAGCCGTTCAAACAGGGTCCTGGTCGGTGGAAGCAGTTCCAGCGAGACCCGTTCGCTCGGCGGAATATGGGCGAGCTCCTTAGCGACTGAGATCGCCTTGTCAAGTCCCCCCAGCTCGTCCACCAGTCCCAGTTGCTTCGCCCGCTCGCCGGTCCAGATGTGTCCTTGCGCGATCCTGTCGACCGCGGCCACCGGCATGTGCCGGCCTTCCGCCACACCGGCGAGAAAGTTTCGATAGATGACCTGGCTCGAGTCCTGGATGGACTTGCGCTGTGCCGGCGTGTAGTTCTGGAAAGGGTAGTCGAGCGTGGCGTTCTCACTGGTGGCCACATAGTCCTTGGAAAGCCCCAGTTTCTTGTAGAGGCCCATGATATTGAACTTGCCCGTGAACACACCGATCGATCCGGTGATGGTTCCGGGCTCCGCCACGATTTTGTCGGCGGACATGGAGATCCAATACCCGCCCGACGCCGCGACGTCCGACATGGAGACCACGACGGGCTTCACGCGTTGGGTGACCGCAAGGGCACGGCGGATGGCCTCGGAAGCAAAAGCGTCGCCGCCGCCCGAGTCGACGCGCAGGACCACCGCCCGCACCGAGCTGTCCTCGCAGGCAGTGCGAAACTGCTGCGCGATCGTGTCCGAGCCCATGATGTCGCCCATCAGTCTGTCGTCGCCGCTCTGTCCCTGGACGATCGTCCCGCTGGCATAGATGACGGCGAGTTTCGTTCCGGATTCGCGATCGGTGCGGTCGAGGTAATCGCGCAGGCTCATCTGGCGCTCGATCCCGCCGTTCTTCTGGCGGACCAGGTCCCGCACCTCGTCCGCGTAGCCAAGCCGGTCGACGAGCTTGGCGGCCCGCGCCTGCTCGGACGTGAACGGCCCTTGCTCCACCGCACTCTGCGCTTCTTCCAGCGTCAAGTGCCGCGCCTCGGCGATGCCGCGCAGGAACTCGCCGTACCAGTCGTTCATCAGCGTCTCGGTGGCTTCCTTGTGGGCGGGAGTGAACTTCGTCTCCGTGAAGACGTTGGTGGCGTTCTTGTACTCGCCGATGTGAAAGAAGTCCGGGACGATACCGAGTTTGTCCAGTGCGCCCTTAAAGAAAGTCTCCGAAGCCATGAGGCCGTGCACGTAGAGCTCGGACTTGGGCAGCAGGACCACCGTCTGGCAGCCGGAGGCGACGTAGTAGATCCCGTCCGTCGCAAACTCGAGATACGCCACGCTGAACTTCCCGGCGCGGTCGAACTCACGGAGCTTCTGGCGCACTTCCTGCATCTTCGCCATGTTCATCGTCGAAAGGCCCACCCGCACTTCGACCCCCGTGATCCGCGGGTCGCTCCGCGCCCGGTCCAGGCCCTCGACCATGTCGGTGACGGTGAGCGGCCGCACACCGAGGAGTTGGGAGAAGGGGTCCTGCGGGGGCTGCTCCGGCACTTCGCCCTCAATTCGAAAAGTGAGGACGGTGTGGGAGCGTACCCGCCGCGAAACCGTGACCACGATCAGGACAATCACCTCCACCAACACCACGATGCCAATCAGCCACAACAGGACCTTGCCGATCGTCTTCATTGCAACCTCCGGAGAAAAGTAGACGGTAGAAAGTAGGTAGCATACAGGGAAGATCATGAAATAGCACGCCACGCGACCCCTCAGGCATCCAGGCGCCCAAGCGTGGCTGTCATGCGCGGCTTGCCTTTGGCGGAGGGAAGTGATATTTTCGCCGGGCCACGATTAATTCGGCATTTGTTCCGCAATCCAAGGAGATTCGTCATGGCCAAGATTTCACGCCGTCAATTTGCCGCCGGTTTTGCTGCCGGGTTGGGAAGCGTTCCGTCGCTGTTGGGCGCCGGCGCGCCTGGTCGCGTTCCCCAGGAAGCCGCAGGTGGCCACAAGCGCCCGATCGTGATTTCGAGCGCCAACGGTTACCGCTTTGGCGCCACACGCGTCGCCTATGAAAAGCTGGTGGGCGGCGCCGACACGCTCGACGCGGTGATCGCCGGGGTTAACATGAACGAGCTCGATCCCGAAGACATGAGCGTGGGTTACGGCGGTCTGCCCAACGAGGAGGGCGAGGTCACGCTCGACGCCTGCTGCATGCACGGCCCCACCATGCAGTGCGGCGCGGTGGCCTGCTTGAAGAAGGTGAAGACGCCGTCGCTGGTGGCGAAGGCAGTCATGGAGCATACGGATGAGATCTTGCTCGTGGGCGAGGACGCCACGCGCTTCGCCTACGACTACGGCTTCGAGCTCGTCGACTTGCTCACCGACAAGGCGCGCCGCATGTGGATGCTGTGGCGCGAGACGCGCAGCCTGCGCGACTCCTGGGGCGCCGGGCTCCTCTCGTCGCGCTACGACGAGGTGCAGGGCGAGAAAAAGAACGGCCCCAACCGTCGACGGGCTCTGGAAAAGAAAGCGGCTGAGCTCGGCATCCCGCCCGAGGAGCGGGAGATGGCCGTCAACTATGTCCTCCACCCGCCCCACGGTACCATCAACTGTCTGGGCGTGAACGCCAAGGGCGAGATCTCCGGCGTCACCACCACCAGCGGCCTTGCCTGGAAGATCGCCGGGCGCGTGGGCGACTCGCCCGTCCTCGGTGCCGGTTGCTACGTCGATGGCGAAGTGGGCGGCGCAGGGTCGACGGGCCGGGGCGAAGAGAACATCCGCATTGTCGGCGCGCACACCGTGGTGGAGATGATGCGCCGGGGCAAAAGCCCCAAGGACGCGTGCCTTGAAGCGCTGAAGCGCGTCCAGCACGTCTTCCGCAACTACCCCGAGCGCTTGAAAAAGGTCGACTTGAATTATTACGCGCTGCGCCTGGACGGAGCTTACGGCGCGGCCTCTCTCTGGGGTCCAGCCGGCAAGCACAAGCAGTTCGCAGTCAACGATGGCGAGAGTCGCCTCGAAGATATGGCCACTCTGCTCGAGTGGCAAGGCTCCCCGGAGGACGACTAACCCGCAAGACAAAACGCAATTATCCCCTCAACTCCGGGGCAGTCGTGAATCGCCAATGGCGAGAGCAGGTAGGCGCCAGCCTGACTTGTAGCTGCCGCGTCCGCTGAACGCCGTACAGGTCGCTCGGCCGTGCGCACTACAACACGAGGTCGCTCTACCCTAGCTCTTGCCTACTCGTCCTATCTATCGCCCACAACTCCTTGCGACCTACAACCTACGGGCCTCCAGGGCATGTATTCGCCGGCGGACACCACACGAACACCGTTCCGTAGCCGGAAGCGCCGCCCTCGAAGGTAGTGCCGTAAAGGTTGCCGACGGGGGACCGCACCAATTCAGCGAACGGAGATCCCCCGTCCGTTGAATAGTTAAAGTTGTGCAACACCGTCAGCGTACCGCTAGGAGTCACCTTGAAGACCGTGCCGTAGCCGTTAGAGCCGCCGGCTGTCGTGGTGCCGTAAAGGTTGCCCTTCTTGTCCTGGACCAAACCTGCAACCGGATATCCCCCGTCCGCTCCCCCGGTAAAGCTGTAAATGCTGGTGAACGCACCTTGAGGAGTCACCTTGAAGACCGTTCCGTAGCCGTAACCGCCGGCAATCTCCGTAGTGCCGTACAGGTTGTTTTTCGTGTCCCGCACCAAATATCCGTACACCGGATATCCCCCGTCCGTTCCCCCATTAAGACTAGAAAGCACGGTTTCCTTACCGGTCTTATAGTTCACGGCGAACACCGTTCCGTAGCCGTAGGCGCCACCCTCCTGGGTTGTGCCGGCGAAGGCGCCATTGAAAAGATTTGGGCCACCCACCAAACCCGCGAAGGGATAGCCGCCGTCCGCGTCCCCGCTGAAGCTGTAGAGCACCTTCGTGCTGCCGTTCGGAACCACAATGTACACCGTTCCCGCGGAGTTAGCGCCACCGTAGAAGGCGGTGCCGTAATAGGCACCCTTCGGGCCCAGCGTCAAACCCGCGTAAGGATATCCGCCATCCGAACCCCCGGTGAAGTTATGGAGCACCGTCTCCTCGCCAGTATCAGCCAGCACCTTGAACACCACTCCGTAGCCGTCAGCGCCGGCCCAGAAGGTAGTGCCGTACAGGTTGCCCTTCGTGTCCCGCAGCAAACTGCCGTAAGGGATTCCGCCGTCCGGACCTCCGCTGAAGCTGTAGAACACCTTCTCCCCGCCGGTCGTAGGCACCTCGAACACCACTCCGTAGCCGCTGTCGCCGCCGTAGGAGGCAGTGCCGTACAGGTTGCCCCTCGCGTCCCGGATCAAGCCGGCGTAAGGATATCCGCCGTCCAACCCGCCCGTAAAACTGTAGAGCACGTTGAAAGTCTGGGCTTGCGCCGCTACCGCCGGCACAAGCACAATCGCTAGCGCCAGCGCGACACTCACGGCGCGCAGGCGCCTTCCCAAACGCTGCAATGTCTTCGTCATGTGATCCTCCTTCGTTGCGTGAAGATTCGGGCGCTAGTTGTATAGCCCATCAACGGAGTCACGCCTAACATCCGCCACACGCGCCGACAGGGCCGGCCCTCGCGAGCGCGCGAATTTGGCCGCGGGCGGCAGTTGGCATCGTTGCGGAAAGAAGCTCGCGCTATCTTGCTCTTGCTCTACTTGTCCCTTCTAGGGCAGAGGTGAAGCATTCTCTTACGCTGTTTTTTCTCGCGCCAGAGGAATCCCGGAGCTCGCGAACGATTCGGCGCTCGAGCATGAGCAAGACGCTGGAAGGTGTAGAGCGCGGTGGCGCGGTAAACGCAGCCTTACAATCGTCTGTCCTTTCCCGTCCCGGGTCCGGTCGCCTCCCGACCGAACCGGAAGCCGGTCGCGGTATTTCAATTGTGAATCGGCAATGGCGAGAAACAGCGCCGGCCCGACTTGAAGCCCCGCGTCCACTGCACACACTCCCCTCCGACGCGCGCACTTCATGAGGAGGCCGCGCTACGTGCCCTTGCCGTACTTATCTCTACCACTGGCCTACGACTGATTACGGCCTGCCACCTACTGGCTAAGGGATCACCTCGAACACCACTCCGTAGCCGTAGGTGCCGCCATCGACCGCAGTGCCATAAAGGTTGCCGGCGGGGGACCGCACCAAATTTGCGTACGGATATGCCCCGTCCGAGTAGTCAAAACTGTGCAGCACCTTCTCCGTACCACCAGGGGTCAGCTTAAAGACCGTTCCCTCGGAGTTAGCGCCGCCGTTCCCCGTGGTGCCGTACAGGTTGCCCTTCTTGTCCAGGACCAAGCCTGCGTAGGGATATCCCCCGTCCGCTCCCCCGGTAAAGCTGTAAAGCACCGTCTCCTTGCCGCCAGGAGTCACCTTGAAGACCGTGCCGGCGCCGGAACTTCCGCCAGACGAGGTGGTGCCGTACAAATTGCCCTTCGCGTCCCGCGCCAAATATCCGTAGACGGGATACCCCCCGTCTGCTCCCCCGGTAAAGCTGTAGAGCACCGTTTCCGCGCCGGTGTCCCTGTCAAACTCGAACACCGTCCCGTAGCCGTAAGCCCCGCCCTCTTCGGTTACGCCGAAAAGGCCATCGCAACCGGTGTTGCACACCAAACCTGCGAAGGGATACTCCCCCCCGCTCCCGTTGAAGCTGTACAGCAGCTTCTCCGTGCCGTTCGGAACCACCTCGAACACCGTTCCCTCGGTGTCTGTGCCGCCATAGTAGGCGTTGCCGTAAAGGGCATTCTTCGGGCCCAGCGCTAAACCCGCGAAGGGGTATCCGCCGTCTGAACCGCCGGTAAAGCTGTAAAGGACCTTCTCCCCGCCGCCCTTCGGCACCTCGTATACCACTCCGTAGCCGGAAGCGCCGGCGTAGTAGGCGGTGCCATAAAGGTTGCCGGCCGCGTCCTGCACTAAGCCTCCGTAGGGATATCCGCCATCCGAACCCCCGGCGAAGCCGTAGAGCACCGTCTCCCCGCCGGTGGTAGGCAGCTCGAATACCACTCCGTAGTAGCTAGAGCCGGCGTAATACGTCGTGCCGTACAGGTTACCCTTCGCGTCCCGGAGCAAACCGGCGAAAGGATATCCCCCGTCCGACCCGCCCGTGAAATTGTAAAGCACCTTGAAGGTTTGTCCTTGCGCCGCGACCGCTGGCACAAGCACCATCGCCAGCGCCAGCGCGATACCTACTGCACGCAGGCGCGTTCCCAAAGGTCCCATTGTCTTCGACATGTGATCCTCCTTCTTTCCATTAAGATTCGGGCACTAGGAGTGTCCGCTCCCGCGCCCGCTGAACGGACACTCCATCGCACGCGCCCACTTCGAGACGAAATCGCTATCTTGCTCTTGCCGTGCTTGTTTCTACCTACTTGTCTGCGACTGATTACGACCTATCTAAGGGACATACTCCCACACCGTTCCGTAGCCCGAAGACCCGCCCAAATAGGTAGTGCCATAAAGGGTGCCGTTGGGGAGCACAACCGGACCAGCGAACGGATATCCCCCGTCCGAGTAGTCAAAGTTGTGCAGGATCGTCTCCGTACCTTTAGGAGTCAGCTTCCAGACCGTTCCGTAGCCGCTAGAGCCGCTGGTCTCCGTGGTGCCGTACAGATTGCCTTTGATGTCTCTGGCCACACTTCCAAGGGGATAAGCGCCGTCCGAGGAGGTGTAGTTAAAGCTGTGCAGAATCGTCTCCGTGCCGGTTGCTTCATTGATCTTGAACACCGTTCCGTAGCCGTTTGCGCCGCCTTCCTCCGTCGTACCGTACAGGTTACCCTTGTTGTCCTCCACCAAAGATCCATAGATGGGATATGCCCCGTCCGTGCTGCTGTAGTCAAAGTTGTGCAGCACCGTTATCGCGCCGGTTGCCTTATTCCACTTGTACACCACTCCGTAGCCGTAAGACCCGCCCTCTTCGGTGGCGCCGTAAAGGATCTTGCAAGCCCCGGTGCCGCAAATCGGATTTTGGTAGGGATATCCCCCATCGGTATAGTCGAAGCTGACTGCCTTGAACGTGCCGTTCGGAGCTATGCTCCACAACGTCCCGTCGTAGTCAGAGCCCTCGCTGGAGGCGGAGCCGTAAAGGGTACCCCCCTTGCCCAGCGACACACCTGAATAGGGATATCCGCCGTCCGAACCACAAGTAAAGCTGTACAGCGTCGTCTCGCTGCCGCCGGTCATGGGCACTTCCCACACCGTTCCGCAATAGTCAGTGCCGTAGTAGTAAGCAGTGCCGTACAGGTTGCCCTTGCCCGCCGTCGGAGTGGCGTAAGGCCATGCGCCGTCCGAACCCCCGGTGAAGCTGTAGAGCACCGACTCCGTTGGGCCGGAAGGCACCACCTCGAACACCGTTCCGTAGCCGTAAGAACCGCCGTAGTACGTAGTGCCGTACAGGTTGCCATTTGCGTCCCAGGCCAGGCCGCCGAAAGGATATCCCCCGTCCGACGAGCCCGTAAAATTATAGAGGGTTGTGAAAGTTTGTCCTTGCGCCGTTACCGCTGGCACAAGCACCATCGCTAGCGCCAGCGCGATAATGACTGCGCGCAGGCGCGTTCCCGAAGTTTGCTTCGTCATGTAATCCTCCTTCTTTCCGCTGAGCTTCAGTCGGGCGCTAGGACTATGCAGTCCTGCGCCCGCTGAAATCCTCTTTCTTTCCCCTAAGATTCAGTCGGGCGCTAGGAGCGTACTCCTGCGCCCGCCGAACCCACGCCAACTCGGTCGCGCGCACTTCAAGACGAGGTCGCGCTTCCTTGCCCTTGCCGTACTTCCCCCCAATCGACTTCCTACGACTGATTACGATCTTGCCACCTACTGGCTTACGGGACCAGCGAGAACACCGTCCCGTAGCCGTCAGTGCCGCCGAGGTAGGTAGTGCCAAAAAGGGTGCCGTTGGCCGTCCGCATCACGCCAGCGTACGGGTATCCCCCGTCCGAGTAGCTAAAGGCGTGCAGCACCGTAAACGTGCCGCCAGGAGTCAGCTTCCAGATCGTTCCGTAGCCGTTAGCCCCGCCGTCCTCCGTGGCGCCGTACAGATTGCCTTTCTTGTCGATGGCCAAGCTTCCGATGGGATATCCCCCGCTGTTCGAGTAGTCAAAGTTGTACAGAATCGTCTCCGTGCCGGTCTTACTTATCTTGTACACCACTCCGTAGTAGTTACTGCCGCCTTCCTGCGCCACGCCGTACAGGTTGCCCTGCGCGTCACGGATCAAAGATCCGGCGTAGGGGTATGCCCCGTCGGTGGTGCTGTAGTCAAAGCTGTGCAGTACCGTCTCCGTCTTCTTGTCCCTGTTATACTTGAACAGCGTTCCGTAGCCGTAGGTGCCGCCCTCTTCGGTGGTGCCGTAGAGGTCATCACAACCAGTGTCGCACGCAAAAGACTGGTAGGGGAATCCCCCATCGGTATAGTCGAAGCTGAAGAGCACCTTCTCGTTGCCGTTCGCAGCCACTTGGTACACCGTTCCATAGCCGGAAGAGCCACCGTCGTCGGTGGCGCCGTAAAGGGTACCCTTCGGACCGATCACCAAACCTGAGAAGGGATATTCCCCGTCCGGCGACCCGGTGAAGCTGTGGAGCACCGTCTCGCTGCCGCCGGCCGTAGGCACCTCGAACACCACTCCCTCGCCGGAAGCGCCGGCGTAGTAGGTGGTGCCATAAAGGTTGCCCCCGCTCAGTATCACACTGCAGTAGGGGTATCCGCCGTCCGAACCCCCGGTGAAGCTGTAGAGCACCGTCTCCGTCTGGGTCGAAGGCACCACCTTGAACACCACTCCGTAGTAGCTAGAGCCGGCGTAGTAGGTTGTGCCGTACAGGTTGCCAGCCGCGTCCCGGACCACACCGCCGAAAGGATATCCCCCGTCCGACGAGCCCGTGAAATTATAGAGCGTTGTGAATGTCTGGGCTTTCGCCCCGACCGCCAGCAAAAGCGCCATCGCTAGCGCCAGCGTTACCAAAGTTTGCACTCTCTTCGTCATCCAGTCCTCCTTCTTTCTAGGTTCGGTCGTTAGCGTTGTAGCCCACGAAGGGAGTCAACCGGCCCTCTGTCGCACGGGCCGGGAGGGGCCTCGCGAGCGCGTCGTCGCTGGTCCTTCCCGGCCGCGTGGCAGCCGTTGATTCCTTCGGGCCTATACTCGAACGCGCAGAGACTATGCCCTTCCCCTTAGTAGCTTCAGCAACCGCTGTCACCGTCGACTGTGACGCAGGTCTTTATATCGCACCACCGGGCGTATACTCGGACGCGCAGAACCTATGCCCTTCGCCTCCGTGATTTCAGCGACCCCGGTCACCGTCGTCTGTGACGCAGGTCTTTATATCTCAGCGCGCGGATAAAAGCAAGCTTTTTTTTGCCCCTGTTTTTTTCTCCGCCGCCGCCAGCCCAAGAGCGCGGGCGTTCATTGACGATTGCCGATTGACGATTGCCGATTGGAAGAGACCTGGCAGGGCAGGACTTTTCCATCGTCAATCGTCAATGGGCGCCCGCGCTCCCAGGTAACTCCGAGAATAGACTCCTCGGCTGGTGCTATAATATAGGATGTCCGATCGAGGTAGGGTGAAGAAGACGCAAATCCTGCTGTTACTTCCGGCTCTCCTGCTCCCCTGTGCCGCTTGGCCGCAGGCCGCGTCGCCAGAGACGCGCACCATTCTCGTGTTTCCGTTTGAGAACCAGAGCGGGCGCGCAGACTTGGCCTGGATTTCGGAGGGCTTGGCGGAGCTTCTCGCCTCGCGCCTGGCGGCTCCGGAGCGTTATGTGTTGGGCCGCGAGGAGCGCGATGCCGCTGGCCAGCAGTTAGGGGCGCCGCCGGAGACGGCGCTGACGCTGGCCACCAAGTACAAGGTGGCGGAGACGCTGGGCGTGGACTGGGCCGTGCTCGGCAACTTCACGGTGGAGGGCAACCGGTTGACGGCGCGCGCCCAGCTCCTCGATATTCACCATTTGAAGCTCGCCTCTACGCTCGAAGCCACCGGCGAGCTGGCCGACTTCGTCGACGTCGACACCAGCCTCGCTTGGCGCCTCCTCGCCACCCATGATCCCAACTTCACCACCACCAACGAGGAAGACTTTGCGCGCCGTTTTGCCCCCGTCCGCCTCGACGCGTTTGAGAACTACGTCCGTGGCATCCTGACGATGGATCCCCAGGCACGCGTAAAATTCCTGCGCGAGGCGGATCGTCTGAATCCAGCGAATCACCAAGCCGCCTTCCAGCTTGGCCGGTGGTACTTCGACGAGAAGGACTATGCGGAGTCCGAGAAATGGCTCAGTAAGCTCGATTCGGCTGACGCCGACTACCTCGAAAGCGTTTTTCTCCGGGGCGTCGACCACTACTTCCTTGGGCGCGAAGCGGCGGCCGAGAAGGACTTCGAAGCCCTGTTGCAGCAAATCCCGTTGAACGAAGTGGTGAACAACGTGGGCGTGATGAAGGCGCGCCGCGGCCGCTACGACGAAGCCCTGGAGAGCTTCCAACGCGCCGCCCAAGCCGACCCGTCGGACTCTGACTTCGCCTTTAACGACGCCATCTGTCTCTGGTATCTGAAACGGTACGGCGAGGCCGCCAAGGTCCTGGGCCAGGCGCTCAGTCTGGACGACGACGAAGCCGCCCACGGCTTGCTGGCGCTGGTGGACCAGAAACTCGGAGATGCGGCCGGCGAGCGCCGCGAACGCCAATGGCTGGCCCAGCATGAGGGTGACACGGCGGCCGCGGGGGGAGAGACGGCGCCGGACATTGTGCCGCAGACGCGGTTGAAGAAGCATTACGATGGCCGCGCTTTCGGCTTGCTCTCGCTCGCGGTGCGCAACGCGCTCGAGGCCAGCCTCTCCACCCTGCCGCCCGCCGAGCACGCTGAGGCGCACATCGCCCGCGGGCAGAAGTTCCTCACCGGCAACCGCCTGCCGGAAGCAGAGCGTGAGTTGACCGAAGCGATTTCGCTCGCTCCGGAGAGCAGTGCAGCGCACCTCGCGCTCGGCCAGGTGTACGAGTTCGAAGGCCGCCACCGCGATGCGGCTTCCGAGCTCGAAACATCCCTCAAGATCAAGAATGATGTGACCGCGCACGTCTGGCTGGCGCGCACCTACCTCGCCCTCGGTCAGACCCAAAAGGCGCGCGTCGAGAGCGAGGCGGCGCTGGCGCTCGACCCCCACAACCGATACGCGGAGCGCGTCATGAGCGAGACCCGCGGGCACGAGCCGGGAAAGAAACCGTAGGCAAAAGGCAGTAGGCAGAGGGCAGTAGGCGGTAGGCAGAAGGCAGTAGACAGTAGACGGCATATAGGGAAGACTATCCTCTCGCCTTGAAGGCGTGAAAAAATCAAACACAGAGAGACCGAGGCACAGAGAAAAATGGGAACTGTGGGGAACAAACGACACCTTCATGTGATTCTCGGCTGCCTTCTGCCTACCGCCTTCCGCCGACTGCCTTCTGCCTTCTGCCTTCTGCGTTCTGCCTACTGCCTCTTGCTCGGGGCGGGCGTGCTCTTGGCAACGCTCATGGCCTTCCCCACGCCAACCGCCCGGGCGGACAACACGCCGGCCGTCGTGGAAGTGACACTCGACGATATGGTCCAACCGATCAGCTCGGAGTACATCCGGCGCGGCATCGCCCGCGCCAACGAGACCGGCGCCGCCGCGGTGTTGCTGGAGATCGACACGCCCGGAGGCCTCGAGAGCTCGATGCGCGAGATCATCCAGGCGATCATCGGTTCGCGCGTGCCCGTGATCGTCTACGTGGCTCCCGCCGGAGCCCGGGCCGCCTCGGCGGGATTCTACATTCTGCTCTCGGCGGACGTCGCCGTCATGGCGCCCGGCACTCACGCCGGCGCCGCGCATCCCGTGATTCTGGGCGCTTACAACCTCGGCAAGACGATGGAGGAGAAGCTCGAGAACGATTCCGCCGCCTATATCCGCAGCCTCGCCGACCGGCGCGGGCGCAACCCCAAGCTTGCCGAGGAAGGCGTTCGCGCCAGCCGGTCGTTTACGGAAAGGGAGGCGCTCGACGGGCGCCTGATCGATGCGGTGCTGAACACCCAGCAGGATATCTTCTCAACCTTTGACGGCAAGACCGTCCATCGCTTCGACGGCTCCACGGCGACACTGCGCCTGGCCGGCGCGCGCGTAGAGCCCTACGTGATGACGGGGCGCGAGAGGTTTCTCTTCTGGCTCGTGGACCCCAACATCGCCTTCATCCTCGGCGTACTCGGGCTGGCCTGCCTCTATCTCGAGTTCACCCATCCGGGCATGGTGCTGCCCGGCGTCGTGGGCGCCATCGCCATCATCCTGGCGCTGTTTGCTTTCCACCTTCTGCCCATCAATTACGCGGGAGTGCTGCTCATCGTTCTGGCGCTGGCTCTGTTCGCGCTGGAGGCTAAACTAGGCGCTCATGGCGTGCTCGCAGCGGGTGGCATCGTCTCCATGCTCATCGGCTCGCTGATCCTGGTGAACTCGCCCCTGCCCGGCGGGCGCATCCGGCTGGCCACGGCGCTCAGCGTCACCCTGCCGCTGGCGGTGATCACCGTGATTCTTCTGCGCCTCGCCATTGCCGCCAGGCTGCGCAAGGCTATTACGGGCCAGGAGGGCCTTATCGACTCGCGGGGCGTCGCCGAGACCGACCTGGTGCCGGGGGGCACGGGGGGGAAGGTCCGGGTGCACGGCGAGATTTGGAATGCCCGTGCCGACCAGAGCATCCCTCGCGGCGCCGAGGTTCAGGTGCGCGAAGTCGACGGGCTCACCTTAAGAGTTGAGCCGAGGTCCGAATCGGGATAGACTCTCAAAGGCAGTGGCTGGTGGTTAGTGGCTAGCGGCGGCTGGCGAAGTCTCGGTTACACCTGGAGTCTCGTTGGCCGCACCGCCCAGGCTGTGACGACCCTGGTTCAGCGCCTCGACCGCTACCTGGACGTCAAGTAGGACGCCAGGCAGAGACTATCTTCGGCTGGCCACTAGCCACTTATCACTCGCCACTGTTTTCGAAAGGAGCATGCTATGGACAGCTTGGTTTGGATTCCAGCGGTGATCTTCCTCTTCTGGATCTTTGCGTGCCTTAACATCCTGCGCGAGTACGAGCGCGCCGTCGTCTTCCGCTTGGGACGCGTGCTCAGAAAGGAGAAGGGGCCGGGGGTGGTTTTGATCCTCTGGCCGATCGACAAAATCGTCAAGGTCTCGCTGCGCACCGTGACCTGGGATGTTCCGCCGCAGGACATCATCACCCGCGATAACGTCTCACTGAAGGTGAATGCGGTGGTGTATTACCGCGTGGTCGATGCGGTGCGGGCGATCATCGAGGTGGAGAGTTACCGCTACGCCGTCGAGCAGGCGGCGCAGACGGGCCTGCGCTCGGTGCTGGGCGAAGTAGAGCTGGACGATCTGCTCTCGCAGCGCGAAAAGCTCAACGCCCGGTTGCAGACCATTCTCGATGAGCACACGGAGCCGTGGGGCATCAAGGTGACGCAGGTCCAGGTGAAGCAGGTGGACCTGCCGCAGGAGATGCAGCGCGCCATCGCCGCGCAGGCGGAAGCGGAGCGCGAGCGCCGCGCCAAGATCATCGCCGCCGACGGCGAGTTCCAGGCGTCCGCCAAACTCGCGGAGGCGGCCGAGGTCATCAACCGTCAGACCGGCGCCCTCACGCTGCGCTACCTGCAAACCCTGGTCGAAATCGGCACGGAGAAGAACACGACGATTGTCTTCCCGCTACCCATCGACCTTCTGGCGGGATTGATGCAGGCCACGACGCCAGCGCCGAAGTTACCCGCGCCCGCAACCGGCACAGAGACAAAGTGAGAAGTCAACGGCCGAAAGGAAGAAGGGATCCCTGCTGTTTTTTTCGACCTTCAACCTTCGACTTTTTGACTCGCTTACGGAGGCATGAATGAACAAGGACGCCGAAAAAGGACTGTCGGCGACCCAACTGGCACTAGTCTTTCTGGCCGGCGTCGCCGTCTGCGCCGTCTTCTTCGCCCTGGGTTTCATCGTCGCCCGAAACCAGCGGCCACCCATTGTGGCGGCGGAGACCGAGCGCGTGCCGCCACCCGCGCCGGCGCCGGCGCCGTTGAGCGCGGCCCCAACGGGTTCATTGAGCAGCGAAGGCTCGAGTCCCTCTCCCGGCCAGCCGCCGGCGAGTCCCGCTTCCTCGGGCTCTTCCGACGCTTCTACCGGGACCCAGGCCGCCGGGGAGGAGTCGCCGTCAGAGCACGCGCTCAAGTCGGAGTCCCTGCCCGCTGCGCCGGTTTCCGGATCGGCTGCACCCGCCGCTCCCCAGACCAGTGCGGCTCCACCCGCCCCCTCCCCGAGCGCGGCGGCGCCTGCTCCAACCCCCGGCGGCGGAATCGTGGTCCAGGTGGCGGCGGCCGGCGTGAGGGCGGATGCCGAAAGGCTGGTCGATCTCTTGAAGTCCCGAGGCTATCCGGCTTTCCTGGTGACGCCGGAAGCCGCCGGGCTCGGCGACAACCTGTTTCGTGTGCAGGTGGGGCCTTACAAGCTGCGGGCCGAGGCGCTGGGCGTCCGCGACAAGCTGGTGGCGGATGGCTTCAAGCCGTTCGTAAGGAAATGAGGAAGGGATGAACAGGGAAGAAATGCTGAATTCTGAATGATGAAGGATAAAGGATGAATCACAAGCGGACGGGCTTGAGCGGCCAACCTCAGGTCCGATCAGGCAGCCAGAAATGATCAGCCATCCGGGCCTAACCAGCGGACGGGGCCTTTCCTTCATCCTTCGTCCTTCAGCCTTCGGCATTTCCAACCCCCGCTCGCGCTACGCTGCCAGTGTCGTCACCGGCCTGCTGCTCCTTGCCTGCTTCCCGCGTCTCGATTGGAACTTCCTGGTGTGGCTGGCGGTGTTACCGTTGCTTCTGGCGGTGACGGCCGAGCCGAGACTGGGGCGCGCGTTTCTGCTGGGCTACGTCGCCGGCGCGGTTTTCTTGGCGGGAAGTTGCTATTGGCTCATCGACGTGATGGAGCGCTACGGCAAGCTCGACCCTGCGCTCTCCGTCGGCGTGCTGGTGCTTCTGGTTCTTGTCTTCGCTGTGTTCTTCGGCGCCTTCGGGCTCATGGAAGGTTGGGCGGCGCGGCGCTCGCTGGATTGGGCGCTGGTACTCGCTCCGTTCGCCTGGGTGGCGACGGAACTCGCTCGCACCTTGCTGATCACCGGCTTTCCCTGGAACCTGCTGGGGTACGCGGTGCCCGGGGCAGGCCTGTGTCAACTGGCTTCCGTCACGGCGGTGTACGGTCTCTCGTTCCTCGCCGTGGCCACGAGCGCCCTCCTGGCCGCCGCCCTGTTGAATGCGGGATTGATGGGTGGAACGAAACGCCAGGTGTGGCTTCCGGCAGCAAGCTGGTTGGTGCTGCTACTGGTTGGAAACTGGGTCTTGGCGCCCCCCCTCATGAGACCCGGCCCGGCAATCGCTTACTTGTTGCAGCCTGACGTGCCGCTCGATGAGCGGGTTCAGGATGAATGGGCGCCGTGGCGTGACCCCAAGCCGCTCGGCCGCCTCGTGGCGGCAAGCCTCGACGCGGTTCGTGGCCAAACGACCGGGCCGGGGAGCGGCGCCGGCGCCAACCGCAGCGGCGAGGCCCCGGTGCGGCTGATCATCTGGGCGGAGAATCCCGCGCCTTTCTATTTTTCGCGCGACCCGGTGTTCCGAGCGGCAATGGAGAACCTCGTCCGAGAGACGCATGCTTACATTGTTTTCAACACAGTTACGTTCGCCGGATCGGATAATACCCGGCCTAAGAACAGCGCGATTGTACTCGACCCCAGCGGGCGCCGGATCCTCCAGTATGATAAGATACATCTGGTGCCCTTCGGTGAGTACGTGCCTGCTTGGGGTTTTCCCGGGAAGATCGGCAAGATCACGGCGGAAGTCAGCGACTTCGTCCCCGGCTCCGATTTCCGGACGGCATCGTCGCCCGACGGCTCGATCGGCGTCTTTATCTGCTACGAGGACATCTTCCCGCAACTGGTGCGACGCCTGACGCCGGGTGGGCCCGGGGTGCTGGTGAGCATCTCGAACGATTCCTGGTACGACGACTCGCCGGCGGACGCGCAGCACCTGGCGATGGCGCGCTTCCGTGCCATCGAGAGCCGCCGCTATCTGCTGCGCGCCACGAACGACGGCATCACCACGGCCATCGATCCGTACGGGCGCGTGCTTCAGAGCCTGCCGCGGCACGTTGAGAGGGTGCTGGCGGCGCGGTTCGCGTTTGTGTCGGAGCGTACTTTTTATACGGCGCACGGCGATGTTTTTGCGTGGCTGTGCGTCGCGGCAACGATCGGAGCCCTGGTGCTTTCCATGCCAGTCAGCAAGAGGGAGTAGGCGCGCATGGCCATGCGCGCGCCGCAAAGAAAAGTCAAAGGACAAAAGGCAACAGAGAAGAGAGAAAAGAAGAGGGAACCGTGAGCGAAGAACTAGAACGTAAGTTCGAAGACCTCCAGCGCCGGGCAGCCGAGCTTCGGAGCTTTCTTTGACGCTCCTAAAGCCCGCCAGGAACTGGCTGCCATTGAGCAGCAAATCGCCGAGCCTGATTTCTGGCAAGACCAGGAAGCCTCCCAGAAGATCCTCCCCCAGCGGCGGCGCCTCGAAGAGAAGCTGGAGACGGACACCAGCCTGGCCCGCTCTCTTGCGGACCTCGAAGCCTACTTCGAACTCGCCCGCGAGGGCGAGAACGTGACGGCGGAACTGGCGCCGGAGCTCGAGAAGTTCCGCGCGCGGCTTGACGCCCTGGAGACGGCTACACTCCTTCCCGGCGAGAACGACCGCCTGAACGCCATCGTCACACTGCATCCCGGGGCGGGCGGAACCGAGTCGCAGGACTGGGCGGAGATGCTGCTGCGGATGTACCAGCGCTGGGCGGAGCGCCGCGGCTTCAAGTTCACGCTCATGGAGTATCAGGCGGGTGAAGAGGCGGGGCTGAAGTCGGCCACGTTTTCGGCGCGCGGCGATTATGCTTACGGCCTGCTCGCCTCGGAGAGCGGTGTCCACCGGCTGGTGCGCATCTCGCCTTTCGACGCGGCGGCGCGGCGCCACACGTCGTTCGCCTCGGTGTTCGTGAGCCCGGAGATTGACGATAGCATCAAGATCGAGATCAAGCCTGAAGACCTGCGGGTGGAGACGTACCGCTCGACGGGGGCGGGTGGGCAGCATGTCAACACCACGGACTCGGCGGTGCGCGTCACGCACATCCCCACCGGTATGGTGGCGCAGTGCCAGAACGAGCGCTCGCAGCACCGCAATCGCGACATGGCCATGAAGGTGCTGCGTTCGAAGCTCTACGAACTCGAGATCGCCAAGCGGCGCGAGGAGGCGGACCGGCTGGCGGAGCAGAAAGGCGAGATCGCTTTCGGCAACCAGATCCGCTCCTACGTGCTGCACCCTTACCGGATGGTGAAGGATCACCGCACCAAGTTCGAGGTGGGCGACGCCGACCGCGTCCTGGATGGCGACATCGATCCATTCATCAAGGCCTGTCTCACGTCGCACCGCGTAGGGGCGGCCAAGTAGCGGGACTGTTTTTTCTCGGGCACCCCGCTTCCCTGCCCTCCTCGCGGCGAGCGTCTTATTCGGGCACTCCACGCCGTGCTCTATTTTCCGAACACCAGCAAGGTAAAGGTGCCGGGCTTCATCGTCGGGCGACGACCTCCACCGGGCTGCGCTCCCCGTAGCGGCGGTGGCTCGAACTCGGCGGTCACCAGAAACACGTTGTGAGTTTTCTCGTCGAGCGCCATGGTGCGTGCGCCACGCTGCGTTTTGACGTTCTCGACGACGGTATACTTGTCCGGCGATTCGGCGTGGACCACGGTGAGCGTGCCATCACCGTTCGAGCTGAAAGCGAGTCCGGTGCCGGAATCGAAACCGTTGGCGTCGACGCCCTCGCCGATGGGTGGCGTCGCCACGACTTTGCCGGAGTCGGCGTCCACGACGGCCATCATCTTGTTGTGGCAGCCGGAAAACAGCCGGCGGTGCTCCGTATCCATGGCGATGCCCGACGGCTCTTCGCCGGGAGCTAGTGGCCATCGCTGGGTAACCTTGAGCGCCTGCGAGTCAATCTCCACGATCATGCTCTTATCTTCCAGATTGTTGTAGATGTGGCCTTTGCCGTCAGGCACCGCAAACTCCGGACGCCCGTCGAGCTTGATGGTCCCAACCACGTTGCCGGTGGCAGCGTCGATCGCGGTCGCGCTGCCGCCGCGTCCGTTGAACGTAAAGACGCGCTTCGAAGCCGGATCGTAGATGATCGCGTCCGGGCCCTGGTCCGTCGCGGCCGTGCCGAGCACCTTGAGGGTCTTAAGATCGAAAATGGTCACGTTGGCGGTGCGTCCGTTGCTCGTGAAGCCGCGGCCAAATTCCGGCGCGATCGCGATGCCGTGCACGCCCTGAGTGTCGGGAATGTCGCCCACGACGCTATAGTTGTCGGCGTCGACCACCATGACGTGGGTGCCGCGCGAGATATAGAGTCGACGCGCATCGCTGTCGACCTTCAGGTAATCCCAGAAGCCTTCGCCCCCCAGAGTCACTTTCTTGATGAGGTGATAGCCGCCCTCAGGCGGGGCCGCGGCGCCGATCGCCGCACCGATGCTTACCGCGAAAAGCAAAACGAGCCCACCGCGCAAAAAGCTGGATCGCATGGAATCCTCCTCGGATGTGATTGTCGCGCCCTGTCCGTGCCCGTCCCAGCGCGAAAGCCGAACAACGCCGCGGCGAGGATGCCGGAATCGCGCCTCGGTCACGACACCACCGGGCAAAAAGCTCGCCAAGTTCGAACAGGGCATTGCGTCGAGTCCTTAGTCTAAGACGAGTCATCCGGCTTCGGAGTTTCAGACAATCGCCGAACAAAGAAGCCAGGGGTCAGGAGCCAAGAATTGCCGATTGACGATTTTCGATTGAAAAACCGGACTGGCTTCGGTCTTCCTTTGCAATCGGCAATCGTCAATCGTCGATCGGCAATGCTGGCTCCTGACTCCCGTCTTCCTCAGACAACATCTCCGACTCAGCCTCTGAATCCACCCCACTCCACGCGCCCGCTTCGTTACGATAATCCAATTCGGCCACGACCGCGCGATTGTCGCGCCACTGCGGTTCCACCTTGACGTAAAGCTCCAGGAACACTTTGGGCGGGAGCAGCTTTTCGAGGTCCAGGCGCGCCTCGGTGCCGATCCGCTTCAGCCGGTCGCCGCCGGCGCCAATCACGATGGGCTTCTGCGACTCTTTCTCCACCACCACCGTCGCACTGATTCGCGTCAGGGTGGGCGTCTCCTCGAACTTGTCGATGAGCACGGCGGTGACGTAGGGCATCTCCTGGCGCGTGTGAACGATGATCTTCTCGCGGATAATCTCGCTGGCCAGAAACCGCTCGGGCTGGTCGGTGTAGACGTCGGGCGGGAAATACTCCGGACCCTCGGGCAGCAGCTTGACCACCGCCTCCAGCAGCTCGTCGAGGCCGGCGCCGGACTTGGCCGAGATGGGAATAATCTCGGCAAAATCGCGCAGCTTCGAATAGCGGTCGATCAGGGGCAGCAGGCGCGGCTTGTGAATCGTGTCGATTTTGTTCAGCGCCAGGATCGTAGTGGGCGAGTATCGCTTGAGCAGCTCGATCGCGAACTCGTCGCCCTTGCCGAACTTTTCGGAGGCATCGACGATCAGGATGGCGAGGTCGCGCTCCTCAAGCGCCTGCCGGACAAACGACATCATCCGCTGGTTGAGGCGCGAGAGCGGCTTGTGGATGCCGGGCGTGTCCATGAAGATGATCTGCGCGCCGGGCCGGTTGGCGATGCCGAGAATCCGATTGCGAGTGGTCTGCGGGACCGCCGTCACGATGGAAACCTTCATCCCGACCAGGGCGTTGATCAGCGTGCTCTTGCCCGCGTTCGGCCGGCCCACGATGGCAACGAAGCCCGACTTATGGGAGGAGTCGGAGGTCGGGAGTCGGCAGTCGGCGGTCGGCGGTCGGCA